>Ga0315320_10000011_pt1 | contig 169641 bp, 153 predicted proteins | sample M140m21515metaG_FD_203458 | JGI IMG/M metagenome (GOLD analysis project Ga0315320, IMG submission 203458) | Ammonia-oxidizing marine archaeal communities from Monterey Bay, California, United States - M1 40m 21515 | ecosystem: Environmental > Aquatic > Marine > Coastal | place: USA... | reverse complement strand
TCACTTCAATCACATTCCTGGTGGGTCCAATGTGCTCTACATGGATGGACACGTGGAATTCATTAAGTATCAAGGTGCAGACGGTGAATTTCCTGTAAATGAAGCTGGACTACTATTGCACGAAGGCGGCGGCAGCCACGCACACTAGTTAATAAATAATCTTAATCCTTCGGGTCCAGATAGCGCTCAGCTGTCTGGGCCCGTTTTTTGTTTAGTACTATAAAATGTACTCACCCCACAAACGCTGCAACATCTCTTCATTCGGTTTTATATCTCCATCCAATCCATCAACCCAAGGCAAAATACGAATAGGCACCATATACCCTGGAAGCCATTCACGTACTCTCTCCTGTAGCTGATCTCCTGACCACTCTATGTCCATACGCACAAATGCACCGGGTCGCTCCCCAAACTCCGCATCCTTCACAGCAAACACGACAGCTTGCAGAACTCCTTCTATCTTACAGAGTGTATCTTCTATCACCGCAGGCTGAATGTTTTCTCCCCCACTGACAAACATACGATCCAATCTTCCAGTAACACATAAGTTATTGTTTCCATCAAAATGCCCGGTATCACCCGTTCGAAAGAATCCGTGTTCGTTTGTAGGCAATTCCAACGTATCTTCTCTTAAGTATCCTTGGAATAAGCAAGGGCCAGAAACATAGATTTCATCTGCTTCGTTGATACGAATACTTCCTACTAAGAGTGGTTTTCCTGATGTGAGTAGCTCATCAAGGATAGATGTTGGCTGGGTACAGGTAATTTGGGTTGACATTTCGGTCATGCCATAACTGGCGTGTACGTTTATTTTTTTTTCGTGGGCCTTTTGAATCAACTGAGGCGCAAGTCCACTCCCTCCCATTAGAACAGCCTTCATCTTTGACAAGTGGTCTGTAATGGCTTCATCATCCAGCATTCGATATAAGAGAGTTGACACTAGCGATATGTGACTTGGTTTTAGCTCCAGAATTGAGTCATTTATATGTTGGTTATTCTTTGGTATGGCAATTGTGGCACCGGCTTCAAGGCACCGAAATACTATACCCAAGCCTCCGACATGATATAGGGGCAATGACAGTAACCAATGATCACCAGATTTTAGCAGTATATTACGATTTGAAGCCTGCGCACTGCTACGGTGATTTGCCAATGAATGTACGGCGGCTTTTGGGGTACCGGATGAGCCGGATGTAAATACAACTGTTGCCCAACGATGGTCTGTTAAAATGTGACTCGCTTCGATGGATTGCGTAATGTGTCCACGAGCTAAGACATCTTGTAATAGGACAGCATTGATGCCTGCGATGGCTTCGGAAACAGTCGCTTCAGGCCAACGAGTATTAATTGGACACACCACGACTCCACTTTCTATTAAGGCAATTAACGTAATAATATAATCGATTGAAGTGCTTTCATAAAGTGCGATTCGGTGCCCTGCAGCAATACCCGAGTGCCGAAAAACTTCATTTTTTTCAGCTACCCGAGCATCCAATTCTGCGTAGCTCAGCATCGCATCAGCCATCACTATAGCGATATCGTCTGGATGACCGCGATGCCAGCTCATAGAACCCAGCCTATGGAAAAAAGCAGTGTAAAAATGAGTAGGTACTTACCGGTTGCTGCCAACGTTTTGTTAAATGAGGTTCCGTCGGTTTTTGTACACACGGTATGATACCCAGGGATTGCAATTAAAAAAGTGATGGACCCTAACAAAGACATGTAATGTCCTTGGGTATAAAGGCATAGCCCTATAGGTATCAAAACCGTCGCTAATATCATGGAAGCGATATATTCTGCTTTAGCAAATCCGGTACCGAAACGGACTGGTAACGTTTTTTTCCCAGACTTCGTATCGCCTTCAATATCCCGCAAGTTATTCACCGTTAAAATTGCCACGGAAAAAAAACCAGGTGCAAGCCCGGCAATCAAGACCTCCGGGGGTATGGAATAGCTTTGTAAATAGTACGTTCCAGCGACAGCAACTGGCCCAAAAAACACTAAGGCAAATATATCGCCCAGTCCGTTATACGCCAATGGGTATGGTCCGCCCGTATAGGCGATACCGGAGAGCACTGAAATAATCCCTATCATTAAAAAAGTTACGCCGCCTCGATACACGATATATGCACCCGGTACAAACACCAGCACCATCGTAAAAATCATCGCACATTTCATGGTAGACGCGGAGATTAATCCAGACGCGACAGCCCGCGCAGGGCCTTTTCGATCTTCATCGTCCGTACCTTTGATGCCATCGTAATAGTCGTTGGCGAAATTGGTGCCAATTTGTATGAGCAAGGCACCAATTAATGCGGCCACCGCCGATGGCCAATGCAATGTTTCATCCGCAATAGCCATAGCTGTCCCCATAATCACCGGACAGATCCCTGCCCACAGGGTCTTCACGCGCATGGCTAGTATCCAGTAGTTTAGCATAGTAACAGCATATTGCCTTTCATCAACAATCTTGCCAAAAGTAGCCTTGTTTCATTTCCAAATCGATGAGCATGTCGAAATTACCGCAGGAGAATGCATGCTTTCCACTAGTAAGCGACATGGTCCAATCAAACTCTTCTACATCATCAAAACGATTAGGATCACCTGGGGCGAAGATTTTACTATTACGCACTCAATGCTTTTCAAGGGCCTTTAATTCAATCGTTATAAAACTAAATTCACCCCAACCTTCATTAGTATCCAGTGAATGGCGTTCATATATCGATTGCTTCTACAGGTAGATGCTCAGAAATCCATCCACGAATTATGGGGTTATACTCAAATTCAGTATCTGTCGATACTGCTTTCACATCTGCATACTGAGCATCCATGACTATAAAATCATCAAACTTAGACCAACTACTACATCCGACAAAAAGTAGTATGCAAAGCACATACATCACTTTAATTGTCCGGAGGAGTGTCATCAAATCAGCTCATTCTTTGGGTCAACTACCTATGGCAAGCGCGGAAATTTAGAAAAATCAGGTTTACGTTTTTCGTTATAGGCATTTCGCCCTTCCTGTCCTTCTTCACTCATGTAGAACAATAGAGTAGCATCGCCACCCAGTTGCTGTAGGCCCGCACCACCATCTTCATCCGCATTCATAGATGCTTTAATGCAACGCAAGGCAATAGGCGAGAGGGCATTCATTTCACGACACCATTGCACTGTTTCTTCTTCTAATTTATCCAGGGGAACAATGGTGTTGACCATCCCCATAGCCTCGGCTTTCTGCGCATCGTATTGACGGCAGAGGAACCAGATTTCGCGGGCTTTCTTTTGTCCGACAATGCGCGCCAAATGACTGGAACCGTAGCCAGCATCAAATGACCCTACACGTGGTCCGGTTTGTCCGAAAATGGCGTTTTCTGCGGCGATGGTCAAATCACATACAAGATGTAAGATGTGCCCACCGCCGATGGCATATCCTGCGACCATAGCCACGACAGGTTTGGGACAAGCACGAATTTCTCGTTGAAAATCGAGCACATTTAAACGTGGAGGGCCAGACTCGGCTTGGTAGCCAGCATTTTTACGCACGCCTTGGTCTCCGCCAGAACAAAAGGCCAAGTCGCCTTCCCCAGTCAAAATAATCGACCCGGTTTCGGTATCCATACGCGCATCCTCTAACGCAGTCCGCATTTCATCCACCGTAACCGGAGTGAATGCATTGCGTTTTTCAGGCCGATTGATAGTGATTTTTGCGATTCCTTCAGCCTTGTGATATAAAATTTCGCTGTACTCGCCTGCTACTTCCCACGTTATAGTTGACACGATTTCCATCTCCATGCATGTTCATTAAGTTGAAAAATAAGGCCTTATTAAAACATATTTTGAACAAATTTTACGAATTTTGGCTAGAACGAGTGGTTTAAGGCTTTTGTTGAAGTAGTGATGCGAGGATCTGTTTTTCATGCTGTTCCAGTAAACGCCCTTGAACCGGCAACGAGAATGCATAAGCAATCGAAATCAGAATTACACAAAGTAAGGATACGACAATTCCCATTGAAGGGGCGTTATATTGTGTGAAGTTGATCATAAATTAATCTAGGGCCAAGTAGATCATTGTGGGTATAAAAAACAATGCTAAGGTGAACATCATCATCATGGCTGTGCCGAAGCCAACCTTTTTCTTATTTTGCGAATCAATGCGGAATGGGAAATAGATCGAAACGAAATTTCCAAGCATACTGAACACGAGAGACACGTATATTAATTGCATTTAGGTAATAAACAGATATTGTAAACTCACAGGCATAGAAAACATGCACAGGGTCAAAAGACCTATTAGTATCCCGCCAACAATCATAAACACAGCGATATTGATTCCCAATAGGTATCGACTCCGCTCACCGGGCAGCAATACAAAGACCCTAAACATACCGACATCTATCCCAAAATATGCTTGATATAATGCCAGTCGTGAACACCTTGATCAACAGGGCACGAAGCAAGTCGTTGTTATCACGGTAAATGCAATTACCAAACTCACCAATGATTTCAATATACGCGAATCACTATCCAGCTTATTCGCCATTGTAGGTATTGTAGCAACTACCCCGGTGGATGATTTCACCGATGCACAAATTGCTTATATGCACTTGCTTGAAGATCATGTGAATAGCGAACAAGCACACCGAAAGGAATTAAAGGTACTGATACAGAAGAAGAATTTAGATGCAACACTCTCACCTCCCATCATCGATTCCATTGAGTATGATTTTATTGAAGTTTCGCTAAACCAAGTCGAGGATTATGCTGAACGAAAGTTTTTGCAAAGCTTACCAACCAGTTTTGTGTTATCGGTAGATGAAGTGCATCGTCTACGAAATGCAGCGAGTGAATTGATCGATCAAAACGAAGATTTCCAAAGCCTTATCAAGAAACTTGAATGATGAAATCTATTTAGTGGCGCCCATTTGCTTGAGGCTGATTTTACCTTCATATTCAAAGAGCTTTATAAGTGCATCGTTCATCATTGCTTCACCTGCACCAACTTCTACCCATGACACCTCTGGGTCAGCGCCATATCCACCTTCAGCCACACCTTCAACTGTAGGAAAATACATATGGTGACCGTTACAATAGCCAAAGAATAAGGTTTTCTTAGCTTCCGATCGCTCCTTCAAACGATTGGCGTGCTGACAGAAGAATTCCCCTGATCCCCCCACCATCGCCAACTCATTGTTTAAGTAAGCCATCGTTAATCTGGGCTTAACGGTATTGCCTTTCATCTCAGGTGCCATTGATTGTGCGAGCTCTGGGAAAAAGGCCATGCCAAACATGCCCACGAGCATTGGGTTTTCAAAATTTACACGCGATTCGAATTCATATGTAGTATCTTGTCCAACTACAGATGGGTTCTCAGGGCGTGATGTTTTAGTATCTTTGGCAATCTTAATCACTGTGGCACCTAAGCGCTGACCAAAATGTTCCATACGCCAGTCATTGCTAATCATACTTTTTTGATACTTGATGGCATCCTCTTCACTTAGCTTCATTGCCTCCATCAAAAACGCGCGCTTCTTTTTTGATAGCTTTTTTTCATCCAACGACTCATGGTCACTCGGAATGAGATCTTCGGCATTGGTCTTGACCGACAGATCACCAGCGGAACCCTGCATGAACATGCAGTTCGTATTTAATACCGCCTCAACCGTATTCATCATTGCACCCGGAAATTCTGCCGAAAAGCGCAAATCGGCCGGCGACAACATAGTTGGGTGAGCAGAAAAATTCACCAACACGGCGATAGGCTTTCCATCTATATCGTCAAAACGAACCACGGACAATTCTGTATCACGGGGTTTAATCTCTTTTTTAGAATGGCGGTTACGGTTCATATCGACATGCTCACCACCCCAGCCGATCCTTGCATCTTGTAAATTGCCCGCAGCTTCAATGATTACTGCGATAAGCTTCGCCTCAAGTTCTGCACGATATGCTACTGCATCGTCAAACGTACCTTGTCCGCGCTTGGGGTGATCGGACAGCTCCATTACAGGACCATGATGAGTATGGGAGCCACTCATCATCAGTACAGATACCCCAGCCTGATCCGCAATGGCTTTTTTAATACGGCCAAATTCTGGATCCCCCGGCGCACGCCCTAAATCCAATCCCACCAATGCCATTTTTTGGTCACCCGCTTGAATAACCACTACTTTTGCATACAAAGGATCGCGGGTGCCTTCAGATAACAGTGCATGACGATCGCCATACCCCCACATTGGAACAGGCTTTGTCGGTGTCACATCCACTTTGGCAAAACCAACTTTGAAAACATCCTCTGCTGTAACAGTAGGTAGAACAACGGTGGACAGGGTACAGATAAAGAGTACTATAAAACGCATGGCTTTCCTCCAATATTTACAATAAAAAGGGGAAGTTACTTTACCATAAAAGCGCTTCGCCATGAAAAATTCTTTCTACTGAACTTTATTCTCCTAAACGAACTGTGCCGCCCTTAGCCAACAATGTCAATGGCTTCCTGTAGTTTCGATATGGAGTTATTGGCCTTTGTATCACTGTACTTGATATGTGCTTCTTCAAAGCGATCGGCCTATGCACAAAGTGGTAGTAGCACAAGGCCGAAAGAAGCAGTCATTCTATGTACCGTGCTTACTTTCATAAATAAAAGTATACGGAATCCTTATTGTGGATTCAATAATCCACAATAAGGCTATTCACTTAAGAATCCGGGGAAATTACTCCGATATTATCTTGCTGTGAACCACGGAAAAAAGTCCATAGACTATACAAAACACAAACGAAAATAGTGGGGATTAAATAAAAAGATATGGCTGAATAGAATATGCCAATCGATGTTCCGATATTCAGCATAACCGAATAAAACTGTCCTTCCATTAAGACATAACCCATTTTATAACTCGATGGAAGCATCCAAACTGGTGAACTTACTATACTAAAAATTCCCTGCATGACAACAAATGCCAAGCCGACAAACACAATTGTACCGCGTGCTCTTGGCTTTACATCAAACCACATGTACCATGCAATCAGCGTAGTCATTGATGGGACATAGAGAATGACATTTTTATAAAGAGAAGAGAACTGAAATACCAATTCCTGCTCAGGATCTGAAATCGCAAGCCACACAAGTATTCGTGCAGTACTTAGCAGAGAAAGAACAACGCATAAAATAACTATGGCAGTATACAATTTTTTAACAGACCACGTTTGATACCAAAGATCTTCCCCTGCTAGCTCTCTGCGCTTCCAGCCAACTAGCACTTTGAATTGAACAAATATAAAAGACACCGAGGAAAATAAGATAATCACTTCATGAAAAGTTACAGCAGAAATGGCCTCTCCTTCTGCAAAAGCCAAGAGGGAAAAAACTGAACTATACAAAAAAATCAGGCAAAGGTATACCATCATCGGCACTGCCAATCGATGTATGAACCCTGTCGCCCCTACCACTGGGTGCACATCCTCCATCTGGAAACGTACTAAAGCCCGATCAGCAAAATGGGCTTCGGCAAGTAAAAAGGCGTCTTCATCACTGAGTAATTCTTCACCACTCAAATACCTTAACAACTTATCTTCCACATGCCCATACAACTCCACATGCAACTCCTCACTCAAGCCCTCAGCCGAAGCAATCTCATTGCACAACACCTGAATCTGTTCTTCTATCTCGCTCGATAGTGGTTTATCCATGGGGCATCTCCACCACCCGATGCAGCAAGCTGTTAAACGACTGCCACTGTGCGCTCTGTGAATGCAAGGCCTCACGCCCCTGATCGGTGATATAATAGTATTTGCGCCTACGCCCAGTGTTGGCCTCTTGCCATTCCGTGCGCAATAACCCCTCCTTTTCAAGCTTATGCAGTACCGGATAAATCGTCCCTTCCTGCCACTCAAAAAGGTTTTCTGCCTCCTGGTTCACTCGTTTCACGACTTCATAGCCATAGCTAGGGTCTTTCGCGAGAATGCCCAATACCAGGATGGAGGTTGATGCGCCGATCAATTCTTTATCTGTTTTCATGCCTATTTTCCATATACATAGAACTTCCAGGTCCTAATATGCCATGAAGTTCTATGTATGTCAAGAAAAAGGTTGAACTGAGTAGAATTCCCCATTTCATTATGGTTAAATCTTCTTGTAGAGTTCGTCAAATCAACCCAATGTAAGAGGTATACATGAAATTCCATTTTTCGATACACGCGATAAGTTTCACCTGCGCCTTATTGTTTACGCCATACGCCCAAGCGGATTTTACCTTCACAGAAGCCAATGGAAAGTTGTCCCTGCACGAAGATGGTGAACCCGTATTTGATTACAACTTCGAAATGGTGGCCCCCCCTGAAGGCGTGGATGAAAAATACCGCCGTTCGGGATACCTGCATCCAGTCTATGGACTGGATGGTCAAGTAGTCACTCAAGATTTCCCTAGCGACCATTATCACCACAGAGGCGTATTTTGGGGTTGGCCCAAAAGTACTTATGACGCGAAGCTTTTCAACAATTGGGAAATGACAACAGCAAAACAATATTTTGAATCTTGGCAGGATAAAACCAGGACACGAGACTATGCTAGATTCACTGTCCAAAACCGTTGGTCATTTATTGAAGATTCAGATACTCCCATCATCCGTGAAACCATGACAGTCACTGCCCACACTAAAAAGCGTAAAACGCGCAGCATCGATTTCCATTTACAATTGGAAAACGTCACCGGCAAACCATTTACTCTTCTCGGAGCAACAAACAAAGGATATGGTGGATTTAATTATCGCCCTGATGCAGTGAATAAACCGCTGCATTTTCACACCGCCTTGGGGCCACAAGAAAAAGATTCTCTCAACTTGGATTCACCTTGGGTAGATGTTTCTTGGAAAGATAATGCAAAAAATGCTGCAGCTGGTGTTGCTGTATTCCAGCATCCTAAAAACCCCGAATACCCCCATTTTGGCTGGCTTATACGCCATTACGGGTTTAACGGTGCAGCGTGGCCCCATTTAAATGAATATATCATTGCGCCAGGAGGCACGCTGGATTTACGCTATCGCATGGTTATTCATAGTGGTAATGCAGAGTCAGTAAATATAGAAAAACTATTTAAGAAATTTACTCGCAAAGCAAGTCGATAAACATTTCCTAAAAGTTTCGAATAAGTACTTCTTTTATCGCACCGCGTTTAGTGGCATTGGAATTAATATTTCGATTCGCGGAGACTTTATCTATAGTAAAGGGTTGATACAGTTTACAGATAAATTCCGTGTTTGAATTAGAGAGCATAAATTTTACTCCCTTAGAATCCAAATCTTGACAAGTACGTGCCAATAACTTTTGCGCATAATCGCCGAAGCCATCTTTTGCATAATTAGTAAAGGATGCTGTTTTAGAAATTGGATCATAGGGGGGGTCAAAATAAACCAAATCACTCGGCTTAGCTTTATTCAACATATCCTCAAATGGGCGAGCTTCTAATTTAACCTTGGTTAATGCCTTGGCACACATTCGCAGATTCTCTTCATCACAAATCAGTGGATTTTTATAACGTCCAAACGGAACGTTGTACAAGCCCTTACTGTTTTCCCGATAAAGTCCGTTATACCCCGTTTTATTTAAGTATATTATCCGTGCAGCATGTTCAGCAGAAGAAGGATTCTTTTGTAGCCGTACCGAATCACGTAAGATTTCACGTACTTGGTAGTAATATTCTTCACTATGGATACGCTGATGTTTCTTTAGAAATTTAATTACAGAATCAACATCATCTATCACCCCACGATATGTCTCTATCAATCGCGGATTAAAGTCGGATAACAAGGCTTGCGATTTCCCCAATAGACCTTCACGGTAAAGCGCATAAAATAACGCGCCCCCACCAACAAAGGGTTCGTGGTAACGACCGAATTCCCCCGCCATCTCTACACGCTTTAACAGCTCAGGAAGCAATTGACCTTTTCCACCCACCCATTTGATAAACGGGCGCGGGGTAGGCATTCCATTAGTAGTGCGGCGCATGGTCATAGTCCAAAGTATAACTCCAGCCATGTTTTAAGCTCATCAAGCTCCACAGCCATTCCGGTGGAAAGTAAATAGGATTGCATATTGGATGAAAAGCCTTCGCCACTGTAGACAACCATACCGCGTATTGGCCACGCTTTAATATCTTCAATGGTTGCGGGAATTTTCTCCTCGGCACTGCCTTTGCTACCTTGATATTTACATTCTAAGCCTAGACTTACACGCGTAACCGGATCTTTCAGTACTACATCAATCCGACGTTTTGCACCCCAAATCCGACGACCGACTGCCACTTCGATTTCCGCATCGAGACCTAGGACTTCACCTACGATGACGACAGCATCACGCAACTGATTTCCATTTTCGACTGCTTTAGCTTTGCCTGACATAAGGACTCCGTTGTACATTGTACAACGGAGTATGACTGATTTACTGGGTGAAGGTCAACGACCACTCGATGGGTGAGGCAGTCCCTGCAGGAACTGCCAGGTGGATCAGCTCATCATGAAGGGACCATTGTGCAGATTGCCCATTCACAGTACCTTGTACAGCCTTAAATCGCCGAGGAACCAATATATACAATGTACCTCCAGTGGATTGAGTTCGAATAGTACCACTCATTCGGCTTCGCACTACATCCCAACGCTCCTTTGTCATTTCGGGTAAAGACTCGGCAATGGGAAATCTGGTTCCCACCAGAATAGGTTGATTCCGCACTTCCCGTAAAATCATTACCCGCGTTGAATTGGCCGGAACATTGATATTGATTTGATTCTGTGCCTTCCCAAAATAACGACTTTGCTCGGCATCAAAAAGCGTATATTGTGGCTGAATACGCAGTTTGGGGTTACTCAGGGGCAGGGTAATGGTTCGAGATTCATCTGAAATGTTTTGAACACCTGCCATTAACCATTGCCCGGTTTGACCGACTCCACCCTTCATCCATAAAGAAGGTGAATCATTAAGCAACAGATCGCTGGGCTTTGCAGGTCGTAGAAACGAGGGAGTCAGTAACGTACTTATAGACTCTCGCAATTGAGTCAGTGCATCTGGCTTCTCGATTGTGTGAATACCATTCACTAAGGACGATGCATAATGGCTTGTCGTTATAGTTTCAGGACCTAAACGATAAGGAAGCCCCAAATGTGGTGCCATAAAAAAACGTTCTGGATGATGAGCATCTGAAGCGTATACAGGGTGAGCATTTGGGTACACAGGCAATAGATCAGGGCTGCCACCTTGTTCTTTTTGAACGGCAAACATTATAGGAGTTTTTAGGCTTATAGCATTACGCAAATTCTGCATAGCCAGATTGACGACTTCAATTTTTGTTAAAGTAGCACCAACCGCCAACTCATTTTCTTCAATATTCAGATAACCCGTGGGATCAACTCCCCACAATGCATCAATCCCTAATTGGCTTACCCGTTGCTTCATATACCCTTGAAACCATCTCTGGGCTGCAGGGTTGGTGACATCTATTAACCGATTAGACGCCCCCGGACTATTTGGAATCGATAAAAACCAATCAGGATGTTCTTTTACAAGCGATGATTCACTGATAAAAGCGAATGGGTTCTCTACGAATCCAAACTGAAATCCTTGTTGACGAACCCGATCTGATAATTGACGAATAAACTCCGTGTCATTATGCAGATTCAATTCGAGAACCAATTGCTTGGATTTATCAATTGGAAAAGTTTTTGTAAAATTAGCCATCGTATTGTCTATACGAACAGCCAATTCATCAGCAGTACTACGCCCCTGATTAACCCACACTGTATGGGGAGGGGTTTTCTCATAAACAGGGATATGATTGGTCACAGCAACGCCTTTGGCATAGCGTTCCATAGCCAATAACGGTTCTGTTTCAGCAATCGCTAAATATAACACTTCAGAAAAAAGCGTCTCGCCAGGCTGTACAGTGATGGGCGGATCGTAGGTACATGTTGCACGCATATAATCGAGTGTATGCGGTTCTTTTTCATCAACATCACGCCCAGCAATATCTATACTTCCATAACTTTGTTCTTGCGTTAAAAACCCCATGACTAAATTACGGCCGGTAGCTTCATTCACTACGGTGATCATATTCGCACTGTTACTCTCGCGGGTTGTACGTTTTGCAGGGGTGTTCGCAAGTGCATTTTCAAGAATTAATGAATTAAGAGAGTTTTCACCAAGGTCAATCACTCCTTTTTTTGGTTCTCCAATCGCCCAAGGAATAAGCTGTTTAATTTTTACTGGCTTTTTAGATGTATTGGTATAACTGGATTGGACAGTTAAATACGGTTTAGTCGGATATGAATTGAGTGTCCATAGATTTTGTTTATACTGAATTCGCATCCCCTGCCCACGCCCCATAGCATCATTCACTTCAAATCGATTGGAGAGGCGACCATCCAACCGAGCGGCTTTAGCTTCTTTCTCACCATCAATCCAAACCATGGGAAAGGCATTGAGAAATACTGGTTCTCCCGTAGAAAACCCTACATCCAATCGACCGTTTTTCTGAATTCCAATCTCATATGAACCGGAATTGAGAGAGCGATACTCTTGTCCAGGACGATACATGAGTGCATCGCCAAAAGAAATAGCACTGGCTATCACCGTTTGAATAACGATAATGGCCAGTGCGTATGTATAGGGTTTCCCGGTCATGTGTTTCCTTATTTACCTAAGATAACTTTTTTGCCGGTATCACTTGATTTGTAGGCAGCCAAGGCTACTTCTAATGCATCGCGTCCAGCCTTACCATTCATCTCCAACTTTTCTTTACCTTCTACGATGTCCAACCAATGTTTGATTTCTACATCCCAGCCGCCTTTAAGTGGTGTTTTGTCGAGGGTCTTCCATTTGACTAAACCATCACCACCGGCAGAGGCATCACCTTCGCACAATTGAAGACCTTTGATGTAATCGCAGATCAAGGATCCTTCGGTACCGTAAACTTCCACCCCAGAGAACCCAGGTTGACTCGTCCAGCCCACTTCGATGTATCCAAGTGAACCATTCTTGAATTCAACTTGTAAGAGCGCATTGTCATCAACGGGAATTTTCTTAACCAATGTACGTGACATCCCATTGACGGCCACAATGGGTCCCATCACCCAAAGAGCAAGATCAATTGCATGAATCCCCATATCCAAGAGTGCGCCACCAGCAGCGAGTTTAGGATTGTAAAACCAAGCATTTTTAGCCCAACTGGGATATGGACCACCGTGCGCAAAACGCACACGAATCATGAATGGTTTACCGATTTTTTTATCCTTGACTAATTGACGGCATTTTTGAGGACCGCGAAAGAGACGGTGGGTAAACCCAACCATCAATTTTTTACGGGCTTTCTTAGCCGCAGCAATCATCTTATCCGCATCTTTAAGGTTGGTAGCGATAGGCTTTTCGCACAATACGTGACATCCAGCTTTTAATGCCGCAATGGCATTTTCAGCATGGAATGCATTGGGGGTACAGATGCTCACAATATCTAAATCTTCATGCTTCAGCATTTCTTTGTAATCGGTGTAGCCCTCTACTTTACCAAAACGTTCTTTAACCTCATCGTGACGCTCGGCAGTGGGTTCGGCAAAAGCAACTACTTTGCTGCGGCGATCTTTCCTATAGCCGGGAAAGTGGCATTCCTGAGCTATTGCTCCTGCACCAATAATTCCGACTTTATAGACTTTTTTCTTAGCTGTAGCCATTTAAATAATAACTCCTAAACGGTAAAGTGGATGGTTTAATGTATTAGTTTAATTGACAGCCACCATTAATACAACTTAACCGGATAAAAAGGCACAACAAACCCTTGGTTTATTAAACTATTAATACCCCATTATCAATGAAAGTTGCCCTTAAAATCAGGCTAAAATATCGTGAAGCACATTGCCGTGAACATCGGTTAGACGTAGATCTCGCCCGCCGTAGCGGTAGGTGAGGCGCTTATGGTCTAAACCCATTTGGTGCAATACTGTAGCCCACAGATCATAAACGGTTGTCTTGTTTTCAGTCACATGATAGCCATATTCATCCGTAGCTCCATAAATGGTCCCGCCTTTAATCCCCCCGCCAGCCAGCCAAATACTAAAACCATAAGGATTGTGATCTCGACCATTGCCACCTTGCGAGAAAGGCGTCCGCCCGAATTCACCCGCCCAAATCACCAGTGTCTCATCCAATAATCCTCTGGACTTTAAATCTTTGAGTAATCCACCGATGGGTTGGTCAACTTGTCTCGCCATATTCTCATGACCACTTTTGATGTTACCGTGTTGATCCCAGGGATTTGGCGATTGCCCACCGCCCATTTTTTCGGGCAAACACGTCAACTCTACAAACCGTACTCCGCGTTCAACCAACCGTCGGGCCAATAGGCATTGATGACCATAGGCCGCTGTCACCCCATTGGTTGAATCCATGCCATACAGTTTTTTAGTGGCCTCGGTTTCCCCTTTAATTTCACACAATTCAGGCACTGCAGCTTGCATTCGAAAAGCTGTCTCATAGTTATCAATGGCGGCTTCTACTTCGCTGTGCCCTTCAATCGACTTAACAAATATTTCGTCCAATGACTTGATCGTATTGAGCCGTTCACGCTGCGTTCGTAAGGTTTCCAATGGCCGGATGTGCTGAACTGGCCGTGGACTATCGCCATAAAACATCACACCTTGATTCTGAGCAGGCAAGTAGCCATTGCTATAGAGTCCAACACCGCCATGGGGTACATTTGATCCACCACTACGCAACACTACGAAGCCGGGTAAATCATTGGCATCACTGCCCAAGCCATAATTTACCCATGCCCCCGCACTGGGGTGCCCCATGAATGGAATACCGGTGTGCATAAAATAATTGCCTTGAGCATGTTCATTCACGGAACTGGTCATTGAACGTACCACCGCGAGATCATCCACACTTTCCGCTACATGAGGAAACAAACTACTTACGGGAATGCCGCTTTCACCATGCTGTTTAAAATCCCAGGGAGACGCAAATATATTGCCATTATTATTGAATTGCGTACGTTCGACTTCCACAGGCATTGGTTTGCCATGTTCTTTGGCTAATCGAGGTTTAGGATCAAAAGTATCAACATGCGACACACCCCCAGACATATAACAAAATATTACATGCTTAGCCTTGGGCATGTGATTCCCAGCGATTGAGGCCGCAGCCACTTTAGGGGAAGCCACCAACCCAGACAAAGCCAATGCGCCAAACCCAGTAGAACATTGCGCCAACATTTGACGGCGTGTAATGAGATTTTGTGGCAATTTATCATTCATAAGTTCATTCCTTCGCCATCCTCTAATGCAAATAAATAAATTCTTTTAAACTAAATAGAGACTGAGTCAATTCAACCCAAGGTTGGGCAGGACCCGCCAAAGGTTTCAGGTCATCTAATTGTTGATTGATGTTATCTAGCTCTTTCACTTGCGCACCCGCGACAGTCTTCTTTTGTTTATTTGAAGATTTCTTCGCGAGTTCAGCGTTGTTGAGCAATGCCTCTTCTACTCGAGACTTAATTTCCTTTGACAATGTGCGTTTACGTTTAGTTAAAATCTCGATGTCATTAACCAGGGCTGAATCATATTCTGCCCCTGCTGGTCGTGCTTGTGCTTGCTGCATATACTGAATCAACACTTTGACTTCTTGCCCTGTTGGCGGACGACCAATAATACGCAAAAACAATCCTTTAACTTTGGACTCAACGGTGCTCAAAAACGGATCATTACTTACAGTCTCAGCCAACTCTTTCGCTTGAGCACGCACAAAAGGATCATTCATTAGGGTTAATGAATGGGTCGGGACATTGGTTGAATCACGACGCCCTTTAGTACTCACCGGCACAGGTGCATCGAATGTGCTTAAAAAAGGATCTAAATTATTGCGAATCACACGTACATATATACTGCGTCGATCCGAATTTCCATCCACATTTCCCACAGGCGCATGACTATTAAGCTTTCCAGCGCTATGCAACAGGGCATCCCTAATAGATTCCCCTTCTAAACGTCGAATATTGGCATGAGAGAGCAATGCATTATTCGGGTCACGAACCTTCGCGTCGGCTGTAGGTACAGCACTTAGTTGAAAGGTTTCTGAAGTAACCATCAATCGAATAAATTTCTTCAATGACCATTGATTGTCAATCATTGATTGTGCCAAATAGTCAAGTAATGCTGGATGAGTGGGCAGTTGCCCCATGGCTCCGAAATCATCCGGAGTAGTCACAATACCTTGCCCAAATGTATGATGCCAAAGCCGATTCGAAATCACCCGCGCCGTTAATGGATTATTAGCATCCACAATACTCTCAGCAAGTTTCAAACGTCCTGCATTATTATCCCCATAAGGTGTTGAATCTATGACTTCGAGGAAGCGACGCGATACCGCCTTCTCAGGTTTTTTGTAATCTCCTCGAGCGTAAAGGGCCTGATCAAAAGGGGTATTCTCTATAACGCCCGGCGCCCGAGTAGGAATAGGTACTTCATTTTCAAGACGGCGATATTCGTTCACTAAAGCATCAAGCTTAGAGTTTACCGCAAGCGTATTGGTGAGCAATCCTTGGCTTAAAAACGATTCTAAATAGCGTGCTTGTTCGTTATCCATAGTGCCACTACGCCATGCCAGAATAGACTCCTTAAGTGACTGCGCATAGCGTGCAAATAAATCTTCCGGAGTTGACACAATCCCTTCATCCCGGAACAGGGGAAATACATACTCTGCAATTTCATCTTTGGGGGCAGGTTGATCGTTCCCCTGCATCAATGCTTCGGCTACACCAAACCAAGAACGGGTCTTATTATCATCTGCCAGAATAGCCTGATCCGGGGCTGTACTTAATTCCAGATAGGCTTTATCCCATTTCCAATAATCCATATTCCAGTGTTGCCATTGCCATTTACCATCCGATAAATGTTTAATGGGAAATACGGTTCCGTTACGTGGGTAATTTTGTATCACATAGCGATTCAATGCCTTATCATCACCGATAATTCGCAAGTATATATTCGATTCGGTCAAATCGAATCGTGGCGATGACACAACCCCGCTGTGCTTTTTCGATAATAAATGCGTGTACACGCCGGCTGGGTAAATGTGTTCAACGATGCGATTACCTTCGTATAAAATATTAAAATCACCCGCTTTCGCATACCCTCCATCTACTCCATTCCCATCTTGAGTCCAGGTATGCGCATCCTCACCACCCAAGTTCCATTGAATCGGGTAAACAGTTGAATGGCGTTTTACCAAAGCCTCATGGCTTTGCTGAAATTGTTCGTTTAATCGATTCCATTCTACCGTGAAGGCATCGCCTTCCAGAGCTCGTAATTTATGCCATGCATGCAAAGGGTTGAAAGCACTTTTGGCTTCATCCACCGATTTTTTCCATGTTCCATCGGGTTCACGCAGTTCATCCACCAATGCATCAACTTCATTGATCCACTGTTCAGCAAGAATCGCACGGATACCTTGTTTATTGGCGGAGAGCAAATGCTTATGCATGCTTAACTGCGCAGGGGAATCGACAAGAACTGTCGCTGGGCGTGTACTGGCCATAATGCCGAAAAGGGCATAGAAGTCTTTTTGGCTGATGGGGTCAAACTTGTGATTATGGCAACGTGCACACGATACGGTCGAACCTAAAAAGGCTTTAGATATTGTATCAACTTGGTTTTCTGTGAACCGTACAAATTCATCCAGCGCATCCGTCGGAGCAAACCCATGCAATACGAAACGGTACTGTCCTATTCCCAACTTCGACTCATTAAGCCCTAAAGATTCATTGATACGTGGTTCAGGAAGCAAGTCTCCAGCCAGTTGTTCTCGTACTAAATCATCGAAAGGCACATCGGCATTCAGCGCGCGTATCATGTAATCACGGTATCGCCAGGCATGAGGAATTCTTGGATCGCCTTCGCTACCATGGGTTTCAGCATAGCGCATCCAATCCATCCAATGCCTCGCCCATCGTTCACCAAATTGCGGGGAGGCCAATAGACGATCAACTGTTGCGTCCACTGTGCCCTGGGGATTAAGTGGGTAGGCTTTAACAAATGCAGCAATTTCTTCTTGCGTAGGCGGTAATCCAACCAGCACAAACGACAATCGTCGAATCAAGGTATACGGATTGACTTTTGGTGATGGGCCTATCCCCTCTTCTTTCCACGAAGCATGAATAAATGCATCAATCGGATTAGTGGAGGTATTGCCTTCTACTTTAGGCACAGCGCTTGGCTTAATGGGTTGATAACTCCACCATGATTTTCGATGTTCCAATGTCTGTGCCCAAACTTCTTCTAAGCCCGCATCGCCTTCTTTGAAGGCATCATCACGTGGATCGGGCGCCCCCATCGAAATCCAATCTTCAAAATATTGAATGACCAACTCAGGCAATTTTCCACTCGGTGGCATTTGAAAGTCAGAATCATCATAACGCAAGGCATCCAGCAAAGTACTTTTCCCGACATCGTTTGGTACTACATTATGCCCTTGTTCACCACTATTACGAATACCGTCTCTAAAAGTTAAATTAAACTCCCCTTTTATCTTCATCGGTTCGCCGCCATGGCATGAATAACAATTTTCAACCAGTACAGGGCGAATATACCGCTCGAAATACTCAACTTCATCCAGAGACAGTTCATTGGCCCTAACCATTGACCCTTCAATACATAGTGTGGTCACAAACAACAAAGGCCAACAATTTTGCCAAAGGCGTTTAAGATGAAAATATGCTTGTTGCACCTGAAACCACCTTCCTAATCAGTCAAATGAAAGACTTCAGTATGGCGAAAAGGCTTAGTGGATTCAAGCCCTCAGATGACCGACCAAGCTTATAATACAGGCCAAAATCCATTAGTTTATATACGAACTTATTTTTTGTTACAGTATAGTACGCTGTAAACGTCCACAACACTCAAAGGATAATCAATGAAGCATCTGACACTCTTAGCACTCGGTCTTTGCATAGCTTTTACTTCGGTCAATGCCGAAGCTAAACAATCTAAAGAAGATGACAGTGATGTCATATATGATGAGGATAAAGTACCGCACTATGATCTCCCTGATGTCTTGGTGACTTCCCAAGGGAAACGTGTGACTACAGCCGAAGAATGGAACACTGTCCGACGCCCAGAAATCATGTCCCTGTTCAGTAACCTCATTTATGGGCGTATCCCTGAACCGGAAAGTCCCCTACAAGTAAAATATGAAGTGGTCAAAACCGATCCTGAATATATGAATAGAAAAGGGACGCGCAGAGATATAAAAATTACATTTAGCAATGACAAAGGTGAGGTGGATATGCTGATCCTCGTTTTTACGCCAAATAATATTGAAGGTCCCGTACCTGTAATGATGAAACATAGTTTCAACAGCACCCACTCTAAGCGTGATTTTGAAGTGCGCTCACGTTTGTCTGATCGATTCCGTAACGGATGGCCTATTGGAAAATGGTTTGATGCAGGGTTCGGCTTTGTAGTGGTATATCAACAAGATTTAGTTAAGCACAACGATGTGGAATTTACTAGTGGAATTCACAAATTATTCTATAGAACTGGTCAGAGCTTTCCAAAAGCGCATGAATGGGCAAATTTATCCACAATCGCTTGGGGGGCTATGCGCGCTATGGATTATTTAGAAACCAATGACAAGATCGATCACACCCGCGTCGGCATCATGGGGCACTCCAAAATGGGTAAAGCCGCTATTTGGACAGGTGCCCAAGATGAACGCTTTGCCTTAACCATTTCGGCTCAGTCAGGTTGCGCAGGCGCTGCACTATGGCGCCGTACATCAGGTGAAACCCTGGAAAAAATGGTCACCCGCTTTCCTTACTGGCTTTCCCGCAATACCTGGAAATTCGTGGGGAATGAAGATGATTTACCGGTTGATCAACACATGCTTATCGCATGTATCGCCCCACGTCCCGTATATATCCATAGTGCAGTGGACGATACTTGGGCCGATGGACGGGGTGAATATCTTTCCGCCTACCATGCCAGCCCTGTATACGAATTATTAGGTAAAAAAGGCCTGAACTCTATGGATACGCCCCCGCTGAATAGCCCCATCATGGATGGAGATATCGGCTACCATACCCGTGAAGGCGGCCACACCATCAGCGATTATGACTGGGACCGCTTCATTGAGTATTCCCTTATTCATTTGAAGAGATAGGTATAAATTCTTTGTAGCTTCTTCGATAATTGTTCACGCACATACGCTACCGCACACCTGCGCTTCGCCGGACTTAGAAGTTTCCCGAGGTGGCCTCACGGAGAATGTCGTTGTATAGAGCCATATCTGCCATCAGCTTCTTCAGACGAGCATTCTCCTTTTCCAATTGCTTGAGTTTCTTCGATTCTCCCTTCGACAGAGCTACCTCCGCTTCACGTAATTTCCCAATGATTTGTTCTGATATAAATCGTTTTCTGGGCATAACGTCCTCCTTGTCTGGGCCCAACTCCAGAACTAATACAATATCAGAAACTGGACTCGATTAAGGGGTTAAGATTGCCGCGCGATCTGGTCAAAACCCGGTGTCTTAATCCAGTCCGCTCCATAGGCTCCCCAGTGCGGGGCTGCGAGGCATCATCAGCGATAAAAAAGAGAATGTTGCGAGGACGGGATTTAGTTAACTCCTTCGCAAATGATGCGGTGAAAAAGATCGACCATGGAAGTGCCAGAACAAAAAGCCATTTTACTTTATCCATCTTATTCACCTGTGAATTCAGGAGCACGTTTCTCCAAGAAGGCCTGTATACCTTCTTGAAAATCTTTGGAGGTATTGGTCAATAAGAACTGATCTGTGTCCATGTGCATAATGGAGGTATCAAGCGCCCCGCTCAAAGCATTTACACTGCGCTTGATCATTTGTGCCGCAACGGGTGGTTTAGAAGCATAATTATTTGCTATTTTTTTCACATAATTTTTTAAATCATCCATAAATACCACTTTATCCAAAAAACCCCAGTGCAGTAATTTTTGTGCATTTTCTTTATTGCCCAGAATGGCCAAGCGTTTGGCTTTAGCTGGCCCTACTAACTGCGCGCATAATGGCAAACCATACCAGCTTAAATTCATGCCTAAATTGATTTCAGGGTAAGATACGAAGGTATTTTCTTCACCAATGCGAATATCGAGCGCAGAGGCGATGACCGCACCACCCCCGACGGCTCCGCCTTTGATAGAGGCTATTGTTATTTGATTGAGGTTGTGTAATTTCTCAATCATGCGTGGCCCAATTGAAGTTCTTCGTTGGCGTTCCAATAGCCCAGACATAGAGACTGCTTGCAATGCAGGGTCACTCAAGTCGACTCCTGCACAAAAACATTTCCCAGCGCCTTGGAATACGACTACACGGGTTTCATAGTCTTCCTGAAAGGAATCAGCAACATCGCACAATTCTTCCATGAGCTTGACGCTCAACGCATTTAATTTATCCGGACGATTCAGGGTCACTGTAGCGACGTGACCGTCTTTTTCAATGGTCAAATTTTCGTAAGCCATGGGCACACTCCATTCGTTAATTAAGCAATAAAGTGTATCACAGGTACTGCCGCGCGGTATATTTAGAAAGAATTATTCAGCAAGATAGGCAAGAGCAGATAATAGATCATCGGTTTCCTCATCGGTACCGATAGAAATACGCAAGGCATCATCTAAGCCTTCGAAATCGAAGTAACGTACCAAAATGGCTTCATCGCGCAAGCGCTCGAAAATGACTTTAGCACTTGGGCTGCCATTCCAGCGAGCAAGTACGAAGTTACTTTGCGAGTCGCGCACACTAAAGCCCAAGGTTCGCAATGATTCAATCAACCGAACACGGGTGGCTTTAATCTTATCGGCTTGCGCTTCCATGTACGCATAATCTTCCATCGCCGCGACACCGGCTGCTTGGCTGGCCCAGTTGAGGTTGTAGGAATCTTTCGTCTTGAGAAATTCGGACATAATGGCTGGATTGGCCACAGCCACACCGATGCGCATCCCTGCTAAACCAAATGACTTAGAAAAAGTACGCCCTACAATTACATTCTCGTATCGCTGCGGAAAATCCATGCACGAATCATCAGCAAAATCGACATAGGCTTCGTCGATATACACGATGCCTTTGAAGGATTCACAAAGACGCTCCATGGATTCACGACTCGCGCATAATCCCGTGGGGGCGTTTGGACGTGGAACGAAGCATAGGGCCGCATCGGAAGCATAAAGTGCTTCAGGAAGTGATCCATCTTCTTCTAAATCTAACTCAGAATACTCCGCGCCGTGCAATTGCACGAGGACCGTGTACAAGGAATAGGTAGGATTTACCGACACGACGTGTTCACCTGGATTCACAAAAGTGCGTAGGGTCATCGCCAACAACTCGTCCATACCATTGCCTGCAATCACCCATTCTTCGGAGGGATAGCCATAACGCTCAGCAGAAAGTTGGCGTAGTTTTACAGACAGAGGATCGGGGTATTTACGGAAGTTATCACTGGTAATGGATGCGAGCGCCTCCGCCACTTTGGGCGAGGGCGGGTAAGGATTCTCGTTGGTGTTCAACTTGATAATGTCAGGTACGTTCAGCTGTTCGCCGGGCGTATAGCCGTGCACCCCTTTTAATATGTCACGTTGGTATTTCATCGTTAGTCTTTCTGACGCATTTCTACCGCACGTGCGTGCGCGGTTAATTCTTCTGCTGTGGCAATACCAATCACATCGGGACCTAAATCCTGTACCCGTGTATCGGAAAACTCTATCACACTTGATACTTTACGAAAGTCTTCAGCGTTCAACGGCGAAGCAAATCGTGCGCGACGTCCGGTCGGTAAAATATGGTTTGGCCCGGCGATATAGTCGCCCCATACCACAGTCGTGTTGTGTCCGACCATGATGGAGCCTGCAGCGCTAATATTTTCGAGAATTGCGCGCGGCGATTCCGTATAAATCGCCAAGTGTTCCGGACCAATCAAATTCGACAAAGCTGTCGCTTCATCTAAATCACGTGCTACAATAATACGGCCTCCATTGTCCAACGCCGTACGGATGATGTCGATGCGGGACAGGGTTTCCATTTCTTTTTCAATCGCAGCCGGTACACTCTCTATATGGGAGGCATCAATCGTGATTAATACGCTGGTCGCTTCTTCGTCATGCTCCGATTGCGCCAGCATTTCGCCAGCGATGTAGCGGGGATTCGCGGAAGAATCCGCTATCACAGTCACTTCCGAAGGACCCGCTTCAGTGTCAATATCGCAGATGGATCGCACGAGACTTTTAGCTGCAGTCACGAAAGTGTTTCCAGGACCCGTAATTTTCAATACCTGCGGAATCGTCTCGGTACCGTAGGCCAAAGCAGCCACGGCTTGCGCACCACCGATACGAAACACACGATCGGCTCCGGCGATTTTAGCGGCCGCAAGAACAACTGGGTGAATCGTCCCTTTATACGAAGGCGGTGATACCATCACAATTTCATTTACGCCCGCAGCTTTCGCCGGAACAATATTCATCAAAACAGACGAGGGATAAAACGCTTTCCCTCCGGGCACGTAGACACCAGCACTCTCAATAGGAGTTACCCGTTGCCCGATAGTTGAACCGTCTTCGAGGGTTTCCTCCCAAGATTGGCGCAGATTTTTCGCGTGATAAAATTCAATATTCGCATGCGCTTTTTTAATCGATGCGATCAAAGCCGGGTCCACTTGATCAAAAGCGGCATCAATTTCAGCTGGGGTGACTTCGAACTGGTCCGGACGTAAAGCAACTCCATCAAATTTCTCAGAGAATTCAGCCAAGGCTGCATCACCGCGTGAACGCACAGCATCGACTATGCTTTTAGTGGCTTCTGTTTTTTCCTGTAGCACCCGTTCGGCGTTTAAGTTATCCACCGGAGAACATATTGAGTCAACGACCCTTTGGTATTCGCTATCGGATTGTATTGTTGTGACGTTCATGTTATTTCCTATTCGTCTTACTTACTCGCGGACACGTTCAATATCCGCCCCTAAACTCGCTAGGCGTTCTTCAATGCGTTCGTAGCCACGATCAATATGGTACACCCGCGATATAAGCGTTTCATTTCTATCAGTCATCAATCCGGCAATGACCAATGCAGCACTTGCGCGAAGGTCTGAGGCCATCACTTCGGCACCAGACAACTGTTCGACACCACGAATGATAGCCGCATTACCGTCTACTTCAATATCTGAACCCATTCGTGACAATTCAGCTACCTGCATAAAGCGATTTTCGAATACATTTTCTTTAATGATACTTGTGCCTTCCGCAACGCACATCAGTGTCATAATTTGTGCCTGCAAATCTGTCGGATAGCCTGGGAAGGGTTGTGTAATCACATCAGCGGCTTTAATCCCATTAGGTGCTGATGCAGTGATACTGTGCTCATCCCGCTCGATGGTAGCGCCCATTTCTTCTAGTTTTTCCAAAAAGTTTGGTAATAAGTCCGGCTCCACATAATTCGTTTTTACTTTACCGCCTGTAGCAATTCCAGCAATCAAAAAAGTACCAGCTTCGATACGATCGGCAACAACGTTATGCGTTGCACTGTTCAAGGTATCGACCCCTTCAATCTCAATCACATCATTACCGGCACCTTCGATTTTCGCGCCCATCGCATTAAGGAATTTCGCCAGATCGATAATTTCAGGCTCACGTGCCACATTGGACAATCGCGTGTTACCTTTGGCTCGTACGGCAGCCATAATTAAATTTTCCGTGGCGCCAACACTGGGGAAGTCCATAGAGATGTTTGCACCAGTCGGTTGCCCTTTGGCTATTACATATCCATCTTGTATGCATATTTCCGCACCCAAAGCTTCTAAGCCTTTGAGGTGAATATCCACAGGACGCGTCCCGATAGCACACCCACCGGGTAAAGATACTTTTGCTTCACCAAATCGTCCCCAAAGCGGCCCCAACACAAAAAATGAGGCGCGCAATTTCCGCACCAGTTCGTAAGAGGCGTATTGTGAATTAATGGTTGTTGGATCTAAAGTCATTGACTGACCAGTAAAATCGATACCGACGCCCATTGAAGAGATTACTTTGTCCATTGAAAATATATCATGCAAGCAAGGCATATTGTGTAAGGTACAAGGCCCTTCTGCTTGCAACGCTGCGGCCATCAAAGGCAAGGCTGCATTCTTGGCTCCGCGAATATTCACGTTGCCGTTCAATGTATTGCCCCCTCGGACTAAAATTTTATCCATCGTATCGTTTCCAATCCCCGTTAATAGAAAAAAGGCCCAAAGCACTATACCATGCTTTGGACCTTGATAAAATTACTTATCGAATGGCTTACTGCGCGGCATCCGTGCTTTTTTCAGCAGCAGCTGGCACTTCAGTAGGAATTTCTTCACTTACAGCTCCAGTAGATTCTTCTTCAGGAGTCGCTGATCCTGCATCTTTATCAACAATTCCTGTTCCCAAACCCAGAGCGTCCAATTCATTAATAGATCCAGTGACTGTTTCAGCAGCAGCACCCACTTCATTGGCTAATTCCGGTGCAGCGCCTTGGCCCACATATCCCGAGACTACAGACATGACAATCGCCAGTGTCAAGAAGATTGCTGCACCAATATAGGTGAGTTTGACTGGCATAGTTTGAGCAGATTTGGTACCGAAGACATTATCTCCTCCTCCTCCACCAAGAGCTCCAGCCAATCCGCCGCCTTTTCCTTGTTGCAAAAGCACTAGAGCCACTAAGGCCAAGGAAACAGGGACAAACATCAGCATCAATACCCACCAAGCGGTATTCCAGTTAAAAATTGCATCCATCATGATTCAAAAAATTCCTACGTTAATTCGTTTATCTTTTAGAGAGCTGCACGTACTATTGCCGCAAAGCCTTCAGCATCGAGGGCTGCGCCACCAACTAAAGCACCGTCCACATTAGCTTGCCCCAAGAGTTCAGCAGCATTGTCAGCTTTTACGCTTCCACCGTATTGTATACGCAATCCATCAGCAATAGTTGCATTAAAGTTTTCTTTGACTACATTTCGGCTGAATGCATGTGCATCCTCAGCTTGTTGTGGCGTAGCCACAACTCCGGTGCCGATTGCCCATACAGGTTCATAGGCTACAACAACATTTTTAAAATCAGCATCGGATAAACCAGCCAAGCCATCAACCAATTGACGAGTCAAAACCGTATCCATTGTACCACCTTCACGCTCTTCGAGTGTTTCACCAATGCAAAACATCACTTTAAGGCCAGAAGCCAAGGCAAATTTCAATTTTTCGTTAAGCAGTGAATCGTTTTCGCCAAAAATCTGGCGGCGTTCGCTGTGCCCAATGATGATCCAAGTAGCCCCAGCATCTTTCAACATTTGTGGGGACAATTCACCAGTATATGCACCACTTTCTGCGTGGTAACAATTTTGACCGGACACTTTAATCGCGCTGTCTTCCAAAGAAGACGCTACAGCACTCAATACCGTAGCCACAGGAGAAACAACCACTTCCACGCCTGAGAATTCGCCCAATTGAGCATTTAATCCTTCAGCCAGAGCTACTGCGTCAGCCGTCAATTTATTCATTTTCCAGTTACCAGCAATAATAGGAGTTCGCACAGTTCACCTCAATATTCAACGAAAGCGTTGGGATTACAGGACTAATTCTTTAAAAACAGAACACATAGAGTAGCATATTATGCGTTTGGGAAGCAAAACTGGCGTCAGAGGAGATATCGGACGAAATCAACCTGTTAATCGTAAATAATCATTTGCTACACTCATTTTTGGACCTGAAAGTATAGAAAGAGATTCTGTCATGGTATCAACAGTGTGTGGAATGGTTATTGTACTTATATCGGCACTTGAATTGAATGAGGCTCCGGCCACTGCTGATGAGTGGGGATATCGCCCTTCGGCCGAACTTCCCGATGTGCTCGAAGTAGTTCGATGGCTTTATCTGCAGCTTTGTATCGGAGCCATCGGCTTTATGGGCCTTAACACCGATATACGTGCGTGTCTTAATTCCTTTGATGGCTTTGATATCAATTTCTTTTTCAAACGTTTCTAAATCTTCCTCGAAGACATTAAGATTTAGTGCTTCATACAATCTCTGGGTTTTATATTCCAATCCTGAACAATTAAACCGCTCGCTCCATGACGCAGGATAATCTAAACCGTCACTCCCGCGAACAATGTCCGCGGACACCCCCATATGAAAAATTTTACCGACACGTGCCGAGTGCCAACCTTGCTCTTTGAGGATTTGTGTATAGAATCATCGATACGTCGCATAATGTATCGACTGAACATCATGGACGGTCAGGAGGGTTTGCATAAGGGGCCTTGCGCGTAGGTACGAGTAAAAAGCATACCTTCTTCGGCTAGCTGTTCGATATTGGGAGTCTTACAAATGGGTCACGATAACTTCCCAAGACACTCGCTTTTAGATCATCCGAAATAATGAATAGCACATTCTTTATCTTTGAATCTGGCAATTCGTTAGTAATAGAGGCAGCTTGTGCACTGAAACATATCGCGAGGAGGGAAAAGCCAATTGCTATCTGCTCAATAAACGACATCCGAATGAAGATGTTTTTTCGTACAGATTGCAAAAACATTTTTAAGCCCTTTACAGTGCATTGATGCCAAGAGGCCTGCATTATGTAATTTGCGGACTTGTATTTCAATAATTTCAACTACTTATTTATCTTCACCAATCGCCACTTTGATATTTCGCCAGTTCTCTCGTTTAAAAATATAGTACACAAAGAACAATCGAGCAAGGTGACTAATAAGAATTGCCGTCCATATTACGGTGGTGGTAAGGGCATCCATACGCTGATATACAAAACAAATTCCAAGCAACACAATTATTTGAGATACGAATGCGGCTTTCATGGGGGCCTTGGTATCGCCTGCACCTTGCAAGCCCCCCGTATACGCCAAACCAACTACCACAAAAATTCCCGAGAACGAAAGAAAGTGCAATATACTGGCACCTAACTCAACCACTTTTATTTCATTCTGCCAATGCTCTAGTAACGATATCGCATACACGTCGGGCATAAACCCGCTCTGTCCTAAACTTTCAATTGCAGGCATCATCGCTACTATATTTTCTTGTTCAGCCATATTAGGGAGCCCAAATATGCTGAGCAAGGTAATAGGCATGGTCCAATAAAAAATACCGAAAAAGGCCGCCCAAGCCCCTCCCATAATGGCCCCGATATTAACTCCATGAATCCCGCGCTCAATTTTATCGGCACCGATATTTTGACCAATCACAGTGGCGCAGGCTGCCCGTAAACCAAAGCCTGCCCATGTTACGCAATTAAAAAGCTGCGAATAACAAATGGTGTAGGCCGCTTGGGCTTCTGCACTAAACTGCAATGAACCGATGTAGTACAACAAGATTACACCGCCGATATTGAGCAGTACCGCTTGAATTCCTGCTGGAATCCCTAAAGACAAGACTGATTTAATAACCGACATATCGGGAACAAATGATAGTTTATCGGGGAATCCAATAATCATTTTCCTTTTATACACAAGGTAAATAGCCATGAAAACACTGGGAAGTGGGCCTATACAGGTCCCTATGGCGGCTCCCATTACCCCCATTTCCGGGAATGGGCCAACTCCGGTAATCAGCAGATAGCTCACGAGGATTTTAACCAGGGTGGTAAGAATTCCAAAATACAAGGGGATTTTAGGATTCCCAACCGACTGGAAGGCCCCGTTGAGCAGGAAAATAATGAACAATGGCAAAGTCATGGTGAACATCATGCGTAAATACGGCAGCGCATAGACCTGTACTTTGGCTTCGGCATTAATTAGATCCAGTAAATAAGGTGCTAATATATATCCAACTGGAGCCACGATAAACATGAAGGCATAGAGGGAGGCTTTAAATGTTTCGAAAAAGACCAAATTAACGGCTTCGGAATCACGCTTCCCCGTATACCGGGCAATGTGAATATTCATCCCATGGAATAAGGAGGAAAGGAAAACCAATACAACCAAAAATAACTGCCAAGAGACGCCAATTCCTGCTTGTGCTGCAAAGCCAACATGATTCCCCACCAAAATATGGTCAACGAGCCCGTGAATCCCCGCGACCAATTGGGTGATTACTACAGGCCAAGCCACTTTCCATACCGATTTTAGGATACTGCCGGATATAATGTCGTCGTCAAAAGTACTCATCTAGGTTCACAGCGACCGGGAAAGAAACTTTTCTTCACCCCTATATGTTCTTTATTTGTCGACATGCAACCCCTCTCAAAAGATTTGTTCTCCTTATACTAACAATAACCCATTGGTTCCGTCCATTCGCATATTTAATCAAATGTACTCGCTATCTGAACTCGACTCACCCTTGATTTTTCATGTACACTAGTTACTTATTTCGGATGGGAGTTACTATGAACAAAATAGCACGCTACATTGAATGTACCTTGGGCATATTTTTCTTGATTTCAGCCGGTATGAAGGCTATGAACGTCGAAGGTTTTGCTATATCCATTTCGGCTTATGGAGTTCTTAAAGATTCCACTCTCGTAAATTTAGCGGCATATTTTACATTGGCGCTTGAATCGATTCTTGGCACAGCATTGGTCGCTGGATGGCGCAAGCATGCAATTTCCTTTAAAGTTTCCCTTGGCTTAACAATTATTTTTAGTCTGCTAATCACCTATGCCTGGTTAGTAAATGGCCTGATAGACTGTGGATGTTTTGGTGATTACATCAAGATGAATGCTCCCCAATCTCTCGCTAAGAATGCACTAATTACTGCGTTAACTGCGTATACCTGGTATGGACTTCGTAATGCACAGTCTTCCGAATTCACCCCTAAAGTAAACATTCAATGCATCGGTGTACTTGGTGCGCTCATTGTTTTAGCCATCACCATGACTCATTTACCTGAACCCAAAGACCCTGTGGTCAATATTGATCCGGATAAGGATATTACCTATACAGTAATAGATGGGGAGAACAACTTTGAATTGGCTGCCGGGAATTATCTTATTGCCTTTTTGAATACAGATTGCGATCACTGCAAAGATTCAGTTCCTGGATTAACTGAATTGGCTGAAGACGATTCACTCCCTACCTTTGTTGCATTGATGATGGGTGATGAAGCAAAACTGGATACATTTATCTTCGACACAGAAGCCGACTTCCCCATGCAACTCATCCCCAATCTCGAGTTTATGGAATTTATTAAAGTAGCCCCACCAATATTATATTTTAGCCAAGATGGCATACTAAAACATCATTGGGAATGGCAGGAAGAGCCACCTGTTCCAAGCGCAATTGCACAGGATGTTGCTGCGCAGAAAGAATAATATGGCGATGATTACATTTGAGGAAGCCTTTCAAACAGCTCTTAACGCTGTTCGTCCCATGGGTATCGAAACGATACCACTCACTGAAGCTTGCGGACGTATCTTAGCCCAAGAAATTGTGGCTGACATGGCGATGCCCCCCTTTAATCGAGCGATGGTGGATGGATTTGCCTGCCGTCGATGTGATTTAGAACAGACTTTGCTAATTACCGAAACTATTGCTGCAGGTTATTTCTCGGACAAATCGGTCCACCCGGGAGAGTGTGTTCAAATCATGACCGGAGCCCCTGTTCCCGATGGGGCCGACTGTGTTTTCATGGTCGAACACAGTGAACAAATCGACGACACTCATGTGAAGTTCGTTAACAAATCGACCAATGACAATATCGCTACGCTAGGTGAAGATGTGCAACCTGAAGACCTCATGCTTCAACCGGGTCATATGATACGCCCACAAGATATCGCCATATTGGCGTCAATGGGCTACCCGGATGTTCTTATATCCCAACGACCACGCGTAGGCGTGATTGCTACCGGTGATGAATTGGTAGAGCCTTCCATGACTCCCACTACTGCGCAAATCCGAAACAGCAATGCTTATGCCCTCTGTGCTCAGGTGAACACTGCTGGATGCATATCTCATTACGAAGGTGTTGCGCGTGATAATGAAGCGTCACTTCGCGAAATCATTAGTGCAGCTTTGGACCGTAACGATGTTGTGCTGCTGTCTGGTGGAGTATCCATGGGAAAATTCGATTTGGTACCCGGCATTCTTAAGGAACATGGCATTGACATTCTTTATGACCGCGTAGCGGTTCAACCTGGCAAGCCCACCACGTTCGGATTGTCCGATCAAGCGTTTTGCTGGGGGCTACCGGGTAATCCTGTTGCGACTTTTACTATATTCGAATTGGTAGTGAAAGCCTTTCTGTACCGCATGATGGGGCATGACTATACACCCCCAACAATTCGCATGCCGCTTGCCGAGGATATCAAACGGCGAAATTCAGGGCGCACAGCATGGATTCCAGTGACTACAACACCAAAAGGCGAATTGGCGCGCGTGGCGTACCACGGATCGGCCCACATTAATGCCATGTCCTATGCCGAAGGGCTTATTCCGTTTCCCGAAGGACACACCGAGCTACCAAAAGGCACCCTCGTTAACGTACGATTAATTCGATAGAATTTAGACTGTAGCTGGATTTCACTATGCCACGATTTACACCCGACATATCCGATCGATTAAAGCAATTCATTACTGATCAAAAAGTATTCTTCGTAGCAACTGCTACAAAGAACAGCACCATAAACCTTTCACCCAAAGGCATGAACTCTTTACGTGTAATCGATAGCACCCATGTCGTATGGCTTAATGTAACATGCAGCGGCAATGAAACCTCCGCTCACATACAAGAAAATCCTCGCATGGCTCTCATGTTCACCGCATTTGAAGGTAACCCATTAATTTTACGCTTGTATGGGAAGGCCCAAGTCATTCATAAGAATGACCCCGAATGGAGCGCCTATATTTCATTGTTTCCGCTCATTCCAGGTGCATATCAATTATTTAAATTATCGATCGAACTCCTCCAAACTCTTTGCGGTATGTCAATACATTTGATGGGTTATCAAGGCGAAAGAGATCTCTTAAACAATTGGGCTACGAAACATGGCAAAGAGGGTATCAAAGAATACTAGACCGAAAACAATCAAGAGAGCATTGATGGTATAGTCAGCAACATATTAGACAAAAGTAAATAATTAATCAATCAACCATATAACGTATACACAAGGAAGATCACATAACATGGGACAACGCGATTTAGGCCGATTGGCCGAACAATTTGGCAGCACCAACCCAATTCACATTCACATCATCACTATGAGCGATCGTGCACATAAGGGAGAATACCAAGACCAAGGCGGCCCTGCGATTCGTGTGGCCATTGAGGCTTTCTTCAAGGACACCAATATCGGTGTAAACATAACCAACACCATCTTGCCCGATGAAGCTGCACAATTAAAAGCGGCTCTCCGCGACGCACGAGACGCAGGCACACATGCTGTCTTCACAACCGGCGGCACAGGGCTAAGTCCACGTGACATTACACCTGACGTGGTTATGCGTATGGCTGACACCACCATTCCAGGCATTATGGAAGTGATTCGTGTAAAATACGCCATGGACAATCCACTTGCAACACTTAGCCGTACAGTGGCGGCTGTTATGGGCCAGACACTGGTATATACAATTCCTGGAAGCCCCAAAGGAGTTGTGGAATACATGGAAGAGATCATGAAGACCTTTGATCACCTGTTGTGTGTTTTGCATGGGGCAGCTGAGCACTCAGATTTACCTATTGGAGATTATCAATGAAGAAGATATGGATCTCGATTCTCCTACTGATTCTACTTTTTCCATTTATATCGCCCCAACAAGATCAACGTCCGCAATCGAATTTTGAACGCCCCTGAATCACCTTACCTTATAGCCCTCCGAAATCTTCATCAACGCAGTCCGCGGTTGATGATACAGCTATCCGTAAAGCAGTTCAGAGTCGCCGAAGTAATGTAATGGTTCAATCCCAAGGGCGAGTTAGCCGTCTTCTACCGGATGATAATAAAGGCAGTCGGCATCAGAAATTTATTATTACGCTATCGAATGGTAAAACCGTATTATTTGCCCATAATATTGATTTAACTCCTCGAATCAATAGTCACAGGTAAACCATGTAATAGATTTTTACGGCCAATACGAATGGAATGAAAAAAGTGGCGTGGTTCATTGGACCCAGCAAATCGTCATACTCACGGGTGGATTAGGCACAATGGAAAAAATTACCAATAACAAACGCCATTGATACCATTTACAAATCTCCCGCGATTGGTGTAGGCTCAATACATCTATTGTATTCGGAGGAGCTGCCATGAAAAGTTTTCATCGAGAAGTGTATTTTGTATTGACGCTATGCGTCATTGGGCTCATCACCCCCCATGCGTGGTCTGCTCCCCCACTTGAAATTGGTGCCGCTTCACAAATCATCAATCCCAAAGTCGGTGATTGGGTTCAAGGTGCCGGGGTTCCTAAACGGGCCACTAAAATCCGTGACAATCTTGAAGCCAATGCGCTCTATCTTTCCAATGGCACCACACAAGTGATTCTTGTCAGTTGCGATTTAGGCGGTACGCCCCCAGACTGGACTAAGCGTGCACGCGAAGCAATGGGAGAAGCAACGGGAGTGCCCGATCGCAACATCATAATCATTGCGACCCATACACATGGTGGTCCATCCGTAATACGTTCTAATTATTTAATGCCTATTGATACAGACTATTTGGATAAACTCGAAGTTTGGATGGTAGATGTAGCCAAACGTGCAGTCGACTCTGCCCAACCGGGTAAATTGGCTTGGGGGAAAGGAGAAGCTTTAATCGGATATAACCGTCGCGTATGCTGGGCGGATCGAACGCATTCAATGTATGGAGATATTACTCGCGCTGACTTCGTGGGCTTTGAAGGTCCTGACAACCCGCAACACTTGGCTTTGTTTGCTCAGGATTTACAGGGTGAACTTATTTCTATACTGCACCATAACACGTCACACCCTGCCACGATGTATGCTGCCGGAGTGTTTAGCGCAGAATACCCTGGTGTAGCACGCACTCATCTACGCAATGAATTGGGCGAAATCCCTGTACTGTTTTTAAATGGTGCATTGGGTGATATCGCCATTCCCAATTTAAAAGATCGCATCAAAGAATCAAAAGATGAACAAGTCGAACGCATTGCACGCATTGTTGCCGATGAAACTTTACGTTTATACAAGCAAGTGAAGTATGAAGATAGCATGATCTTGAAACATAGCTTTGAAGACCTGAAGGTAAACATTCGCTTAGCCAAACCTGAACGCGTTAAGAAATCACGCGAAACTTTGTCCAAAATTGATGCCGGGGAAAACATCCGCGGCATGGATATGATTATGGCATTCGGCGCAGTGGAACTACAGGACACTTTTGGTGACCAACCCACCGACATTCTGCCCATTCACGCACTACGTATTGGCGATGTAGGCCTGATTACCCAGCCATGTGAACTATACCAACAATTTGCACAGGACATCGAAGCCCGAAGTCCAGCCCCCACTACTGCAGTTGTTGGAATCGCCGATGGATATTGTGGGTATTGCCCAACGGCGTATGGCGTATTGGGTGGCGGTTATTCAGCAACACCTTTAAGCTGGACACGCCTAGAAACCTTGGCAGGATACAAATTAGTGGAAAGCGCGAATATGCAGCTACATGCCATTTGGAATAAAAAATAATGATTCATAAACGCCACTATATGGCATTAATATGCAGTTTGGCCTTAGCGCTTTTTCATACTTTTCTTACCCACGCGGCAGAGAAATATCAAGCTCCACAAGATATAAGTTTCACTGCCACAATAGACGATTCCACCCAAAAGTATATACTGATGTTGCCCGAAGGATTTGATTCGAATAAACATCATTCGCTCATGATTGCCTTACATGGACACGGAAGTGACCGATGGCAATTTATCAATAGTAAGTACCTTGAATGCAAAGCGGCATGCGATGTGGCGATCAAATACAATATGATTTTTGTATCACCTGACTATCGCGCCAAGACATCTTGGATGGGCCCCAAGGCCGAAGCAGATGTTGTGCAAATCATTACGGATTTAAAGAAGGCCTATCAAATTGACAACGTTATTCTAGTAGGCGCATCGATGGGCGGAAGCTCAAGTCTTACTTTTTCTGCTTTGCATCCAGATTTGATCCACGGCGTAGCTTCCTTGAACGGTACAGCCAATCATTTAAGTTACGAGAAATTTCAAGAAGCGATTCAATCGTCTTTTGGTGGCACAAAACAGGAAATCCCCGAAGAATATAAACGCCGTAGCGCAGAGTATTGGCCCGAACAATTCACCATGCCTATTGCTTTTACAACTGGCGGGAAAGATACCGTGGTTCCGCCCGATAGTGTCAGTCGACTGGCCGCTATTGTAGCCAAATTAAATAAACATTCACTACACATCCATCGCCCGGAAACTGGCCATACGACCTCTTATGAGGACTCCTATGCGGCCTATGACTATGTTTGTAAAATTGTATTGGCTCCTTAAACATCGGCGCCTTAATCTCGACATTATGGAGTATACCCTATGAGTAATGAGTACTACCCTACACGCCGGACATTTCTCGCCACTTCCATGCTGGGCACCGCAGGGTTAGCCACGCAAGGTTCATTAGCGCAAGCGGCTGAAAAATCCAATGATGGTTCCAGCATTCACAAGAGCGGATGAAGCGACAGTTTCATGAACTGCTGGACTGGACCAAGCATGTCATGGAAGAGGGACCCTTCTTACAGGCAAAGCTATGGGAAAAAGCAGATGGGGCATCAGTGGATTCGTGGGTGGATAGTACGATGGAGTACCGAAGCTTCTTTCATGAAGAAGTGATCGGGAAATTGCCTGAACCTACGATGCCTTTCAACCCGCGCACTCGCATGACCCATAAAACGGACAACTACACAGGCTACGAAGTGGTGCTAGATGTATACGATGATGTTTTCGCCCATGGCACATTCCTCGTTCCCAATGACATCAAACCTGGCGAAAAACGGCCAGTAGTTGTGTGTCAACATGGGCTTGAAGGACGCCCGCAAGAAATCACTGACCCTACAATTAACAGCCCATATTATGAGCTATATGGCCATAAATTAGCCGAGGAAGGCTTTATCGTTTATGCCCCACAAAATCCCTATATTGGCAACACCTTTAACTATGCAGAAATGAGCTGGCTGATATGCCCACGACCATTCATGGTAGAACGCGGCCATGGGGATGGCGTAGCTCCTGACGAATGGGTGGCCTACGAATATGCGAAGGTTCAGCGACGCTATGACCTTTTAGGTATTGGCGATGAAACGACCATTGAACATTTTAATGGTTCGCATAAAATCCACGGGATGGGCACATTTGAATTTCTTCATGAGAAGCTGAATTTCCCCTAGTCCAGCTTGTATACTGTTCCGACACATTTCAATTGCATTACACAAGGAGCCCTACCATGAATACTCAGGACGCCATTACTCAACGTCGTTCCGTAAAACATTATGACCCTGAACACCAATTCACCGATGAAGAATTCAACATCCTTTTTTCTCATGCACTGCTTTCACCCACCTCATTCAATATCCAGAATTGGCGTTTCGTTAATGTAACGGATCCTGAATTACGCAAGAGCATTCGCGCAGCAGCATGGGATCAAGGACAAGTAACGGATGCTTCGATATTACTCGTTATGTGTGCCGATATAAAAGCATGGGAAAAAGATCCCGGTCGCTATTGGGCCAACTCGGGACCGCAGGCACAAGAAATGATCGTTCCAATGATTGATGCTTTTTATCGCAACAAAGAGCAATTGCAGCATGATGAAGGCTTACGCTCAATCGGCATTGTCGCTCAGACACTTATGCTTACGGCAAAATCCATGGGATACGACTCTTGTCCTATGATCGGTTTTGATCCTGATTCTGTGGCAAAAATCATTCAATTGCCTGAAGACCATATGGTCGGCATGTTATTGGCTATCGGAAAATCCACACGAGACGCTAATCCACGTGGCGGCCAATTACCTTTAGAAGAAGTATTGATCGAGAACCAATTCTCAACCAATTAAGATTAAAGGAGAGGTGCGATGATACATACGAGGCAAATATAACGAAGACATCTATATCGTAGGGAATGCAGATTCAGCCATTGCCAAAGAGCAACACCTATTTAGTGAACTCTTGGAAAGCCTCAACAACGATTCATTACCCTATCATGAATCCAATAACTTATTTTTTGGACAAGCCTGGAATACCAACGTAAACTATTCTCAAGAAAAGTCCTTTAGTCGGTGGGGCGGTGAACAGCTTAACGTAATTTTGTCAGGCACCTTTGAGATCCCATATGCCAACGCTAGCGGAACAGTAGTCACTGCTGAAAACGCACGAGCGTTTGGCCATTCCATTGCCAAAACCATCAAGGCATATCTAATGAGCAAGGATTCTTAAAATGAACATATCCTGGCTTCGTCATTGCTTTTGTATAGCCCTCGTCGTATCAAGTTCTTTGGGCCATGCGGCTGATACAAACACCGTGGCCCGTTGGGATTTTGGGCCTGAGGAAACCACTCCAATCACTTCCCATAAAGGGGTACAGCGCGATCAAGCCGGGCCCATTTAGCCAACAAGGCCCTACGTGAAGAAAAAGTTATTCGAAGCTAACTAAGAGCCTGCACCATCCTGGATACAATAAATACGCGTAGCCGTACGCAATAATAAACGGTCACCAACGATTGCCGGAGTCGACATCCCCATGTCGTCATCCGCTAGGGTATTCGTATGCAACAATTCAAACTTTTTGCCCGCTTTGACAACATAAGTCACACCGTCCTCATTGAAGAAAAATAGTTTTCCACTATAAGCCCATGGCGATGCGGTAAACCCTGCTCCTTTTGGCAATTTTTCTTTTTCATAAATCACCTCGCCTGTTTTCACATGGTAACTTGAGACTGTTTTACGATCATGCAAGACAAACATACGGTTATCATAAATTATGGTAGAGGGGTTATACGGAGCAGCCATCGGCTGACACCAAGCGATCGACTCATTCGAGGCCTCGCCTTCTGCTAACGAGATATCGCCCTGAGCTCCGGGGCGTACTGCATAAATAGGTCGAGCTTTACGATCCCCCACATACCCAGAGCTAAAATACAGCAAACCATCATATTCATATGGCGTAGCAATAGTAATGGTAGACATACCCTTTAGTGACCACAACAACTTCCCATCCAAATCATACGAGCGAACTTTACCTGTTCCTAAGGTTACAATTTCGGTTCGCTCTTTTGTTTTCCAAACATAGGGTGTGGACCAATTGCTCTTTTCATTGCGTGTAGTCCGCCATATTTCGTCCCCTGTAGTTTTATCGATAGCCAATAAATACGAACTTTTTTCGTTATCATTTACAATATATAAGCGATCGCCATGCAATGCTGGAGAAGCTGCTGTCCCCCATCCATAACGCATTTTTACCGGCTCAAGCTTTTTTGACCACAATTGTTTTCCATTCAGATCAAAGCAGAACACGCCTAAGTTTCCAAAATAACAATAGAGTCGTTCACCATCCACGATGGGCGTTTCAGAAGCCAAACTATTTTTTATATGAGTCGAGCCTAAGGGAGCACCTTCATACACTTGCTTCTCCCACACTATCTTGCCACTCGTTAAATCCAAACAAAAAACTTTCCATTGATGCTTATCAGGAGACACATTGGGGCGCTCACCACCAAAATACAACCCCTTTTTAGGATCTTCTGATTCACCAAGGTTCACCACAGATGTGACAAATATTTTATCGCCCCACACCACAGGCGACGACCAACCTCGCCCTGGAATATCTGTTTTCCATGCCACATTTTCTGTTGCAGACCATTGAGCCGGTAAATTTTTACCTTCTGCCACTCCTCGGGAATCTTCACCACGAAACTGCGGCCATGTATCACCTGCATATACTGGCGTTACGGCAAGTAAAAGACCTAGACATAAGCCCTTAAGACAGTTTTGAACAAATTGTATATTCATGATTAGTTCCTTTAAGGAAGGTCAATGTGCTATTGCCCTTAAGCTTATCAAGCAACCTAGTCGGAGTCAATAATCGTATAGATGACCTATATTGACGCTCTATCAAAGATCTGCTAGTGTTGTAGCCAATAATTTTCCAACTCAACTAAAGGCATATTTATAAAACATCTGCTCACTTTAATAATTGTTGGCCTCGTATTCCAAGGGTGTGGATCGTCACCCCAAGAAGAATCATCCGACACACAAGCCACCCAAGAATACAGCATTATGGATGATTATCATGAAATCGTACGTATCATCCAGCTAAGCCCTAGCGAAACTACTGCCTTGGAGCAAGGCTTTCGAAAACGCGAAGCTGACTTAACCCAATGGCTCGAAGGTCCAAAGGGGCAGAAACTTATTGAGCTCGAAACCAAACTGAGAGAACAAACCGAAGCAAAAGATTTATCAGGTGTTCGGGAAACCATTGCGCAAGCTAAACCTATACGACAAGAAATCGTCACCATGATTAAGTCCACCCGAATTGATTTAATCAACTCTCTGGGCTCTGAACGACGCCTTGAATGGGATGCACATCTTGTCAGTAGAAAAATGCTTAATCTAATGCAGCCACTTTCTTTAGATGCTGCTCAAATTGCCGATATTCAATATGCAGCTGTGGAAGAATTACGAATAGCCCAACAAAAAGGCGCCCCCAATCCTCAGGCCGCTTCATATATAGAGTTGGAACGCTGGGTCGAAGACAATATCCTTAATGACCCTCAATACGAAAGTTATCAAGCCATCAAAGCTTCTAAGCCAATGCAATCACTTAATTTTTAGTCCACGCGATAAAGGCGCTTGAGGAGATAGCGTAGATATTCCGCATATTTACTAGAGCCCATACTGTCGGCTTCGGCCTTTATTTCTTCAGCGCCGATCCAACCATTGGACATCGCAATTTCTTCCAAACAAGCGATCTTCAATCCTTGACGTTCCTCGATAGACTGTACAAACTGTGATGCTTCCATCAAGCTACGATTGGTACCGGTATCCAACCATGCAGTTCCGCGACTTAATTTACGCACCTGCAAGCCACCTTCTTCGAGATATACTCGATTCAAATCCGTAATCTCATATTCACCACGCGCACTGCGCTTCAATACCCGTGCTTTTTCAACAACATCAGGTGCATAAAAATACAGTCCCGGAACAGCATAATTGCTTTTAGGATCCGAAGGCTTCTCTTCAAGACCAATAGCCTTACTATTTTCATCAAATTCGACGACACCGTAGCGTTCCGGATCGCTCACATAATAACCAAACACCGTAGCGCCTTCATTTTCCTGTACTGCAGCTGTTAAGGTCGCAGTCATACCGTCGCCATAGAAAATATTATCACCCAATATAAGACACGCGGAATCGCCATCCAAAAATTCCGCACCAATCGTAAATGCTTGCGCCAGCCCCTCAGGCTTCTCTTGCACTTTGTAGGCAAACTTCATCCCTAAGCGTTTACCATCGCCCAACAATTTCTCAAATAAAGGCAAATCCTCTGGTGTTGAAATGATCAGCACCTCTTGGATTCCAGCAAGCATCAATGTACTCAAGGGGTAGTAAATCATCGGCTTGTCATAAATCGGTAGCAGCTGCTTACTCACTACACGTGTTAACGGATGTAACCGTGTACCTGCACCACCGGATAAGATTATTCCCTTCATAGTAAGATGTTCCTTCTTGGATTGTTTTTAGTTTCTAATTACACTTTACCACGGCGTGTCAAATATCGCTGTAATGTTTCTCGCCAATCCGGCATAGGTTGACCTATGAGCTGCTCCAGTGAATCCGTATTCAATACTGAGTTTTCCGGGCGCTCCGCTTTAGTTGGAAACTCCATAGACATGCATTCCTTCAGTTTCACCTCGAGTTCCATCAATTCAACAATCGCTTGAGCCAATTCAAATCGAGAACACACGCCTTTGTTAACCACATGATACACACCATAGGAATCCCCTTCGATTAATAGTGCCGTTGCCTCGGCGACATCCCATGTATGCGTGGGTGAACCGGCTTCATCGGTGACCACACGAAGCGTATCCATCTTAGAAGCCCAGCCAATTATCTTCTCGATAAAATTATTTCCCCCAGGCCCATATAGCCAAGCGGTACGTAAAATAAAATGTTTCGGGTTTGCAGCTATAGTGGCTTGCTCGCCTGCCCATTTTGAGGCACCATACACACTCAAAGGGTTCGGGGCATCATTGGGCACATAATCACTCCCCTTCTTGCCATCAAACACGAAGTCGGTACTGTAAAGCACTACAGGGATTCCGCGATCTGCACTAGCTTGAGCCACATTCCCTGCCCCGATTGCATTGACAGCATTTGCGCCTTCTTCATCGTCTTCAGCGCCTTCGACATCAGTATAAGCAGCAGCATTAATGACCAAATCGGATTGATACGTGCCAAGAACAATTTCCACCGATTCAATATCCGTAATATCCACATCAGGCACATCCAATCCTGCAACTTGATGGGAAGGCCCCAACACCCGTATCAAATCTTTACCCAACTGACCCAATCCAATTACTAGTATCTTCATGGGCTACTCTCCAAGGGGTGGTTCATAAATAAAATTATTATTCGCTTCCGCTAACTTTGGTGCACTTAAATCTTTTTTATTTACCAACGATGGTTCCGCCCCCCAATCTATTCCGATTTCAGGGTCATCATACTGTATAGTGCCTTCACAACCCTGAGCCCAATTGGCGGTGCATTTATACAAGACGTGTGTGCTTTCTTCCAAGGCAAGAAATCCATGCGCAAAGCCTTCTGGCACATACAAAGCTTTCCCGTTCTCCCAACTAAGTTTACGCTTCACATACTGCCCATATGTGGGCGCGCCCACACGAATATCCACGGCGACATCAATAATGGAACCACGCACACAACGCACTAGTTTACCTTGCGCATGCGGATTTACTTGATAATGCAATCCACGCAGAACCCCCTTGGATGAACAGCTCAAATTATCCTGAACAAAGGCTTTTGAAAACCCTTGCTCGGCCAATCCAGCTTCGTTATACAACTCCGTAAAAAAACCCCGTTCATCACCAAAGACATCTGTCTCAAGCTCGAACACCCCCGGGATTTCACATTCAATTATCGTTACACCCATAAAAGCTATTCCACCTATTTTCATTGCGTTTCATGTAATAAACACAGCCTACCATAGTCCACCCGCTCACGCAAAAATAGCCTTGTTCTTCTCCATTTCAACCACCGAATAAGGGCTTGGGTAAAACGCCTAAATCATGATATGCTCAATATTCTGACATCAACACAATACTGGAGATTCCCCATGAAACATCTGGATTTTTATCGCCCTGTAGCATACTTGGCATTGGCCTTATTACTATCTGCCACCACGCACTCAGCTTTTGCCGCCAATACAGCATGCGGTACAGTTTTTAATGACAGCAACAACAATGGCCAATTGGATAAAGGCGAAAAAGGGATCATGGGTGTCGCTGTATCCAACGGTCGTGAGGTTGTCCAGACTAATCGCAAGGGACATTATGAACTTCCGGTTGCTGATGACACCATGATTTTCGTGATAAAACCCAGTGGGTGGCGTGTACCCCAAAACGAAAACGGCATTAGCCATTTCTATTACAACCATAAACCTGCAGGTTCACAAAATGAAAATCCTAAGTATCCTGTAATCGCCCCAACAGGCCCATTGCCCAAAGCGATCAATTTCCCATTATATAAGCAAAAAGAGTCAAACTCTTTCAAAATGATCTGCTTTGGGGATACTCAGCCCCGAAATCAAGAAGAAGTGGACTACATTTCACACGATGTCATTCAAGAATTGGTCGGGTTCGATGCAGCCTTTGGTGTCACATTGGGTGACGTAGTTTTCGATAATCTCGATATGCTCAAACCATTGGAACGCACTGTAGGCACCATTGGTGTTCCTTGGTATCCCGTCCATGGGAATCATGATGTGAATGCCCGATTCCATAGCGAAGAGACTTCTGATGAGACTTGGGAAAAGCTTTATGGCCCCACTTTTTACTCTTTTAATTATGGAAAAGTTCACTTCATTACATTAGATGATATTGCTTGGAAAACCACAAAGACCAATGGAAAAATTAAAAATAGCTACCACGGCGAACTGGGAGAAAAACAACTAGTCTTCATCAAAAACGATCTCGCTTTCGTTGGAAAAGATGATTTGGTTGTACTCTTGATGCACATACCGCTTACTGTGGTAGAAGATAAAGCCAAGTTATTCGAGTTATTAGAGGGCCGCCCTAACACCTTTACCGTATCTGCCCATTGGCACCGCCAGTCCCACTTTTTTATGGGTGAGGAATCCGGCTGGAAGGGAGAAGGCAAGCATCATCACCTCGTACACGCTACGGTCTGTGGAAGCTGGTGGTCAGGCGCTAAAGATGAGAACGGTATCCCTCACAGCACCATGTCCGATGGGGGGCCAAATGGCTATTCTATTATTACTTTCAATGATGATGAGTATTCTATTCGCTTTAAGGCTGCCCGACGTCAGGCCGATCATCAAATGAATATCTATGCTCCCGAATTCATTGAAGGGACGAAAGCCACTGAGACCCAAGTGGTGGTTAATGTGTTTGCCGGTTCCGAACGTTCCACAGTAGATATGCGCATTGGCGAGAGCGGAAAGTGGGTACCCATGACACAAACAACCATGATCGATCCGTATTATAAAGCACTTAAAGAATACGAAGCGAAACTGCCACCTGAAGCTGGGCGCAAATTGCCTAATGCACGGGAAACGGACCATATTTGGACTGGGAACATTCCCATGAATCTCAAACCCGGCCTACATCTCATCAATGTGCGTACCACAGACATGTTTGGGCAAACCTATACCGACCATCGCTCAATTCGGGTGAATTAATTCCTGTATACCAAGGAATGAATTCTTCATCATATGCGTTCAAATATATGGTATGGTATAAATACGCATAGGAGGAATGGTTATGGGACAAGTAATGTTTGGTGCTGGATGCTTTTGGGGGGTTGAACTCGGGTTCAGCCAACTAGAGGGCGTCATTGAAACGGCCGTGGGATATAGCGGTGGACACGATGACGCGCCCACCTATGAGCGCGTGTGTAGCGGTACGACTCAACATGCCGAAGTGGTTTACCTCAAATATGATCCTGAGAGCATTTCATTCGAAAAACTACTAGAAGTCTTCTGGCATGGACACGACCCTACCCAGATTAATCGTCAAGGCCCCGATGTGGGTACACAATATCGCTCGACCATATATTATTACTCAAATGAACAGCGTGAATTAGCAGAGTCGACAAAAGCAGCCTTAGATGCAAGCGGTGAATTCAGTGCACCCATTGCTACCGAACTGGCTTCTGCTCAAGCCTTTTATCCAGCCGAAGATTATCATCAGCAATATTTCGCCAAACGGGGAATGACTAGCTGTGGATTCAAAGTACATTAACCCTATTAAGACCACTAGGATAAGAAACATGAAAGCAATTAACTACATGAGTATAACATTCATTTTTATGGGATTATTACTAAGCGGTTGTGCTGAAAATCCTGCAGATAACAGCACTACTTCCGATACCCAAAACGCTTTTGAAAATTCTGAAACCCCTATTGCTGGTACAACTTTTACTTTCGCCCCAGATACCAAAGTAGACTTTATTGGATCTAAAGTTACTGGAAGTCATGATGGTGGATTCGAAAAAGTGACTGGCACTATCATGGTACCGGATAACTCAATCGAAAACGCACAAATTAATGTAACCATTGATATGATTTCCATCTGGAGTGATTCCAAAAAATTGACTGGGCATTTGAAAAATGAAGACTTTTTCGAAGTAGAAACGTACCCCGAAACTAAATTTAGATCGACTTCGATTTCTAAATCCGATTCAGGCTATGAAATAAAAGGAAATCTCACCTTACACGGCGTCACTAAGGGCATCACATTTCCAGCACAAATTACTATAACGGAAAATGCTTCAAGCCTCAGTGCTACAGCGGATTTTTCCATTGACCGTACTGATTTTGGCGTTAATTACAAAGGGAAAGCAGACAATTTGATTCGCCCTGAAGTGGTCATCAAGCTCGATCTAAAAGCCTCAGCCGGCGCTTAGCGATCCCGAAACTGAGGAGCATGTTTTTCTACAAATGCCGTATGAAAATTTATACTAACGAGGTAGCTGGCTTGGGGTACAAAATCCACATACAACCCATTGCCCAATAACTGAACGTTCCAAGAATAGTGCAGCACAAGTTTCAAAATTCCAATAGGTTTCTGTGCACCCTCCGGTAACCATTTCAGAAGCCATATGCGACATAAAGGGCATATGCCCCACGATGACTAAATCCTGGTCTTCCGCTTCAATGCGTGTGGCTACAGGGGCTACCGGACTGCTTGGGCGAATACCAGCCACTTCGGTGAGAGTACTATCCCAACCTAATGTATCAAGAATTATTTGAGCAGTTTCTTTTGTGCGAACTTTCTCACTATGCCAGATCGTAGGATTTTTGATATGCAATTGCTTAATCCAACCTGTAATGCTTGAAACCTCAATTTGACCAAACTCTGTTAAACGTCGAGCATCATCATCGGCTCCCATGGCCGCGCTCCCGTGCCGAATTAATAGTACCCGCATCGTGTTTCCTTTCTCCCACTAACTTCCTATATCATAGTCTCGATCATACTCAAACGCTCTACTTGGAACAAGTCGAATGAATACCGAACCCAAACACGATAAAAAATCTATCCCACCAATGACAACACATACACGACCACATTGGTTGCGCTGGTTACTCATGGCGATATTGATCGCAATATGCGCTATTGGATTCTACCATACAAATGCGATGACCTTTGAGCGCATTATGAATCGTTAACTATAGTGTTTTTAAACGACGTTCCATTTCACGCATAGGCATCAAATCCCCCTTGCGTGATGCAATGGCAATCCCCGCTTCATAAGTAGATTTAGCCTCCTCAACCCTTTCAAGAAACTCATAGCACTTTCCTAAGTCCAGAAATGCCGCTGAAAAATCCTTCTGCACGTTGGTTGCATGGAGTAAATGAGGAATAGCTTTCTCATGCTGATTTAACTGCACATAAGCCTTCCCAAGGCCAAATGTCGCCACCTCATCGTCAGGATCAATTTCCAATACTTCTTGGAACATTCCGATCCGTTCACGAGCTTCTTCCTGTATACGCGCGCGTTCTTGCTCGGCCATTCTCTTGGCTTTACGCTCATCGGACAAGTGTTGCATTTGCAACACATCTGAATGAGCTTTGGCCTCTTCAGCTTCCTCAATCATGCCTTTTGCCACATAGAACACCGATAAATTCGTATGTGCCATCACACAATTAGGATTCAGTTCTTTTAATTGCAGCATGTAATAAATAGCTTCATCTACGCGATGATGACGATGCAAAATTACCCCCAAGACTTCATACGCATCTTCATAACTTGGGTATAACAAAATAGCTTCTTGCAACATTGGAATAGCCGACGCATCCTTGTCATCCAAATCTAACTGAAAAAGGTTCAACGCCTCATGATACAACGACTCCGCACGTTCTTCACGCGATTGACCATCTACAAATGGCAACACCACCACACGTGCACCGCAGGCATTTATAAAATTCTTGCCGTGAATGGACAACACCGTATCGGGGGTGCGATGATCACGATCCAAATACGCCAAGGCAATATGTTTATCCAAGGTTGGACTGTACGTTATGCTCGTCAATTCTCCAATGGCTTTTCCATCCACCAAAACCGTATTGCCCGGTATCCAACTTAAACCTTCTGTATCGTAAGCTTCGAAAATTAACCCCATCAGAGCACGTTTCACAGTACCATAGGCCTTTAATCGAGCAACAACTTCCTGCCCCAAATAACAACCTTTTTCATAACTCACGGTAGTCCGTTCAAGCGTTGTTTCTGGAAGGCGTGATTGCTCATCCATATCCAATCCAAATTGCGGAATACCGGCTTCCAGCCGCAACATGGATTGAGCCTCAGCGCCGATGGGTGTCACTTCAATTGACTCATCAGCTTCACGTAGACGTTGCCCGATTGCGGCACAATGACCTGGCTCTCCAACCAACACAAAACCGTCTTCTCCTGTCATGGACGCACGGAAAGCCAACAGTTCTGCCCCGTCAATCTCAATAGGGTGCACATGATGCCACTCTTGAGGAAGAAGTTCGGTCCCACGGACAACTTCATTATCCATAACACACGACAAAAGGGATAAGGTTTTAGGGCCTTGCAAAATGAACTGTTCTAGCGAATCGCCTGTAGCCTCAATGGTCACATCTTCAATAAAAAGGTGTGCATCTAAATGTTCAAGAACATGCTCAACCTGTGATTGCTCAATCAACATCCAATACTCATCTCCCCAACGATGCACGGTAAAATGACCATGTAAACGCCCTTGACGATCCAGGACTGCATTGTGGTGCCCATGCCCTGTCTCAAGTGCCTTTACATCATTGGTCGTCTGGCTGTGCAGCCAATCCGCTGCATCAGCGCCAGTAATACGCACAAAGGTATAGTCATCGCGAAACCAATAGCCGACCGACGAACGGACAGTTTGGACTTCTTCAGCTAGGGAGGGTGTTGAATTCATGGATTACCTGTCTACATTAAATAAGCATTACAAATGCCTTAGTATACCAAAAGGAGCATTGATGAATTTAATCGCAGGAAAAATTAGTCATCTTCATCGATGTAATCAGAGTCTACAGGCTCCCAGGTAGGTGTGGTATCTTGAGTAGTTTTTGACTCAGGCATGGATTCTTCTACGTCCTCTTGCCCGCAGCCAGTAATGCCCATGGATACAATAAAAAGCAATACTGACCAGCGCGAAATTAAGGAGTACATATAATCACACTAAGCCAAAAGGTCCTGAATCACATAAGCCTCTTCAACCCCAGTCAGACGTGCATTCAGTCCCTGGAACTTATAGGTAAAGCGCTCATGATCGAAGCCCAATTGATTTAATACCGTCGCATGCAAGTCATGTACATGCACCTTTTTATCCACGGCATTGAAGCCTAGCTCGTCACTTTGCCCATAGGTCATACCACCCTTGAATCCACCACCGGCCATCCACATACTAAAGGCATTGGGATGGTGATCACGCCCATCGGCACCATCACCTTGCACCATTGGCGTACGCCCAAATTCACCGCCCCAGATCACAATGGTATCGTCCAATAAACCCCGTTGTTTCAAGTCTTTCACTAAGGCTGCGCAGGCTTGGTCAGTATCTTTACAATTTTTCTCTAAGCCTTTTTTCAAGTTCCCATGCTGATCCCAAGCTTCGTGATATAGCTGCACAAATCGCACATCACGCTCAATTAAGCGGCGTGCCAACAAGCAGTTGTTTGAAAAAGAAGACTCGCCCGGTTTCGCTCCATATAAATCCAATATATGTTGAGGCTCTTGAGAAATATCCATCAGATCCGGTGCACTGGTTTGCATGCGAAACGCCAATTCAAAGGAGTTAATGCGTGTTGCAATGTCTGGATCACCCATGATGCCCAACTGTTCACGATTCAATTTATTCACCGCATTTAGCGTATCACGCTGTACTTGCGCATCAATACCATCAGGGTTAGATAAGTACAAAACAGGATCACCTTGACTACGGAAGAGTACGCCTTCATGCACGGTCGGTAAATATCCACTACTCCAATTTGCCGCACCACCACTCGGCCCTTTCGCGCCTGAACTAAATACCACGAATGAAGGCAGGTCTTTATTCTCTGAGCCTAAGCCATAGGTCGCCCATGAACCCATACTGGGGCGTCCAAACTGCTGGGAACCCGTATTCATTAGAATTTGTGCAGGCGCATGGTTAAAGGCATCCGTCACCATGCTATTTACAATGGTTATATCGTCGGCAATACTGGCAGTATGTGGAAGTAATTCCGATATCATCGCCCCTGATTGCCCATACTGATTAAACTTAAACTGAGGCCCTAGCAAGGTCGAATTAGGGTTAATAAAAGCTGCTCGGTACTCTTTTAACAAACTCGCAGGCGGCAAAGTCCCGTCAAATTTTTGGAGTTCAGGCTTATGATCCAACATCTCCAACTGACTAGGTGCCCCCGCCATAAATAAATAAATTACCTTCTTTGCTTTGGGGGCAAAGTGCGGTTTTTTCGGCGCCAAGGGATCCGTTGAAGCCGCAGACACATTAGGGCCCATGAGCGCATTCAAGGCCGTTGCACCCAAGCCCACGCCACACTGCTGCAAAAACCAACGGCGTGCTATCGTGTTGCCTTTATATTGCTCACCAAATTCATCTACGGTCGGCATAGCCCATTCCTTTATCTTCAATGTACGCTATTGGCGAACAATGGTTTCATCCATATTCAACATCACTCGTGAAGCCAATGTCCAGAGGGCCAAATCGTCCTTGGCCACTTCCGTATCCTTCGCGATGATTTCAGGTACAATATCTTCAGGCTTTAATTGACCTGCTTGTATTCGTTCACGTTGCTTCTCAACAAACTCAAGTAATATCTTATTATCCTTAGCTTTAGGACTACGAGTTACACACCGTCGAAAGGCATAAGCAATGCGATCCTGATCCGATATACCACCATGCAGTATTGTCACACTGGCCAAAGCAGCGGCGCACTCCATAAACAGTCTTTCATTCAAGGTCGTCAACGCTTGTAAAGGGGAATTACTCACATCTCTGCGAGTACACGGCGCATCCCCCGAAGGGGCATCGAAGCTTTGTAAAGCCGGGAACTGTACACTGCGGAATCGGAACGTATACAATCCTCGACGATAGCGATTGGGGCCTGTATCCACATTCCATGTCTTCGTCCCGTAACTGGCAGGAGGCAAAAACAAGTATGCTGGCGCAGGAGGATAAACACTTCTCCCACCTACAGTAGGCGTCAATAACCCACTTGCTGATAGAGCAATATCACGCACGATTTCACCTTCAACTCGAAAGCGAGCGCCACGATCCAGTAATCGATTCTTCGGGTCAAGAGCTAACTGCTCTTGCGTTACTGCTGAGGATTGGCGATAAGTTGCAGAATGCACAATTAAACGGGTCAGTTCTTTCAGACTCCATCCATTCTCTATAAACTCAAGGCTTAACCAATCCAACAATTCAGGATGACTAGGCATTTCACCTTGTGTACCGAAGTCGTCCGAAGTTTCAACTAATCCACGACTAAAGTATTGTTGCCAAACACGATTGACCATCGTTCGGGCAGTTGTGGGTGACTCAGGCGACACCAACCATTGAGCAAAATCTAAGCGAGATGGATTACCCTCCACCTTCATTGCATGCATAAAGTCTGGCGTGCCGGGCTTCACTTCATCTAAAGGACTCAGGAAATCTCCACGATCCAATACACGTGTCACGCGTGGCGTTGAACGTTCTTGATACACTAATTGCGTGGTGCCATTGGGGTAGGCTGCCCATAGCGCATCAATGGCTGTATTGAACGATCTGTAATCCAGAACTTTGGTGCGCCAATAATCAAAAATCACCTTTTCATCGGAAGCACTGCGCTCGGTTTCCGGAAGAGCAATCGCTGTTTTTACCTGGTAGGGCACCGCAACCTCAGGTAATAGTTCCGAATCGGTTACGGAGATACGAAAGCGACCCATATTGTTATTCTGGTTTTCATTATTATTCCAACCGCCATGGTTCTGGCTTGGACGCACAAGTAACTCCATATTGTCTGTAATCTTCAGCGGCTTCTCCAACCTAAAAATAGCATACCGCGCTTGATTGCGCCGCCCAGGATCCACATTCGTTGTCCAAGCCGTATCCATATTCCCGTCGATGGCTAGCGCAACAGGGCCTATCATTCGTTCCTTGGGGTCACGCAAGGGAAATTCCGGCCCCATAATCCGTTGTGGGGGATTGCTGTCGGAAATGGCCGAGGCTATTTTCACCGCTTTCCATTTATCATAGGATTTTACCGCAACGCCTTCGGTGCTGTAGCGTAATGCGAACTCAGACAAGGCGTTGGTTCCGTAAATAGAGCGACCCGGACCGCCTCGGGGTAAGTTTTGATCCGCCAGCAATTCAAGACGCACAGCCGTAATCCGCTTTAGATCGGTCGTCGTCGTCATTTTCGTTTGATTCCGTGCAGGAGAATACCCCTGGGCCAAATAAGACCCATCTTCTTGCAACAAAAACTTTTGCCCTCCCGCGGAAGAATCGTCAAATTCCAGATCCAACACACTCCACTTCGGTTCAGGCATCGTACCTATTGTTTCTTCCCATTCACGCATGCGCGATTGCCAATCCGGATGCTGTGATTTTAATTCGTTTTCCTGTTGTGCAATCAATTCTTCCAATTGATCTGCAAAGGTTTGCTCCTGATTCGAATACACCGTAATCATCGCTTCATGGGCATTATTCAAAAACGCAAACATGCGAAAATAGTCTGCATGCGAAATAGGATCATATTTATGGTCATGGCATTGCGCACAGTTAACCGTCAGCCCCAACACCGATCGCCCAATGATGTCCATGCGATTAAATATGGCTTCCATCCGAAACTGCTCTGGGTCGATCCCCCCTTCCTCATTAATCATGCTATTTCGCAAAAAACCAGTAGCCACTTGCTGATCCTGCGTAGCGTTGGGCACCATATCGCCCGCAATTTGTTCTATGACAAATTGGTCATACGGCATGTCTGCATTAAAAGCATTGATCACCCAATCACGCCAAGAGGAAACATCGCGGGGCTTATCTTTTTCAAAGCCATCTGAATCGGCATATTGTGCTGAATCTAACCAGTGCCGTGCCCATCGTTCCCCGTAATGAGGTGAATCCAGCAAACGATCCACTAATTTAGAATACCAATCATCGCTGCCATCTTTCTCCACTAGAGCAATCTCATCCAATGTGGGAGGCAATCCTGTCAAATCTAGGGACAAGCGACGCAACAAGGTAATTCGGTCAGCTTCTGTAGCGGGTTTCAGTTGATTTTCCTTTAGCGTACTCATCACAAATTGGTCAATTGGATTTCTGACCCATGGAGAATCTACTTCAGGCAATGCCGTGCGCATTGGAGCGCTAAATGCCCAATGAGAGTCCCTATCTTCAGCTTGTGCGGAAGTCATAGAAAATGTAGTGCTTAATATCGACACAGCCAAAGTATATATTGGAATTCGTAAATGCATCATTTTTATCCTCTCTAACCACACTATAGTGAATCTATGATTAAACCAAAAACATGATAAAAATGCAACTATAGAGGGAATGTTCACCCTATTGCTTCGGCACTGCAATCATATCGATGAGGATAGTTCTTTTATCATCCCCTGTACCTGTAATACTTGCTTTTGAAGCTGCTGGGGGGCGTTCAGGATCGTACAACTCAGGACGAACTGCATTAAGCGCCGAACTTGTATCCTGCGCAGCCACCAAATAGGTTGCTTTGACCAAATGCCGAAAGTCACTACCATACGGTTCAATACTGGCCTTTAACTGAGCATAAATATCCCGCACCTGACCCTCTGCATCCAGTGCCTTTTGACTGATATAGCCTTTAGTATAAATGCGTGTGGATGAGTCCAGTACGGCAAACCGACAATAGACTGGAGATCGTTTTTCTTCAGGACGCCATTTCAATTCAACCGGTGAAGCACCTTTTCCCTTACCCGGCAGAAAAGCAATGAGTTCAATTTCAATTGGAATAGGATTTGACCATTCAATAAAAGACATCGGAGGCGCATGCACATCTCGGAATAACTCTGACATGCCATTTCGAGCAACATTCACTTTATCCATAGGCTTCATATACGCCTTAAGATGAACTACATGCTCCAGCCCTACACCATTCAAATCTAAAACCGATTGTAATTGCTCCATAGTGCCTACCGTTGCCTTGTGCAAATCTTTCGTAGGATCTGCCATACCGGAAATATATAGCGTGCGCCCTTTAGGCAATACTGCTACATGCGCCATCTTTCCTTGTGTGCTGAATGTCGAACTTGTGTGATACCGCACAATAACCGGTGCATCCATGCCCGACACCATTGCAATTGCATCTAAGGCAACCAAGGCTGCTTTATGGGGCACAGATGATACGACAGCTGTTTCTACAAACTTTACTTCTTTGGAAACTAAGCTTCTAATTCGTGCCAAGTGCTCATTACTGGTTGTATAGATATTCAACCGCACTATTTGGTCTATACTCGAACCAACTTCTTCCAAGACTACACTCAAATTAGTAAAGGCCTTAGCATACTGCTCATCAATATGCTCACCCACAACTTTTCCTTCGGCATCTACAGGTAAAATCTGGGCAGTATGCGCCAAGGCCTTGTCTTCAATAATAGCCACATCAGGCACAGCGAGTGCCGACTCAATAAGACATACACATGACAATAATTTTAGGTATACGGTTATTTTTCTCATCCATCCAGTATAAAAGCTCTCTGCCCACGTTTCAACTGAGTATCTATACATGATAGGATGGCAATCAACTCATATTATTTCTAAGTAATAGAATTTTATACTATACCTACTATAAAGGCCCCTCATGAAATCATCTATCCTTGCCCCCATACTTACTGCCCTGCTTTTATGTATCGCACCCACCAATTCCTCATGCGCAGAAGAATCCTATGCATAAGGAATTAAAAACATTCTCGTTGGACATTACCCAATCTTTCTCAACACACATGATGAAGAGGACCAATACTAAAATCTTCCCATTGCATTACGAAAAGAAATCCTCTACTACTGCATTAATCAAGGCGTCGTCGCGTACTTAGCAGGCCATGTACATAAAAACCTCATCCGCGAATTTCAAAGCATTCCGATGGTAGCTGGTGCAACGAGTAGTAAAAACTTTGACGGCGCTCCCATGGGCTTCCGTATATGGACTCTAGAACCCGATGGTCAAAGCAAGCATAAATACATCGAAATCGAAGGTCTGGATCCATCATTAGCCCCTAAGAAAACGCCAAAATAAAACTGTTTTAAGCAGATTTTAAATCTTTCACACAATACAAACAGGAGTGCCCTACGGCCCATTTAGAGTTTGCACCCCTTTTTATTCTCTGCTATTATGAGCGGATGATTAAAATTACATTATTCCATCGACTCACTTTTCTTTGTTTGGTTTTCACTCTTGCCCTAAGTACAAGCCTATCGGCTCAAACAGTAGGCCAAGGATTAGGAAAATCGTCCACCACTCCACCGAAGACCAAAGAGGAAATTAAACAAGAAGTAAAAGAAGAAATCGAAAAAGAACTCAAAAAACTCCCTTCCGACCCAGTTCTTCTCCTATTAGAAACGATGACCATAGAAGAAAAGGTTGCTCAATTGATGTTTGTACGTATCAATGGCGAGTTGGCCCCCACTACGATTGACACCAATTTAATCCGCAACATTCATCCTGGCGGCATTATCATTCCTAAGATGGGTAACAGCAATACCGTTATCGACTATACTCAAATCTTGCGCCGCATGTCTTCTCAGGCCGACACTCCAGTTCCATTTTTTATCGCAGGAGATGCCTTCCAAACCTTAGACAACAGAACCCAAAACGCCACTCGATTCATGCCTATGCCAACACGCTTAGCTATAAGTGCAGCAGGCTCCAATGATGACCGAGTTAAATTATTCGAAGCACTTGCCGAGAACCTCGACCGCGTGGGCATCAATACTCATTTCGGTCCTTCCCTCAGCCTAACCAATACATTGGGTTTAGGACCATCAAGCATCTATACCTTTGGAAGCAACCCTGAAGCCATCGCAACAATTGCACGTGAACTCGGTGAAGCTTTTAATAAACACAATATCACTTGGGTACCACAAGACTTCCCTGGCGGTTCATCCAATCGTTCGGGCGGTGCTGAAGCTGTATTGATGACACCAAAATCACACTACATCGATCGTGATGGATTCCCCTACCTAGCCTCCATCCAAGCCGACGCCCCTCTTATCCATGTGGGTAACACATTGGTGCCGAATGAAAAAGGCATTATGATGCCTGCTAGTATGTCAAAAGCTACCATTACTACTTTATTAAAGGGCTCCTTAAACTTCAAAGGGCTTATAGTCGCTGGCCCAGTCAACACACCAAACATGTTAAAGCGGTATAGCCCAGAAAAAGCAGCCTACAATGCAATTAAAGCTGGTGCGGATATGATTCTCTGGAACAGCACCTCTGCCCAAATTCCCCAAACAGTTGCATATATTTGCAAAAAGGTTAAGGATGGAGAGTTAAATCCTACCCATATCGATATCGCAATAGCCCGCATTCTTAATGCTAAAAAAGATGCTGGATTGTTCGAGCCCACCCGAGAAGCCCAAGACGGGGAGAGCGAAAAAATTGCTCGTGAAACTCGCAAACATCCACACGCATACAATGTTGAGCGACGCTCCATTACACTACTCAAAAACTACAACAACCTATTACCTCTGATAAAGGACCAATCTACCCCTATTTTCCTTACAGGCGTAATCGATTTGGCCTCTATAAAAGAAGCGCTCGAAACCGATTTAAAACATGTACGTCATTTCGAAATAAAATCGGCCAAGCATCTAAATCAAATTCAAGATTTTGAACTTCGGCGTCTGACTAAATTAGCCAAGGGGTGCAGGACCGCTGTTTGCATATTTGACAATCAAATCGACGCCAACAATCAAGGGCAAATAATTGCCGAACTAAAACGAAAAAACATGAAAGTAGTGGTGTTTCTATTGGCACCTCCAACCGACATCACTCCATATCAATTAGCAGATGCTCTACTGATGGGCTATAGCGACCCTAAACTCCATGCTCCTACCGTATCCGCGCTGATAGATATTCTCTTAGGCAAATCCCCTGTAACCTTACTGAAGGACAATCAAACTACTCAAGTACGCGTTGGTAAAGAAATGTCGTTTAATGTTCTTGATATTATTCAATCTCCGACAGGAAAATTACCTATCAAACTAGAGCCTTTGTTCTTACCTGGATTTGCCTTGTATTATATTCCCCAATCCATCAAATCCGTTGAATGGGAATTCGGTGACAACAACAAAGACAAAGGTCATCAATTATCCCATATCTATAACGAGCCAGGGGACTATATTGCTACTGTCACCATCAAACAAGTAGACGGAACAGAATTGAGCGGAAAATACACAATACAAGTTAACGATTTTTAAGTCCAAATGACTTACGCCAATTCTCCAATTTTTACTCAAAAAACAGCCTTTCGTCGCGCCATTATGAAATGGTATGCAGAGCAAGCCCGTGATCTTTCTTGGCGAGGCACGCTCGATCCCTATTCGGTATGGGTCTCTGAAATTGTCCTACAACAAACTCGTGTGGATCAGGGTACTCCCTATATCGAACGCTTTATTAAAAAGTTTCCCACGGTTCAATCTTTAGCCAAAGCACAAGAAGATTCAGTGCTCAAGTTATGGGAAGGCCTCGGCTATTATTCTCGTGCCCGTAACCTTCACAAAGCAGCCAAACACCTTGCTTTTGAACGCAATGGCGAATTTCCATCATCAGCCACAGAATGGGAAATGCTCCCTGGGGTAGGGCGATATACTGCTGGAGCCATCTCCAGTATTGCCTTTGGTGAAGCCGCTCCAGTGGTAGATGGAAACGTTAAACGCGTACTCGCCCGACTGCTCGATTGCCATAACAATATTGATACCCCAGCAACCACCAACGCTATTTGGGATTGGATGACCCTATTGGTGAAAGGTAAACACCCTGGGAATTTTAATCAAAGTATGATGGAACTGGGTTCAAATATATGCACACCTAAAAAGATAAAATGCGACGTATGTCCCGTCCAGCGATTTTGCCTTGCTTTCGCCAACAACACCCAAAATGAATTGCCAGTGCGTACACCTAAAAAGAAAATACCTCATCATCAAATTGTGGTAGCAGCCATCAAGAAAAACGGCCGATACCTCTTAGGTAAGCGCCCTCCCGAAGGGATGCTCGGCGGCTTATGGGAGTTTCCAGGCGGCAAGGTTGAAGCCAAAGAATCAAATGAAGATGCGCTTCACCGTGAAATCAATGAAGAACTAGGCTTGAAAATTGAAATCATTGAAAACATTGGAAAAGTCGACCATGCCTACTCCCACTTCAAGATCACCTTACATATTTATATCTGCAAACAATTAAGCGGTACACCTTCCCCTAAAGCACACTCTGAATTAAAGTGGGTATCTCCGAAACACTTTGAACAATACGCATTCCCAAAAGCGAACCATAAATTCCTATCTAAACTATCTTAATTTCAGCAAATAAAAAAGGGCATTCCACCGAAATGAAGTGCCCTTAATTTTACAATTTTTTTTAAAATTAAGCAGGATCTTTTGGAGAAATTGCATCCTCAAAAAGAACCTTAACTTTAACATCTTTGCGAGCATCGGCCAATAAAGCCTCAAATGCTTCTTGCTTAGCCATACCTTCAGTTTCATTTTTGATGCGTTCTTTTACATCTTCAAATGGCATCTCGCCAGCTTCATTGCGCTTTTGAACGGTCAAAATATGCCATCCGAATTGCGTTTTGAAAGGATCACTTACTTCACCCACAGGCAATGAAAAGGTCAGCTTATCGAATTCTGGCACCATCTTACCGCGCTGTGTATTAGCATACAACCCACCATTTTGCTTGGAACCGGGGTCATCTGTAACTTCACCAGCAACTTTACCAAACTCTTCTTTACCTTCAACAATACGCTTACGTGCCGCATCAATTTTGGCTTTACCTTCAGCCCAGAGCTTCTCATCCTTACCATCAATCTTGACTAAGATATGAGCAACATCAGCTGTTTCAGGTTTATTCAATTGACCACCCGATTTTAATTCTTCATATCGAGCCATTAATACTTTGTCTGAAGTATCCAAATCTTTGGTCATTTCGGACAGCTTACCATCCAAATACTTCTTAGCAATTTCAGATTCGCGGATGCGCTCAGTAAGTTTCTCCAAAGTCATACCTTCTTGCTTTAAGATGTTATTAAATTGATCTTCCGTTCCGAATTGTTGCTTCACTTGCGCAAGAATCTTATCGATTTCTGCATCTTCAACAGTGATTTTTTCTTTCGCTGCACCCATCATGACCAATTTCTGGTCAACCAATGACTTCATTGCCATTTGATAAACTTCGGGGGTGGGTTGCGGCATTGCTTGGTCTGGAATCCCGCGCATGCGTTGCATTTGATTTTGAATTATTGCATTAACTTGATCTTGAAACTCAGCACCAGAAATTTCTTCATTGCCTACATGAGCAACAACTTCAGGAATTTCAGGTTGAGTCGGCTCAGTTGCCCCTACCTGTGGCGTAGCTTCGATTTTTAGTTTAGCATCTTCAGCAGCGAACACAATTCCTCCAGTCATTAACAAAGCACCCAATACAGTAATTCCAACTTTCTTAAACATGGTTTTCTCCTTGGATGATTTCATCCAGCTCACACACTTTATCGTTAAAGGTGCGTTTATCGTACTTCGGGGTAAGTTGATGTTCTACAATTCATCAACTTGCAACTATCGATTATGAATGCGATACCCAACACAAGGAGACAATGATATTCATTCTACAGCCCGAAATACAACCTTTAATGCATTAAACTCTTAAACTCCCGGATATGTTCCGCATTTTGGCCAAAATCACCTTTACCCATTCGAGAGCGCGAGCGCATATCCACTACAGCACTCGGACTACTCTTGGGTTTTCGTATCCGAATCACGAAATCATCAACAAAGCCAAACACCCCCGAAGTAACCGTACCCTCGATTATTGTTTCTTGTCCACCGATCTGATTTGCTGTAATCTCCCAATTAGACAGGCCATTCACTATTTCAACTGCTTTAATGTGGGCATCATCAACAGATATTTGAGGAAAGACCATCACCTCTAGATCAGGATAAAACAATTCAATTTCCTTTTTAAATTCTAAGGGAAATGTGAAGGATTGCCCTTCATTGTCAAGCAACTTCATAGTAGCTACAAAGGAAGGTGGGTGTTCAAGATCGGTACTGATATCGTTAATCATTGGGTATTTGTAACCTTCTATTAGCAGATACACAAAATTTGAACATGGAATTAAGGCCAATAAAAGTAAAATGGTTCGAGGAGAAGAACCATTTTTCAAGGTATCAACAAGGCCCACCAAGACAAATAATACGCCTAATACCATCCCCCCCAAATATAGATGAAAGGCAATATCAGGACTAAGGTACCGGAAGAACCCACCTAAAACCCCTATTAAACAAAGAGTAATAGAAGATAATACCCCTATGATATACACTGCAATGCCAAGCTTAATCCACATTTTTTCTCCCTATCTATGTTAACTAGCAATGCTCAATTAACAAGCGTGCTTAGCCAGCGCTTTCAATAAAGCATCATGTACCAGTCCATTGCTGGCACACACACCTCGATTATTCGCTAGCGTTATACCTTGACGAAAATCCAGTGCCTTACCAGACAAATCGGTGATGCGACCACCCGCTTCTTCTATCACAATAGAACCGGCCGCCTGGTCCCAAATCATTTCGCGATAATCTGGACGCGAAGCCGACAATAAGCGCAATAAGGCTTCACCTCCACCACACGCCAACACTGCATACTTCGCTTGACTATCCAGACAAACGGGGTCTGCTTCAATTTTTAACGCCGTGACAATCTCGCCCATTGTTCCTGTATTGGTATGTCCGGATTCCACAGAGCGCAGCAAACGTGCTTTCTCAATTTCAGAACAATCGGATACATGCACCTGTTCAAGCTGCTCAGGATCTGACATCAACCCTCGCCAACACCCTTTTCCACGTTGTGCAATTAATACAGTTCCCTCTTCAGCTACACCAGGCGAAGCATCCAACCCTAAATTTGGGCAAGCGAGAGCGCCCAATATTACTTGGCCATTCTCAATCAGTGCTAGGGCAACGGCATATTGCTCACCACGTAAATATCCTTTCGTCCCGTCAATTGGGTCCAACGTCCAGAAACGTTCGCAGCTATGACCATTCCCTGCATCAATCCAATGGCATACAGCATCTGGGGTCGCATCAGGATAAACGTGCTGTACATACTCTGTTACCAGCTTTATAACTTCAGCTTGCCCGTCTTCCTGCAACAAGGCAGAATCTTCTTCCCCTACCAATACAGCACCTTTCAGTTCTGTATTCATGGCTTTGGCCACAATAGCCTGGCATGAAAAATCCGCGATGGTCACTGGTGAAAGATCTTTCTTTTCTACCCCAGTGACTGTCATATTGGCTTGAATGGTTTCGGCAAGTTTTCCACCAGCACAAACAGCATGCAGCGCAAAACTCACTTCGGAATTCTGAAGATCGAGGGACATTAAATTTACCTAATCGTTTAAAAGAAGTAGCGTTTAAACGCTTGACTGATTCGTTTGGCTTTATAGGCCACAGGACCGCGTAAAGCAATTCGACCGCTGCGCGTAGCAGCACGATAGTCAAAGCCATGTCGAGCAACACCAATGACCCCAGAAAATTCAGGCTTTCGCGCTTCAGTGGGCACTATCTCAACCGCTGTAGGGAATCCAACTCGGCAGGGTACCTGGAATACCGACTCAGCCAATTTGGCGTAATTTTTTATTATTGATGTACCACCGGCCAATACAACACCACGGACTAAATGCTTCGCTAATCCACGCGAAGTGATGTATTGATTAGTTTTCTTGAGTAATTCGTGAGCACGTTCATAAATAATCATATCGAGATCTTCACGCTCAACCACAGAACTCGCACCATGTACAGCCGTTCTCAATTTAATCGGTGTCACATTGTGACGCACTAAGCGCGTCACGCCATCGCCACCCTTTTCAAGCAGGGCAATATAATCATCCGAAATTCCATATTCCAAGATAAGCTCATCAGCTTCTTCAAAGGACACTTGCAAACCAGCAGCCACATCGCGCGTTAAATGGTATCCACCCCATTCAAATGAACTGGTACCCACGATACGGCGATCACGGAACACCGACAAACCTGTTGACGTACGTCCCATATCCAACACAGCGACACCCAATTCACGGTCTTCGGGAGTTAAGCACCCTAAGGCTGAAGCCAAGGGCATGAAAATCAAATCTTCAAGTTCTCGGCGTTGGGATTCAATGCACTGAACAATATTATCCTCAATCACTGAAGGAATGCGTGCAAAGTGCATACGGGTTTTCAATACCTGCCCCGTAATCCCTATCGGATCATTTACCCGCAAATCGTCCACGTACCATTCTTGCGCAGCAATAGACGATACAATTCGCTTTCCAGATTCCAAAATATCACGGGAGGCTAAATCTTGGGCTTCATCTAAGTGTTCTTGCTCAACCACTTCATGCTCAAGTTTCACATGCCCTTCGCGCATGAAGGTTTCGACATTTTTTCCGTTGATTCCGCAAAAGAGGGAAGTCACATGAATTCGCGCATCACGCTCTGCATCAGTCAATGCAGTTTTTAACGCCATTTGAGCAGCCCCAAGGTCTTGAATTACCCCTTGGGAGACACAGCCATGCCCTGGAGTAGTTCCTTGACCAACGACTTCAATAGTTCCATCGTCATCTTTTCGAGCCACCACTACACGCACGTCTCGAGAACCGAAATCCACGGCTCCTACTATTTCACTACGACTTTTCACGTATCGATTCCTTCTCTGCTACCTGCTCAGAAGCGTTCCCCCTGAATACTAAAACAACATACTATTCTCTTCGCCTTCTTCACCGGACGCTTTTCCTGACATCTGCTGGATAGCCTGAACAATATCACTCAGCGATCCTTTTTCACGCGTCATCGTTTCACGCGCACCTTCCATATCAGTTTCAATTTCTTGAACCGAACGCTGGCGATCTTTTACATGTTGACGCGCTTCTTCCAATCGCTGACGACTATCGGATTCAAGCACTTTTAATTCTTCCCATTCGGATAGTGCTTGTTGTTCAGCATGTCGCTTATTGTCCATTTCTTGAACGGTATCGGATACTTTTTCTTGCTCCGCATCACGACGCGCTTGCAACTCTTGAATTTGTGCATTCAAGTCAGCAACACCCGCTTCAAGACCTTCTAATTTTTCAATGATATCCGCCGTAACTTTTTGCGTATCCTCATAAGACTGATGGCTTTCGCTTACCAAGTTACTGGATTCTTTCACTGCGACTTCACATGACTTCACACCATCACGGGCATCTTCTGTATTCTGAATGCCTTGCGTTAATTCAATTTCACTTTCACGCAGCCTTTCTTCAGCTTTATATACTTCCGCCTTAGCCATTTCAGCTGCTGCACGAAGTGCAAATGATTTCACTTCTTCCGCACACCCTTTAAGTGCGGCCTCTTGAGCCGATTGCAATAGCTCTTTAGATCGCTCAGCGTAATCAATGGCCGTATCTTCAGCCACCGGCGCTTCACTTTTCACCGCAGGCCCCGGCGTAGCAATTGTTGTTTTAGTACTCGCTTTCAACTCGAGAGTTTCCACAGGAATGTTTTCCTCGACCGCAGCCGTTAGTGCTTCATTGACCACTTCACTAAACAGATTCACATCCTCCCCAGGAGCGTCTTCAATGCTGGCAAGTTCAATAGTTTCTTTGATTGCCGCAGAAGCTTCTTCGGCAATTTCAACCACAGCAGGTTCTTCTACCAATTCTTCTGTTTCTGTTACTGGCGCTGGTATAGTCGCTTCACAAGAAGCAATCCATTTAAGACATTCGTCTTGCCAGGAAGCAATGTTTTCACTAGCTGGATCCGTCAATGCCTCAATAAATACGCCACAGAACGAAAAGCCTTGCTCCACCAATCCATCGGACCATGCATCATCGCCACCGGACACCAATTGACATGCTTTAGTCATGGTTATACAGGCTTCTTCGGCGACCATACTTTTCATCAATTGTGCTTCATGCTCTAAGGCTTCCAAGCCACCCAGCATGACTCCCAAGCTTGCTGCGCGCGCATCGCCTGTGTCGCGCTCCAACGAACCAAGCACATCACAAATTCGATCAATGATATCCACAACAATGCGCGGCGGATCATAATGTTCAACAGTCTCTTCATTAGACTCTTCATCAAAGACCAATTCTTGTTCCGATTCGACTGAAGTTTCTTCAGCCACTTCTGACAACACTTCTTCTTCGACCAATTCTTTTGGTGCGAACTCAAGAACGTTATCGTCTTCGGAAGAATTTTCTTCTATGGAGATGCTATCGTTTTCAAGCACAACTTCATCAGGAGTTTGATCCTGAGTATGCTCGTCATCAACTTCATAAACTTGAGTATTTTCATCGGACTCTTCAGTCGACACATAGTCATTGAATGAAACCAACCTATCCAGAGGAGGCAGCTCACTCAAAACAGGTAATGTTTTTACAGGTGAGTTTTCTTCAGTCGTCTCATTGCGTTTTGCAGTTTCAATAGGCGCTTCTTCTATTGCTTGGGATTCACTAGAATTAGCATCGCCTTCATCATCAAAGAGCTCCAAGCCTTCCGCCGAAATTTCATCAAGGTATTTTGAATATATCGTTGCCCAATGCGACATGGTTTCATCGGTAGTTTTTTCAATTACAATGTCACCCACCAATCGACACATAGCATCATAAGCATCCTGCAAAAATGGAATGGCTTCCGAAGCGATCTGGGCATTTTCATAGGTCTGTAATACGCGCCCTGTATCCGTTAACACTTTAGCCAAATCACTCCAGCCTTCCGGAACGGAAATCTCCATACATGAAATTAAATCATTCATGCAGGCATCGGTCCAGTCTGTCGCTGAAGAGTCTGCAAGTTGTTCCGAAAAATGTTCCAGATGCGTCAGAATTTCTTGCGCGCATGAATCGGAAACATCCGAGACCATACCCATCGCTGGGGCAACGGATCCATCTTGAGGAACTTGCTCTAAAATAGGTTTTTTTGTGAGAGTTCTAGAGGCTCCTCGTCTTCCGATACTGCGGCCTCTCCCCCGTTTTCCAAATCTCATCGTAGATCTCCTTACATACGACAACGAGGGGTAAAAGCACCCCCATTGATACTTCCCCCATTGCCTAACCGAAGTATAACGCAGATGCTATAGCAAGTACTACTGTTTTACAGCTTTTTTCTACGACTTATTTTGCTGCTTTAGCCACACTGGCTTTAGCAGTTGGAGCCTTATAATATCGTTTCAAAGCTGCAACGTATGCCTTCGCATATTCTTGACGCCACCAAGGGTCAGCTAAGCGTTGACGATCGGTCGCATTTTGCAAATTTGCGGTCTCAATCAAGATTTTTGTGGGCACTTTCGTATAATTCAGTACCGCAGGTACATACACAGTAGAACGTGATTTGCGGATTTCACCCCGTATCGCATGCCCACCATCATTTCGCTTAATGCGGTGCTTACCCAATTCATCCATAAAAATTACCGCAAAGTTACGCGATAATGCTTCGTCTGTTTTACGCTCACTCGAAGAGGATTTATACGAGTTAAAATTGCGTCCTTCTTCATATTCAGCGTAGGAGGATCCAAAATTAAAGGACGATCGGCGATATTGATACCCAGGAATAAACACTTTAGTACCTCGATGCGACTTATTCATCACTGACTCGGTATGCAGACTGGTAAAGATGATTTTTCGAGCTGGCACCCCACGCTTACGTTCCGCATCATAGATTTTATTGACCAACATGCAACGCAAATTCCCACTTCGCTTCGCATCATCATTGCCGTGATATGGATTTGTTAACAGCATTTCATCTTTATCGTGGGTGAAGCGTGTACGGTCATTAAATGCATATCCAGAGCTCTTATCTTTGAGCGTCATATACACTTTCGCGCCTGTCTCTTTTTGCAGTAAGTCCTTGATACGCATGACGATATCATAGTTAATCTCATCTTCATACAAGCCACTTCGGCTATAATGAGCACCGTGATCTTCGCCCCCATGCCCCGGGTCAAGAATCACCACAATATCCGACAAATCCTTCTTTTTCTCCACCACTGCTTTTTTCAAACGAGTCGATTTTTTTACAGACTTGTCATATGCGACCCGCGCTTTCGTGCCCTGTGGCTGATATTTTGCCGACAACATATCAATGGGAATTCGAACTTTCAATCCTGCATCAATATCGCGCATATCTTTGATGGCTGTACGGCGTGCCACTTCTTTTGCGGCCTTCACCACATCAGCATGATCGCTATAATCCGTAAAGCGCATCACCACAGATGAATAGAGCGTTTCACCCTTTTTAATAGTATATCCTGCATATTCACCCTGCCCATCGCGTTTAAATGTTAAATCCGGCGATGAGGATACTTTTTCTGCAACAGTAATAATTTGTTTGGCAGGTAGCTTTTGGGAAACCGTAGGCTTCGCTACAATCCTTTTATTGGCCACCACTTCGATTTTCAGCATGGGTTCAGCTACAGGTTTAGCCTCTAAAATGTTCTTTGCTAACACCTTAGGGAGCTGCTTAACTGTGTGCTGCTTCATTACATCACTCAGCAGCTTAAACGGGATGCGTACGCGATCACCCTTTTTCAGGGTGCCAGATACTTTATTTTCTGGCATGCCTTGAACTAACTTGTAATTCGCTCCATTATCGGTCGTCCATTTGCACAAAGTCCACAATGTTTCACCACTAAATATAGCCGTGTGATGCCAACCATCATCATCGACGACATCATTCTCAAATATCTTCATGAGAACTACACGTTGCGCTTCAGGCGATAGTCGTTCAAATGGAACAAAACTGGTAGCCCGGTTTTCGTACGATTTACTTTCTTCTGCCTTCAATAAATATCCGGCTAAAACCGCACTGGAGGTTGTTGAACCACGCAACTGTACTTCTAATCCCAGCGTGCGCCCATCTTTCCCCAGTGCCTTAATCCCCGGTTCTATGTCTCGGCGTTTTACTTCGCCCGCAAACGCAGACAACCCACTCGCCAACGTAAACACAACCAGGATTAGTACTATTTTGTATAATGTTTTCACCACTCAACCCCAATATAGTGTAGCCAACCAATACCAGATCGGGCTTTCCGCCATGGAAACACCCCTCAGAAATTGATAGGTACTCAACCAGTACATACAATATATTGTATATAACTTAAAAAATCAAGGAAAAATTTCAATCCAGCAGACAAACTAAGGCCATGTAAAAAAAGGATTTACAACAAACTGAATATATAGTGGGTAGTTTGTGGATAAAATGAATACTATCTATGGTATACGGGAAGGCTTTTTTAGCCAATAGTTGCGAAAAAAGCCAATATACCTTCGCACAAATGCGCTTTTTGTACATCCAGATAATGGTAACCACGCACCTCATAAACCCGCCCGATTAGCTCATCATCCAACAAAATTCCCCCTGATAAGCACCGATACGTCTTGGGAGTCTCGCCTTTTTTACAGATAATATCCACTTCCAGCAGGCGAATACTGCTGTGCCGGATGACTTCAGCAATCTCTTTATCCCCTTTTTTAACACTTACTTGACTTGCCCCGCCGCCCTCAAAGGAAAAGCTATGGGTATGTTTATCCAAGCTTGCTTGAAATAATTCTGCTCCTGACTCATCTTTCATGCTCAAAATACGTCCATGTTCCTCCAATGACGCCGTATACAAGGTAATATTCTTGTTATTCTTAAGTGGCATTGTCTTTTCATCGTGCCGAATGGGGTTTCGTAGCAATACATGCTCTTTAAAAGGGTCTGGGATGTCCTCAAACTTGGAATCGGCATCCGGTACATTTTTTGCCGAGGCCAATGCACTTTTTGACCGTACCTGATTGATGAAATCCCGAAGTAAAAATGCACCCATACCCACAATCGCCGCAAAACATATACCAATTGTGCCACTACGAATCCAATCCATCTGCTCAGTGGCCACTCCATACACCAATGATGCCAGCGCGAGAAAAAGCATGAGAACATAGATGACCACCATGCCTACCGGAAAAGGTATGGTAATCTTGGGCATTGTATAGTAAAAAATAGCGCGTTCGTAATCACTCAAATGCTCTTTAGTATCGTTCATGAAGGTCCTTATCTCACCCCGGTATTCGTGGTGCTATATCTATTGTAGACGCAAATTTACAATTGTGCAAGCACAGCACAATTAACACTTTATAGTCCTACAAAATTTGTTTGAAAAAGTAGCTAAAAAGTTGCGACATGAACCTCGTTTGTGCGACCATATGCGCTCTTCAAAAACGTGTACCGAGCCGGGTACACATGTACAACATAAACCGGGGCCGATGCGCACTTAATGCATCCACCACAAATGCACTTTAAGCCCCCAACAGTTGGCTGGAAAAAATGACTACACCTTATAACACCACAGTACCACCCAAGCGTCCTTGGCTAAGTTTATTCTCCAAGTTTTTGGTCGTATGCACTCTTATTTTGATCTTTATGGGAGGACACGTCAAAAGTCACGAAGCGGGTCTCTCCGTTCCTGATTGGCCGGGCACTTGGGGATACAACATGTTCACTTATCCACCAGCTCTTTGGACTGGCGGTATCTTCTATGAACACACTCACCGTCTCTTCGCTTCCTTCGTTGGATTGTGCACTGTTATCCTTATGCTCTGGACACTGTTCACGGACAACCGTGGTTGGGTCAAATTTTTATCTGTGGCCGCTTTTGTCGCTGTGGTTGTACAAGGCATCCTCGGTGGAATGACAGTCTTACTTCATTTACCTGCGTGGACTTCAATATCACACGGCGTCTTGGCGCAAACCTTTTTCCTCTTAACTATTTTACTCGCCTATACATTTTCCGAAGAATGGCGCAGACGATGCAGCGACAATAAACAGGTACAGGGCAACCCCGTTTTAAAATCCGCAATTATGCTCACCGTAGTCGTATACATTCAGCTCATCTTGGGTGCACTCTTGCGTCACACCGAATCTGGGCTGGCTTTACCTGACTTCCCGACAATGGCGGGGCAGTGGTTACCTATCTTCACTCAAGAATCCGTGACGTGGGTAAACAATCAACTAAATGAAATCTCCCTTGAAGCAGGTTACCTTCAAGTCTACGAAGTCACCCTCTCACAAATCTACATCCACTTTTTCCATCGCCTAGGTGCACTTTTTGTCATCGCAGCACTCCTTGTTGTCTGTCGCCGTGCCAAGCAAGCCCGCGATCAGTACCCACAATTATGGAGCACCACCGTTTGGTTGATGGGTTTAATTACGTTGCAAGTTATCCTTGGCATTTCCACGGTGCTGACTGCGCGTACACCGCTCATTACCAGCATGCACGTAGTCGTAGGTGCCGCAATATTAGGATTCACTTGGTTCTTAACATTACGCGCCACCTCGCTGGCTGTATTTCAGGAATCTACTGTAAAAGAAGACGCTTCGCCCAGTGAACTCAGCGAAGCAACTGAAGCATAACATCTACCGCGCCTCTTAGTGCGTGCAGTTATAGAAGGAAAAAACATACCGTGTCATCTACTCAAGGCCCTTGCTTGATGAATAACAAAGAAAAATGTGTGCCGCTTTCAGCCTACATCGAACTCACCAAACCCCGCATCGCGTTGATGGTCATCGTCACCGCAGCTATCGGATATTTTCTCGGGTTGGTCCATAGCGATGCCATCGGCAACGCCCAACAATTTTTGCTGGCGATGCTCGGTATTGCACTCGCAGGCGGCGGCGCATCCGTTCTCAACCAATACCTCGAACATGACGCCGATGCCAAAATGGAACGTACCAAAAACCGCCCGATTCCTTCTGGCCTTATCGATGCTTCCATCGCTCTCTACATGGGTGTCATCATGGTTATCGCTGGGTGCATTATTTTATTCATGTATGTGAATTCATTTACGGCCTTCCTTACGCTCATGAGTGCCTTTCTTTATGTACTCGTATACACCCCCATGAAACGTCTTACCTGGTGGAACACCTCAGTAGGCGCCATCCCCGGCGCAATGCCTCCCCTCATGGGCTGGGCCGCTGCTGCGAACAGTCTTGATACCGGTGCTTGGATTCTTTTTGCCGTGCTCTACATATGGCAGCACCCACACTTTTGGGCCATCGCCTGGATGTACCGCGAAGACTATGCCCGCGGTGGCATGAAAATGCTCCCGGTCGTTGACCCCGACGGCCCCAACATGTCCCGCCAAACCATTGGCTTCTCTCTTTTGTTGATTCCCGTTTCTTTAATCCCCACCATCATTGACATGTCTGGCTGGATCTACTTTATCGGCGCGCTGGTTTTAGGCCTGCTCTTCCTCATGTACGGCATCGCCTTTGTACGCAACAAGACCCAAGACACAGCCCGCACCCTGATGCGCTACTCGCTGATCTATTTACCTTTATTGCTTATCATTATCGCACTGGACTCGGTTATCTAGGATACTTAAACCACCATGACTACACGCACCTACAAATACATCATGTCCACACTCTCGGTAATTGGACTCGTTGCAATGATTGTCGCAATGACCGCCGTGAGTAAAGAACGTCAACGCCTCATACAAGAAGCCGAAGCCTCCGGACATGAAGTTATGCTTGTTCCCATCGCCGAAGACACGACCCTTACCAATGAACCCCTTGGGTGTATCACCGACTTTAGCCTTACGAACCAATCCGGGAAAGAAACCAAGCTTAGCGATCTCAAGGGTTCCATTTGGGTCGCCGACTTTATCTTCACTTCCTGTGAAAGTATCTGTCCCGACATGACCACCAATATGGCCAAAGTGCAACGGGCTTTCCCCGACACCCCAAACGTGCGTTTCGTATCGATCAGCGTGGACCCAGAAAGAGATACTCCTGAAGTCCTCACCGCTTTTGGCGAAAGATTCGGTGCCGACCCTCAACGCTGGGATTTCCTCACCGGCGACAAAGAGTACATCAAAGAAATCTCCTACCAAGGCTTCCTCATCGGCTCCGGCGATGTGATGACCAACCATAGCAATAAATTTATCCTCGTGGATCGTGAAGGTGATATTCGTGGATTCTATACCGGTACTGACGAAACCGATGTCGCTCGACTCACTATCGACATCCGCACCTTGCTCGACGACCCCACCGTCTAAATCTTCACCTTTACCACATCATCCCAACGTGTCGTGTAGCACGGGGACAGCCGCTGTTGATTCATCCGATATGCTCGGCGGATACCCACTGCTGCAGGCGACACTGCATTACGCCCAAACCGTCGATTCAATCCGTCCATGGCCTTCATCGCGCGTTCGTGCTTCGCACGGTGTGCATCGCTATGAAATAAACCCTGCTGAACATGTTTTTTCGGACAAATATCCAGCAACATGACCCCGGCTCGTTTATACCAATACCCTTCCCTAAAGACGTCTTCAAAACACGCCAACGCCGCACGTACAATCGACGGAGTATAATTCGTGGCTACCCCCAATCGCCCCGTCGCTCCACTCGCATACTGCGCTAAATCTTTGCGATGCCCATTGGTTTCTATCAATACATGCACAATACCCGCTACCGACTCATCATCGCGCAACTTCTCCGCTGCCCGTGACGCAAACGTTGCCACAGCCTCACGCAAGTCCTCACGACTTGACAACATCTTCCCGAAAGAACGTGTACAACAAATTTCTTTTTTTTGTGGGCGCACAGTTTCGAGTTCCAAACACGACGTTCCGCGCAACTCCAACACCATACGTTGGCCGCACACCGTCATCAATGCGCGGATGCTTTCATCTTCCGCCTGCTGTAAATCATACGCCGTATAAATGCCCTGCCTAATCAGCTTTTCCGTACTCCGCGATCCCACCCCCCACAGCGATGCCACCGGCAAGGACGAAAGCGTCGAGCGATCTTCCGGCACCAAATAGAACACACCATCGTTCTTCTTCGCCAACCTATTCGCTGCCTTCGCCAGCGTCTTCGTCGCACCAAAACCAATCGACACCGGTAGCCCCGTCCACTGAAACACCGTATCCCGAATACGGCGCCCATAGGCCATGAGTGCACGTGGCGTGTGCCGCCAGTGCAAGAAAGACTCGTCGATCGAATACACCTCACAATCCGTCGAGAACATACGCAGCACTTCCATCACTCGACGCGACATGTCTCCGTACAAAGGATAATTAGACGAACATACGACCACGCCGTCGCGCTTGGCCAAAGAGTCATACTGAAAGATCGCGCCCCCCATAGGAAAACCCAAAGCCTTGACCTCATCCGAACGCGAAATAATGCAGCCATCATTGTTCGATAAAATCACCACCGGCTTCGATCGCAACGCCGGCGCAAAAACCCGCTCGCACGAGACATAAAAATTATTGCAGTCCACCAATGCGTACATCCTCAGACCTCATGGATGGCGTAACGCACAACCCCCCATACCGAACACTCCATTTCTTCGGTCACCTCAATGGGTTGATACTCCCCATTGGCCGGGATTAAATAAATTCGCCCCTGTGACTTCCGCAGGCGCTTCACGGTGAACTCGCCATCCAAAACGGCTACCACAATATGGTTGTCTTCCGCCTTCACCGCCCGATCCACGATCAGCATATCCCCGTGTAGAATCCCCGCATCCTGCATCGAATCCCCATCTACTTTCAGAAAGAATGTAGCTACAGGGTGAGTAATTAAAGCCTCATCTAAACTCAAGCGCGTTTCAATGAAATCATCGGCTGGGGAAGGAAATCCTGCTTTAACCTGCGAAACATACAGGGGACAACGCAGCAAATTTCGACGGGCTTTATGTCGTGACAGTAATTGAACCATGACGACATTATACTGAATTTATTTTCAGTTGTCAACAGCCTGGCCAGATTTCTTAAATGGTCTCATCATCCACAATGCCAGTCACTGGATCGTAACGCAGTCTTCGTCCCGGGATCGGATGCTTTGGCCCCTCCTCATCAAAATTAGGCCAAAAAGCTTTAAAGCTCTCTGGATTACGGCCATGCTCTTTCCGATATCCATGAACCCTTCCGGTCAACTCTACCAAAATATAATCCAGAATTGGCTGAGCCAATACCGTATTCACCACCTTACGGTTCGCATCAAGCACATACTCACCGTCATCGGGATCATTCGGAATCGCATTAATCAACCCAGCCGTCACCAGTTCCTCTAACGAGACAATCTCTCTACCCACTTTGCGTTCATATCCCGCGATTGCTTTGTTTAGCACCAGCACATTTTTTTCCAGCAACGCAAGATGCAGTTGCGCTTCTGCCTGTGCACGGACCAAAGGGTCATCCGCTGTTTTAACTGCACGCGTAAAAAATTCGACCGCTTCATCCACCATATTTTCTTTCAACAATAAATTACGGGATAAATCGAAATACGCTTGCTTCATTTCTCCATCGATACGCTCCGCAATCATGTATGCATAATGGCTTGCAATTTTTTGCGCACCCGGCTCATGCCGCCTATTCATTAAGTATAAAGAGTGTAACTCATAAGGCAATTCCCAAGAATTTGGCTGGTGCCGCAAACCGGTTTGCAAAATCTCCTCCGCCACTTCATCATCCCCGATGCCCGCTAGAAATATTCCGCCATAGCGATACGGGTCCACATAATAAGGGTCCAATCGATTCGTAGCACGTATCATTTGTTCCAGCCAAGAAAAACGAGCATCCTCACTATTAAATTCTTTCGCGGTATACTGCACAGTCTGATACCACATCAAATCGGCCAGTATATTACTCAGTCCTCCAGTAAAATACTTAAGCAGTTTATCGTTAGGAAGATACAATACGCCGTTGACAGTATTCTTTTCATGCAAGCCATCAACATGACGCTGCACCGATCCCGTCACAAAAATTCCCGCCACCAAAATAATCAACGGCACCAAGATTTTTCCAAGCAGCATACGCCCATTCGATATAGAAGACCGCTCCGCCATCGTCAGACGTCCTTATTCTCGAACACCAAGGTGGCCAGATACAACAACAAAGCCGTATACAAAGCGCCATAGACCATATTCCACACAACATAGGTATGTGAAATTTCAATACCATTGGCATACTCTTTCCAAATATCAAAGTTCGATAAATTCGGAAGCACAAAATAAATAGCGGCCAATAGAGACTCCATATACGTACCCTGCATATCTACAGGAATATCGATCAGAATACCTGTACCATGCCCAAAGACATATGCACTTAAAACGATAATGGCACCCAATACAGGAGAAGTTAATGACGACAACAAGACAGAAAAAGCCGTTACTAACAATAGTTTCCAATAAATCAACAAGACCGCCTCAAAGTAAATCACCCCGAGACTACCGCCCATCAACACGATATACAATGCAGAGATAATGCCCATCACCAAGGTCGTTACCGCCAATAAAGTAATCAGTCCCAAATATTTCCCCAAGATGATCTCATACCGATCAATAGGTCGACTTATAATCATGTAAATCGTACGTTTATCAATTTCTTTATACACCAAGTTCGTCCCAACAAGAACTGCTATTAGTGCGCCAAAAATTGAAATCGATGCTAAAGAAATATCCGTAATAATTTTAAGCTCATCACCAATACTCATATACCCCAATATGCGTGATGAAACAATGGAAATTATCCCGAATACCAATAGTAAATATAGAACCTTATCCCGAATCGCTTCACGATACGTATTGGCTGCGATCGCGCGAATCCTCATGACGCACCCTCCCCATCTTCTTGCTGACGCACGAAATAATCTTCCAAAGTTTCCGCAATAGGAGTAAGGCTCACCACTCGTCCAGAGCCTGAATATATTTTTCGTGCTGCCGCATCAGCGTCATCGTGAGATAAAAACGAAAGGCACACACCCTCATCAACATCATACACCCGCTGTGCAGAGGTCGATAATACCGCTATTGTATCCTCAGGCACATCACGCGTCACAACATCCACTCGCAACGTTTCCCGAGTAAGCAGATCCTGTAGTGCACCTTCCCGGTGCAGTTTCCCATTCACCAATATCCCTACGCGATCGCAAACCTGTTCAACATCACCTAGAATATGCGAGGAGAAAAATACCGTCTTCTTTTCTTCACACAATCGCAACATCAAGTCACGGACCATATGACGCCCCATCGGATCCAGCCCAGACATCGGCTCATCCAATATAAGCAACCGCGGATCGCCCGCCATCGCCACTGCGAAGCCCAAGCGCTGCCGCATACCTTTTGAAAACCCACGTACACGTTGATTGGCAATGTCGATTAAATCCAATAACTCTGAGAGATAATCCCAGCGCTTATTCCGCTCAGCAACCGTGGCCCCATTAAGCTTTCCATAGAAGTCTAAGGTTTCACGCGGGGTTAAATACTCATAAAAATAGGGATTCTCAGGCAAATACCCCACCAAAGAGCGTGCACGCTTATCTCGGTTGGAATACCCAAAAATTGACGCCTCACCCTGATTTTGCCACACCAAGCCACATAAAATTTTAATCGTGGTGGTTTTTCCGGCACCATTTTTACCTAAAAAGCCGAATACTTCATGTTCATGTACACGTAATGACAGCCCATCCAATGTCGGAGGCAAGCCCATTCCTAAATGAGAACGGTAACGTTTACAAAGTGATTTTGTTTCAATCGCAATTTCGGACATGTCCCCCCTACCTTATCCATTGTTATCTATTGTTCTTGACTTACACAAATTTTATCACAATCTTAATCCAACATCCACAGCTCTCTACATTCCCATTCATAGGTATATACACTTCGTTTTCGGGCTTTACAAACAAAAACTTGACTGAGAGGGGCCCAGAACAATACCCTACTAGAATGAGAACTGAGTAAAAATTAGGGGCTTTCCATGAATGCATTTGGGAAGGAAATTTCAAAAGAAGCAGTATGTATTTTCAACGGTGAGCTATCCAAGCACGAAGCACTTGACTGTATTATCGACTCCATCTGCTCTTTAGGAGTTGTTCAAGATATAGAAGTCTTCCGCAAAGCCTTGTATGCACGCGAAGCTATTCGCAGTACAGGGTTTAAAGGGGTAGCTATTCCGCATGTGCGTATAGATGAGATTTCAGAACCTACCGTAGGCGTTGGCGTAAGTAAAGCAGGGATTCATTTCGACTCGCTCGACAATGACCCCGTGAATATTATCGTCATGTTTGCTATGCCTTCCGGATCGGACAAAGAATACTTGAGCTATTTGGCTCAAGTCATGATGGCCCTGCGCTCCGGCGGATTCTGTGAAAAGTTGCTCGACTGTGAAACGCCTGAAGAGGTCATCACGGTACTATCTGAACATCAATAATACTATCGGCCTGAATACCGCCTACACGGTGCATTACTAAAATGCATCATAAGCGAGAGTCACCATGTCCGAAAAACGTATTGTATCGCTCAGTCCACATGCCACTGAAATCGTTTGCGCATTCGGTCAGCAACATCAACTGGTCGGGGTGTCGCACGATTGCGACTTCCCGGCATCGGTCGCGCACATTCCAAGTTGCACCTAAGCCAAGGTTACCGCAGAAAAACTGGAAGCTTCTGGCACTCATTTTACCGACACCTTAATTCAAGATTCCTTGTCCATGTACCGTGTGCTTCCAGGACAACTCGATGCCCTTGAACCCGACATAGTCATTACCCAAATTCCCGACGAAGCCAGTACAATTCCCACCGAACAACTGGAAGCAGCCTTGCAAGAGTGTTGCACATCCAAACCCACATTAATTTCCTTAGCCCCTCAAAGGCTTAGCGATGTTGCTAAAGATTTCGAACGTATTGCTGACTTACTTAATTAAACAGAACTTGCCGAAGAAAAGCTCGGGCGTATCCGTCGTAGAATGGGCGCCATCGCAAGGGATATCTCGGCCATGGTCGACAAACCCACAGTTGCTTATGTGGAATGGCTCACCCCCTTAATGACCGCTAGCAAGTGGATGCCCAAACTCATCACCATGGCAGGTGGCCTCAATATTTTTGATGAACCTGGCCGCCATTCAGAATAGATGAGCTGGGAAGACCTGATCAATGAAGACCCTGACGTAATCATTGTGTGCCCTATTGGTAACGGCATTGATGCTATCCGCAGAGAAATGGAAGTTCCGATTAAGCAAGGGGGCTGGCGCGATCTTGATGCCGTCAAAGAAAAGAAAACCTACATCATTGACGGAAAACAATTTTGTCATCGCCCCGGGCCACGCCTAATTGAGTCCCTCGAAATCTTTGCTGAAATCCTACATCCCGAGACTTTCTACTTCGGTCACCAGAAACGAGCCTGGGAAATCTTCTAGAAACTCACAGTCTTGCATTACAGGTTGATCTGAATCCCAAAGAAAAATATACTGCATTCTTCGACCTTGACCGAATACAGGACTACATTCATGAAAACTGCCTTTGCCATAGCCGCACATCCCGACGACATTGAACTGATGATGGCAGGCACACTCCTCCTTCTTGGCGAAGCCGGCTATGAGCTACACATCATGAATGTTGCCAATGGCTCCTGCGGCTCCCTCACAGAAGATGCTGAGATCATTAAAGCCCGCCGATGGGAAGAATCACAAGAGGCTGCACGAGTATTAGGCGCCATCATCCACCCGCCCATCACCAACGACATTGAAGTGTTTTATCAAGATGATAAAATTAGACAAATAGCAGCAATCATGCGCACCGTAGCACCCGACATCGTGCTCGCTCAATCTCCAGAAGATTATATGGAAGACCATATGAACGCTTGTCGCCTCACCGTCACCGGTACTTTCGTACGCGGCATGCCGAATTACATTACCTCACCCTTGGTCGATGCCATCGATAAAGACGTCACGGTATACCATGCACTTCCTTGGGGATTGCAAGGCCCCTTAGGGGAGCCCATCCGCGCTAAGCAATACGTCAACATCGCCTCCACTCTCGGACAAAAACGCACAGCACTCGCCTGCCACAAAAGCCAAAAAGAATGGCTCGACGAGACGCAGGGATTGGATAGTTATCTCGACACTATGGAAGACATGTCACGCCAAGTCGGTGCGGCATCAGGACACTTTGAAATTGCCGAAGGTTGGCGTAAGCATTTACATTTGGGCTTCTGTGCTCCTGATGCCGATCCATTATCTGACGCATTAAGCGACTTTATACACAACGAAACCGAATAAGGAAATTTACTCATGGCCATTAACTTGATGACAACCATTGCCGACTCACTACTCGAAGGATATTTCCCCGAAGGCTGGGACTTGCATACTCTGGATGAAGTCTGTTCACGTCCTCCCGAAACTCTCACTAAGGCTGAAAAATGGTGGAATAAAAAATTTGAAGCTGTGCCCTGCATAAGCCTGGAAGAATTTGACGTCATGATGGGCCATGAAATCGCACTGGAAATTGCTAACGCAAAAAAGACGAAGAAGCCCATTGCTTTCATTCTCCCTGTAGGTCCTATGGGTATGTACAAATGGGCGGTCTACTTCCTCAAGGCCTGGAACATTAAATGCAATCACGTCCATGGCTTCAACATGGATGAATGGAGTGACGACAAGGGCAATACGCTCCCCTCTAAAGATCCGGGTGCTTTCCAAAATGCTATGGAGCAAGCTTTTTACAAGCCCCTGGGAAAACTCACTGTTCCCAAAAATCAACGAAACTATGCAACCAAGAAAAACCTACCCACTTTTGGTGAAAAGATCACTAAACTCAAAAAGCGGGGAGCTAAACTCATTACTGTTTTCGGCATTGGACGCGCCTGCCACATTGCCTTCTGGGAACCCCACTTCGCGGCAGAATACAAATCTGTCTCTGCATGGAAAAGGGATGAATACCGTATCGCCGCTCAGCTTCACCCTATGACTATCGAACAAAATGCCATTACCTCTTTCAAAAGCCGTACAACTTTAGTGCCAGCTCGCGCCAACACAGTTGGCCCTGGACTCTTTCTTAAATCCGACCATATCATCGGCGGTTGCGACGGCGCACTCGGTCGTGGAATGACCTGGCAAGGCATGTCCTTATGGATGTCCCTGCATCACAAACCAACGCCATGGATCCCCAGTACGTTCATGCCCACGATGCCCGGCAAACTCTTCTTCCTCGAAGAACTTGCTGGTCCACTAGAAGCCGATTGCAACTAATGCGTTCTATAAACCGTAGAGAATTCTTTGCCATCACGGCTGTAGTCTCCAGCGCAAACATGCTAAATGCTCAGGCGAGTATGACTGTAAAACCAGGTATTTATCCTCATTCAAAAGAAGTCTTTGTCCCCAGTAAAGATGGCACAGGGGTCTTCCCTGGTTTCGTCACCTACATTCATAAACGTAGACCCCATCTGCTCCACCGCTACGGGTGGGTCGATGCTTCAGACACCTACGACAACTTCCATGAGAGTATCAGCAAAGACAATGGAAAAACATGGTCTGAACCGAAATTGGCCTTAAAAAGTATACCCGTCGAAGGTGGCCTAATCCGCTACATCGAGAACGCAGCCTTCTTCGATGAGGATCGCAAAGAACTCATCATATTTGTGAGTAAATTCTTCTACCCCGACGGCAAATTCGATCCCAATCAAGCCCGCAAAGTCATGATCACCCGACGAAATCCCAAGTCAGATAAAATCATAGACAAAGTAGAGCATGACTTCGATCAACGCGGGGGCATGGGTTGTAGCTTCTGCTTTCCCATCAAAACTAAATCTGGACGTCTCGTCGTACCGGGATTTTCTGCTCGCGTAGATGAACAAGGCGCGTTCGTCAATCACCCTGTATCGAAAATCAACAATTATGACACGTTTATGATGTTAGGCGATTATACAAAATCCGGTGACTTTAATTGGTCTATTAGCAGCCCCATCCAAGCGGGAGACGATCAAAGCACTCGCGGTTTCAGCGAATCCGCATTACTTGAACTTAAAGATGGCCGCCTCGCGATCTTATGTCGTGGCAGCAACTACAAAGCTCCTGACATGCCCGGCCATAAATGGTTGATGTTCTCTGAAGACGACGGCTCCTCTTGGTCCAAAGCACAACCCATGACCTGTACCGACGGCTCCGAAATGCAATCTTCTGCCACCGGCTCTACCCTATTCCGCTCCATCAAAAACGGCAAAGTCTATTTCATTGGCAACCTTTGTGCCGATGGAAAACCTGCCAACGGCAATTGGCCCCGCAGTCCCTTGCACATCGCCGAGGTGGATGAATCCACCGTATCCATCAAACGTGAAACCATCACTATAATTGATGAACGTAGCGATGATGAAGGCGATAAAACTCAAATTTCCAACTTCCGTTACTACCAAGATCGTAAAACAGGCGAAGTTGTTCTTTATGCCACACGCTTTGGCGAAAAGAAAGATAAAGTATGGAAAGAAGCCAACTATTACCAATACCATATTGGAATTATATAAATTCATAAGGAAAAACTAATGGCCAATAAAGCCCACTTTCGCGCCCTAGAAAAAATGTACCTCGGCGCTCCCGTTAATGAGTATTACAAACCTCAAGTGCATATTGAGGAAGGCGAAGCCGAAATCCGCATCCCCATCCGAGAAGATTTTTTCCACGCCGCCGGAGCCGCCCATGGCGTAACCTATTTCAAAACGGCCGACGATTCCTCTTTCTTTGCGGCAAACTCTCTCGTAGACGATTGCTTCGTGCTCACCACCAACCTCAATTTATACCTCGAACGCCCTATCGCCGTAGGCATCATCATTGGACGTGCTAAAGTCGTATTTAAATCCAAGACTCTGTTCAACACCGAATGCATATTGACCAACAACAACGGCGATGTAATCGGCCGAGCCACCGCCACCTTCTTTACCACCAGCCGCGTTCCCCTCGATTCCAATGTCGGCTATGTAAAACAACCTTAATCAGGAGTACTCACATGAAACATGTAACCCTACTCATCGCTATCCTCTTCGCATTTCCGTGTTACGCAGTGAAACTCAAAATATCCACTTTCCAAGTTGATGCGACACCACCCCACGGCTCTCCACTCTGCGCAGGCAGCATTAAACCCGTTGGCTCTGTGGATGATCCGCTCAGTGCTCGTGGCATTATTTACTATCCCAAAGGTCAAGACCCGCTTATAGTGACAGTGGTTGACTGGGTAGGTATCGCAAACGGCACACACACGGTTTGGCGTCAGGCCCTCGCTGAAGCTGTCAGCACCTCCATTGAACGCGTTACCCTTCACACCATCCATCAACACGACGCCCCCTTCGCCGACTTTACCACCGAAGCGCTCATGATCAAACAAGGACTTGCAGAAACCATGTTTGATACAGCCTTTACGCACGATGTCATCCAACGCTCTGCTCAAGCTGCAAAAGCGTCCTTTAAGCACAAAGTAAAGGTCACCCACCTTGGCCTTGGGTTGGCTAAAGTCGATCGAGTTGCATCAAATCGGCGCATTCTTGGCGAAGACGGCAAAGTACGTGCGGTACGCTGGACTACTTGTAAAGACCCAGAACTACGCGCTGAGCCTGAAGGCACCATCGACCCTTGGATGCGCTCTGTTAGCTTCTGGAAAGGTGACAAACCCATTATTATCATGACTCACTATGCAACCCATCCGCAAAGCTATTATGGACTAGGTCAAGTCAGTGCCGATTTCCCCGGTCTCGCACGTGCCCAACGAGAAAACGAACTCCCCGGCACTAAACACTTCCATTTCAACGGTGCAGGCGGAAACATCGGCGCAGGAAAATACAATAACGGAGAACACAAAAACCGCGCCATCCTCACCGGACGCATGCGCGACGGAATGCAGGCCGCTTTTGATAGCTCACAAAAGTTCACCTTAAAAGAATTGAACTTTGAATGGGCCATCGAGCCTGTTAATCTTCCCATCCGTCAAGACATCAGTCGTGAATGGGAACAAACCAATCTAGCCAACAAAGACGTTAGCAGTGGCGCTCGCGCCGCCTCCGCACGCGAATTAGCCTGGATCGATCGCGTAAATGCCGAAACCAACCCTATACACATCGGACGTTTACGTATCGGTAAACTCCAACTCATGTACATGCCCGGCGAACTCTTCGTCGAATACCAACTCGCCGCCCAAGAACTGGCCCCCGACGACTTCGTCTGCATGGCCGCCTATGGCGACTATGGTCCCGGCTACATCGGTATGGCCTGCCACTACCCCGAAGGCGGCTACGAAACCAAGAAACACGTCTCCAGAACCGCACCAGAAGTGGAGCATGTGTTATTGGGGATTACGAAAAAGCTAATTCTGAACAAATAAGCATATACACAAAAAGAAAGGGGTATCGAAATTACCCCCCTTTACGCAATCGACCGATCACCGACAGCGCCATAAGAATGACAACGCCAACAAATGACCAAGCCCTTCCAGTCATGAAGTTCTATGCCCATCATCATTCTCTCCAATACTCAGTACAGATTACGAACTTAATGCTTAAAACGTATACCAAGTTTACTGGCTTCATAATGTCGCCGACTTTCCTTGTAAATCATAGTCAGGTTTATAATTAATGGCTCTGATGCTCCCGGAAAATTATCAAATAACTTTCACTCTTCAATAAAATCACTGGATCGAACATAATACAGTTCAGCTTTATACCATTCTTCCTTCTCAAAATGAATATTCCCCAACTTATTCAAGGCAATAATAAATTCTATTCTCTCTTCTTCTGTTTCTAACGATCCTTGCGCTTCCAAAGTAACGATTTTCTACTCTATCATTTCCTTTTCAGTTTCGATCCTTTTCTCCTGGGCTGCGGACTCAAGTTCGAATTCAGCATTTTCCACTTCTTCGTGGTCAATCTGCTCTTCATCTACCTTAAGCTCGTTAGGGCTTAAAGCAGCTTCCGCTTCAAGTCGTTCAACTTTTTCGTAAAGATCCACCAGATTCATTCGCAACTCGTCCACTTCTTTTTCCAAACGCTGAAGATGAACTGTGGATAACGAAATGTCTACGACTTCCTCAATGTCCGAGTGCGTGGAATCTTCAGTTTCTTCAGAAGATTCTTCATCGAGATTCCCCATTGGTTCAGCTTCTTTAATTCTAGCATTCACTTCATTAAGCAATCGTGCTGTCGTCAAGTTTCTGCTCGGATCGGCCTCACAATTATTTTTGATAGTAGTAAATATCCACATAGGAATAGATGACTCAGCTTATTCTATTTCCTGCACCACGTCCAAAGGCTTTGATTCCAAGGCTTCAAATATAGGCCTATACGCACCTTCACATGCAAAGTTTTACCAAACTGTTCCCAACACATCATATACCTGAACAATCTCTTCAGGGAGATTCTTTGCCATTGTACGTTCATATTTACGAGACAGAACTGGGGACCACACTTCATCCCGATCATCCGCTTCCTTCATCTTCTCAAAATCCCAATCTGTATAACCAGACATATCGAAGTTGTTTCGAAACTTATCCCAATGCGATTTCTCCTCTCGATTTTCCAACGTTTCAGCAATAAATATAATGATTACCACTAAGAGTATAAATCCCATCCATGTTCTCCCAATTCTTGCATCAGATTCCCGCTAATCGGTACAATTCACTCCATTACTATAGACCATTTTCATAGTAAATACTACTGATACTACCCCTAGAGAACAGATCTTATTCAACCTTGTTTAGCCATAGCTGGAGCACCCATGTCTATCCGATTTTTCAACACCCTGACCCGTAAAAAAGAAGTCTTCATCCCACGCGATCCGGGTAAAGTCGGGATGTACACATGCGGGCCTACTGTCTACAGCTTCGTACACATCGGCAACTTACGTACGTTCATGTTTCAAGACCTGTTGCGTCGTCATCTAAAATACCGTGGCTTCGAAATTAACCACGCCATGAATATCACCGACGTCGAAGACAAAATCATCCGAACCTGCCGTGAAACCGGTGAATCACTCGAGTCCCTCACCAGTCGGTATACCCTAGCGTTCTTCGATGATCTCGAAACACTAGGCGTAGAAATCCCCGAAAATACGCCCCACGCCACTCATCACATCGATGAAATGGTCGACCTCGTTCGGAAGCTCAAGGACAACGGCCACACCTATGAAGTTGATGGCAGTACCTACTTTAAAATATCCTCCTTCGAAAACTACGGTAAACTCAGCCACTTTGATATGGACACCCTGAAAAGCGGCGGAAGCGGTCGCGTAGACAAAGACGAATACGAAAGCGAAGACGTACGCGACTTCGCCCTTTGGAAAGCCTACGTCGAAGACGACGGCGAGGTGTTCTGGGAAACTGCCATCGGTAAAGGCCGTCCCGGCTGGCACCTGGAATGCTCCTGCATGAGCATGGGCATCCTCGGCGAAAGTTTCGACATCCACTGCGGTGGCATCGACCTCGTATTCCCGCACCATGAAAATGAAATTGCTCAATCTGAAGCCGCCACCGGAAAACAATTCGTGAACTACTGGCTCCATGCCGCGCACATGAACATCGAAGGACAAAAGATTTCCAAGTCCCTCGGAAACTCTATCACCCTGCGCACCCTACTCGAGGATGGCCATGACCCCATCGCTATACGCTGGGCCTTACGCGCCACGCAATACCGTCAGCCTACCAACTTCTCCGCTGAGTCCTTGGCCTCAGCCAAGCAATCCATTCAACGCGTACGCGATTTCCGCGACCGCCTACACAAAATATCCAAAGCCGAAGGACTCAATCTGGCAGACTTGAACAGTACCTGCGAAACGAATTTCGCCGAATCTCTTGACGACGATTTAAACATCTCCGGCGCTCTCGGAGCCGTCTTCGAATTCATTCGCGCGGTCAACAAACACCTTGACGCCGATGAGGTTAGCGCCGATGGTGCTCAAGCCTCCCTTGCTATGCTCGACCGTTTAGATGACGTCGTCGGCATACTCGGCGACGCCCCCGCAGCCGAAACTCCCCAAGAGATCCTCGACCTCATCGAAGCACGCCAACAAGCCCGCCGCGACAAAGACTTCGCCAAATCCGACGCCATCCGTGATGAACTCACCAAAAATGGCTGGATCCTAGAAGATACTCCTGATGGACCGAAGATTAAAAAGGCGTAGAGTTATCTACGCTTGAACACTTTCACAAAATACTTCTCGTAATACGGCTCATCTGCATCGGTCATCCGCCGGATGGTCCCGTCATGCACGAATCCATGTTTTTCATAAAATCGATGGGCACGGTCAAACAAGACATCGCTCCACAACTCTAGGCGAAAACGCTCCATGGATCGCGCCTGCTCATACGCCCACTCCAACATTTGCTCGGCATAACCGGCCCCTCGCAGGTTTGAATCCAAATACAAACGTTTTAACCAGCATACCTGTTCACAGTCAGGACACGGAGACACGGCTACGGTACCATGCACAACATCTTGGTCATCGACCAACACCATAAAGGTACCTGCGGGAAAATATTCTGCAATATTGGTCAAGTCCGACTCTGCATCTTCTAGGCATATTTTGAAACTATACTCGTTATAAATAGAGTCGATAAGTTGAATAATCGATTCCGTATCGTGGAATTCAAAGGGGCGTAGATACATAAGCGTTTACCAAGTCAACTGGGATTTACCATACCAGGTTAGCCATTACCCGTATGCCCAAATCCACCTTCGCCGCGTTGGGTTTCATCGAGTATTTCCACCTGCTCCCACTGCGCTTGCAACACCGGCCCAATCACCATCTGGGCAATACGATCGCCACGCTCAATAACAAAATCGGCCTTTCCATGATTGATTAGGATGATTTGAATCTCTCCACGGTAGTCGGCATCAATCGTCCCAGGAGAGTTCACCATAGAGATGCCCTTTTTAATGGCCAAACCACTACGCGGGCGAATTTGCGCTTCTGTCCCCACAGGCAAGGCAATGCGAATAGCCGTAGGCACCAAGGTACGCTCACCGGGTGCCACAATAATAGGCCCCGTAATCGCTGCGCGCAAGTCCATACCTGCCGAGGCTTCGGTTTCATAGAAAGGCAACGGCAAGTCCGTGCCATGAGGATCAATACTAATCTGTATCGGGATATCATTGTGGGCCATACTAACACTCCAAAGGGTGAATTCATTTACTGCACGGCAGTACCTACAATTCTAAGCTCTCTTCACCTTCAATGGCTTTAGGTCCAAGGACAGCCATTGCTGATTTATCTTCCACAAACGTTTGCTGAGCCAATACTTGAATATTTTCAGCCGTCACTTCATCCACTTTATCCAAAATTTCATTGGTGGAAACAATTCGATTATGAAACATAATCGAACGCGCCATACGAGACATGCGATTAAATGTGCCTTCCAAGGCCAACAGCAGTCCGCCCTTCAACTGCTCGCGATTGGAATTTAATTCATCATTCCCGACCAGTTCATCTTGCAACTTTTTAATTTCATCACGGGTAAGATCAAGAGTCTGGCGCAAGTTTTCCGGCGCCACAGCAGCATACACACCCAAGGCACCCGTTTGATTATAGATAGAGTTATAGGAGTAGATTGAATACGCCAAGCCCGCTTCTTCACGAATACTGTCAAATAGACGAGAAGTAGATCCACCACCGAAAACACTGCTCATCATATCGTAATGATAACGATTCTCGCCATAGACCGATGTGCCTGGAAATGACAACGCTAAATGGTTCTGCGCAATATCACGTTCTTCCCATACTGTACCGCCCTGTGCTTGAGGGGCTTCCCACACATGATCAATTTTGCTTTTCTCAATATCGCCGAAGAAACTTTCCAATTGAGTCATAATGGTTTGGTCGTCAAACTGCCCCACCAAAGATACCAACATATTTTCGGGACAATACCAATGCTCTTTATACGCTTTAATATGCTCCAAATGCGTATTCGAGACAGTCTCATGGCTACCCGCAATTGGACGCCCTAAGGGATGCGTTGGCCACACTAGCTTCGCCATCATGTCATGAATATGTTCATCAGGCACATCAATACCTGAAGCAATTTCTTCTAAAATAACATTACGCTCTTTTTCTAAATCGCTGTAAATACAGTTCTTGATAATATCCGAGAGCACATCCAAGCCAGACTCTAAATTTTGTGACAACGTCTTCACATAAAGGCAGGTATATTCTTTTGACGTAAAGGCATTCATGTGCCCTCCGCGACACTCGATGACTTCCATCAAGTCACGCGAGGTACGCGTAGGCGTCCCTTTAAAGAGCATGTGCTCCAAGAAATGTGAAATCCCCGCAACTTCCGCAGATTCATTCGCCGAACCCGTTTTAATCCAGATGCCCACCGATACTGAATGCACATACGGTAAATGTTCCGCTACTACACGCAAGCCATTGGGCATAGTATGAATCTGAGGTTCCAATTTATTATCGACAACCGACGACATATTCTTTTTCTTTCATGGTATAAAAAAATTAGGCACCCTCCGAAGAGGGTGCCTAAGGAGTTGCGTCTATTTACCGACGACCGCCTCGGTCTCCGCCACGTCCGCCACGATCTCCGCCGCGTCCACGGCCTCCATCTCGACCACCGCGTCCACCGCCACTGCCTTCACGGCGAGGTGGTTTCTTTTCAACGTCTTCAGGATTCACGCGGCCCAATTCAACGTCGGCCTGTACTTTAGACAGGTTCACACGGCCTTGACCGTCGATTTCCATGACTTTCACGTCAATTTCGTCGCCGACTTTAACCACGTCTTCAACTTCATTGACACGTCCTGGAGCGAGTTCGGATATGTGTACAAGACCTTCTTTGGTACCAACGATTTGCACGAAGCAACCAAAGTTCATCAGGCGAGTAACGGTTCCGTGATATACAGTTCCTACTTCAGCTTCAGCGGTCAGGTTTTTAATCATTTCGATAGCTGCTTCAGCACCTTCAGCATCCGCACTGGCGACGTCGACTGTACCGTCGTCTTCAATGTTGATGTCTGCGCCTGTAGCAGATTGGATTTCACGAATAACTTTACCGCCAGGTCCAATGATATCACGGATTTTATCTTCCGCAATTTTAATGGAGGTGATGCGTGGAGCGTAGCGAGATAGTTCTTCGCGTGGCGCGTCAAGCGCTTCAGCCATTTTACCTAAGATATGGTCACGACCAGCGCGCGCTTGTTCAAGAGCATCGCCCATGACTTGGCGAGATACGCCTTTTATTTTACAATCCATTTGGAAAGCGGTGATTCCGTTTTTGGTACCACAGACTTTAAAGTCCATGTCGCCGAGGTGATCTTCCGCACCGAGGATATCGCTTAAGACGGCAACGTCGTCACCTTCCTTAATAAGTCCCATAGCAATACCGGCTACTGGAGCAGCAGTAGGTACACCAGCGTCCATCATACTCAAACTACCACCGCACACGGAGGCCATTGAGCTGGAACCATTAGACTCGGTAATTTCAGATACAAGACGTATCGTGTATGGGAAGCGTTCATCGCCTTTATCTTCATCAGGTACAACCGCTTCAAGAGCGCGCTCAGCCAATTTGCCGTGACCGATTTCGCGACGTCCTGGTCCCATGATACGACGGCATTCGCCTACGGACCATGATGGGAAATTGTAGTGCAGGTAGAAATTCTGGAATACATCTCCGTTCAATCCATCTGAACGTAATTCATCGCGGCCTGTTCCCAACGTTGCAGCAACAATAGCTTGAGTTTCACCACGGGTGAAGAGTACTGAACCGTGTGCACGGGGTAAAACACCCATTTCGATAGTGATTTTACGAATTTCATCAAGGTCACGACCATCCATACGCTTCTTCGTATCGAGAGTTTTGCGACGCACGATGCTTTTATCGAGTTTATAGAGGGACTCTTTTATATGGGCATAGGCTTCTGCGAATTTCTCTTCGCCATATTTGGCTTCAAGGTCCGCTTTGACTTTATCTTTAACCGCACTCTGTGCATCGGAACGTTCATGCTTACCGGTGACAGCTAATGCTTCAGTCAGGGCGTCTTTAGCCAATGCTGTAACGTCAGCCAATACTTCAGCATCGATTTCAGGTGGAGTAAAGTCCATTTTCTCAACACCAGCTTTACTGCGTAATTCTATGATCGCCGTAATGATGTTTTTGATATGTTCGTGTGCAAAGTCCATCGCACTCAACATGATTTCTTCGGACAACTGATCGGCTTTACCTTCAACCATCAAGATGGAATCGGCTGTACCGGCAACAACAATATCCATTTCACTTTCTTCCATGGAGTCGACTGTGGGGTTCACAACCAATTCGCCATCGAAGTACCCAACACGTACAGCACCAATAGGGCCGTCGAATGGGATTTTGGAAATATGCAATGCTGCAGAAGCTGCATTGATAGAAAGAACATCGGGATCATTAATGTTGTCAGCAGATACAACCATCTGACAAACTTGCGTTTCGTTCAAGAAACCATTCGGAAACAAAGGACGAATCGGACGGTCGGTTAAACGACAGACCAAAATTTCACGTTCACTCGGACGGGCTTCACGACGAAAGAAGCTACCAGGGATTGACCCTGCAGCATACGCTTTTTCACGATAGTCTACGGTCATGGGGAAGAAATCTTGCCCAGGACGCATTTCAGGGGCTACGGTCACTGCGGACAACACCATGGTGTCTCCACTGCGGACCATAACGGACCCTTGGGCTTGCTTCGCGATGCGGCCCGTTTCAAATGTCAGTTCACATGAACCGACGCTTACTGATACTGTTTCCATACTCATTGGAACTCCAAACATGCGGCCTGATCTTTTCTTGCCAGACCGTAATTGTGGAACACCCCTTGGTGCTCCGGCTTATATTTATGTACTTCTGGTATTAATAGGAGAAGTTAATTGAGCAGTGGATGCGCTTACTTACGCAGGCCAAGCTCTTTTACGATTGCACGGTAGCGTGCGATATCATTTTCTTGGAGGAAACGCAAGAAGTTACGACGTTGACCAACCATTTTCAGCAGTCCACGACGACCAGCATGGTCTTTGTGGTGGGACTTGAAGTGTTCGGTCAGGTTGTTGATGTTTTCGGTAAGAAGCGCGATTTGTACTTCAGTACAACCAGTGTCGTTTGCATCTTTACCATATTGTGCTGCGATTTCTGCTTTACGTTCTTTTGTTACTGACATGATGAGTTCACCTTTCGAGTGTTGTTATACCAGTCCCCCAGTAAGCCGTCGGTGAGATCAGCAAACCGAGAAAACGGTATTCATCGGGTTTCGTAAATATTTACATTGTTTATACAATACAGACTGGTGAACCATTCACCAGTCTGTAGAATTGCTCTATTAATTTATGCTTTATCAGTCAGGGACACGATACCGGGCAATGCTTTTCCCTCAAGCATTTCCAGCGACGCGCCACCGCCAGTAGATACATGAGACATTTTATCTGCTATGCCGAATTTTACAACAGCTGCAGCAGTATCTCCACCACCAATTACGCTGGTGATGTCGTCGCGCTCAGCCAATAAATCGCCTAGCGCGCGTGTACCTTTTGCAAAGGGTTCTAATTCGAATACACCGAGAGGACCGTTCCACACGACCGTCTTGGATTTCGAAATAGCAACCTTAAATAATTCAATTGTTGCCGGACCAATGTCCAGACCTTCCCAACTGGGCTGAATTTCGCCGAGCTTGCATACTTGCGTATTCGCATCCACAGAGAAATCGTCCGCAGCCGTATTATCGACTGGAAGCAATAATTCTACACCTTTTTCGGCTGCTTTAGCCATAACGGCATTTGCAGTCTCTAAACCGGGCTCATCCAGCAGCGAATCACCGATTTCATAGCCCTGAGCTTTCATAAAGGTATAGGCCATTCCCCCGCCAATGACAAGGGTATCGACCAAATCGAGCAGATTGTCGATGACGGTAATTTTGTCGGAAACTTTCGCTCCACCCAAAATCGCAGTCAATGGACGCTCTGGATTGTTCAGAATCGTATCGAAATACGCAATTTCTTTTTCCACAAGGAAACCAGCGGCACATTGGTCAATGTACTCGGTCACGCCCTGGGTGGAAGCATGCGCACGGTGCACCGCACCGAAAGCATCGCTCACATACACATCGGCCAAGGAAGCCAGTGCTTTAGAAAGTTCAGGGTCGTTCGCGGTTTCACCAGGATTTAAACGAGTGTTTTCCAACACAAGGATATCACCGTCTTCCATCGCAGCCACAGCGGCTTCGACTTCAGGCCCAATGATGTCGTTCACTTTAATGACATTCCCACCAACCTTCTCACGCAAATTATCCGCGACAAGGTCCATGTGCAATTTCGCATTGTTCGCTTCGAATTCAGCTCGCTCAGCATCGTCTTTCGCTTTAGCAACATTCTTCGGGCGACCCAAATGCGACATGAGGATAAGTTTTCCGCCTTGTTCGCGGATATACTCGATGCTCTTCAGGGCGCCGAGGATACGGGTGTCATCTGCCACCGTTCCGTCAGCGTTCTGAGGAACATTGAAGTCCACGCGCATCAGTACACGCATGGACTTTAATGATAAATCGTTTAAGCTAAGCTTATTCATAAATTACTTAGTCAGCCATTTTAGCGAAGAGATCTACGCAACGGTTAGAGTAGCCCCATTCGTTGTCGTACCAAGAAACTACTTTGATCATGTTGCCATCCATTACGGAAGTCATCAATGAATCGAAGATGCTGGAACTTGGGTTTTGAACGATGTCGCGGGAAACGATGGGGTCTTCTGTGTACTCAAGTACGCCATTCAATGCACCATCAGCAGACGCTTTAATCGCAGCGTTGACTTCTTCAACTGTTACATCTTTTTCAAGCTCAGCAGTCAAATCAACTACGGAACCTACTGGAATTGGTACGCGCATAGCGAAACCGTCAAGTTTACCGTTCAACTCTGGAAGTACTTGTCCTACAGCGCGGGCAGCACCCGTTGTTGTTGGGATGATGGACTCAGCGGCGCAACGTGAGCGACGTAAGTCGGAGTGAGGCATATCTTGAACGCGTTGGTCGTTGGTGTACGAGTGGATAGTATTCATCAAGCCACGTTTAATACCGAAAGCGTTGTGCAATACTTTAGCCATTGGAGCCAAGCAGTTAGTCGTACAAGAAGCGTTGGATACGATTTTGTCCTCCGCTTTAAGTGTATCGTCGTTCACACCCATCACGATGAGAGCATCAACTGCGCCTTTAGGTGGTACAGAAAGCAGTACTTTCTTTGCACCAGCGTCGATGTGCTGTTGGCAAGCTTCGCGTGTTACGAAGATACCCGTGGACTCAAGCACCATTTCAGCGCCTAACTCACCCCATTTGAGGTCAGCAGGCTTACGCTCAGCGGTGATAACAATTTTTTTACCGTCTACGATGATGCAGCTATCGCCAGCTTCAACAGTACCAGGGTACACGCCGTAGGTGGAGTCATATTTAAGCAAATGAGCCAGCGTTTTAGCATCCGTAAGATCGTTAATTGCTGCTACTTCAAAATTTGGGTTCGCCATCAGGACTTTAAATACGTTACGTCCGATACGTCCAAATCCGTTAATTCCGATGCTGATTGACATAATGTTCTTTCCTTTCAGTTAAAAGGGTTTCGCTGCTTCACCGTGGCACTACAAACCACTCTTGTCTTCAAAATGAAGCAATTTCAGAAATACATGAGCCCAGATTTGAGCCGATGCAGTTTCCGCGCTGTTCGAAAACAGGCGAGTATTGGCTATAGATTATGGATCTTAGGGTGTCAACAGACACACTCTTTCAGCCATTTTGAAACAAAATATAGCAAAAAAGAAGGGATTGAGTCAATATTCTAACCACATATGGAGTTTAAAACTTGGTTAATATATGAATCAGATTGGATTTGCAAATCTAGTAGGGTTAAACCAATTAAACAATACTCTATTATCAGTGTCCACAGATGACGCCGACCTACTTAGATACCCGGTCACTTGGCACGCCCCATACATGCCATAGCCCTACTGCGTCATCATACTCTCCGGGGATTAGCTATCATTGTCATCTGTGGAAGCCTTTCGGGGAGGCAATGAGCAAAACGATACGGCCTAGCTCAACAACCTTCACAACGCATACAGTGCTGTATGCGCATTTATACTAATCCCACATTAAGCAAAATGCTTTCCAAGGACACAAAAAAGCCTCGCCATATACTGGCGAGGCTTCTGATTTGTAATTAATCTTGATTATCGCTTAGATTTCGCCTTCGCCACCACCAAAGCACTGGAAATATTGTAAGTGGTCAGTTTCGTCATTATAGAATTCATTGGCTCCACCATTGGAGAGCGGATAAGTGCCATCAAGTCAAACCGAAAAAGCGGTAAATCCACCGTTATTGACTAAAGTCGTCCCACCAACACTACCATCATCGGCAAACTTAAATGCCTTCATCTCTGCATTTTTTACATTGACGCGTGACCCTAAAGCGACATCAATATCGACGTAACCCGACCAGAGACATCCATGACAAGCGCAATACGGAAACACTCAAGATACACGGTATTATCCAAATAAATACCCGTCCCGGTACTAGTCATTTTCACCTGTAAATCAAGCAAAACCATATCGTGACCATCAAGATCACCTGTACCGACATTATCAATGAGAACGCTACCTTATCCAGTAATGATTGAATCTATACGATCTACACCACGAATCAAGGTATTGGGTTTCAACGTAAGTATATTGGCCCCCAAATCATAGGTCCCTGCAGCTAACTGAATAACCGTCGTCACATCTGCAACACCGCCTTCACCATCATTGATGATCGCATCCATCGCTGCTTTCAACGCTGTACCATTTTCAGTCGTTGTACCATCGGCCTTCACAACCGTTACATTCGTTAAATCACCATCGCCATTAGCTGCAGTAGATTGCTTACTGGCATCCGAAAAAGTAATGTCCATACCGTCTATGGTGATTTGTGCGCTAACAGGCAATGTAGCGACCATCATCAAGGCTTAAACCAGAAAAGATTTTTTCCTTGTAATTCTTCAAGATTTATTAAATATAAGTAGTTTATAGGACACATTGAGTGTACCTACAGATAGAAGGATTTATGCCCAATTATATTCCAAGATAAATGGAAACTTAACCAAACACCCCATTCGCAATAGCCACAAGCATTATTCCCCCCAGAACCACCCGATACCAACCAAAGGCCGCAAAACTATGCTTCTGAATATAGCCCATCAGTAATACCACCGAGGCATAGGCTGAAATAAAAGATACCAGCGATCCCACTGACAACACCGCCCACTGTTCTGCGGTGAAACTCATCCCATGCTCAAATAACTTATAACCCGTAGCCGCCGCCATCGTAGGGATCGCCAATACAAACGAAAATTCCGCGGCTATTTTTCGATCAATCTTAAGTAACATCGCTCCAAATATAGATGCGCCGGATCGCGAAGTCCCCGGAATCATCGCCAAACACTGAGCCACCCCAATCAGAAAAGAACGCTTCGTACTCACATCCTCCAGCCGATGTACCTCAAAATCTTTAAACACCCGTTCCATTATTATCAACACCAGCCCACCAAAGATCAATGCAACAGTTACCGGAACGGGCGAGAACAGTAATTTATCGATTTTATCGGCAAAGAGTACGCCCAGAACAATGGCCGGAAGCAAAGCAATAAACATACGTGTCCACAAGGTTATACGCTCTGCTCGCACAGACGGCTCTTTCACAAATGGCGAAATATTCTTCCAAAAATACAGCACAACCGACAAAATAGCGGGAAATTGAATCAAGATCATAAATGCGTTGTTAAACTCGGTATCCGAGCTAAGCGACAAAAAGCGCTCAACCAAAATTAAGTGCCCTGTACTACTCACAGGCAAAAATTCAGTAGCCCCCTCAACCAAGGCCAATATGATGGCTTTTAAAAATATCACGTGTGTTACATCCCCCTGATGTCCCCTACTATAGGCATCATCATAACGAATTGGCAACCTTTATTGATAATTCCGCATAAATAACGGTATAACCTAGGTCCAACTAAACCGAGGAAACCCTATGAAATCATTCATACTCTGTTTATATATCCTATGCATCGCCATTGTTGCATGCATTCTACCCACCACCCACGCCGATGAGTCAAAAGACCCCGCAGTCCTCGTCATCGTCCTCGACGGTTTACGCCCGGACTACATCACCAAAGGGCTCACAACATCCAACTATAAAAATTTAATGAAGATCGATGAAACCTTAGATGGTCAACTCATGACCGCTATATCCATAGGAGAGCATTTAGAGAAAGCCGGAAAAGAAATCTTTGTCGTCAGTTCCGGCTCCACCGGCTCTGCCTTCTTACTCAACCATAAAGTCAAAGGCCGAGGCATCATTAATGTCGAAATGATTCTTCCAGAATCCCGCCGTGAAGCAGTTCTCACAACACTAGGTCCAGCTCCTGAACATGCATCCCCTAACAATGGCCGAAACGCATGGGCGGAAAATGCCTTTTTTATGGAGCTTGAAGAAAATGGACTCCCTGATCTTACCTACATGTGGCTCTCTGATCCCGACTATATTCTGGTCACTGCTGATCACGGGTTTTCCACAGCAATCGGTGGTATCAAACTAAACGAAATTCTTAAAGAGCATGGTCTTGATAAAGGTGTTATCAATGTGGCGAATGGGCTCTACGTCACAACCGACGACGAAGAACAAAAGTTAAAAATAATCGAAGTCCTTAAAAAAGAACCCACCATTGGTCCAATATTCAGTCGACTAGGTCACGGCACAATGAGCCCAAGCGATGTTCATTGGGATCATGAACGCAACCCCGACATCTGGGTTACAGCCAATTGGAATGACGATAAAAATGAATATGGCTATGCAGGAAGCACTATGACAGGCGGCACCGCTGGACACAGCATCCTCAGTCAATACGATATAAGTATTCTCTTTATCGCCAATGTTCCAGACATAGATACCTCTAAATCTACCTGTCATTCCATGACAAACAATACCGACATTGCTCCCACAGCATGTAGAATTCTAGGCATAGGCCCCAGCATCTCCATGGACGGCCGCATTATTGGCAGCATTCTTAAAGCTCCCAATGTACAAAAACACTACAGCTCCTCTGTATCATGGTCATCAACACCTCAAAAATATCCTGAGTACATTGCCACAATTAAACGAATTGATATCTTAACCCAAAAACCTGGTGACAACTATAAATATGTTTTATTTGGTACTGCTTCACGAAGTGGAAAACCAGATTTCAGAAATACCCAAAACTAAAAAAATTATACTCGGAGTACCCCATGAATCTTTTCAGACTCGTTGCCTTAAGTATCACCTGCATTATTATCCTCGCCCCCACCACCCATGCCCAGGACTTTGACCCCAAACCATACCTCGGCGAAAACTGGTTCGGCTTGTACATGAACGGCGCCAAGATTGGCTATTCATCTTCCAATGTCACCGTAGATTCAGAAGGCCTGATCCATTCCGAAGAGAACGCTATATTCAAACTCAACATGGCTGGCATCAAACAAGAAATGGCCTTTAAAACCCAACGTATATATGGCAAAGACGGCGCTCTCCAAGAGGTCAACTCAAACTCCGAAGACATCAGTGGAAAAAACAAATTTCACGCCATTGTAAAAGGTGAACAACTTATACTAACCTCCTATGTCGGTGGCCAGAAATCTACAAAAACACTTCCGAAACCTACTGAAACCTTACAGGACATGGAACGAATCATGACCTTGGTGGCCAATAACCCAAAAATCGGCGACACAGTCACGTTTAAAGCTTTCGAACCCATGTACGCGACCGAAATAGAAGCCATCATTACCATCCTTGAACAAGAAGAACGTATTTTAGACGGCGTAAAAACCAAGGTATACAAAACCGAATCAAAACTTCCCACCATGGGCATCACATCCATCGGCTACATTTCGGAAGACGGCACCACCCTAGAAGAAAAAATGGCCGGTGTCATCACCATACGCCTTGAACCTAAAGAAATCGCGTTGAATGCCAACTACGCCAACGACACCATCATCTCCAACGCCGCCATCATCGACCTCCCCATCACCAAAGCCCGCACACGCGACGAACTAACCCTACGCATCAGCGGTCCACTTACCGAAGACCTCATACTCAACGACGCCAATCAAATCTTCACCATCGATGGAGACGCCTATATTTTTGTTGGGAAAAAGCTTTCCATAAAAAATGCAAACTCCCCCAACATCCCTATCACTGAAGCCTCGGTACAACAATGGATTAAACCTACAACCTTTGTGCAAAGCGATAATGAGCTACTCATTAATAAAGCCAAAGAAATAATTGGCGAAGAAACCAATTCAGCAAAAATCTCTGAAGCCCTTAGCAACTGGGTTTCAGAGAACATGACCTCAACCTTCTCCGCACGCCTCTCAAATTCACTTGAAGTACTCGACTCGCTGGAAGGCGACTGTACTGAACACTCCATGCTCTTTATAGGTCTCGCACGGGCCGCAGGACTCCCTGCTCATGAAGTGGCTGGACTAATCTACGCGCCCGGCCCCAATCCCGGATTCTACTTCCATCAATGGGCCAAGGTGTGGGTCGGTGAATGGATCGAAGTTGACCCAACATTTAACCAACCCCTTGCAGACGCCACCCACATACGGCTAGTCGAAGGTGAGCTCATGGAGCAATCCAAGCTTCTCCCCGTCATTGGAAAACTAAACATAGAAGTGGTTGAGTAAATAAGCGCAATTTCTGAATGAAATATTTTTGCGATCGATTGAGTCGAAATCTAATCGATTTTCGTGCGTCCTTGCATCGCGTGACTCAAGGTCACGTCATCCGCAAATTCCAGGCCTCCACCCATGGGCACCCCATGCGCAATACGAGTGACTTGAATCTCACTCTGGGCTAGTTGACGGGATAGATACATAGCCGTAGCTTCCCCCTCGGCTGTTGCATTGGTCGCTACTATAATTTCGCGCACTCCATCGCGCTGTAATCGCTCAAAAAAACTATCCAGATGCAATTCTTGTGGGCCGACACCATCCAATGGATTCAGTACGCCATGCAAAACATGATAAGTACCATTATAGCTACCCCCTTTTTCGATCGCCATAGCACCAGTCGGCTGCTCCACCACACATACAACCGAATGATCGCGTCGTTCATCGGCGCACACACTACAGGGATCACTCTCCGCTAAATTCCGGCATACCCCACAATGTACAATGCGTGAACGAGCTACATGAACCGCTTGTGCAAATTTCACGGCAACTTCTTCCGGCTCACTCAGCAAATGAATCGCCATGCGCTCGGCCGATCGCTTCCCTACACCCGGCAATCGTCGAAAGGCTTCTATCAATTGCTCTACAGCTGGGGAATTTAGTAGCACGGTTAGTCCTCCTGCCGCTCAGCTAATATACGGTCACGCTTCTTAGCCCATTCATGGAACTTATCCTGACAAGTAATAATGTCCAATCGTTCAGGGAACATAACTCCGTTTATGTGATCATATTCGTGCTGAATAATGCGCGCAAGGAAGCCTTCAGCTTCCATTTCAAACGTTTCCCCAGTTAAATCCTGGACGGTCAACCGAATGTAAGTAGCACGGGGTACATCGCCATAGATTTCCGGCATACTCAGGCAACCCTCTTCACCCACTTCGTTACCATCCATCTCTTCTATTACCGGATTGATGAAATACAGCTCGTCAGCTTCGGGCTCTTCTTGTAATACAAATAAACGTTTCTTGAGGCCTATCTGAGGTGCAGCAAGGCCAACGCCTTTATAATCATGCATGGTATCAAGCATATTACACACCAGCTCTTCGAGCTTCTTGTCAAAGCGCTCCACCGGATCCGCCTTTTGTGTCAAGGGATCGTCGGGGTAATATACAACCTTCATTACTGACATGCGGAGGTCCTCAAGTATGCGAAAGATAAACTTAGGCGCGAATTTCTTTTTCCAAATCCGACAGTAATTGACGAGTCACCGTATCTTCACGCTCAGCTTCAATCTTACGGCACGCATGCAACACGGTCGTATGGTCTTTACCACCGAAGGATTCACCAATTTCTTTTAACGTCAGATTCGGAATCAATCCTTTGCTTAGGAACATAGCGATTTGACGCGGATAGGCTACTTGGCGTTCACGGCTTCGGCTGCGTAAATCCGATAAGCGTACATCAAAGTGCTCACCTACAGCGCGTTGTACAGATTCTATGGTGATCGCCTTAATTTTAGCGCTACCAATCATGTCATGTAGCACTTCCTCAGCCAACTCTATGTTCACAGCTTTTTCCGTTAATTTACCGTAGGCGACAACAGTTATCAATGCCCCTTCCAATTCTCGTATATTACTCGTCACGCAACCAGCAATTACTCGAAGAATTTCAGGATCAACTACAATATTATCTTCTTGGGCTTTGTTTTGAAGAATAGCTACACGGGTTTCAATGTCTGGAGGTTGAATATCGGTAACCAAACCCCATTCGAAACGAGATACTAGACGTTCTTCTAAGCCCTGAATTTCTTTTGGGCCACGATCACTGGACAGCACAATTTGCTTGTGCATATCGAATAGCTCATTGAAGGTATGGAAGAATTCTTCCTGAGTCGCTTCTTTTCCAGCAATAAAGTGAATATCATCAATCAACAAATAATCGACCTTGCGGTATTTCGCGCGGAAACGTTGCGTTGATTTTTTCGCAATACTTTCAATCAATTGATTGGTGAACTGTTCAGAAGAAATATACACTACATTTGCATCGGGTTTGCGCTTGAGTACTTCACGACCAATGGCCTGCATCAAGTGCGTTTTACCCATCCCGGTTTGTCCATACAAAAACAATGGATTGTATGCACGAGCAGGTGATTCAACTACCGCTTTCGCTGCTGCATATGCAAAACGGTTACCAGAGCCCACAATGAATCGATCAAAGCTATAGCGATCATTAAAACCGGTTGTTCGGCGTGTACGCGTTTCGGGTTTACGTAAGGCCTCAGTAATTATGTGCGATTTAGCAATGGGCTGGGGATCGGCTGGCGCACTAGGCGCAGCTGAAACACGAAAAGGTTCGAAGGTTACATCTTTAAAATCTGGCAATACTTTCAATACAGACTGCGCAATGGCTTCCATGTAATGGTCACGTAACCAAGCAGCGAAAAACTGACTCGGTACATGAATAACCAAGTCGCCATCCTCATACGATTTAAATTTAGTTTGTGAGAACCAGTTTTTATAACTGTGTTCATCCAATATCGTTTGTAAATTAGCTTGCGCCAATACCCATGGATCCGTCTGAATCGACATCGTATCTCCTAAAAGTTATCCACAAAAGTGTCAGCGTCGTCATGGTGAACAAATTTTCGTCACTACCAATGCATCGCACAACACTTTGAACTATTTTACACACTCGAACATCATGAACAGTATTCGCTAGTTGCTTACCGAACAACACCTTAGTGATAAATGGCTCACCAGATCATGTTTTTCATACTGCCGCCCAATCAAGAACTGTACCCGGCAAAATGATGCTAAAAATCACTGAGAATTCTTGATCTGAAATGGCGCGAAATTCACACCAATTCACAAGTTATCCACAACTTACAAACACCGCCTTTTAAGCCCATAAACAAAGGGTATTGTTCCAGTAAGCTAACCTAGATTCTGCCTTATTTAAACGCTCAAGTCAAGTTATTTTTTTCCATCAATATTGTCAGCTTTTACACGATCCCAGACCATATCCAATTTAGCCAATGAACACTGGGATATTTGCTTTCCTTCGGCTTCAATTATCGTCTTCACTTGGGCAAAACGCTTCTCAAATTTTTCCGTAGCCGCATGCAAGCCCAAGTCAGGGTGCTGCTCTAAAAATCGTGCAACATTTACCGTCGCAAACAACAAATCACCCAATTCCTCTTGGGCATGCTCTTGGTTGCCTTCATGCAGGGCTGACTCCACCTCTGCAATTTCTTCATGCACCTTAGCCAATGCTCCCATAATATCGGGCCAATCAAAGCCTACTGCCGAGGCTGCTTTCTGTACATCCCATGCACGATTCAGGCTGTTCTCGTGTTGCATAAATTCTCCTTAACCTAGAAGTTCATCCTATAGGTATCTATGCGTTATACTATGCCCAAGTATTCCAACGCAAGGACCTCTACATGCAATTCGATCTCATTGGCACCTTCCAGTGCACAGAAGCATACCCTTATGATGCTGCTCGTCAGGGCGCCGTCTCGCAGGAAAACAACGGCACCGTAGAACTCAATAGCGGCCTAAATCTCGAACAAGCCCTGCAAGATCTCGACGGTTTCTCACATATTTGGCTCATTTACCACTTCAATCAAAACCCCAATTGGAAGCCTATGGTCCAGCCTCCACGCGCCCAACGCAAGGTTGGTGTACTCGCCACGCGCGCACCCTATCGCCCCAACGCCATTGGCTTATCTTGCGTACGCCTTGAGTCCATCAAAGGGCTTAACATCCATGTATCTGCTCACGACTTACTGAATGATACGCCCATTCTCGACATAAAGCCCTATATCCCCTATGCTGACAGCTTCCCCGAAGCCGAGCAAGGCTGGCTCGATACTTTCGTCGAGGAAGAATGGGCACTCAACTATACTGACCGTCTGCAAGAACAGCTCACCTGGCTCACAGAGCGTGGTGTCGATTGTATCGACAACTTTTTGCAAGACCAACTCTGTATTGAGCCCACCAACGACAACAAAAAGCGTGTATACCCCTTAGATGAAGGCCGCTGGGAAATCGCCTACCGCACCTGGCGCATCGCCTTCACCCCAGATGAGTCCACCCGAAGCATCCAACTTCACACGATTTACTCCGGTTATGGCTTTGGCGACCTTGCCGTCCCCGAAGACCCTTACCAAGACAAATCGATACATCGCGCATATATGGATGCATATCCCAAGGCTGAAGATGCGTTAGACTAATTCTAGTAGCTCTGCGTATAATGCCTTCATGCGCATTTTACACATCAACAAATATTTATGGCTCTCCGGCGGTGTCGAGCGATACCTATTCGATGTGGCCGATGCCTGCGTAGCCAAAGGACACGAAATTCTCTACTTCTCCCAGGCAGACCCCCGCAATCGCCCTACCGATCAAGACGACTACTTCGTCCCCAGCCTTGACTACGCCACCGCAGGCCTTGCCCAAGCTAAAACGATCTTTGAACGTACACTCTATTCGCGCGAAGTCAAAGACAAGCTTGCCGCCCTGATTCGCGACCAAAAGCCCGACATTGCCCACGTCCATCAGCTCTACCATCATCTCTCCCCCTCCGTCCTAGACGCCCTCACCGAAGCCAACATCCCTATCGTGCAAACCGTACACGACTACAAACTCATCTGCCCCAACTATCGCCTCTACAGCCCCCTCGAACAAAGCACCTGCACCCGATGCGTACAAGGCTCATACCGCCACTGTCTCAAGCACCGTTGTATCAAAGGATCGTATTTCCCCAGCGCCTTGGCGAAGTTCGAGATGCGCCACCACAAACGCAAACAATACTACGAACGAGCCGTTGACCGATTCATCTGCACCACCCAATTCGTCAAAGACCACCTCGACGAAAGCCCCATGCCCAGCGAGAAGATCGTACACATCCCTCTGTACATCAATCTCGACGCCTATACGCCCACAGAAATCTATGAACCCTACCTTTGCTACGTCGGCCGTCTCGCACCCGAAAAAGGCGTACTCACCCTCATCCGCGCCATGCAGTCCAACCCCGACACGCCACTCAAAATCATCGGCGATGGACCCATTCGCGAAGAATGCGAAAACCTCATTGCTGAGTTGGGCTTATCAAATGTGGAAATGCTCGGTTTCCTCGAACGCGACGCGATGACATCCATACTGAGTCGCTCCAGTGGACTTGTAATCCCCTCCGAATGGTACGAACCCTGTGGCCTCACCGCTTGGGAAGCCCACGCCCTAAAACGCCCCGTCATCGGCGCCAACATCGGCGGCATTCCCGAATCAATCACAGATGAAGAAAGCGGGATGTTATTTGAATCCGGCAATGTCGTAGATTTAAGTAGCAAGATTCAATCACTCATGAGCCAACCTGTTCTTGGCAAAGCAATGGGAGAAGCCGGGTCTGCGCATGTGCATGCAGTATGCGGATCCCATACTGAAGGACTTATGAATATATACGCTGAGGTCATGAATTCTTCATCGACATGATTCCATCAAAACATTGACATTTTCTGCCCTAAATTCGTATGATACCCGTCTTTAGCCGTGAAGACAGCACCTGCAAGGGTGTTTTAGTACTCACTGTTTAAATAGCGCACAAATTCTACTTGTTGATGTACTGGAGATGTTTCGATTATGCACCCGTTTAGAACGCATACCTGTGGCGAGCTTCGTGTTGAAGACGCCGACACAACCGTCCGCCTGTCGGGCTGGGTCCACCGCAAACGCGACCACGGTGGCGTGATTTTCATCGATTTACGTGACCACTATGGCCTCACCCAAATCGTAGTCAACCCTGACCACAAAGATTTCGCTGAAGCGGAAAAAGTGCGCAATGAATCCGTGATTACCATCACCGGCCAAGTGCTCAAGCGCGACGATGCCGCCATCAATCCCGATATGCCAACCGGCGCCATTGAGATTCATGCCGATGAAGTACTCATCGAAAACATGTCCGAAATTCTTCCTTTCACGGTAAACCAAGAACTCGAGTGTCCCGAAGACACCCGCTTGAACTACCGTTTCCTCGACCTACGCCGCGAACGTATGCAGAAAAACATCATGCTCCGCTCACAAGTCGCGTCCTTGATGCGCAAGCACATGACCGAGCGCGGCTTCCATGAATTCAACACACCTATCCTCACAAGCTCCTCCCCTGAAGGCGCCCGTGATTATTTAGTCTGTAGCCGTTTGTATCCTGGTCAATTTTACGCTTTGCCTCAAGCTCCTCAACAGTTCAAGCAGTTGCTGATGGTTTCCGGCTTCGATAAATACTTCCAAATTGCGCCATGTTTCCGCGATGAAGATTCCCGTGCTGACCGTAGTCCCGGTGAATTCTACCAACTCGATATAGAGATGTCCTACATCACGCAAGAAGATCTCTTCCAGGAAATCGAACCCCTGATGGTCCGCTTATTTACCGAGCTCTCCAACAAAAAAATCAAAGAAGATCCTTTTCCACGCATTCCATTCTTGGAATGCGTGGAAAAGTACGGTTCCGATAAACCTGACCTGCGTTTCGACATGGAAATGGTCGACATGACCGAAGCCTTCGCAAACTGCGAATTGAAAGTATTTGCATCCGCATCGGAAGAAGGCAATGCGCTTAAAGTGCTCGTTGCTAAGGGCGCGGCTGAAAAATCCCGTAAGTTCTTCGACGATGCAGAGAAATTTGCCAAGTCCGAAGGTGCACACGGTTTAGCGTGGATCAAAAATGACGGCGGCGAACTCAAAGGCCCCATCGTTAAATTCCTCAACGATGCCGAAAAAAAAGCCCTCAACACCTTAGCTGGACTCGAAGAGGGCGACGCCATATTCTTCGGCGTGGGTAACCGCGCCGTCACCAATACTCTCATGGGTAAGGTACGTTGTTACCTTGCTGAGCAACTCGACATCATTGACCCCGACCTTATGGCCTTCTGCTGGGTTGTAGACTTCCCCATGTTCGAATGGGACGAAGACAACAAGAAAGTCGAATTCTCTCACAACCCATTCTCCATGCCACAAGGCGGGCTCGAAGCCCTTGAAACCATGGACCCACTGGACATTCTCGCCTACCAATACGACATCGTATGCAACGGCGTGGAACTCTCTTCCGGTGCTATTCGTAACCACCGCCCTGACATCATGCTCAAAGCATTCGACATCGCTGGCTATGACCAAAAAGTCGTGGAAGATAAATTCCCCGCCCTGTGGAAAGCCTTCCACTACGGCGCGCCCCCTCACGGCGGTATCGCCCCCGGCTTAGATCGTATCGTGATGTTGTTGGCCGATGAACCCAACATCCGCGAAATCATTTCATTCCCCATGAACCAAAAAGCGCAAGACTTACTCATGAATGCGCCCAACGAACCATTGGATGGTCACCTGAAAGAGCTTCACCTCGAAGTAAACTATCCAGACGAAGACGAAATCTAGATCCACCAAAAAATTTAAACAAAAGGGTGTTGAAGCAATCGCTTCAACACCCTTTTTCTTTATCTAATAATTTATATTCGACTTACTCTTTATCCAACGGCGCGATATACCGTCCCGGAGAAATAATATCATTCGGATCCAACGCACGCTTAATATCCGAAGCCACATCCCAAAACGTACTACCATTCGAGCGAATCTTATTCATCCCTTGCAAGCCTGCACGATACGAGTAATACCCATTTTCCGCAAGCGCCTCAATCGAAGCCTCATAACAATTCGAAGCCGCTTCGCGTTCTTCAGGAATAGACTTATCAAAAGCGATATTAAAAATAGCCACCAACGAACGTTCGGTAAGCAAAATAAAACTAACAATCATATCGAAACCATGCTGATTAAAAATGGGCTTGATTATCCCTTGGATATTCAACGCGTCTTCACCCATCATCGGCATCGTAGGTGCGATCCAATACAGGCCCACCCCATCGCCGCGTAAGTCTTCAAGGTTTTCAGGCTTCTTACGCAGACGCCATTGCGCACCACGCAGGGGTTCAGCCGTGGGAATCCCTTTGAGCAAATCATAGTTTTGGCGTAAGATATCCAGCCGTTTCCCTAACATGTCGGAAGACGTTATTTTCATGATGATTGGCGCCAAAGCCTCCATCAAATCCAATTTACGATCATCCACAAACTTCGGTGAACACAACCCTCGCAATGCATTACGCAAAGCTTTCTGCGAAGCACGCACCTGCGCTTTGGTGCCCGTAAGTGAGCCTGACCCTTGCCAGGATTGCGCGCTCGTTTCTTTGCGCAATTGCTGACGAATGTCCCCCGGAATAGGCGTTACCTCTGTGAGATCCCAGGGATAATGCCCTATACTCGCCATTACACGCAGATCGTTTCCGATATGAATAGCCGTTTGCAATGTGCCGTCGAGACGCAATGGGCGTAAGCGTTCTACCACGTCACCCAAGTCTTCAAACTTCGGCAATTGAAAATAGAAAAAGGAAAAATGTTCCGGTTCCGGCAAGAGCCACAATCCGATGCGCGTGATTATGCCGTAGTTGGATTGGGTAAACATCCCATCGAGATAAGGGCCAACTCCATAGGGGTACACATGCTCTGCTTTGGAGTTTCCGTAATGCCCAAATCCCGTCTTCAATATCCGACCATCGGCGAGCACCACTTCCATACCGCAACAACTGCGCACATGATCGCCATACCGAGTGTGCCCAAATCCGCGATCGGCCGTATTGCCGACCATGCTGGCATCGGGTCCGGCAGCGAAGGTATCGACCCAGAGCCCAGAGTTGGTTTCTTGCAGATGATCGTATAACTCTTGTTGCTTCACACCCGGCTGGATCACGCAATACGCCAAGTCAGTATTCACCTCAAGAATTTTGTTCATGCGACCGAGGTCCACCACTGCGGCACCATCGCTCGATGGACAGGCATCGCCGTAGCCCCAGTTCTTCCCGCAGGAGATGGGATACAAGGGTACACCGTATTCTTGGGCAACCCGTGTTAGGGCTTGGACTTCTTCAGTGGACTCTGGATAGAGAATGCACGATGGACGAGGAGCAGAAGCCTGTGTAGTGCGCGAATACTCTTCAATCGTCGCCCTATCGTGAGCGACTTTGTCCGATCCAATAGCAGTCGTCCACGCCTCAATGATATGTTGAACCTGCTCTGGTTGAAATGTTGACATACTTTCCCCTTGTGGCATCAATCTACCTTATGCCGAGGACTATGCGCAAGCACTTCGCCTCCCCCGAATGAACTCAACGTATTAACTGGATTTAAGTTTAATCCTGCGCTTATCGGCTTTAGGGTGTTCACGGTACAGAATAGCCACGTGACCAATGATGCCTGCAATATGTGCATTGGTTGCTTCCGCAATTTCAGCAGTCAATTCTTTTTTCTCATTTTTGCGCTCATTAAAGCGGATTTTGATTAGCTCGTGAGCCGTTAAAGCGGTATCAATAGATTCGATAACGCTTTCAATAATCCCCCGGTTTCCAATAAGAACGAGAGGGTCTAAGTGATGGGCAAGGCTACGCAATTCTTTACGTTGCGCACTGGAAATTTCTGACATGGGATTCTCTTTTCATGTGGTTTTTCAAACAGTATGTATTGTACTTAATTATTATCTCAGAAGCGAGTTTTTATCCTACATTTTTGTATTATTGGGTCAAATTATTACATTTTAGTAGTATTTAAAATTAAAAAGTCTTTTGCCATCAGATTGTGACCTATTGATACATAAGTATTTACACATAAACCATCTTTAACTGGTGATATGGCACGATCTTTGCTATATTATACATTCATTTTTAAACAGATGTGTATATTATTCGATCAATAGCCCCTTTGGGCTTAATCGGGGTAACCTAAAACTGAAGGAGTTAAAGAGACATGAGTGGAAGCAAAGTACGTTTAAACGCTGTTAAAGCGGTCACCGATTTTGAACGTTCCGAAGGCAGCGTGAATTACATGGACGCCAATCCTACCGAGTTTTTCGGTGAGAATGTATTCAACTTGGCAACAATGCAAGATCGCTTACCTAAGTCGGTTTTCAAAGAACTGAAGAATGTCATCAGTACAGGAGCAAAATTGGATTCCGAACTCGCTGATATCGTGGCTTCTGCCATGAAAGATTGGGCCGTTGAAAAAGGCGCAACGCACTACACACACGTGTTCTATCCATTAACAGGATTAACTGCTGAGAAGCACGACAGCTTTCTTGAGCCAGACGGAAACGGCGGCGCTCTTTTTGAATTCAGCGGAAAAGTTTTGATTCAAGGTGAGCCCGATGCATCCAGCTTCCCATCCGGTGGTATCCGCGCTACATTTGAAGCACGTGGGTACACTGCTTGGGATGTAACAAGCCCAGCCTACCTTCTTGAAAACCCAAACGGAACGACACTGTGTATTCCTACAGCATTCGTATCCTGGACGGGTGAAGCGCTTGATAAGAAAACTCCGATCCTGCGTTCGCAACAAGCATTGAACAAACAAGCTCAACGTATCCTTACACTATTCGGTCACACTGATGGCGCACCTGTGGGTTCCACCGCTGGTGCCGAGCAAGAATACTTCTTGATCGACAAAAACTTCTACTATGCACGCCCTGACTTGCTCATGGCTGGCCGTACACTCTTTGGTGCTGCATCTCCTAAAGGTCAAGAATTTGATGACCACTACTTCGGAGCCATCCCTGAGCGCGTACTTGCATGCATGCACGAAGTGGAGCGTGAACTCTTCAAATTAGGCGTCCCAGCAACAACACGTCACAACGAAGTAGCTCCAGGACAATACGAAATCGCTCCTATTTATGAAGGCACCAACGTTGCCAATGACCACCAACAACTTATCATGCTGACGCTGAAAAAAGTTGCTGACCGTCACGGTATGGCTTGCTTGATGCATGAGAAACCATTTGCTGGCTTGAACGGTTCCGGCAAACACTTGAACTGGTCTATGGGTAGTTCCTCTCAAGGTAACATTCTTGACCCAGGCGATACTCCACACGATAACGCTCAATTCTTAGCTTTCTGCGCTGCAGTAATTCGTGCAGTGCACAAAAATGCCGGATTGCTCCGCGCCGTAATCGCCTCTGCAGGTAACGACCACCGTCTCGGCGCAAACGAAGCCCCACCTGCAATCATCTCCATCTTCTTGGGCGACCAATTGACTGACGTCTTCGCTCAAATCAAAAAAGGTGGTGCTAAGAAATCAAAAAAAGCAGGTACTTTGGCTGTGGGTGTAGACTCACTCCCCGTACTCCCTCGTGACGCTGGTGACCGTAACCGTACCAGCCCATTTGCATTCACCGGTAACCGCTTCGAATTCCGCGCTGTAGGTTCTAATCAATCTATCGCCGGCCCATCCGTTGCCATCAACACCATCGTTGCCGATTCTTTGGACTTCATCGCGACCAAGCTTGAAAAAGCCACCAAAGGCGACCCAAAGAAACTCAACCGTGCATTACAATCCCTGCTTAAAGAAATCATCACCGAACACGGCGATGTTATCTTCAATGGTGATGGATACTCCGATGCTTGGCACAAAGAAGCAGAGAATAAACGCGGTCTGCCTAACTTACGCACCACCGTTGATGCTCTGCCTGAGCTCACTACAAAAGACACTTTGGCCCTCTTCAAAAAGCATGGCGTTCTTAGCCCACGCGAAATGAAAGCCCGTCAAGAAGTCTATGCTGAACAATACTGCATGAACGTAGCTGTAGAAGCCAACGTTGTGCTGGAAATGGGACGTACCACTATTTTCCCAGCTGCTGTTCGCTACCAAGGTGAATTGGCTGTGAGTGCGGCTAACCTTAAAGCAGTAGGTATTGAGGTTGATACCGACACACTGGACAAAGTGACTGCCCACATTAAGACACTTCAAGATACATTGAATGAACTTGAAGATATGCTTGCCAATGTTGAAGGCAAAACCATTCTCAAGGAAACTGAGTTCTATGGTCGTAAAGTACTGCCTAAGATGCTTGAAGTTCGTGAAGCGGCCGATGCACTCGAAGGTTATGTAGCTGATGACCTGTGGCCACTGCCAACATACCAAGAAATGCTGTTCATCAAGTAATTCAGCGTTTTCGGAAAAACAAGAACCCTCGTCCCCTGCACCACTTTGGTGCAGGGGATTTTTTTGTGCATTGACTCACACCATTCGAAGTTGTATCGTAAATCATTCACTGAATATGCGATGACGACTGGATTCCTATGAGTACTTCCTGATATAGCACTAAACTTTTAAATACATTTTGCATCAGCATTTTACTTTCCTTCTTCACCATCATCATGAGTGGTTGCACACACACCTTCTCAGCAGCTATCGCTAAATAAATTACAAAAACAGCGTGACAAGGCCGCATGGCAACCGCGCCGTATCATCTACAACGACGATCACAATCATGTAAGCCCATTCACCATGCCCGAAGAACTCATCGCCTTACGCCTCCAGCAACTCATTGGTACACAGGTCGATACCGTCGCCTATTGTACTGCTGGTGGAGGTCTTTTCTGAGGGCATCAAGTACTGGTCGGGGAAGTGCTGGGGGAATTTGTCACCAAGAACGATGGCCAGTAGGTAAGAGACATCGTATCCAGCCTTGATGCCTTAAAAGTACATGGCACTGATCCGCTCGCAGTGGCGCTAGATTTCGGACATAGTCATGGCATGGAGGTGTTTTGGTCGTATCGCATGAACAAGATTGAAGGCAGTTTCGCGGCGACCTATCTCGCTCGCTGGAAAGTTGAGCATCCTGAATACCTCTTGGGCAAATCCGAGGACTATGCTAAATACCTCATGACCGACCCCGAAAATGGTGAGTAGGACTCAACTTTTCCGAACCCGAAGTCCGCGCTTGCATCCTGCGCATTTTCGAAGATCTGTTTACGCGCTACCACATTGACGGGAACGATATGGATTGGTTTCGTCACCCGCGCTTCTTCCCCGAAACCACTGAGAGCGGCCCGTGAGTGCTTCGCACATTGCGATGATGAACGACTTCATGCGCAAGGTACATGCGCTGAGCCAACGCGTCGGAGCCGCGCGTGGGCATCCGCTGCTCATTCATTGCCGCGTGCCTTTAAGTGTCGAGCGTTCGCGCAAAGCTTCCAATCGGCGAAGATATCCTTGCGAATGCACCTCAAGGCTCGACGCCTGTAGTGAAATTGCGATTACGCTTTCCTGCGGTACAGGATGAGTCACTCAACATCGACCTGGCTCGGCTGGAAATTACCGTTCAGTACCAAGCTAATTCCTGAACGGCGAACCCATAGACATTTCTCTAAACTCTGAAGATTTTCAAGAAAGAGACTTGCTCTACATCCCCTGCATGAGTACTGGAAGACGATAGTCATATGCGTGTCCATACTGCCCAAGAAAACTCCATAACACTACCACAGAGAAAATCGAGCGTATAAAACTAATCATACAGACATTACGAAAACTGACCACACCTGCCTCAGGCTTGGTGAGCACCTTAGAATAGATGACCGTCTGCACTAGAAAGCACGTACCTATGAGCATAGACACCACGGCACCGTCAATCACGGTATGGCCAAAATGATCCTCTATTTTTAAGGCAATCACCCATAATAAAAAAGGTCTGGGTGTGGCTTTTAGAGCCGTATCCTTAGCAGCAGACTTACCTGTAAACACTCTATAAATTAACTGGGGGAATATCGATAGTACTAGCAACATAAAAATCAAGACAATCGATGAACCTATAACATTCCCAACCCCATAGGTTGACAGTAAAAGTAACAATGCTAGCCCGATAACTAATAAAGGAGCAATAAAAGACATATGCATTTCCCTATTCGAAAGAGACCTCTTCGACCCAAGTCAAGAATACGTATCGACTCTGAGCATATCAACTATAACCGACTTTCTCTTTGACTCCCCCACCCATAAGTTGTATCCTGAACTCTACAAAACAATTAACTTATTATCACAGGATACCCAATCATGCAATCCGATTCACGACGTTCCTTTTTGAAAAAAGTTTCCTTGGGTACCGGCCTCGCCGCTGGTGTAGGCCCACTCGCGGCCGCAGAAGAAAAAATCATCCAGGGTTTTGACGATACGAAAACGACCCAAGTCAAGGAAAAAGTATGGACGCCTGTCTCCGACCATAAAGTGAAAGTCGGAATTGTGGGCTACGGCGTGTGCCGTTTCGGGGCGGCCTTCGGATTCCAGAATCACCCCAACGTCGAAATCGTCGCGGTGAGCGATCTCTTCCAGGATCGTTGCGATACCCTCGCGAAAATCTGTAAATGCGAAACAAAATATCCTTCTCTCGAAGAACTCGTGAAAGACGATAACGTCGAAGCGGTCTTCGTCGCGACCGACGCGCCGAGTCACGCGCAGCACTGCATCGAAGTCTTGAACCACGGCAAACACGTGGCCTGTGCCGTGCCCGCGGTCTACGGCAAAATGGAAGACGGCGACCGACTCTACGAAGCCGTGAAAAAATCCGGCTTGAACTACATGCTCTTCGAAACTTCCTGCTACCGTAGCGACACCTACGCCATGCGTACACTTTATGAAGCAGGCTTAATGGGCGATATCATCTATGCCGAAGGCGAATACTACCATTACATGCCCACGCCTATTGACTCTTTTCGTGGATGGCGCATTGGCATGCCCCCGCAACTCTACCCGACTCACTCCAACGCCTACCTCACAGGCGTATCCGGCGAAAGCTTCACCGAAGTATCCTGCATGGGCATTCCCTGTAAACACATCAAAGATTTCGATCCTAAAAACAATGCCTATAAAAATCCCTTCGGCACCGAAGTGGCTCTCTTCCGCAACTCAGGCGGAGGCTCTTCACGCATGGTCGTTAGTTGGGACACTCCGGGCTACCACGGTGAAGTTGGACGCGTCCGGGCATCCAAAGGCTCCATGACCGGCACAGCCTTCCAAGGAGTAGATGATATCCCCAAAGATATCGACCTTCGCAAGCCTCCCATACCCCCCACTATGCCAGCTGGTGGACACGGTGGCTCACACGGCTACCTATGCGAAGAATTCATTACATCCATTCTCGAAAAACGAGTGCCCAAAGTGCACATCGCCCACGCGCTCAACATGAGCATGTCCGGTATCGTCGCCCACGAATCCGCCATGCGCGATGGCGAAACAATGAAGATTCCCCAATGGACGCTATAGAATTATAGTACTCATAAGTTGGATTAACACTAGAAAAGAAAGTCCAACTGCATAGGAATATAATTCACTATAAAACTGCCCGGGGGCGATCGTGTGTACCATATTTCCCCCGAAGATGTACGCATCGTATTGGAGCGACTACCCTTTGACACCTATGCCCGATTAAAAAAAGTCCACTTCAATGAACGAAGCCGAGGCGGACACATTTTTGCCTACACCAACTGCCGTTGGCGTGAAATTGTACTCTGCTCACTTCCCCCGCGAATGAGTCTACGCACCGCACTGGTAAAAGGCCAAACTTCTGAGTTGTTCGGTGCATTAAACGGTACTCAATGGCCCACTCTCGCCATTCGCCAATTTCTACTCTACGATGTACTCCTCCAGGAAATCGGCCATCTCCAAATCATCGATGAACAGGCCAAAGGCAAATACCATAAATTCGCACGTGAAGCCAAAACCCAAGAATTCGGTATGTACTGGCTCGCACGCCTATGGGCCAGGCCCTTTGACCATCCTGACTCAGTCCACAATCCTCCTACCAAAGGAGAGATCAGGGCATTGTGCTCATAGTATAAATCTTCATTTCACATACCCCGTCTCCACACGGTATAATGCCCTTTCAATCCAATACCAACCCTCGAATTTTCAGGAGACTATACATGTTTTTTTCCGGCATATCCGACGAAGCTGGCCAAGCCATCGAAACCCAAATTAAAGCTCACGAAGAACTGGACTGGAAACACCTTGAACTACGCATGGTGGACAACACCAATATCACCCAACTCACCGACGCAGCTTTTGACCACGTCTACGATTCCGTCAGCGGCGCTGGCAAAAAAGTTTCCTGCTTCGGCTCCGCCATCGCAAATTGGGCGCGCCCCATCACCTGCGACCCATCCATCGACATCGACGATCTCAAATCAGCCATCCCCCGTATGCATCGTTTCGGAACTGAGTTCATACGCGTCATGTCCTACCCCAACGATGCCGACTCCCCATTAAGCGAACCCGAATGGCGCAAAGAATCCATCAAGCGCATGAAAGAACTCGCAAAAATCGCCGAAGACGGTGGCGTCATCATGGCTCACGAAAACTGCTCCGGCTGGGGCGGCGAGTCTTGCGAGAATTCCAATATTCTCATCGGCGAAGTCGACTCCCCTGCACTAAAGGTTGTCTTTGATACCGCCAATCCTGTGCCTTACGGTCAAAACGTATGGGACTACTATAACGCCATTAAACAAGACATCATCTATGTCCACATTAAGGACGCCAAATATCATCCTGGTGAAACCACCGAGCACTACGTCATGTGCGGTGAAGGGGATGGCCACGTAAAAGAAGTCATCGGCGATCTCCTCGCCAACGGCTACAACGGCGGTTTCTCAATCGAACCCCACCTCGCCGCGGTCATTCACACCGGCTCCACCAATGACCCCGAAAAATTATACCAATCCTACACCGACTATGGTCGTCGTTTAATGGAAATCGTCGAGGAAGTAAAGCTTAAGTAAGGAATTATTTTGTGGTCAAGCAAGAGTCACATATAATTTCTACTGTACAGTTACTGCCACCACCTGAGGGCCGATCAATTATCTGTTTAGAAAAAGTGGGATATTATGGTTGCCCTATTTTCTGGTCAAATAATGATCCATTAAATGGACAGATGAACGATGTAGGCTACGAGTTCTGATACCTGTATTAATAATGAGTATAAGACCACTGTAATAATTCGATTCCTGTACCCAGAAGTTATCCAATCACTTCACGTTGGAATGAAGTTTCGTATGTGGGAAGGCAAAGGTATCGAAAACAGTACTATTTTAGAATTAGTTGTATGAAAAATTAGATTCAGAGGAACCATTCTTGATTCTACCCCTGCCTAATATACACCACTTCAAATTCTAGATAGTTTAGCGGGTACTCATTCAGTAATGTTCGCACCTGTGCGACACTCAGCTTGGAATCTCTTCCACCCACACCACTATGCTTAATGTAACGAAGAATGGCTGCTATATTTTCGAAAGGAAGTCGATACTGCTCAAATTCGATTCGTCGTTCTTCAAAGCACTGAGCCGCTTCTAAAATAGGCTTTCTCTCGTGAATCAGCGACTGCGTGCCCGCACATCCATGAAGCGCACGAAACGTATTGGCAGTGAAGAGAGCTATAACCGTTGGTCTGCGAAGTTCTGCAATATTCCGAAACGTTTGCTCAATATCAACACTTCATTGCAAGGCAGAAGCGGAGACTATCGAATCAGGCTTGAACGATTGAATTGTGTCAAACACTTCCGGCTGATTAAAATCTTGCTGCTGCTTGAACACTATTTTATCATCAGGATGTTCAGACAGCATCTCTCGAGAAAAGTCTACTGCCAAAAATGAATCCACAGGCCAATCAAGCGCTTCGTACACAGCGCCGGTACCGCACCCTATATTCACTATACGCTTGGGATCCCCCTGCAGCATGGAAACTACCCGCGCCGCGACACAGCGCTGAATGCTGTTGTGTGTGTTGTATTCTGTAGCAAACCGAGAAAACTCTTGAAGAACAGGTATGTACATTCTTTTGAATTTAATTGAAGTTAAAAGGGCCGAAATCATACCTCATTGAACATGCTATTTCCTAGTAAAAATCGCCTATCATTGTAGCACACAAGCCACATTTGTTAGGATAGTGTCCTGAACCGCATATAACCCCTAAAGCGAAACTATCATGACCTCATCTGACAACATCAACGATTCCCTCATCATAGCCGGGCGTACTTTCGGGTCCCGCCTCATCATCGGCACAGGAAAATTTCCTTCGGCCCAAGCTTTACATGAGTGCATCGCCGGTGCAGATTCAGAAATTATTACAGTTGCTCTGCGTCGCGTCGATTTGAATAATCCCCAAGAAGAAGGAATATTGTCAGCGATTGATCAGCAGAAACAATTAATTCTTCCCAACACCTCCGGTGCACGCGACGCCGATGAAGCCGTGCGGCTCACCAAACTCGCCCGAGCTGCCGGACTCAAGCCTTGGGTTAAACTAGAAATCACCCCTGAACCTCGCTATCTACTCCCTGACCCCGTGGAAACATTGAAAGCTTCTGAAATCCTCGTCAAAGAAGGTTTCACAGTACTCCCTTACATCCAAGCTGACCCCATCCTAGCTAAACGACTCGAAGAAATCGGGACTGCCACGGTCATGCCCCTCGGCGCACCCATCGGCTCCAACCGTGGCATCAAAACTAAAGAGATGATCAAAATTATTATTGAGCAATCCAATGTGCCCGTCGTCGTTGACGCCGGACTCGGCGCCCCGTCACACGCCGCAGAGTGCATGGAAATGGGTGCTGACGCCGTGCTCATCAACACGGCCATGGCCGATGCACGCGATCACTTCGCCATGGCCCAAGCTTTCGCCCAAGCCACCATCGCCGGACGTACCGCCTACAACGCCGGCCTAGGCCCCCAACGCGCCCAAGCCGAAGCTTCTTCGCCATTAACAGGCTTCTTGGATGCCTAAAAAAAATCAGTTCTTCACACTTCTACACCCATCAATCTTGGTCTGTTTAATGCTGATTACAGGGTGCATCAATTCGCCCGAAGATAAATGAGCAGCACAGACCGAATAAATTGAAAACTTAATCAGGAGAGGCGACCACGATCAGGCTTTATTCAAATCTGAAGCCAACTTAAAACTTGCCCAGCAGCACACAAAGATATCGCTATTCAATCAAGCGAAAAGCCATAAGAAGATTGGTATGGTGTACCTAGAACGCAGTCAATACGAAAGTGCCATCGTACATTTTTCTAAAGCGGTAGATCTCATCAAAGAATACCCAGAATCCAAATGTAAGAAACTAGAGTTTTACGCCATTAACTTGAGGGAAGCATACTTCAGGGCCAATCAACCGATGAAATACGCATTGGCAATGCAAAGCACAATATTGCAAGAGCCTACTTAAAAATGGACGACTTTTCCCAGGCCGAATCCAAAATAAAAGATGCCCTCTCTCATCTCAAAACAACCATGAAACCCACCAACGTCCACCGAACACTCGGCCAAATCTACGCAAAGCAAGAACGCTTCGCCGAATCCACTAACGAATTTGAAACAGCCTATAAAATAATCGCCCAAAACGAACAGAACCTCTACCTAATTATCACGTCTCTAGAGGACGCAGAAAATATGTACGGAGAAGCGGGTCAGTTGGACAAAGCCAAAGCCGCCCAACAAAAAGCAGCCGATTACGGTGCAATCCGTAATAGAATCCCTACCCGGAAAATATAATCGGCTTCCACTTCAAATCACCGTCTGTGATCGTCAAGTCACGCAATACATCTTGGCAGGTGCGTCCAGCATCGCCCTCGGGATAGCCCAGGCTCTTAATCGCATGCGCGTCTGTCCCCACGGTAAATTTCGTCCCGTGTAAACGGGCTTCTTGCACCAAGTCCTTAAACCAATCCAAGGCCAAATCCGCGTGGCGCGGATTAATCTCGAAGGCCATATTTACTTGTGCCGCTCGTTTCAACATCGCAGTAAAATCATCTTGGTCATAGGCTTTAAGTGTAGCGTGCAATAATTCTGGGCCATACTTTTTATGTAATTTCTGGTGATAAAAAGGGTGACCAATCGTGTCGGTAAAACCCAGATCAATCGCCCCATGCAACATCTCCAAATAATGCCCTGCATACTTTTCAGCCGTAGGCGACGTCGCATTCTCTACATGCTTTAAGTGATAGTGATTGCAAGACACCAATCGATAATCGAGCATTGTTGCCAATTCGGCACCAAGCGAACATAATTTGGGATTTATCATGGTTGTTTCTGTACCAATCATGATTTTCATATTCGTACTTAGCTTTACCGCTTCCGCTTCAGTGCGGTTTAAGCGGATTTTCTCTTTAAAGTCTTCTCGTTGATCCAATCGATCGATATGCTCAGAGATCCCCATTAATTTCAGCCCATACGCTTCATTGGTCAAAATCATGTCTCGTACATTCATATCGGGTTTACCACCTGCACGATTGGTATGCATGTGCCAATCCTGAAGAATGCGATACGGCCTAGGCGAGGGCTTAGCTAAGCTGGCACACCCACTCAATATCGGAATACTTAATGCCGTGCTCATAATAAATTGACGGCGCGACAAGGCCTTTTTTTCGTGATTAGTGCTCTCTGTATGCTTCATTAGTATTTACTATGTCCCTTCTTTTTACCTTTACCTTTGCATTTCCCATGTTTATACTTTTTGAGTCCAGGGAGAATATGCTGGATGTTGGTCACTCGTCAAAGCCCTTTTATACCACCACTAACTTCCCAGTGATCTCCAATTATCCGGTGTTAAAGTTCCTTGCTAAAAAAATAGCCATCGTAAACAATAAATTACAGTAAATTCTAAAAAGGCCCAAGACTTCGCCAAGTCTTGGGCCTTTTTTATATCTAAGAGAGTTTAGTATACATCATAAATAGTTACACGATCCCAGTACGTTTTGAACTCATCCACGAAAGCTGTATGGATAGGGTGCACTTGGTAAGCATCGTGTGCAGCAACATCTTCAGCTACTACCGTCAGTCCGATATCGTATGAATCATCCACAACCGGACGTTTTTTGGTGTCAGCAGGAGTACCAATGTATACCGCGGCGGCTGAATCGATGGTGGCTAAAGTATCCACCCCGAAACTAAATGCCGCGCGCTGTTCGTCAGTTAAATCATCGCGTAACCAGAAAAAAACACTGTGTACTAACATGGGGAAATCCTTTTATTAGGGTTTGGTTTTTGAAGCGTTTATAATACACTCGCATCGCGATGCAAAGCAATCTCAACAGTATAGAATAGAACTACAATTCTCGAAATTGTTGGCGCCATTCTTTTGAAAGAGCTTCAATACTGAGCACACGCTCTATTTCCGCTTTGTTTTGGGAATCTTTGAAATAGAGGTGATGAATACTCTGCACCGTTACTTTTTCGGGATGCTCCAATGTGCGTTCAATCGAATCGCCAGCCTGCACCTTTCCCTCTTCCAGCACACGCAGATAAAACCCACTAAGTTCGCTTTGTAAGAACGTCTTCACAAAATGTATATCCCCCATTTTAATCCCCAATTTGAAGCAGGGTACGCGAGGTTGGGTGACTTCTACAAGTGCTTCACCAATGCGAAAGCGATCACCAATATGAACAGTACTTTCAAGAAGACCTTCAGTCGTGAAATTTTCCCCGAATTGCCCTGGCGTTAGGTCCTCACGTTCGAGTACCTCCGCCCAATGCTCATAGTGTTCATACGGATACGCATAGATAGCTTTATGTTCCCCGCCATGGTAGCGCAGGTCAACTTGCCGATCGCCTTCTAGAATTAGACGAGTAGCTTGAACAGGGCCGTCGACAGGCGTTTTAAAGATACCTGTCCCCACAGTTTGTCCACCATGTTGTACTTCTGTCAATCCGCCTATGTTTAGAGAAAGAAGTTTCATTGTTTCCTTTTTACTTAGAACAAATACCCAAGAAAATCGATTTCGCCTTCGAGCCACCTTTTTCCACTCAATTGTTTTACCATAAAATAATCACTTAAATCCTGCTTCGTCAAACTATGGCTTGCCTGGTCTTCAATGGCTAACCATTGTGTAGGAGCCGGAATGATTTGCTTAAAACCTTGTTTCTCATAAAAAGTGTGTAGTTCAGTCATCAAAATGAAAAAATCCTGGGACGATTCACAAGCCAACTTTTCAGCGCTCTCCAACAATTGGACACCAATACCATTTCCACGAAATTTTGGGTGAACAAACAGGTCAATCTCCCGAAAATGTTAACTATTTCCCCTCCGACATTGATAACTCTACAATCAATACCCTAATTCCCAATCACCCTTGCACTATCCATCGCCAAAAAGCGAAAATGCGGACTCTGTTTAAAATAGATTCTATCGCCAAATTCAACATTCGGGAATATCCGATCCAAAAGGATTTTGAGCTGATCATGGGTGGATAATGATATTTTATACTCGGGTATTTGGACTATAGACAGCTGGTTTCCCATATATTCCTTTTCCAATTTGGCACATGAATATCCTCCCCTTTCATCATTCATACTGTGGAATTCATTTTAAATCAGGACCTTTGCGCCAGATTCCCTGCACTTGTTATACTATAGTCCTGAATTGAACACAACTCTCATTTTTATTGAGCGATACGAAAGGTATATAGTATGTCCGGCCATTCCAAGTGGAGCACCATCAAACGTAAAAAAGGCGCTTTGGACGCCAAACGCGGCAAGATTTTCTCGAAATTAGTGAAAGAAATCGCTGTAGCTGCGAAAGCTGGCGGTGGAGATCCCGACGCCAATCCACGCCTGCGCACAGTCCTCTTGGCCTGTAAAGCCGCTAACTTGCCCAAGGATAAAATCGAGACCGCTATCAAAAAAGGCACTGGCGATATCGATGGTGCAAACTACGAAGAAGCCCGATACGAAGGTTATGGCGCTGGTGGTGTGGGAATCATAGTCGACACCCTGACTGACAATAAAAACCGCACCGTTGGCGATGTTCGATTTGCACTCAACAAATGCAACGGAAGCATGGCTGAAAACGGCGCAGTAAGCTGGAACTTCGAAAGCAAAGGCTATATTATAATCCCTAAAGACGCTTGTACCGAAGATGAAATTTTCGAAAAAGCCATCGATGCTGGTGCTGAAGATGTTAATACCGAAGGCGGCGTGTACACCATTTCCACCGAACCCAATGAATTACATGCTGTGGTTACTGGATTAGAAGGCATGGGCCTCACACCCGAAGAAGCCAAATTAACCATGCTACCCAATACCACCATGGAAGTCGACGCTAAAACAGCTCGTGCTGTGTTAAAGCTTATGGACATGCTTGAAGACTGCGACGATGTTCAGCAAGTCTATTCTAATTTCGACATCTCTGAAGACGTGATGGCCGAAATCATGGCGGACTAATTCCAACGTCCATTGACCTAGAAGGGGACATAGCACATGCGCGTACTCGGCTTTGACCCCGGCACTGCCACCACAGGGTATGGCATCATAGAAGGCAAGGGCAATCGCTTAACCCATATCGCGCACGGTGTAATCTTAACTTCACCCAAGGAACACTACGCCGAGCGCCTTAAGCAAATCTACGACCAAGCAACAGAGCTCATTGCCACACACAATCCCCAGGCCATCGCCATTGAAGAGTTGTTCTTCACCAAAAATGTCAGCACCGGTATTCCGGTTGCGCAAGCCCGTGGAGTCCTCTCCCTCGCGGCCATACAATCCGGCCTTCCCATCGGTGAATTCAAGCCACGCGAAATGAAACTCGCTGTCGCTGGCTACGGGAAAGCTGACAAGAAACAGGTTCAGGAAATGATCAAGATGCTGCTAAATTTAGATAGCATTCCTAAACCCGACGATGCCGCTGACGCCTTAGGTATCGCCATCTGCCAGATTCATACGGGACAATATAATGCGGTCACCGGTAAGTAGACGAACTTTACTCCACCCAATATGAATAAAGCAATACATTTTCTAGTGTAAACTGCAAGTCCACGAATTCTGTTTCCAAATTGTCTGTTGCACTCTCCCAAAGTATAGGAATTGCAAGCCCTTCTTCCTGAATAGGCTTGGCGGTTTTTAAGAATTCCATTTTTTGATTTAACAAATCAACACACACTGTGCCAAAATCGGCCTTTGCATTGATATGAAAGTCTTTTAACTCTGATACCATAAATAGTTTCGTCACCATAGTCCCCCCATCATACGACGCCCCCAAAGAAACAAAGCGATCCCGATTAATCTCAGCAAAGCCAATTGCGCCAGAAACGACTCCGTAATCCGGCCCATGCCTATACAACCGACCTGAATAATAAAAGCGTAAATTATCCCTCACAGAAATTGATGGATTATTCGCCAAAGAAGTTCAGAAACGATCCCATTCCCCCACACGCTTAAAATATACTCCATCGCGACTCACAGCCAGCTGTACATCTAAAAAAGCATCCCCAGGCCGATTATGAAAGCGTTGGGCAAGCCCAATATATACACTCTCGTACTTAAATACTGCCATCCCATATATCTCAGTACCTAATTCATCCTCAGCATCAGGCGCCATTACACTCGGCGCTGTAGCAGGATCTTTAAGTTCGCAGTGTATACAATCATCCGAACTCGTTGTCGCAACTACACCCACCAAATAGTATTTTGTTATATAGTCATCGTCCACCTATGCCTTAAGCACTTCAGGATCTTTATATTTTGATCGGCCATATATACGAATCTTGTGGGTATCTGGCTCCTGGATCCAATGCGTTGCCGCATCACAAATCGCTTCAGTCGCCCAAGGATCTACACTGGTCCATGTAAAGCTGTCGGGACTGACCGCCACCCCCAGGCCACGTCGTTGAGTTCCGTGGAAAGGGTCTTCGCGGGGACCTTCGTATTTCTTCTGTAAGCTGTGAGGTAGCCCAATTTAAACCGACGCGCCGGATCCTTTTCATGTTCGTCTTTATACACCCCGAAAAGTTCATAATAATGCGGCAATGACGCCGGAGAGTCGCCCACAGCTTTCTTTACAACAACATTCGTATCATGCTCATCCACCTTAAATAACCCCAGCTTGGGCTTATTCCAGTTAACCCCATCTATACTCTCAGCATAACTCGTACCCAAGGCACTGTAGTACCACATCCGATAGAGCCCTTTATGCTCAATTACCGATCCGTACAATAAAGCGACCAGTCTTTCCCACTCCTCTTCCGGTTTCAACACTGGATTATGGGGGCTCTTTTTCGCAGGATGAATCGTACGCTTGATATTGTCCATTGAAGCAATATTAGCATCGTCTAGGAAAAGCTGATACTTATCACTTAGATTAAATGCATCAACTGCAAAAACTTGAGCGGAAAATAAAGTACACACTGAGATAAAAAGTATAAATCTCATGGGGTCACCTCCCTTCGGATCTCGTCACATAAACTCAGTGTAGCAGGTATAATGAGTTCATGCTATACTGAGTTTTCATAACCAATAATTATTTAGGATGCTTCGTATGTTTCGTTTTATAGTATTGCCACTAGCCTGCTTAGTATGTATCTCTCTAAATGCTTGGGCCGACAAACATGAACGCCCCAACATCATCGTCATCATGTGTGACGACATGGGCTACTCCGATATCGGTTGCTACGGCGGTGAAGTCATGACCCCAAGCTTAGATTCGCTGGCCAAAGGGGGTATGCGTTTTCGTCAATTTTATAATACTGCCAGGTGTTGCCCTTCACGCGCCAGTTTACTCACAGGACTTTACCCTCATCAAGCAGGTATCGGCGGCATGGTCACCAATACCCTAGGGAAAGAAGGATATGAAGGATTTTTAACCGATCGGGGCGTTACAGTAGCCGAAGTATTAAAGGACTCTGGCTATCGAACACGCATGATTGGAAAATGGCATGTATCTCCACATGATAAAAACACAAACAAAGGGGGGCAACCACGGTCTTGGCCCCTACAGCGAGGATTTGAAAAATATTACGGCACTTTGGCAGGGAGCGGAAGTTTTTATTTCCCCAAAGGGTTCATGATTGATAATACGGAAACCGAAGTCGATAAACCGGCAGACTATTACTATACCGATGCAATTAGTGATAAGGCCGTAGAATTCGTCTATGAATCAGCAGACACCGATAAACCGTTGTTTATGTATGTGGCTTACACCGCTCCGCATTGGCCATTGCATGCTCTACCGGAGGACATTAAAAAATATGAAAACCGTTTTGATGCTGGCTGGGATGTATTACGCCAAGAACGCTATCAGCGAATGCGGGAAATGGGCGTACTGGATCACGATTGGCCCATGAGTCCACGTGAACCGGAATCGTACCCTTGGAAAGAGGCCAAGAATAAAGTCTGGGAAAAATCGCGCATGGCTGCCTATGCAGCAATGATAGATCGAATGGATCAAGGAATTGGTCTTATAGTAAAGGCGCTTAAATCCCAGGGTGAGTTTGAAAACACACTCATAATGTTTATTGCTGACAACGGCGGTTCGCATGAAGATCTCAAGCCTACAAGTGGTGGTTCTACCCTTGCGGCAAAAGAACGAGGATTAGCGATCGGATGGGAAATGCAAGTCGGTAATGTACCGGGTTTAAATCCGGGCGCAAAGGAGACTTTCCAAAGTTATGCGCAACCTTGGGCAAACTTATCCAATACACCGTTTCGCCGCTATAAGAAATTTAATCACGAAGGCGGCATAGCATCGCCATTAGTGGTATCATGGCCTGCTAAAATTAAACATGATGGTTCATTCACCAATGCGCAAGGCCATATAATCGACCTCATGCCAACGTGTTTAGATGCCGCAGGAGAAACAGCCCCCAAGACCTACAAAGGCAAGTCTGTACTCCCAGTGGAAGGAAAGAGTTTAGTGCCTGTATTTGAGAAGGGTTCGAGAAAAGGACATGAATATCTTTACTGGGAACATGCAGGCAATCGTGCTGTTCGTAAAGGATACTGGAAATTGGTCATGCAAAAAGGCGGAAAATGGGAACTGTACAACATGAAAAAAGATCGTACAGAACTGAATGACCTATCCAAAGAAAAGACTAAATTGGCGATGGAGCTTCGTAAAAGCTGGGAAGCATGGGCAGACCGAAGTTACGTTTCCTATAAGAACTAATCCTTAATCTTCTGGAACACACTTGAGTTCAAAGCCTATGATATCAGGAGGGGTCTGCCCCATATACTCTTTGCCGTGCTTGCCTGAATAGTAAAGGGTAAACACAATCCCGCGTAACGCAGCATTTAGCAAACGCAGTGTTGGCGCCAATTTCCCTTCACTCTTACGGGCTTTTTCGGTGGTGTTAATTAAGATGCGAACGATAAATTTAGGGCACATGGACAGTAAGCCTAAAAAGGCATTGAGATCTTGAATGTCCTCCGCTGGTGCATGGCACAATACCGTGTCAATATGTTCAATGCATCCAAGCTCTGAGAAAGAAGGAAAACCTTCGCCTGCTGGAACCATAATATCACCAATAGTGTTGAGTCCCTTAAGGGCTTTATCACTTAGATAGTCTGATTTCATGGCTTAGCCTACCTTTCTATCGCTGAGTTGTGTGGCCAATTTATGCGCCATCGCCATAATGGTTAGGCTGGGGTTTATACCGGGAGCATTGGGGAACAGGCTCGAATCACACACCATAACATTTTCCATACCGTGGACCTTAAATTCTGGGTCTACGACCGAATCATCGGCACTGACTCCCATACGTGCACCACCCATCAAATGCAATCCGAAATGTATGTCGCCTTCTATGACTTCTGTGGCGCCAGCTGCACTAAGCACTTCTCGAATTATGCTCAATCCATCTTGGCTGCGAGATTTATCCTGATCGGTGAGATCTTTTTGAATCGTCAACCGACCTTTACTATTAAGCGCAATAGTACCCGTCGCTTCATCACGCACAGCGACTTCGACACAGGAAATGTGACGATACTTCATCATGTATCGATGAAAATCCAAACCAATGGCTGGAGATAATTGTGAAATACCGATGGGTTGAGCGTAGACATTTTCCAATTTGAAACCTCGTGGACGGAAGCGGGGATCGTCCGACTTAACGGACTGGAAGGCGCCTTTATGCGCATCGATAATTTCATCGAACACTCCAAACATTAAAAATTGAGGGTGGGTAGTAAATCCTGTTCCTACGGCTGACAAGCGATGTTTTAGTTCGGCTTTAAGTAATATCTGAGTCGTGCCAAAAGAACCGGCCGATAAAATGAGCTTTTTAGTCTCGAACACTTTATCCTGACCACTATGACGGCAGTATACTTTTACCGTATCGCCATTGTCTTCAAAATGTTCGACACTGAAATCGCATTTTATTTCAAGGCCTTCGCGCTCGGCATCCTGAATGTAGCCTACCAGGGTACTTTGTTTTGAGTTTCGTTTACAGCCGTTAAGGCAATCGATACAATCTTGGCCTTGATCCGTAGCGCAATTACCTTGACCACGGCGCAGTGCTCCCCATTCATATCCGGTTTTTTCCATACCATCGATGAATTTATGGGCACTTTTGTTTCTGTGCTTTTCTTTAATATAAGTAAATTCAAGCTTTTCTTCTACTGCGTCATAATCACGGATAAGTCCATCTTGACTAAACCAGTCCACACCCGTATCAGCACGCCAATCATCAAATGCCACGTCATCAAAGCGATCCAAGAGTGCTTGGTTAACAATTGTGGTACCGCCTAAGCATCGAGCGCGTAAAAATCCCATAGTCGTTCGCTTATCGAATTCAATTCCACCGCCATAAAATAATTCAGGGGATGCTTCGGCTTCGGTCTTGGGAAACGTTTTTGCGCGAAAGTCTTTACCCGCTTCCAGCAAAAGTACTTTGGCTCCGGATTTATTTAAATTATAGGCCAGTACGCCACCGGCAGCTCCTGAACCTACAACAATTGCATCGTACATAGTGGTGCCCTTCGCAGTAGAGAATTAAAGTCGGTCGTTCTCGGACATTTTTTTAAGTTTACCAGCTGGCCCTAACATACCAAGTATTTTAGCGATGCCTGATTTGGTCATACCGGCTACCAATTCACTAAAATGAGCATACTTACCTTTACTGGAGGGATACCAGTAAAATTCAAGATGGTTTCCTTGTTTATCAAACATCACTGATTTGGTATTAGAGAAACTAAGCAACCCCTCATGCCCTTTATATCGTCCGAATCCACTTTGTTTGGTTCCACCAAATGGAAGCCCAGGATTGGCTTGAGTAGCCAAAACATTATTGATGGATACATTACCCGTATCAATAGCACGCGCGATACGTTCTGCGCGCGCCGCATCTGCTGTCCATACACTGGCACTTAAGCCATAGGGAGTATCATTGGACATTACGATGGCTTCAGCTTCACTACTGAATTTTTGCACGGTGACTACAGGACCAAAGGTTTCATCCTGCGCTATCATCATTTCATCGGTTATACCCGTTATAACGGTAGGTTCGATTTCATGTGATGTCCCGATACGATTTCCTCCAGTGACGATAGTTGCGCCTTTACTGCGGGCATCTTCGATTTGCTCCATGACGATATCAATTTGAAAGTCCGCTGTCATACACCCAACATCGAGATCATTTGGGTCATCTGTTTTACAGCGACTGGGCGTTTCCACGTTTTCAGCTTTCTCTTTAAGGGTGCTGACAAATTTATCAAAGATGCTTTCTTGAACAAGAATACGCTCGACAGAGGTACAGGTTTGACCTGAGTTCGCCATACCACCCCATATAGCTCCGTTTACAGTGCGTTCGATATCAACATCATCAAATACAACCATGGGGTCTTTACCCCCCAGCTCAAGTTCTACAGGAATTAGGTATTGTGCCGCGTGAGCCATCACAGCGCTCCCGCCGCGACAACTACCGGTGAAAAATACTTTGGCAGGGCGTTGATCGATACAAGCGGCCCCGGCATTGCGGCCTCCATACACTACTTGGAATGCATCTTTCATGAAGCCGGATTTTTCGACCATCTCTTCAACCAAGCCTTTGAGAGGTGTTTGCTCTGAGGGTTTATATATAATGGGGTTCCCAGAAATAAAGGCGGAGATAAATGGACACAAGGTCAAATTAAATGGGTAGTTCCAAGGGGAGATAATAAGAACCGTTCCGATAGGCTCATAGTACACAAAAGATTTTTTAGGGAAGAGTACAAGCGGCGTAGAGACTTTACGATCTGCGAGCTGTTTCTCCGCATTAGCATCGTAGTAATCGATCGTATCAATCACAGAGAAAATTTCACTCAGCAAACAATCGGTTCGCGCTTTTCCCGTTTCAGAACAAATTTGATCTACGATTTTTTCGCGATTTTCGATGATGTAATTTTTAAGTTTTTGAACCTCATCCAATCGCTGACGAATGCTCATAGCTTTTATTTTTTCATAGGCAGCATTGGCGCGTACATACGTCGCAGTCAATTCTTCTGCGCTGGGATCGCTCACGCTATACAACAACTCACCCGTCATGGGATTGTGAACGTCTATGGTTTCGATACTGGGTGTTACTTCGGTGGTTGCAACGGTCATGATCGACAACTCCTTTATCTAAAGGTTGGGCGTATAGCCTATTCATCATTTAAAAACAATTTGACAGTTAATCAGACAAAAAGTCTATCATGCAATCGAAGTAAATACCAATATATAGACTGTTAGATAATTAACAATCTAGAAAAAGCATTGGTCCTCGCCACGGTAAGTGGGTACCTCATCCACGATAGCCCCGTTTTGTATGAGAAATAACACTTTAAAGCGCTCGCATAATTCCCCGGCCTTTGCATGGCGGAAAAGCACTGGATCCCCCATGTTCAGTTCAATTGGGCCGGAATATTGAATGGGCGTCTGGACTTCACCGCAACCTTCCATATCATATAGTGCTGCACCCTCGGGTAAAAAAGGCGCAGGAAGTTTCTCTTTTCCTGCACCACCGGAGGCGATGTACCCACCCCCAAGGCATGTATAGGTTTGTGCTTTTGGGATTCGTGAAATTTCAAGTGCAAAGCCTGCTGCTGGCGCATGTTTAAACGCTTGGTAGCCATCGAAAAGAGTAGGCGTGTAAAATCCAGAACCTACTGTAACCTCGGAAACACAATCTTCTTCACAAGTAGACTCTAAACTCCCTGTCCCCCCACCATTCACAACCCGCAGCTCAAGCCCCCGGGCTTGAATGCCCTCCACGACTGCCGCACGACGTTCACGAATTTCTTTGATAGATTTTTTCTTGAGATAACGGATGACTTTATTTTTCATCCCTTGCCCAGCCACATTGTCCCCCACACCAGCAATTTGAGCTTCATACCCCATAACCGAGTCGAGTTTCACACATGGTCCACTTTCGATCGCACTTAAAATACCATCCACTTGGCCCATGCCTTTTACCCGTGAACGCCACACCCCGAAGTGTAAACTTCCAAAATCGGTGGAGAGATCGATATCAATACACACTGGAATGGTGACTTCATGTTTTTTTGCAATTGCACCAATGGCTTCGATGTGTTCAGGAGAGTCAGTCATTAAAACAATCGTTTTACCCTCTTTAAGAAAGGGACATATCGAAGCGATATCATCTGGACGAAATACAGGATAGGCAACAATAATGTCATCGAATCCTTTAGAGGCCAGCCATGCAGCCTCCGGAGCTGAAAAGGAAAGGATTCCTTGATATTGATCATGGGCTTTAAATACACGCTCAAGTATAGCGGTGCAACGGACAGATTTTGAAGCTACACGAATGAGTTTATCGCCTGATCGCTGTTGCAAAGCAAATACATTTTCATCGAAGCGATCCAAATCGACAAAGGCTTTAGGAAGCGAACCGTCCTTTAGTATATCGCGGTAATATTCGTAGGAGAATTTACTCATTAGTATTCCTTACTGTAAAAAGATTCATTATGCTTTTTTGTGGAATTGATTCAAACGGCGACAAATTTTTTTGTGCGCTTTATACAAATTTTGAAACTCACGGAAATGAAAATCATAGAGTTCTTTATACTGTTGGCTCGGCTCAAATATTTTCCGGGTTTTGGTTAACTTGGGTATATCATCAAAAGTAATATGCCCTAACGCGACAGATGCTACATACGCAGATCCACGCACATTGGCCCCAATGGGATCTTCGATTTGACGAATAGGGCGGTCCATCACATCGGCAAAAATTTGGCACCAAGCATCGGATTTAGCCCCACCACCAACTACGGCAATAGATTCACATGCACCGCCGAGAAATTTCTCCATCGGTCCTAGAAGCCATCGCGTATTCAGGGCGACACCTTCAAATACAGCGCGAACCATATCGGCACGCGTATGGTTAAGGGATATATTGTGTAAGCTGGCGCGGATATCAGGATCTTCAATGGGAGCGCGTTCGCCATAAATCCAAGGAGTGTACATCATTCCTTTAGCGCCGGGCTTTGAGGCCTCGACCAGGACATTAAAGGTATCAAATATACTGCTGATATCTTTAATGTTATTCACAGGATCATCACCCCTTAGGACTTTGTCACGTAGAAAGGTTAGATTCCCACCAGCAGTCGCTTGCAAAGCGGTCATGAGGTATTTTCCGGGAATAGCACACGGGATGGAAGCGATGGAAGAAATGATATCTGTTTTTTTGTACGGAACATGTGCTCCCATCCACGAGGAGGTCCCTAAATAAATGTGCGGATCGCCATCACTAACTGCTCCAGAACCTACCGCAGCTGCGGATGTATCCATAGCACCAGCGACAACTTTACAGTCGGCAGAAAGTCCTATTTCCGCAGCAATTGATTCAGCCAAGGTACCAACGATTTCTGTACTGGGAACTAGCTTAGGAAATTGGTTTTTATCTACACCAATGAGATTGCAAAGTTTATCGTTATAGCTAATCGAGGTCGAGTCTCGATTATCAGTAATCCAAGTAGTCACCGACATGTCATAAGAGCTTACATATCGTCCAGTAAATTGCAGCAGTAGATAATCGAGTACTGATAAAAACTTATACGTTTTTGAATAAATATCGGGCCACTGATCGCGAATAAACATGATGTGACCGACCTGATCTTTTCCCGTTAAGGATGGGGCACCTCCCGTGATTCGCAAGTACTGTAAGATTTTACTGGCAGAATAGCCCGCGACATTTATGGCGCCGCCGAGGTTTTGCCTCACCAAATCCGAACCACGAGTATCCATCCATAAGATGGCATTGGAGAGAGGCTCTCTATCTTCCCCTATAGGCACAGTCCCTTCACCTTGAGTATTAGGACAGATGGCTTTAATTTTTTGAGGACTGTCGAAACGCCCCACCAGTCGTTTACTGGCCGTTAAGATAGCACGTATCCAATCTTGGGGACGCTGCTCGGCTCCACCACCAGGTAAGATAAGTGTTTCAACATCTTCAGATTCCCACGAATGCACGGTACCGTGCATATCAACAAGAGCGGCTTTGCAACCGGATGTCCCGAGATCGAGCGCTAAAACATATTCATCTGGGGATGCTGTCATGCGATTCTCCTAGGTTGCAAAATCCGTTGAGGAAACAGTCTACTTGTTTTTGACCTTCTCTTTCGAATATTTGCGCAGATAGAACTGATGCATGAGGTGGGCTTCAAAGATATTGATGCTTTTAGCCCTACCCAAGAACTCGGCTTCGATAAATGCCTTACAGGCTTTTTCTAGTACGATGCAGGCGACAAAGGCATCATCCAACGAAGCACCTGCACATAAAGCACCGTGATTTGCCATCAGTGCTGCATAGCGCCCTTTCATGGCTTTTACGCAGACCTTAACCATTTTTTTGGTGGAGGGCAATGCATAATCAGCTACACGTACATTAGGACCAAGAATTTGTACTTGGTCATCAAGAATAGGCGGCACTTCGCGGCGGGCTGCAGCCACAACTGATGCGTTTGTTTGGTGAGTGTGGATAACCGCATTAATATCTTTGCGTGTACGAAAGAGCTCAGCATGAACTTTACCTTCAGAGGAAGGTTTGATACTGCCTTCATATTCATTGGTGTGAAAATTCATAACAACCATATCCTCCGGTGTCACTTCGTGGTAGTCTCGACCACTGGGGGTAATGACAAAACGTTCATCGTCCAAGCGACAGCTTACATTCCCCCATGTACGCGACACCAAGCCTTCTTCCAATAATTTCAATCCGGCTTCGCGTACTTGCACGCGCGCTTCAGCTTCATCCATATGATAAATCAACATACTTCTCCTAGCGAATAAACACCTTCGATATTTTTCAATACACGCTCAAAACGTACTAGCGCTTCATCTATTATTTCATCCGTACATGCAGCGCTTGTGTACATTCGACTACCTGCAAGAGTAACCAAGCCTTCGGCCATATATGCTGCACCCATTTCTTGCATGACTTGGGCACGTTCAGTAATTTCTGACAATATGGATTTAATTTTAAGCAATTGAATATCCATTAATAGGGTAGCCGTAGTTTCCAAATGACAGATAGATCCCTGATTGTATGCTACAAAAGGCAAATTATATTTAGCAATAAGGCCTTGTAGCCCTTTGGTCAGACGATCCCCTGCACGACCCGCTACCTCACAAGCATTAACGCGTTCCATTTCCACGAGCGTATAATACCCACCAACACAGCTGAGCGGATTTGCAGCAAGTGTTCCACCAACATGTACTTTCTTTTTAAGGGCTTTACCTCCGCCAATCCCCCCAGCAAGTACAGCCATATGTTCCTGTTTACCCCCTAAACCACCTGCGCTTGGATAGCCTCCTGTGACTGCTTTACCAAAAACGGTCAAATCAGGTGTAACATCGAAGTAACCTTGTGCTCCAGACATGCCTACACGGAAGCCTGTAACCACTTCATCAAAAATTAATAAAGCACCGTAGTGATCGCATAAGTCACGCACCTGTGCATTGTAATCTTTATCAACTGGACGGGTACCACTTTCCGGCCCTAGCGGCTCGACAATCACCGCAGCGGTTCCACCAAACCATTTATTTCGCTGTAAGCGTTTTTTCAAAGCTTCGATATCGTTGGGGTACACTTCATGCGTACGTTTAAATACATGACGGGGAATTCCGTGTGAATTTAACCAACGGGTTCCAGGTATGCGGTTACCGTATGACAGTAAATCGCTCCATCCGTGATATGCCCCACCGAGCTTAACTACATGTTTATTCCCGGAAGAAACACGGGCTAAACGAATGGCAGCCATGCACGATTCGGTTCCGCTTCCTAACATACGGAACAGGTCAACGCCTTGAAAGCGATCTACAATAAACTTTGCCAATTTAAGTTCGTATTCATGGAAGAGTCCAGTTGCTGGCCCACATGCACGTAAGACGTCTTCAACATACTCGCGCACTTCAGGTGAATTGCTCCCAAGAACGGTCGGTCCTCCGGCTTGTAGAAAATCGATGTATTCGTTTCCATCAATATCTTTAAGACTTGCGCCATGGGCTTCAGTAAAGACCAACGGTGATGGATAGGTAAAGGCGAGGTTGTGCTGTACTCCACCCGGGATATAATTCATGGCTTCATTGATCATGCTCTTTGAAGCTGTACAGCGTTCATCATAGTACTTGAGATACTCATTCATAGCATCTGGTTTGATTCGATGAATTGGCCTGGACAGTAATTCATGCAGCTGTTTATACACAGCCTGGGTATCATGGTATTCTGAAATGGAAAACCCAGTTGATTGAATGGTGTCAATGGTAGGTATTTTCTGTGTAATCATGGTTCATCTCCGGCTATATGCCAGTGGTATATATTTAAAAGGGTTGATATGAACAGTCTGGGTATTGCTACTTATTGATAAGATATTAACAGTATCTGACTGAATAAAGTTTATCTTGAATTATGAATACCCGTCAATTGATAATAATGGACACCATGAAAAATGTACAAAAAGCAAACATACATAAATCTCAAATTCAAACGCTCTCCTTACAAGGGCTTGATGAAATTTTCTATCGTTTTGCTGTTGATCCAAAAAAGTTTTTAGCGAGCTTTGATTTATCGCCCCATGACTTAGATAAAGAGGGTAAATACATTTCGTATAGTGTGTACGTTCAAATTTTACAAGATGCAAGTAAAGCCTGCAACACACCCCATCTTGGATTATTGTTGAGTTATACTCGGACACACTCCATATCGTCTAAAGGAATCTATGGAATTTTAATCAAATTATGTGAATCCGTGGATGCAGCTTTAGAAGCGATTATTAAGTACTACAATGTTATTTCTGAAGGAGCCACCTATGAGCTTAAAAAAGATGGAGATGTTGCATGGTTTATTCGTCGTGGAAGATTCCCTCATCTCCGAAACAATCGTATTCTTCAAGAATTAAGTTTATTTGATTTCAACAACGTATTTATTCATACCGTAGGCACCGAATGGATTCCCGATAAGATATTGTTATCTTTCCCAGAACCACAAGAGCGTTCTATTTATGATGAGATACTCGATTGTCCAATTGAATTTGAATCCGGTATGCAAGCCATACAATTCCCTGCAGCCATTTTAGATCAAGAGTTGGATCCTTCTTCCATTATTTTAAATCAATTAATGCAGGATTTTGTTTCGCTTTCACACTCAACAAAAAAATCGTTTAGTGAAGTCGTTTCGACGGCAATCGACATCTTATTACCATCGGGTGTATGCGGTGCCAACAGTATTGCAAAACTTTTTGATCTCCACCCACGTAGTTTACGCAGACGTTTACTAAAAGATGGATTTACTTTTGCTAAGCTTTTAGAAGAGCGAAGACGCGACCACGCACAATTCTTTTTGCGCGAAACAAACATGACAATTAACGAAATAAGTGTCGCTTTAGGCTATGGAGCACCCGAAGCATTTACCCGTGCATTTAGACGATGGTTCAAGCTTTTACCATCCCACTGGCGTCAGAAATACCACCAGGATAATCTCTAAACCCCTTTATTTTCAAAACTTTTAGAGTGTTCGGAATATTTACGCTTGCCTGTTTCCTACCCCCAATAAGGGATAATGGGGTCCATAATTATGTCCGGTATTATCGGTTTACAAAAAATATGTTTTGTTGTATAGTGTTCACATATTAATTGATTTTAGGTTATCTTCTGTCAGGTACCCAATATGAAATCGCAATTATATTTTATTTTTAAACAAGGAGAAAAAGTATGAAAAAGAAAGGTTTTACGCTGATTGAATTGTTGGTCGTAATTGCCATCATCGGTATCTTAGCTGCAATCCTTCTGCCAGCACTTTCCCGTGCTCGTGAAGCTGCTCGTCGCGCCAGCTGCCAAAACAATCTCAAACAAATGGGCTTGGTATTCAAAATGTATGCTAACGAGTCTGATGGACAAGCATTCCCAAGCATGTACTCAGATTCTACCGCTGATGGTTATGACTGTAGCGCATTTACTGATCAAGCCAGTATCGACAATGCTGTACCCGATAGCCCAGGTGGTGTAGATGTATTTGAGCCAATGCCAAATCCTGATCAAATCTATCCTGAGTATTTAACTGATCCAAATATTTTCCTTTGCCCATCTGATGCAAATACTGATGAGTCTGCATGGAATACTGGTTCAGGTACTTACTTCCATAAAGTTTGTACTGGTGATGATGACCACGGTAATCGTGCCGCTCAAGATAGTTACCTCTACTTCGGTTATGTATTAGATAAATGTGATGCTGATGATGTAACTGTTGATGCAACAATGCTTGGTCAACCTATCGCAGGTCCTATGTGCGCGCAAACCACATTGTGGGATGTTGCAACACGTAGTATCGGTGGTGATAAAGATGTTCTGGTACACGAAGATATCGACTTTAACGATAGTTACGGTGGTCCTGATGCATTCGCTGCTCTTGGAGGACTTATTACCGATGACGGCCAACGCGGTAACGCTGGGTCAAATATAGTGCTTCGCCTAAGAGAAGGTATTGAGCGCTTCATGATTACCGATATCAACAACCCTGCTGGATCGTCTCAAGCTCAATCCGAAATCTTCATTTACTTTGATACTGTTTCTTCTAAAGTTCAAGATTACAACCACCTTCCAGGCGGTTCTAATGTTCTCTACATGGACGGTCACGTAGAATTTCACAAATACGATGAAAATGGTGAAGCTCCTGCTAACGGTCCTACTGGTGTAGGTGTTGGTAACAGCATTGCTTAAAAAGTAATAATTCATTTATACGCTGATTAGAGCCTACTCATTCACTTGGGTAGGCTCTTTTTTAGTATAAAACTATATTCTTTAGAATTACTGAGACTTGTCGCACTATCGCCTAAAAATTTGATAAATTTTATTTAAATCCGACGCAAAGTTTATTTCATGCCTCATATTTATGTCGACGCGGACGCATGTCCCGTAAAAGAAGAAATCTATCGTGTAGCGAAACGCTATTCGCTTTTTGTGACCTTGGTAGCCAATAGCTGGATTAATACGCCCGATGATGAGCACATTCAATTAGTAAAAGTAGGCCAAAGATTTGATGAGGCAGATGAATGGATTATAGAGCAGGCTCAACCGCATGACATAGTCATCACTACCGATATCCCCATGGCATCTGAATGCCTGAATAAAGGTGCGCATGTCATTAACCCCAAGGGACGGATATTTAGTCACGAATCCATTGGAGATGCCTTGGCTAGCCGAGAGGTATCATCACAATTGCGTGAACATGGTTTGATGCCTGGAGGACCGGGGCCATTTGGACCTAAAGATCGCTCGCAGTTCTTGCAATCCCTGGATGCCACCATCCATGCAGCCAAACGAGTGGGCTAATACTTCCTATAATAAGGAAGTGATTTAAATTCCACGGACCATGGTTGCTGTTCGGTTGAAATAATGGCATACCGCGCAAGCCCATCATCGTTCATCCCCACACTTCCTGGATTCACAAAGAGCGTGTCTCCTAAGCGCTTTTCAAATGCTTCATGCGTTCGTCCGGTGACAATAATTCGAGCAGGCTCAAGTTCACGTTGACGATTGAACTTGTGATCTTCGTCACCAGCCCCTAGACTTTCACGTTGTGAATTTATAGTGCCATGACAAATGGCAATGTCGATACCATCAATAGTTGTTTTATACGTCCTCGGCAAGCTTCCCAAAAATTCTATGTATCCACTACCGCACTCTTGATAGGCTTGTTCCAACCATTCCAATTCGACTTCCGAAAGTTTTTTAGCCTGTGTTTTTCGCTTACGAATATACCTAACCAATCGATGATCCCACTCACCCTGCACACCGATTACATTGTATTCTTTAAGCAAATCGATGACATTTTTACTCCCAAGTTGCCCGCACACACAATCGCCTGTATGGAAAATTGATAAAATCCCAATAGATTCAATGTCTTCGAGAACGGCTTTTAAAGCGGGTGTATTCCCATGTATGTCACCTAAAACTGCGAGTATCACGTCGAAAATTCCTTCCGAATAATTATTGTAAGTGCATGCATTATATAGACTTACAAAAGCTCATTCAAGCACATATATCCCGGCCAGTTTTCACGAACCTGCAATACCCCCATGGCTATTGGGCATATCTGTTTACAGATCATTTTACCCCTATAAAATTAGGCTTGACAAACGATGGGGAAAATAGTAAAAATCACCTCAGTAAGAGTCCGCAGGCTGCGGATTCAACAATTGAATGGTCCGTATCGTTTTGGGCGATACATATCCCTGGTGGGAACCATTAAACATATTTTCTGACTAAAGGAGAAAGACATCATGGCGAAAAAACCACTGACCAAAGCACAAATCATTTCTACTCTTGCTGAAGACACAGGTCTGAGCAAAAAAGAAATCACTGGCGTATTGACTGCTCAAACTGAGTTGGCGTACAAAGAAGCCAAATCCGGTTACACAATCCCCGGCCTTGGTAAATTGGTAGTCGTTGACCGTAAAGCTCGTCAAGGCCGTAACCCAGCCACAGGCGAAACGATCAACATTCCTGCTAAGAAAGTACTGAAATTCCGCGTAGCTAAAGCGGCTAAGGATGCAATTACGCCTCCTAAAAAGTAAGTAATTTTTAATTTAAGCGCTAAAGGTCCCGATGCACACAGCATCGGGACCTTTTTTTATGTCTGGCGGCTGCTTGAAAATAAATAGAGTTATTGCCAGTTTAATAGATAGTGTAAGTTGCTTAAATCAACCAAATATTTTTTAATATGCGTATAGTATGTGTTCTTTTGTGCTTTTTCTCTACGTTTTGTTTTACCAATGAACACGTCCGATTAATTTACGATACGGACTTAGGAAACGGTATCGACGATGCTTTAGCACTATCCTTGATTCATGAATTACAAGACAGAGGAGAAGTTGAGCTATTGGGCATGGGCATTTCAAAAGCCGATGAATGGGCTGCTGTATATACCGATGCCATCAACACCTTTTATGGGCTTATAGAAAACGAAAAGAAACCAGAGGAATACAAATCTAATCGCCAGGTGTCCGATCGTAAAATAGGCAACAAATTTGTTTATCCCCATGATGTGCGCCCTGAGACAGTGCTCCCAACCGTAACACAAATGTACCGAAAAATACTTGGGGAAAAACCCGGTAAATCCGTGGTTATTTCTGTAATGGGCTTTACTACCAATCTTGCACATTTATTAGAATCTAAACCCGATGAATTCTCCGAGTTGAATGGTGTCGATTTGGTGCAAAAAAAGTTAAGTTACTGACAGCCATGGTAGGAGCATTCTCACCCTACCGTAAACCTGAATACAATGCAGTGGTGGATGCCGAAGCAACGAGAACTCTTTTTGCCAAATGGCCATCGGAAATATGGGCGAGTGGCTATGAAGTCGGCCTTTCGATTAAATACCCGGGCAGAAGTATTATAGAAGACTTTGGCTATGTGAAAGACCACCCTGTAGCAGAAGCATATCGATTGTATATGAAAATGCCTTATGACCGGCCCACATGGGATTTAAATGCGATATTGCATGCTGTGTACGTCCGGACCGAGGATATTACCAACTCTCTGACCCCGGAACCATCACGATCAACAAGGAGGGAATTACCATGCATACCCCTCACAAGGATTGCCTACATCGATATCAATGGGTTACAGAAACCTAACAACGCACCCAAATTCGTGAATTTTTTGTACAGCTCGTCTCAGCGCCACCTGGAAAATAACTTGACAATAAGCGAACAGTATAAATCATAGGTGCTCAACAAGGGACTTCCCCCTTATTGAGCACTTTTTTATTGAAAAGGCTGCTTTGTGAAAAATATACATATCAAGTATACGGTTTCTCAGAAAATTTTCTATCGGCAGCAACGGCAGGGGTTTCGCGCTCAAAATGTTCTTTTTAGATACCCCAATAATGAACGTACGTTCTTTTTATAAGTCAAAAAATCGACTTTTTCCATCTTTCAGTAGCATAAACAGCTTGTTTTGTGTTATTCTTTCTTTCTAACTATGTATGTTGTATTTTGGAATGGGAGCAAAACTCTCCTCTTCCTTCTTTTCACGTTGTCCATTTAGGCAACCAATATAAGGATTTTGATCTGTGGAACAAGAATTCAAACCTACCCCCGAACAGGAAGAAGAATTACACGACTGGCTCGATTCGCTCGATGAAGTAATCGATCGGGATCCGGAACAAGTTCAACAATTGCTAGAGGAACTCGAAATTCGTGCACATGCTGCAGGCATTCGAATCCCCTTCTCAGCCAATAGCCCGTACACCAACACCATCCCCGTAGCCGATCAGCCACTATACCCTGGCGATATGGCCTTGGAAAAACGTATTCGCAGTATCATCCGCTGGAATGCTATGGCCATGGTTGTTCGCGCAAACAAAGCATCCCAAGGCATCGGTGGTCACATTTCGTCTTTTGCGTCTTCAGCGACCTTGTACGATGTAGGTTTCCACCACTTCTTCCGTGGGCCAAATCATGAATGCGGTGGCGACATGGTCTACATGCAAGGGCACATTGCTCCCGGTATTTACTCCCGTGCGTATGTTGAAGGCCGCTTACCTGAAGAAAAACTGGTCAATTTCCGTCGCGAATTGGGCGAAGGCGGTGGATTGTCATCATACCCTCACCCACGTTTAATGCCTGACTTCTGGCAATTTCCAACTGTATCTATGGGATTGGGCCCTATCATGGCTATCTACACAGCCCGCTTCAATCGCTACCTTGAAGATCGCGGTTTGATTCCCAAAACCAACAAAAAAGTATGGGCCTTCTTGGGTGACGGCGAGTGCGACGAACCTGAAACCTTGGGGGCGATTACACTTCCCGCTCGCGAGAAATTGGATAACTTAGTATTTGTTATTAACTGCAACCTCCAGCGTTTGGACGGTCCAGTACGCGGGAACGGTAAAATCATTCAAGAGCTTGAAGCTGCATTCCGTGGTGCTGGCTGGAATGTCCTTAAAGTTCTTTGGGGTGAAGATTGGGATGCCATTTTTGAGAAAGACATTGACGGTGTATTGCGTAAACGCCTAGAAAACCTTGTCGATGGTGAATACCAAAAATACACGGTCGCTGATGGTTCATGGGTACGCGAGCACTTATGCGATGGCGATGAGCGCATCGAAGAATTACTTAGCGGCTTGACCGACGACCAATTACACCGTATGCGTCGTGGTGGTCACGATATGTCCAAAGTATACGCAGCGTATCACCAAGCAGTGAACCATAAAGGTGCACCGACCGTAATCTTGGCCAAAACCATTAAAGGCTATGGTTTGGGCGAAAGTGGTGAAGGTAAAAACATCACGCACCAACAAAAGAAGCTCAATGAAGATGAGTTGGCTGTATTCCGTACACGTTTCTCAATTCCTATCGGTGACGAAGAAGTGGTAAAAGCTCCATTCTATAAGCCTGCAGATGATAGTGAAGAAATTCAATACATCAAAGCGCGCCGTGAAGAACTTGGGGGCTCATTGCCTGCCCGGAATACCGACTTCACTCCTATTAAAGCGCCAGAAAAATCGCTGTGGGATGAGTTCTCTAAAGGTACCGATGGACGTGAAATCTCTACCACCATGGCCATCGTACGCATATTGACTAAATTACTGAGCGACAAAAATATGGGTAAATTGATGGTACCTATCGTGCCTGATGAAGCCCGTACTTTTGGTATGGAAGCACTCTTCCGCCAAGTGGGTATTTATTCCCACATTGGTCAACTCTATGAGCCTGTTGATTCTGACAACTTGCTCTACTACAAAGAAGCCACAGACGGGCAAATCTTAGAAGAAGGTATTACCGAAGCAGGTGGTATGTCTTCCTTTATTGCTGCTGGTACAGCTTGGGCCAACCATGGCGTTAACACGATTCCATTGTTTATCTACTACTCTATGTTTGGATTCCAACGAATCGGAGACCTTATATGGGCCGCAGGCGACATGCAATGTAAAGGGTTCTTGGTTGGCGCGACTGCTGGCCGCACAACGCTGGCGGGTGAAGGCTTACAACACCAAGACGGCAACAGCCACATATTGGCATTAACCGTTCCCAACTTGATGGCTTATGATCCCGGCTTTGCTTATGAGTTGGCCGTGATAGTGCGTAATGGTATCCAACGCATGTATGTGGATGGCGAAAACATCTTCTACTACTTGACCGTAGGGAATGATAACTATGCACATGCCCCTCAACCCAAAGGCACTGATGAAGGCATCCTTAAAGGTATGTATAACTTCAGCCAATCCAAGAAAAAATCTAAGCTCAAAGCCCAGCTCTTTGGTAGCGGTGCAATTCTCATTGAGACCATTAAAGCTGCAGAGATCTTGGAAAAAGACTACAACGTAGCTGCTGACGTTTGGAGTATCACTAGCTATAAAGAACTTCACCGTAATGCAAAAGAAACTGAACGTTGGAATATGCTCAACCCTACAAAGAAACAACGTACTACCTATATTGAAGACTGCCTAAAAGGTACTAAGGGTGTTATGGTTGCGGCTTCGGATTACATAAAAGCCTTGCCTGATTCCGTATCTAGCTGGTTCCCACGCGAATTGCACACCTTGGGTACAGACGGATTCGGTTTGAGTGAAGCCCGTCCGGATCTGCGTAATCACTTTGAAGTGGACGCTCGCTTCATCGTGTTAGCGACCTTGTCTGAATTGGCTCAAGCAGGCGACATCGATAAAAAATTCGTAACTAAAGCCATTAAAGACTTGAAGATCGACATCAACAAACCTGACCCTGAAAAGCATAACGACTAACCGATAAAAGGATACTCGAATATCATGGTGAATACATTCAATCTCCCCGTATTGGGCGAAAATATTGATGCCGGGACCGTAATATCGGTACTGGTCAAAAAAGGCGATGCGATATCTAAGGACCAGGCTATTCTGGAACTGGAAACCGATAAAGCCGTTGTGGAAGTACCGTGTTCGGTAGACGGAACCGTCGAGAAGGTTTTGGTCAACGAAGGCGACACGATCGAAATTGGCGCTCCTCTACTTGAATTGGGAAGTGCAGGCGCCGCTGCACCGGCCAAAGAAGAAGTGAAAGAAAAAGCTCCGGCCCCGGCTAAAACTGAACCTGAACAACCAGTCAAGGAAGAAGCTCCGGCTCCTGTAGCGGCACCATCACCTGCTGATTCTAAAGCAAACAATGCTGTTCCTCGCCCCTCAAAGAAGGTTCGCTCTGCTCCATCCGTGCGCAAGTTGGCTCGTGAAATCGGTGTAGACATCGGGCAAGTGAACCCAAGTGCAGCTGGTAAAGCTATTACAGCAGCGGATGTCAAAGCCCATGCAAAGAACATTCTGACCAGTGGTGGCAGTGCTCCCATGGCAGGCGGTATCGCAGCAGTTCCATTGCCTGATTTTGCACGCTTCGGTGACATTCGCCGCGAAGCAATGAGCAATGTACGCAAAGTCACCATGGAATCCATGACGCGTTCTTGGACCACCATTCCGCATGTAACGCAGCAAGATAAAGCAGACATCACCGAATTAGAAAAATTCCGTAAGTCTTTCGGGGGCCCTGTACAACAAGCGGGCGGCAAACTGACCGCTACAGCGATTTTGGTAAAAGTATTGGCCGAAGCGCTGAAGAAATTCCCTCAATTTAATGTGAGTCTTGATGCTCCAAATGCGGAAATCATCTATAAGGACTACTACAATATCGGAGTAGCGGTAGACACCGAACATGGCTTGATGGTGCCCGTCATTAAAGACGTGGACCAGAAGAGCATCACGGAAATCGCCTTGGATTTAACCGACATTTCACAAAAAGCTCGTTCGCGTAAATTGAGCTTGGATGACTTCCAAGGCTCATGCATGACAATTACCAACTTGGGCGGCATTGGTGGAACATCGTTTACCCCCATTGTGAATAGCCCTGAAGTGGCTATTCTTGGCGTATCCCGCTCAACGATGGAGCCTGTCTATATTGACGGTGAATTCGTACCACGCAACATGATGCCTCTGTCCTTGTCCTACGATCATCGAGCAATCGATGGTGCGGACGGTGCACGTTTCACACGTTGGATATGCACAGCGCTTGAACACCCAATGAGCATCTTACTGAACTAAGGCGCATATTAAGTTAAATCATCGTTGCCCCTAGAAAGTCTCTATTTTCCAGGGGCTTCTTTTTGTACATACTGCAACTAGGTTGCTATAGTAAATGTTTAACTATCGGGCAATCATGAAGGAGAATTTTTAGTGAATCCTCAATCCCCCTTACAAGTGGGTCGAGAATGTTTTTTTAACAGCCTTGCTTCATACATTGGTTGTTGAAATTTTGGGCATCTCCGGCGAAAACCTTTGGGTAACCTACCCTCTGCCGATTTATCTTTCCATGATGATAGCGGCTTTGTTGGATTTCATACCCGTGTAACCAGGGCACCTAAAACCAACCAACAAAGTATTATGCTGGAGGGAACTGAATCGCCCGAACATGCCAAGGCCCGTAAACATTGGCGAGTAGAAACCGATCTAGCGGTATCTATAAAAGGTGAACAAGAAGAGCAATACACAGAAGCTACTTTGTGCGATTTAAGTATAGAGGAAGCCTTGGTAACGATCGAAGCCGCTATTACAGCAGGTTCTATGTTAGAGATGCTATTTCAATTGACCCACCAAGCACCTCATGCCATTTTACTTCAGGCTGTATATTGCGCTCCGGTAAATAACAACCTCCCCAATCGATATGGTTTGCGTTTTGTAGAACTCTCTGAAGAAGCCCATGACACCTTAATTATGTATTTGTATAAAAAGATCCAAGAGACCTATCCTCAACAACTCAGGGATTTATATCCACGCCCTGAAATCAAAAAGCGATGAGCAAGTTCGGGTATCTACATATTTACTATTAACTGTTGCAGGCGCTCCAGCACCCACTCCCCTTAACGGAGTAGAGGAACTTTCATGAATACCATCACTGCCTTGTTACTAACTACTTTCTTGTCCGCAATGCAATTGCCTCCAACGTCCGACACTCCCGCGGTGTCCTATACCCATTTCCCTACTCAAACACATGCTTTTGTGTGGCGAAACTGGCAACTGGTAGAAACCGAACGCATGGCCGATACGATTGGCGCCCAGCCAGAAGATATTGTGCGCATGGGCGAAGCCATGGGACTGGGTAGTCCACCGGAAATATCCCCGGAAATCCGCAAGCGAGCATATATCACCATCATCCGCCGCAATTGGCATATCCTCCCTTATGAACAAATGGTGGCCTTGCTGCAAATGAGCGAGGAGGAGTTAGCCTTTACACTGCGCGAGGATGACTTTTTATACATCAAATTGGGGAGTAAGAAACCGAGCTGTGAACCGATTATATATACTGAACCAACCGAAGCTATTCTAGAGGCCGAGAAGGCTCTTGCGAAGCAAATTCAGCAAGCCTTTCCCAAAAGCCCTATGAAGATGAATGAACCGCTATTTCAGTTTGTGTCGGATTTATCGGAACTGGACTCCAGCCTCCCCCCTGCGCCCACTTCGAATTTTTCACCACGCTACTGTTCTTCGTATTTTGCACTTTTCGGCGACCCTTTGTTGGAAGATGAAATTGACCCTTATCCCGATGGATACCTTGCGCGCTTAGCGTCTTCTGGAGTTGATGGCATCTGGATGCATGTAGTGCTGTATCAATTGGCTGAATTTCCTTGGGCGCCAGAAATGAGCGAACATTACGAATCGCGACTTAAGCGGCTAAATGAGCTCGTAGAACGTGCCCAAAAACATGGTATCGGCATTTATCTCTACATGAATGAACCGCGAGCCATGCACAATGACTTTTTTAACGACCATGCTACCCTCAAAGGAGTAACTATCGGTGATCATTCCACTTTATGCACCAATACACCTGAAGTACGCGAGTACATAACATCGAGCATTGAAACGATTTGTAATGCTGTGCCAAATTTACGTGGTTTCTTTACCATTACTGCTTCGGAAAACCCTACTAACTGCTGGAGTCACGCCAAAGGAAATGAATGTCCGCGATGTAAAGTAGCGGGCCCTGCAAAAACGATTGCAGGTGTAAGTGCTGCCATCCAAGATGGAATTAAACGCAGCGGAAATGACACCGAACTGATAGCCTGGGATTGGGGTTGGCGTGATGATTGGGCTTTGGATGCAATTGCTGCATTGCCAAAGGATGTATCACAAATGAGTGTGAGCGAATGGAGCATACCCATCAATCGCGGCGGTGTAGAAACAAAAGTAGGCGAGTATTCAATTTCAACTATCGGCCCCGGACCAAGAGCCACTAAACACTGGCAAGCAGCCCGTGAACGTGGATTAAAAACAGTCGCAAAGATTCAAGCAGGCAATACTTGGGAAATCGCCGCTGTTCCGTATATCCCAGCCGTAGCCAATGTCGCCCAACATGCAGCGAATCTTCGTGAAGCACAACTGGATGGCATTATGCTAGGCTGGAGTCTAGGCGGATACCCTTCACCTAATTTACAGGTCGTGGCCGAGATGTCTGCAAAGCAAGCCGCGGGAGTTGCTGCGCCCACTCCAGATGAAGCCATGCTGAAAGTCGCAACCGACCGCTACGGAACTAAATATGCTGATGCCGTTGTAACCGCATGGAAAGAATGCAGCATCGCCTTGAATGAGTTTCCGTATCACGGCTCTGTGGTCTACAAGGCCCCAATGCAGGTCGGCCCTTCTAACCCACTCTATTCTACAGCAACGAACTTTGCCTCAACCATGGTAGGCATTCCTTATGATGACTTAAAAGGCTGGCGTGGGATTTATCCTGAAGATGTGTTTATCGGACAGTTTACGATTATGGCCAATGGCTTTTCAGCGGCTCATCAAAAACTTCGCGACACCATTAGGCAAAAACCATCCCCAGCCCTACAAAAAGAGTTGGACGTTATGGAAGCCGTCGCCATTCACTACCAAAGTATCGTGCAACAATCCCGATTTGTACAATTGCGAGAACAGGTCAAATCGGGAGTGGAAGATGAGGCGCGCATAAAAACCATTAATGAACTGGAGTACTTGATTCGGGCTGAACGTGTATTGGCATTACGCTTACACGCTATTCAGACTCGAGACTCCCGTATTGGCTACGAGTCATCAAACCATTACTTTTATGTGCCTATGGATTTAGCTGAAAAAGTTATCAATTGCGATTCCTTATTGCACACATGGATACCTGAATTACGTAAAGCGGATTAATATTCGCACATCAAAGTGTCTTGCCCCTTTTTCCTTGCATTTGCTATCGATTTTTTCAGTGTAAATTCGGTAAGATAGGTGCAGCAAAACTTTAACTGTTAAAACGCGCAGAATGCAGTGCCCATGAAGATACTTCATACCTCAGATGTTCATCTTGACCGTTGCTTTACAGGCACGGGCATGCCTGCACCTATGGGGAACCAACGCCGCCAAAGTTTACGCGATGTATTTCAGGGAATCATCACCCGGGCAGTAGAATGGCCTGCCGATGTTTTGTTAATTGCTGGAGACCTTTTCGAGCACGACCGCGTCACCCGCGACACTTTAGCCTTTTTAGTAAACGAGTTTAACCGCATCCCTGATACAGTCATCTTTATCGCACCAGGCAATCATGACCCTTGCCTACCCAACTCCCCTTATTTTACAGAAGCTTGGCCACCGAATGTACATATCTTCACCAAGCCGGAATGGGAATCACGGCCGGCCTGCCAAGGAAACGTTACAGTTCACGGTTTTGGCTTTGATGCCCCTTACATCACAAAGAACCCCTTTGGCCAATTATGGATTCCTGAAAAACGGCAAAGTGAATTGCATTTGGCTGTGGCCCATGGCTCAGAACGTTCACACCAACCGCCTGATAAAGAAGATTATGCTCCCTTCTCTGCAAAAGATGTTGCCGTGCCAGGACTGGATTATCTAGCCTTGGGACATTTCCATCACATGCAGGAAATTAACGGTGATTTTGATACCCGAATTTTTTATGCTGGCTCCCCTGAAGGCCTTAGCTTTAAAGAAACAGGTGAGCATGTACACTTAGAAATCGAAGTGGAAGAGGGGCGCTTAACTGTTACACCAGTCCCATCTGCGCGCATACGCTATTTTGATGAAACACTCTTTTGCGATGAATTCAAATCCTCCCAAGAGGTGATTGAAACTATTCGAGGATTTATTCAATCACTAGACACAAAGCCCATTGGTCGGATAACATTAACCGGAGCATGCGATGCGGCCATAAAAAATGAGATGGGCTTTATTCATGATGCGACTGCCCTAGAATTTGAATACTTAGAATTGGTGGATAACACGGCCCCAATTGAGGACTACGATGAACTGGCTCGGGAAGACACGAGTATGGGCGTATTTGTAGCCGCCTTGAATCGAGAAATTGCCGAAAGCGCTAATGCCGGTCGTATCACCATGTTTAAACGGGCTCGAGAATTGGGTGTTGCAGCATTTCGCGATCGCAATGTTGAAATTCATGGATTGGAACGCGGATGAAGCTGTCGAAACTACAAATCGATGGCTATGGCCGCTTCATTGAACGTGAATTCGAGTTGGCACCTGGCCTGCAAATTATTGCTGGTGCCAATGAACAGGGCAAATCCACCACACGCCATTTTATCGGCGATATGCTCTATGGACAAAAGCGCAATACGACCAAACGCATTTATGAAGAGTCTAATGAATTGCGTATGCCTTGGGGAAACGCGAGCACCTTTGGTGGACGATTGACCTATATTCTTGATAATGACCATGAAATCGAAGTGCATCGTAATTTTGATCGTAAGAACGAAAGTCTAAGTGTTTTTAACCGTACCTTGGGTCAAGACATCACCAATGATTTCCCTGTGCTTAAAAACCGTGAATCGACTTTTCCCGAAGTGCACTTAAATATGACCAAATCGGTCTTTATCGGTACAGCGACCATCTCCCATGTTTCATTGATGGAATTGGGTGACAAAGAAGCTTTGGTCAGCATTCGTGAACGTCTCTTATCCTTAACGGATTCAGGTGACGAATCACGATCTGCTGAAGATGCATTGCAATGGCTTAATGCTCGGAGTATTTCCATTGGGCAAAAAACCGCCCGCACAAAACCTCTCCCCATGACACGTGCCCGCTTGCTCGACTTACAAGATGAATACCAAATGGTTTTAGATGCTCGACAGGAAATTCAAGTGGTTGAACGACAGCATACTTCAATCATGGAAGAAATCGGTATACTACTCAACGAAAAAACGGCCTTAGAAATTGAGCTTGCTCAATGCCGCAATACTGAGCACGGCACCCGCTTATCGAGGGCAACTGACCTCACTAACGAAATTAATTCATGTACCCGTGAAAGTATGGGTATTGCTCAATACCGTGATTTCCCTATTGATCTCTTCGCCCATGTCAGCCAATTACAGACCCAATTGGCAGGAGCTGAAGAACAGCTCCAAAAAGCCGAAAACCGTCTGACTGAACAACAGCTGGAGCTGGATGCAACACTGGAACGTTTAGCCAATGAAGGTGTTGTGGTCATGAAGGAAGTGAATCCTGAATATGAAAGTACATTGACCAGCCTCGAAGCAGAAATCCAAAGCTTAAATTATCGTATAAACGAGACCGAAGAGCTGCATGCACAATGCCAGAAAGGCTATATGGATGCGCAACAAGCTTTAGGCAACTTGCCCGATTTTAGTCAGTTTTCAACTGAGCCTATAGAACGTATCACCCAAGCCACAGCTGAATTTGACCTGGCTTGTAAAGTACGCGACGAAGAGCAAACACAATTCGAGCACATCGAAGAAACGTTGGAACAAAAACATTCACTTAGTGAGGAATCCGAAAAACTCTTCGCCAAGTTCGACGATTTTGGCAAAGTTTTGGAATCGCATGAGAATAGCACGACTGAACATGAAGAATTCTTGGCAGACCTTTACCATGATTCTGAAGACATTAAACACCGCATCGATGATATAGAATCTCGCTTGCCTAGCTTCTATATTTTCACAGCCCTGTCAGTATTTGCGTTGATTGCTGTGCTGGTGGTGGTGTTGAGCACACAAAATACGACTTTTTACTATACTGCCGGCATTTTTGGCTTATTGTTTGCCATTTTGGGCTCCATGACGCTTCTCTCACGTAACCATTTACGCCGAGAGCATAAGCGCCTCTCCACTACTGAGATGGAAATCAATCGCCATGAAATTGCCAACCAACGAAGTACAAAACAATTCGAAGAGTTGATGGAAAGCACCAATAGCTCTACCCTTCGGGAAATAGAAGCCATTTATGACCAATTCCTGAACTCACAAAAAGATCGGGATCGTTATCAGGAGCACCTGAACCTTCAGCAAACCCGCGTGGACGATTCGGAAGCACATGTGGGTGAACTGTTTACCCACCTACAAACTATGTTCGCAGAGATCGGTACTCAGCTTAGCGCAGAGGAAGCGGTCAGTGGGGCTGCGATGAATTCCATTAGTCAATATCATGAATACCGTGAAACCAAACGTAAAAGTATTGAGCACCGCGACTCATTGAATCGCTATATTAATGAGCTTGAATCGCTCAATACAAAGCGTGAGTCGCTAAGAGCAGATGAACGAAAGCACTCTCTCTATGCGCGACAATTCATGCGCGATAATCATTATGAAGAAGAGAGTCAGCACGATAGCGCGTTAAGTGCTTTACGCTCATACCGCATAAAAAGTGCCCAAGCACGTCATCAGCAAAGTGATTTGGAGGTTGTGCAAGGGCAAATTAAAGTGCTCAAACAACAACTGGATGAGCATTCACAGTCGACTGCCTCTTTACAGGCCGAATTGGAAGCTGCGTTACTTGAAGCCAGCTCTGATTCTTTTGAAGAGTACCAAGATAAATATACCAATGCTAAACGGTATAAGGAGTTGCGTGCTCAACGAAACCAATGTGAAGAACAATTGGCCCATGTTTTAGGCGAAGACACCTTGGCTTCATTGCAGGAACGCTACGGAAATGTAGATGTCAATGAATCTACAACGGGCCGTTCAGCCGATGCCATTCAAGCTGAGCTGTCAGGAATTCAGCAAACCTTAGACGATAAGCGCAAACGTGAACATGCACTCCATATACTTCTGGCTGAACGCAGTGCTGGCATGCGCAGTTTAAATGAAGTTGAGGAAGAACGCGACGCAACTATTGCACGACAAGCCGATTTAGAATTGGAACTGCAAGCAGCCGAGCATGCTTCCCAGATAATGCAAGAGGTCACTCAAAAACGCCATACTAAAGTTGCCCCTAAGTTGGCACAATTGGCCAGCGAATACCTCAGTATAATTACCGATGGGGCTTATAAAGAGTTACTCATCAACCAAGATATGCAGATCAGCATTCGTGTCCCCCAGACGCAAGCTTTGAACCAAGACCCTGAGCGCCTATTAAGTAAAGGAACCGTCGATCAAATTTACCTTTCCTTACGCTTAGCCATGATCAATATCTTATCCGAAGGGGCAGAGCAAATTCCGATGGTATTGGATGATCCTTTCGCCCACTACGATGACGCTCGCGTAAAAAGTGCGATGAAGCTGATGACTGAAGTGGCAGAAAACAATCAAGTACTCTTATTTACCTGCCGCGAAGATGTAGTCCGTGCCGCAGAAACCTTGGGTGCACCAGTATTACACATATAATAAAACCTTCGCTATTTATAAGAGATCTATCTCATCCCCCCCAAATTACACTAAGAATACTGAGAATAGCATTAGAAGTATTGTGTATAGATATAATAAATGGGCGTATAATTCAACGTCTTTATGAAAATAATCTCGGATATTTATTGACAGATCCAACTGAGAAGCCTTAGAATCAAAAATAGGTTGCACTAGTAGGTATGCAATTATTGAACTAGGAGAGAAGCCTCGTGTCTGATTCGGTATATTTATGTCTGATGCTCGGCACTTTATTTATCTTGGTTGCAATATTGTTGCCGACAATGGTGTTTGCAAAATGTACAGCCTGTGGTGCATTCAATAATCTGGATGCAACAGAATGCCGACGGTGCCATGCGCCGTTGGAAGAATAGCACACACTGAATATTTTAGGACTTAAGAGTCTCGATCAGGAAGGATGGTGAAGACCTTGGCTTCAACAGTAAATTGCCCCTATTGTGGGAAATTGACCGATCCGAACTTGGACGGGTGTCCGCATTGCGGCGGATACATCAAGAAGAAGGTGGGCGCCGCTCAACCGACAGCAAAGAAAAAGATAAATGTTCATTGTCCTTCATGCAAAGGTCCAGTTGAAGAAGGGGATATCATTTGTGTAGCTTGCGGTACAAATTTATTAACCGGGCAAAAAATCTCCTCCACACCAAAGCTTAGTGAAAGCGCAGATGATTCATCGTTTTCATTGGACCAAATTTTAAAATGGCTTATCGCTGCTACAGTGATTATTTTATTAGGCATTGGTCTATTTGTATTGACAAACGACCCAGTGAAAAAAGCACGTAAATTGGTCGCCAATGGTCAGTACCCCGAAGCGCAAGAATTATTGGCTGAGCATGTCATTAAATCGCCTGAAGATGCTGAAGCTTTTATGGAGCTGGGTAAACTTCAATATCATGCGAATCAACGTGGCGAAGCCACAACCTCATTTAAACGTGCATACGACCTTAATCCAACGAATGTAGAAGCTGGATTATTTTCAATCTTATCGATGCACCAAATCGAAAGTTCCGCTACGATTTCTCAGCAGATTAAAGTATTGGAATCCATCACCGCTAATGCCCCAGACCATGTTCAGAGTTGGTATTTATTGGGGATGGCCTATGGTGCGCGTGGTGGCTCTGGCGATCACGCCAAACAGATAGAGGCCTTAGAACAAGTCATTCTCCTCTCCCCATCAATGGAATCGGCTCAGTTAGCATTAGGCATTGCAGAAACCTTGCAAGGCAATTATACACAAGCAAAGCAACATTTATCCGGTATTACGAAATCTTCCCTTCAGGCCAATTCTTCCGTATCTCAGGGCTATATTGCTTCCTATGAAAACGACCAGCGCTCATCACTCAATCACTTCCAAAGCGCATTGGCTTCAGGTGATTTAAACATGAAGACGGAATCGCAATTGCAATTAGCAAAGCTCAATGTTCAAAGCGGCGACTTTGTACGTGCAGATGAATACTTGCAAGAAGTGTTACAAGCAGACCCTATCAATCAACTGGCCAGGTATTTACTGGGATTAACATTGAGTTCACGCGGGAAGGCCAATGAGGCATTGGCCCAGTTTCAATCGCTCATAAAAGCCAATTTAGGATATGAAGGCCAAGCTGCTGTACAAGCTGCAGGCTTACAGCTTTTGCTCAATGACCCGGATGGCGCTCAACGTAGCATAAGTATTGCGCGACGCTCCAATGAAGAGTCCCCTGCCTACTATACCGTGCAAGGGCGAATATACGTTGCCAATGAATATAGTGAACAAGCCCGCAGATCATTCGACACGGCGATAAAAATGGACCCTTCCTATGCATCTGCATATTTAGAACGCGGTTTATTTCATATCGCACAAAGTGATTTGGATTCGGGTCTGAATGATTTAAACAGTTACCTCAAGATTGTTGGATCTGACATGAACGGTACGCGTGTACGCGAAATTCGCATGTTGGCCACGCAACTACATAACACCCTCAAGGGCTGAGAAGGACTCCATGTATATGCATCAATCAAAAACACTTTCAGTATCGACACCCCATTGGAAACGCGGGCTGGCAATATGCCTTATGGCAACTCTAACTGCCACCCCTTCTTGGGCCTGGGAATCTAAAACCCAAACTTCAGTGGTCGTGGCTTCTGGGCATGTCTTGGCATCAAGCAGTACTTTGCCCAAAAAACAATTTATTGAATACCTTACAATGGGTACACGGATATCGCCTGAAGTTGAGGAACAGTTGTATCCAAACTTTGATACCAACCCAGGAATTGCCCTTCAACGAGAAATATATTTATTGCAGGCCATTAAAGGTGGACGCGTAGACCCATATTTTACCTTCCGCATGGGAGCCTTAGGCAAAAAGATTGTAGAAATTGCTCGCCCTATGCGTAATGCACCGATTGAATTGCGTGATGCATATTATCAGGATGTGGAAAAGAATATCGGCAAAGCACGCATTGCATCGAAACCGATTGAGAATATCAACATTAGTGAATATTTTAATCAGATAATGAGCGAAGCTGCGCGTAATGACCGTACAATTCGATTTGATTATGACTCAGATATTGGTTTTAGTGGTATAGCCAGTAATGTCCTGCATGAAGATGCCAGTCGTGCTGTAAATGCCGTAACTAATGTATGGAACACCATAATAAACAATAAGATTAATAATCGAAATCAGTCCAAAACCGACATGCGTGAGTATATGTTAGGTGCAATTGATTTCTATCTTAAACACAAAAAAATTAATGAAGTGGATGCCGTGTATAAACAGGCAGAGTCAAAACGTATATTGACCCCGGAACTTCGTAAATTGGTTGGTGATTTATATTTTAACAACAAATATTATGAAGAAGCTTTGCGCATCTATCATGCACTATTGTCTGATAACCCTTCTCAAAGAGATGTTGCTAGCCAAATTGCAAAATACCATATTCTTATGGGGGATCGTGAAGCCAAGAAAGGCAATTTAGAAGATGCACGAGACGCCTATCAATTGGCAGCGCAGGTTGATTCTTTTGCAGATGAAGCAACTGATAAATTAACCGAGATGAATATGACAATCGATAAACGAGACAACCGCAATATGTCTCAAGAAGACCTCAACCAAAAAGCCATAGATTCAATTGCAAACGCTGAGGCCTCTGCAGTTGGCCGTGATTATGCTGCAGCGATTCAATACTTACAAGAAGCACGGGATGCCTATATGGGAATTACCAGTGAGTTTCCAGAACTGTACAAATCCAAAGCCATCGGTATGAACCAAGTGAAGATGAAACTTGATCAGATGAAAGATGGGCTCATCAAAAACGCCCAACGTCTGAGTGGAAGTGGAGCAGGCTACGATGCACGACGCCTGGCTGATATGACAGAGGATGCGGGCCCTACTACAATGCAATCAATGCTCAAAACGGAATATGACTTAGCCGTAAAGGATATCGCTCAAGACATTAATTAATCTGAACGTGAAGGTAAAATACAACAGGCCCCTTGAAGTCTTTTACTTCAAGGGGCCTGTTTCTTATAAATTGCTGTAATGTATTAATTTTCCATTTTCATTTCGCCACTTTTAAGACGTTTAATATAGTCCTCAACCAATGGCTTAACTTTGATGGTAATCAGCGCGGACCCGATAATATTGGGGAATGCCAAGGTAAGGAGTAGGATATCAGCAAAGTCCACTATGGCTCCTAAGCTGAGAATTGGCGCGATAATAATCACAAAGACATAGACTAAACGGAACATCAGAATAGCCTTTAAGCCAAACAGGTATTCGACACATCGTTCAGCATAATATCCCCAGGAGATAATAGTGGAATATGCAAAAACGAATACTGCTAAGCAGAGGATGTAGGGTACAGCCCCACCAAGCTGACCAAAAGCTTTCGCGGTGATTTGCACCCCTTCAAGCCCGCCTGTATCCACATGGGCCTGTGTAATTAAGATAGTTAGCGCCGTCATCGTACAAACAACGAGAGTATCGATAAAAGGACCAACCATGGCCACTACACCCTCACGAACAGGCTCTTCTGTTTTTGCTGCAGCGTGCGCTATGGCTGCTGAGCCTAGTCCCGCCTCATTGGAGAATGCAGCACGCTTCATGCCCTGCACCAAAACCCCTACAAAGCCACCAAATGCCGCTGGGGCATTAAATGCGTTGCTAAATATACTGCCAAGCATTGGTCCGATATCTGAGATATTCATGAGAATGATAATTAAACATACTGTGCAATAGAAAAAGCACATAGCAGGAACAATTTTTGCCGTAGTGTCACCGATGCGTTTAATCCCACCGATAAGCACGATACCAGCCAAGAAGGCCATGATGCCCCCTATACCCAATTGGACAACAGCCGAAGCATCATTGTCGAAAAACAACATCTCTATAACGCTGGCCGTTTGATTAACCTGGAATAGATTCCCTGCACCAAATGCGGCCATAACCATAAAGACTGCAAATACAAGTGCAAACAATTTCCCAAGCCATGCCAACGAGGGGTTTACATCTTTGAGGCCCTCTTCAAGATAGATCATAGGACCACCCTGCACATGGCCATCCTCACCTACCCGGCGGTATAAATGAGCCAAGGTACATGAATTAAATTTCATGGTCATACCAAAAAAAGCTGTGGTCCACATCCAAAATACTGCACCTGGCCCTCCCAAAGAAATGGCAATAGCAACTCCAGCAATGTTTCCGAGACCTACAGTTGCTGATAAAGCTGAAGTGAGCGCTTGGAAGTGTGTAATCTCTCCTTTGTCATCTTTCTTGTCATATTTACCGCGAATAACATTGATGGCATGAGAAAAAAGGCGTACATTGATGAATCCGTAGCGGAAAGTAAAGAATATTCCCCCAAGCACAAGGACCATCACAATTAAAGGGATTTGATTTTTCTCTTGGGTTCCATCGGCATCTAGTACAGGTTCGCCACCTTCCGTAACTTTATCGGTAGCTATAAATGGGACTGGAGCAAAAAGAACACTGCCTAAGGGGCCATTTATATTTTCCGAAAACCAAGTATTAAATTCTGCTTGCCAATCTCCTTTTTCTTCGGCACTTTCCTCAACCACTTCGGGCACAGGTGGTTCTGCAGGCGGGGTATTTTGCGCATATACAGGTTGGAGTACATGTAATCCGATCAGCATCACTGCACTAAGGCGAAACAGAGATTGGAGTCGACATTGAAAAGGTATCATGAAGGGCCTCATTCGTTGGTTGGAGATTGCTCAATTAGCTGATGTGGATTATAGCCAGATTGTATTGCTTCGTCAAACCTGTAAGGATTCTCGGCTTATTACATCGCTGAACTACGCATTTCCATGGGTTGCTTAAGGAGCTACAAACTAAGGAGACTAAAGATAATAATTGCAATGAGCATAGAAAGTTGACTACGTAGGCTACGCCCTTGGGGAAACTTACGAAGCGCTATGCCTTGTGCGACCCAAAGGCTATATATATGCCCTACTACAACCAGAGTGACTTGTACAAACCAAAGATTTTTAATATTGATCAATGGTGCGAGAGTTTCATTCGCCATACCAAAAAGATTCCACTCCCATCCAAAGGGATCCGAGAGCAAGGGGGTGATTTTTTGACCTTCCATGAGTAAATGCTCGCAGTTATGAGCGAGATGGTAAAAAAGCGCTATAGGTAGGAGAGCATAACTGTAGCGAATAAAATAATCACTATAAGTGAACGTTGAAGCCCCACCCAGTTAAAATGAAAAACCAACCAATATAGCGTATATAAGACAGGGAACGACCATTAACACAAACATAGCGCCGCTGAAGACAAGCATGTGGCTGAATCCAGTGCGCTCTTGCAAACCACTCAACATATCACGCCATATTCCCGTCATGGTAAGGCCATGAAATGCAGCAAGAACCAATAACAACAAAGCCAACCACGCTTCATCATGACGAACTCGATGCTCATTACTAAGATCAGCCCCCCAGGGGCGAGTATTGAGCGCAACATTATTTACTTCACAAGATTTAGTGCATTCCATACAGGTGAGGGGTCCACAATACTGGTAGCAACAGCCTCGGAAAGCGATGAAGCTAAAGAAGCCTCATCACTTGAATCCGAGGGTGCTTGTTGCGAAGCAGGCTTCGTGGGTACATAGATCTCCTGCGATATTGGGTTTTCATCTTCAGCAGTCAGTGCTTTGTTAATTTCGGTGGTGCTGCACCAATCACTGACAATACCTTGATTGACCAATATCCCTATCACGATCACATGAAAGCCACCTACCACAAGAAGGGTGGCTGCCGTCACGGCCAATGCCAACTTTCGTCTTTCGGGACTTATCAATTTTTTCATACATATTCTCCACTCAATTGATAACTTGAGCATTAAATATGCATTAACCATGCCGCTTTTCTATTCTGGAGGTAAAAATCCTAAATATGAGTCATTTAAAGGGGATTCCCCCAGATGTGTAGACGATATATGTGCTCAATTGTGTTCAATCATCAGAACTCTAGACTGAACACTATCGTTCAAAACATAAAAAGGCCCTCGGTTATTGTGTAACCCAGGGCCTTGATGTAGAACTGATATTAATATGTAGTTATTCGGACTTCTCCCAACTACGGATGTAGGCCACGATATCTTTCATGGATTGTGCACCGAGTTTTTTCCCAGCAGGCGTATCCACACCGAATGCACGCATAGGCGTATGCGCACGTCCCCTCGCTATGGTCGCTAATAAATATCCATCACTGGCCGCTTCAAGAAACTCTTTATTATTCAATGTTGGAGCAATATGAGCCATATCGCCCATGGGGAATTTACCTTCGGTACCATGGCATTCCATACAGTTAAGCTCATATTGGGCTTTACCTACATTCAAGGAACGATCACTAATTTCGTGATAAATGATATTGCCTTTAGTATCTTTTTGGGTATGCTTGGCATCGACAACTCGCTTAGGCGTATCGGCTTCAGGAACCGGAGTGTCCCCCTGCCAGGAGCGTAAGTATGCCAATATATCATTCACCGTTTGGGTACTGAGATGCTTCCAAGAAGTCATCGCTGTTCCCGCACGCCCATTAATAATGCTATCCGCTAAAGTGTGATCGGTGACTTGCCCGAGCACGTTGGGAGTATTGAGTGCTACACCAATTCCGCCCTCGCCGCTCATACCATGGCAGCTTGCGCAATTGTTTCGATAAAGATCACGCCCTGCTAAGGCCTTCCCCATTCCAGCAGATGCTTTTGATGGGTCAGCCCCTTTGGCTTCCCATAAACGAATGTAGTCAACCACTTTTTGCACACCAGCAGGTTTCAACACTTCTTCCATCGGCGCCATGGCTGTGCCGCTACGTCCCTTTGCAATAATGTGATATAAAAAATCGTCACTCGCTGCGGCTAGTGCATCAGGGTTATTGATCGTAGGCACCCGAATCATCGGATTAAGAGGATTGGAAGTACCATCGGCACCATGACAGAGTGAACATACCGATGTGTAAATTTCCTCACCAGACATAGAAGCATAGTCATAAGGATCAGCAGCTGAAGATGTATCTGTAGCCGATCCACTTGCATCTTGCTGCCATGCTAAAACATCTGGTGTTTCATAAAATTCTTGTTTGGCATCGTCACCTTTGATGGGAATGCTTCCATTCCACAATACAGCACCAATGATAACTAAAAATGTTACTGTTAGGGCTCCGCCTAAAACTAAAGCAACACCAATAATGACCGGAAGACGTTCCGGACTAAAGGGCAATTTCATCTTACATATCCTCCCAGATAAAGTATAAATAGATAAAGCGCAGTAGGCTAGTATTAGTCTACTGCGCTTACAGAAATCATAAACTGAAAGGCACCTATAATTAAAGGACTTTTCACATTTCAGGACACATTTGTTGGCAAAGTATGCTCAAAAGTGTCCTTTCTGCTTGAAATAGACTACTTTTCCTCGTCCTTGTTGTAAAAACGAACCAATTGCTGTGTCGCACCCTCATCACTGGAATCGCAGATTACATAGTGATGCACCGTACCGCGAGGACCGAAACGGTCGTGCAAGCTGGCACCTGCTCCGCCCGATAAGGTGTAATTGACACCGTCCAAGGAGTCCGTAGAGTAAGCATGAATGTGTCCGCAATACACCTCGTCCACTTGATGCTTGGTCATTAAATCCGTGAAAGGAACTGAATCTTTTTCAGACATCGCATGATACGCCCACTTTTTAATCGTAGTGGGCGGTTTGTGTAGAGAAACGTAGGTATGGAAATCTTTGGGCGCAGACCTAAGCCATTTGTCTGCAAGATCTAAATTATCATTCCACTTAGTCGTAATGGAACAATTGTCCAAGAACACAAAACGCGACTTTCCGTAATCAAAATAAAAATTCAACGAATCGTTACCAAACAATGAACGAAACTCATCGGCACGCGCGCCCATTCCAACATCATGATTTCCAATCGCGACAAAGAAAGGAATATCCGTTTTTGATATGGCAGGCAAAAAGTAGGAGTCGTATTCATCGGCATAGCCATGACGTACTGCATCGCCGGAGATAATCACGAAAGCGGGTTTCGGATCGAGGGAGTCGATGTGTTGCACCATCGCATCCAATAAGGGACGTTGGTCACGGCAATCACCCATAACGATATAGCGAAAGTTGTTGTCTTTGGGCTGGTTGACTTTTAGCTTAGCTATGGCATCTGCGTAGTTAAATTGATCTCCCCATTTGGAAATCAATTCTTCAATGGTTAACCCTGCACCAGGCCCCAAGGTTTTATCTGTAGAGACTTCTTCTAGGCCACCATCTTTAACTTTCCCCATACAGTGAATCATGCCACCGGGGGTTCCATAAAACACACGCCCGACGATTTCAACTAAATAGCGCGGCCCAACCAATGAATCTGCGAACCATGCATTTTTGGGTTCCTTACCGGGGAATGCATTGGATAATTTTTTCAGGAACACTTCAGGCACCTGATTAACATTAATACTGTATTTAGAATCGATGGGCACGATTTCATCGGAGCTTTCGCGCAGTTGATTGCGGTTATTTTTACGATCCATCCAAGTCAAATCACCTGTCGATAGTACATAGAACTTGAATTCATCATCGCCATCGCGGGTTTTAATTCTATATTCACTGGGATCCGAACTACCATTAAATTTTATTTCGATGATTTCAGCTTCAGGCGTAATGGTTTTAGCCCAATGCATCACTTTTTCGGAAGGCTTAGGTGGTTCCGTTACACCTTTAGCCAATGGGGGATCATAATATTCATTTCCTGCAGGCCCTACCACGACACGGTATTGCCCGGATTCGGTGGCAATGGGCTTTTGTGCATACGCAACCCCACTCAGGATTAGGCCAACACAGGCTAATGCTAAAGTTTTCATACTATAGGTTCCTTGTATTATTTTTTTAAACGAAACAAACGTACCTCATGTGAATTATTGGGTTTCACAACTTCGGCGTAACACCACAGCTCGTCGTCAACGCGCAACCAGTGGCTGTAGCGGAAGGTATGAAATTCTTTACTGGGCGTTAGACTCACCGCAAGGGGGCCTTCCGTGGTAAGCTCTTGAATGGTGTGGAGATCAAAAGTGAAAGCAACACCAGTACCCATGTTATAGACAGGATCATACCATTCCACGTTGGAGCCTTCGTAGAAAAAAAGGTAACCAAATTCCATAGGAACTATGCTGGCGGGACGCACATAAAAATCGTGCCAGCTAGTCAAGTCGAGTACAGAATCAAAGTAACTACCCACAGGTTCCCAGTAATCACCGTCTTTACTTTTATAATGATAGATGCGTTCGGTGCGACGCATCGTGCCTATAACATAACAATGGTACTCGCCCTGTGCAAAAATAATGGTGGGGTCTTTGTAGCCATCGGGGCGAATATCGCGTTCATAGGTTTTGGGACGAGGTGCTATGACGGGTTTTGCCGTATTGGGCTTAAATAATTCGGGACTGTCGGCATCATCAAATTTTATGATGGTCCATTCGCTATTCTTACCCCATGGTCCGCATGCGTAGAGTTTATATTTCCCGGTCTGGGGATCTTGGAGGATTACTGGGCGCTCAAAGCCTTCAATCGGTATATTTTCACGTTTGATGGTGTGGACTTGGTCAAAGTGAATGCCATCTTTACTTTTGAGAATGCGAATTTCATAACCGCGGAGACCACGAGGCGCATCGGCCGTACGCATGCGGGAAGCCATCCAAAAAATCCCTTGTGTATCACGAACTACGGACGGAGCCCCTGCCCACCATTCAGGCGCATCTTTAGGCGATTCAATAATAACATCGTAGTCTTCAAACTTTTGTAGGTAAGGCGCGTAGGCTTCAGGGAGTTCGGAACGGATTTGCTCCGGCGATTTAGCTTGTGCAAAAGCGACATCCCCCATAAATACCATCACGGCAAATAGGATACTAAGCATATACTTCATTAAATTGGCTCCATTGATTCCATAAACAAAGTAATATTCTATCATGTGTAAGGAATGCATTTCTTTCTATCATATTAACTAATATTTCCTGCATTTGTTCGCATATGTATATATGGTATCGTGTATACTTGATTTTCAACGATCAGACACCTATATTTTGATATTGCCTTAATTTTTGAAAGTGATTTATCATGTTTCGAAGTAGTAATACTTTATTTATCATTTCACTCTTTTTAGTCTCCATTATTACTCAAGCTGATGAAGTCGTATTGCAGGATGGGTCTCGCATAGTGGGTACTGTTATGAAAATCCAAGATGGTACACTGACGTTACAAACTGCGCATGTGGGTAAATTATCCATCAGCCTGGCCTCAGTAGCCGGTGTTACGACAGATGCAAAACACGGTGTATCCTTAGATAATGAAACTGCAGAACAAGGACAGTTGACATACGATGGTACTAAGCAGATATTTATGCAAAGCAACGAGGCTACACCCATAGATGTGGAACCTGCAGAGTTATTATTGCTTTGGCCAGAAGGCGAAGCCATGCCAAAGCCTGCTCGCCAGTGGGCAGGTCGAGTACAATTAGGGATCACTGGCGCAGACGGAAATAGCGACCGTTTCTCATTTCTTGGCTTGACAGATGCCACACGAACACGCGAACAAGACACATTATTTTTGTACTTTCAGGGCGCGTTTGCCGAAGATAGCGGAGTGCGATCTCGTAATGAATTTAAAACCGGTGGCCGATATGAATGGAATTTTACAGAAAAATGGAGTGCCTATTTCCGAACCGAATTTGAGGAAGATGAATTCGAGTCAATTGACTTAAGGACCACTGCTGTCTTGGGTGTGGGGCGCAAGTTATTAAACAAACCAAAACAAACACTTTCGACTCGTTTTGGTTTAGGTTATTTACGCGAAGACTTTGAAGATGCAGAGACCGAAGACGAAGCGATTTTTGATTTGGGCTATGACTACGCGCTGCAAATTCGAGAAGTCGCTAAATTTACCCACAATCTTACTTATTATTCTCCACTGGGAGACCCCATTGAAAACTTCCGCATGGTAATCAATACAGGCACAGACATTCCCTTGAGCAATACAGAGCAATGGAAACTACGCTGGGGAGTTACACACGAATACGATGATGAGCCTATGGAAGGAATTGATCGTCTAGACACGACTTATTATATGAACTTAGTGTATGACTGGTAGATAATCAGTTTTTATTAAAGGTATTATCGAAATTATTTGGCTGACCGAAGAACTTGATTTTAATCTTGTAATAATGGTGCATAAATATATTACGATTGTCTTGCATAGCGGTAAATATAGGCAAGGTGTCGTCGGCATTTGGCTCTTCACTGGCCATCTGCTGCTCTTCTTGAGCAACTTCTTCTACATGTGCTTCTTCCGAAATCACTTTAATACCTTTCCCTGTACTACGTTGATAGGTATTGAGTAGAGCCAATCGAAATTCCTCTGCACTGTCGTATCGTTCTTCCGGATCAGGCGCGATGGTTTTTGCGACCAAATGGTCTACTTCAGGAGGGAGGTCTTTGGCCAGCGACCTAAGGTTAGAACTTCCCAGGGGCAATTGACCAGAAAGCATCTCGAAAAACATGACACCGAGTGAATAAATATCGGTGCGATGATCAACATTTTTGGCATCCATACGTTGCTCGGGTGCGGAGTATTGAATCTTTCCTAGGCTCACGCCAATACGGGTCAAATTACTATCCATAGTAGTGATTTTGGCTAGGCCAAAATCGAGCAGCTTCACATCGCCATTAGGCATCACCATCACATTTTCAGGCGATATATCCCGGTGAATGGTTACTTTATGGGCATGTTCAAGGGCATGACAAATCAAACTCAAGATTCGCACTGTATAACCCAAGCCCATGTTTTACCCTCGTTTTTTACGATTTTTCATGAGTGCACGAAGGCTTTTTCCTTCAAGATACTCCATTGTGTAATAGAGTAAATCCTCGTGCTGCCTCGCATCGAATATCTTCACGACGCATGGGTGATCAAGTTGGCGAGCAGCGGCTACTTCACGAGCAAAGCGTCGAGCCGCCTGAGTGTTTTTGCATATTTGGGCAGAAGCGTTTTTAAGGCGAGATCTTGTTGCGTTTGCCAGTCTTTCACATGATAAACCATGCCCATTCCACCACGCCCCAATAACGATATAATTTCATACCGATCGGCAAGGAGCGAACCGACTTCTAACTTAGCCATATCAGTACTCCTTTCCTTTTGGGGTTAAATAAAACCGGGGCAGCAGTGCACGCTGCCCCGGAATAAAAATCATTATCCGCGTAGTTTTTCAAGCAATACTTTGCAGGCTTTAATGCCTTCAACTTCTGTCATGTTCTTGCCTTCAAATTCAATACCGATATGGCCCGTGTATTTATGCTTATCGACAACATTGGCAATAAGGCGACTATAGTCGAGCTTGGTTTCTTCACCCGTTTTGGCGTTAAAGTCATAGCACTTTGCACTCACGGCTTTGGCATAAGGCATCATTCGGTCAATGGCATCGTAGTTATCGACGTCTTCAGGGAAGTTTCCGAAATCTGGCAGAGTACCAAAACTAGGATTATCTACACGCTTAATCAAATCAATCAACAAATCGGGATACGATGAGGGCCCCCAATGGTTTTCAATACAAACATTGAGACCTTTTTTTGCACCGTATTCTGCAATTGCTTTAAAGGATGGAACTGAACGCTTTATAAAGTCTTCACAGGCATCTTTATTGGACAGGAAATCCCGCGGGGCCCCGCCCCAATTCATTCGCACCGAATGGCAGCCTAGATCAGCGGCAATATCAATCCAGTGATTGTGTTTCTTAATGGCTTCTGCACGGCGTTCTTCGCGCTTGTCCCCCCCATTGCCTTGGCCATCAATCATAATCAATAAAATATCCACATCATGCTTAGCAGCATTGGCATCCATTTTCTTTACATAATCAGCGGTGTCACTGGACATCATCCCGTTCACCAATTCCAAAGCATTAATGCCTAGGTCTTCGCTGATAATGCTGGGCATTTCTAAATTGTCTAACTGCCCGTCTTTGCGTCCAATCATTTTATGCAATGACCATCCGGCAAGTGAAATATCGTAGCTACGTTTTGCAGCATGGGCAGTATTTATTGCCCCACCTGTAGCGGCCATTCCTGCAGTCAATAATCCAGTATTTTTCAAGAAAGTTCGCCGTGTTAATCCTTCATCTTTCATGCGTACATATTCCCTTATATAATTGACAATATTTTATAGTGCTCATCATTTATCATACCGTATTTTTTGCAAGTAGTCTAATTATAGGATATAGCTTGCAATAATTGGGTAAAGAAAATCCCCCTAAGTGCTTTATGATGAACACTTAGGGGGGGTTATTAAAGTTTTTAATACGTTTTCTTTATACTAAACCGTAGCCTTGGACAACGGATTTAATGCCGTCGTACTTTTCTTGCAACATTGAGGTAAGCGGGAGACGAAGCACATCTTGAATAAGTCCCATTTCAGCCAAAATTTTCTTTACAGGCATGGGGTTGGTTTCTGCGAAAAGCGCTTTGTTAATTGGTAACAATTCATAGTGCAATTCTTGTGCTTTAGCCAGGTCACCTGCATGGAATGCATTGCATAGATTGGCAACAAGACCAGGTAAGATATTCGCAGCTACTGAAACTACTCCAGATGCTCCAACGGACATCATAGGCAATGTCAATGGATCGTCTCCAGACATGATATTGATATCACAACGCTGACGAATTTGAGAAACTTGATCCACACTGCCACATGCTTCTTTCACAGACACAATTAATGGATGTTCATTAAGCTTGGCAATGGTGTCAGGTTCCATTTTAAGTTGGGTACGGCCAGGCACGTTGTAGAGCATAACTGGCAATCCCACTTCTTCAGCGACAGTAGTGTAGTGTGCAATCACTCCCGCTTCCGTAGGTTTATTGTAGTAGGGTGTAATCATCAATGCACCATCTGCCCCTACATCTTTAGCATATTGCGTAAGACCAAGTGTTTCAGCAGTGTTGTTGGAACCGGTACCGGCGACAACAGGTACACGTCGAGCAATTCGCTCAATAGCAAATGTGATGAGTTTCTTTTGTTCTTCATGGGTAAGCGTAGCCGCTTCCCCAGTGCATCCACAGGGAACAATCCCGTGTGTACCATTTTCTAATTGCAGATCAATCAAACGTCCATAGGCGTCATAATCGATATCAAAATTGTCTTTAAAAGGCGTTACCAACGCCACAAATGAACCGGAAAACATGTTTATCTCCTAAAAATCGAGGTCAAGCCCATTAGTGTAGCAAATGAGGACCAAGCCTGTATAGTTCAATGGGTTTATGCTTACTATTGGCTAAAACTCTAGCTAGCGTTACGTTTTTGAGTACGCTTGTGCTCTTCTACGTTCAAAATGCCTTTTCGTACACGGATGCTCTTGGGCGTGACCTCAACGAGTTCGTCGGGCGCAATCCATTCGAGCGCGGTGTCCAACGTCAATTCGCGAGGCACATCCAACCCTGTGCTGTGGTCTTTACCAGAAGCACGGTGATTGGTTAGGGCTTTTTTCTTTGTGGGCTTGCATGGGAAATCGCCCGCACGTGAACATTCACCAATGATCATGCCTTCATAGACTTCGACCATAGAGCTTACGAATAAGGTTCCGCGTTGTTGAAGGTTTTCCAGACTATATGATGTAGTTGCACCGGCTTCCATACTAATCATGGAACCACGATTACGGGCCACAACTTCTCCACTCCAGGCTTGGTATTCAGTGAAGCGAGACGCCATTACACCCAGACCGCGGGTATCGGTTAAAAATTCATTCCGGTAGCCGATGAGACCACGGGTAGGAATATTAAAAACTAAACGTACAAGTTCGCCGTTTCCAGCTTCTACATTTTTCAACTGTGCTTTACGCAGAGAAAGTTTTTCGATGACTGTCCCTTGGTATTCATTGGGTACATCAATGGTGAGTTCCTCGAAAGGTTCAAGAAGTTTTCCATTTTTATCGCGGTGTGTGACAATTTCCGGAGGCGACACACACAGCTCCATACCTTCGCGGCGCATTTCTTCAATGAGGATAGCTAAATGTAATTCACCACGACCGGAAACTTTGACTCCATCGCCGCGTTCGTTGTCTTCTACACGAAGAGCTACGTTGGTGCGTAGCTCACGGTCCAATCGGTCGCGCAATTGACGCAAGGTCACTGCAACGCCTTCTTGTCCAGCGAAGGGACCGTTGTTAACCAAGAAATACATGGATACAGTCGGCTCTTCAATTTCGATAGGACGCAGTGCGCAGTTTTCTTGTTCAGGTGCAGAAAGGGTATCACCGATATTAAGGGTTTCATGACAAGAAATCGTGACAATATCACCCGCTAAGACTTCATCAACTTCTACCGTCTCAAGGCCGCGTGTCACCCACATATAACGAGTACGGGCCATTTCAGTACCAACGACTGACCAATCTTCATGCTGTCCTTCTGCATCACCAGCAATCCATTCAACATCTTTCCATTCGGTCATAATACGTTCAACCATATCCGATTTCTTCAAACTTCCTTGAAGAATGCGTCCAGTTGCTGTTCGCCCAATGTGCTCGACCCAACCGATACTACTCACTTGCATCAAGAATGGAGCTTCGGGGTTGGAGTCAGGAGCCGGCACTTTATCAACGATGGTTTTAAAGAGCGCTTCCATTCCTTCGTGCTTTTCAGTTTCAAGATCATCCACTAACCATCCGTGAAGTCCTGAACCGTAAAGTACAGGGAAATCGCATTGATCATCACTCGCACCGAGTTCAACAAAGAGATCGAAAGTTTTATCGAGGGCTCCTTGCGGATCGCAGTTTGGGCGATCCGCTTTATTCACAATCACAATGGGCTTTAAGCCTAAGGCCAATGAACGCATCAATACATAACGTGTTTGTGGCATAGGGCCTTCGTTGGCATCTACTAGAAGCAACACAGAGTCTACCATGGACAACACACGTTCCACTTCACCCGCAAAGTCTGCGTGTCCTGGGGTATCAATAATATTAATAAGATACTTATTCCATTCTACAGCACAATGCTTGGAGCGAATAGTAATTCCACGTTCTTTTTCAATTTCATTATTGTCCATCATGCGCTCTTGCACTTCTTCGTTTGCACGATAGGCTTGCGTCGAATGGAAAATACTATCTATTAGTGTAGTTTTCCCGTGATCAATGTGGGCGATAATCGCTAGGTTGCGTATATGATCAGCTGCTGCCATGGTGGTTATCCTGTACTGCACTCAATAAAGGAGTGTAGATTGATTAAAATTCATTAATTAAACTGTGACTGTACGGCGTGAAGAGCGTTTAGTTTGTGTGCTTCGTGTTCGTTCACCACCGTGTGTTTTATTGAAGCCACCTGATTTACTAGGGCGAGAAGGCTTACCGGAACGTTTGGGAGCCCCGTTGTTGGAACGCTTAGGTGTACCACCGTTGCTAGAGCTCTTAGCACCGTTTCCGTTAAATGAACGCTTAGAAGAGCCCCTATTACTCGAGCTTTTAGGTCCATTTTCATTAAATGAATGTTTTGATGAGCCACCGTTGTTTGAACGTTTAGGGCCGTTGCCATTAAACGAGCGTTTTGGACGACCGTTGGATGGACGTTTTGAACGTGAATTTTCATCGCGACTGGTACGTGAACGTTCGTTACGTGGGCGTTCGCTTTGAGCGCTGTCACCGTTACGACTGATGAGTTCACGTCCTTCACCGGATACTTCATTCGCACGATTTTGTGATGATTTATAGCGATCTGCACGAGTACGTTTTTTTCCGCCTGGTACGGGACCACTGTTGCGACCTTTACCTTTAGGAAAATGTCCACTGCCATTGCCGGAGCGAGGCTTAGTTCCGCCACCGCGCGTAGCTGCTTTTCCTCGAACGTTGGTATCTACCTTAATAGCACCAACCCAATCTTTTTGAGGAATTTTATTGCCCAATTCTTTTTCAATATCACGCAATGTACGTGCATCTTCTTTGGAAACAAAAGTGATGGCGTCACCATCGGCACTGGCACGAGCGGTACGACCAATACGGTGTACATAGTCATCATAGGCCATTGGGATATCGAAGTTAATGACGTGAGTTACACCTTGGATATCAATCCCACGTGCAGCCACATCGGTTGCTACGAGTACATCGCATGAACCTTTACGGAATGCATCAATCGCAATTTTACGTTGGCTTTGTGTACGCCCCCCGTGAATGGCATGCGCTTTGATGCCTTGAGCTTTCAATGTTTTAGTAATACGGTCGGTACGATGTTTAGTACGCATAAATACGATGGTTGATTCCACTTCGGGCTCATTCAGAATTTTTTGTAGTAATTGTGCTTTTTGATTTTGGTCAACTGTATACACATGTTGGCGAACCGCTTTAGCAGGAGCTACACGTCCGATTTCGATACGCTTGGGGTTGTTCATGAATTGCTTGGTAAGCTTTTCAATTTCTTTAGGGAAGGTCGCGGAAAATAACATCGTTTGGCGATCTTCGGGAAGGTGGCTCAAGATTTCTTTGATATCGGGCATAAATCCCATATCGAGCATACGATCGGCTTCGTCGATAACCAATGTGTTGCAGTATGAGAAATCAATATTACCGCGCTCCATGTGGTCCATCAAACGGCCAGGAGTCGCTACGATGATGTCCACACCGCGCTTGAGTGCTTTCGCTTGACGGTCAATGCTTACACCCCCGAAAATACATACGGAATTCAATTCCAAAATGCGCCCGATGGCTTCAATGACTTTATGAACTTGCTGAGCCAATTCGCGAGTCGGTGCTAATACAAGCATCCGATTACGCTCACGGTCTTCTTCATCAAGACAAGTTAAGGCTGGCAAAGTAAAAGCTAAGGTTTTACCACTACCTGTTTGTGAGATAGCTAGAATATCGTGCCCATCAAGAGCAATATCCATGGTTTGGGCCTGAATAGGCGTGGCTTCGGTGATGCCCTTACGATTCAAATACTTTACTACTAAGGGATCGAGATTTTTCTCACTAAATGACATAGTTCTTCCTTCAAATGTTTGTCAGGCACACTTCAGGCGTGACAAGGCTGATCCTGTATGCTCAGCACAAACATCAAAGGAAACAAAAGGGATGTGACCGTGTTTTAGGAGGTGAGCATCGTGTAGCTCTAAGGCTACAAACAGGGCTAACGACGAAATGTCGAAAGTCTTAAGTGCAATGAGTATACAGAGACCGGGGTGGCTTGTCAAGTGTTTACTATTTTGCTAGATCCCTTATTATTAGAATCGATTCTAAAGTTTAAATTTTTCCTAGTGAAAATATCTACTATTAGTGATAACGTAACGTTTCAGGATTCACAGTAAAAATATATTTTATATATCTTAGGGAAAAAATCGTGGCACCGTTTGCATTGATTGGGACGGGATTACTTATCTCACAGGCTGGGAGAACAGTCTAGTGCTAATACTGGTAGGTCTTCTTGTGAGCATTGGTGCTCATGTATTGGATGGCCAAGACGTGTTGTGTGGTTTTGTATTTGCCATCCTTTGCATTGGTGCATTTTTTTTACGGCAAGTACGAGGCAAGTACATGGTAGTCATTACGTACATAGATGATGGAATTAATGACATCATGAAAATGGGATTAACTGAAGAATTTTATTAGGAACAACTTATACATGCTGAGGCCTATGCAAAAGTGAATCAATTTAACAAAACGGGCATTTTTTCAATTTATGGTCGATAATGGCTACTCGTATGCGTCAACTGCTTCAGAAGTGACGGAGGATGAACTTAACCAATTTTGGGAATATGATATGCCTCGATTGAATCAAATGGTGGTATAAAAGCCCTCTTTCGAGGATTGGAAGAATAGCATTAACACCCAATTTGATGCCGAGATAGACAACAATCTCAATATCGCTGAACTAATCACCGATTCACTGGATTTAATTTACCTGCTATTCATCACCTTTGGCACATCAACAGCCTTTCGGGTAGGATCGGGCATGACCGAAGAGCATGAATAATCATATATACCTAAACTGTTTATGCAGTTAATACTTTTTCATGCAACCAGTTGGTTATTTCTAAATGCCTTTGAACAGGGTTATTGACTGAGTCGTTTGTTGTAGAATCAGTTTCACAATTACTATAAGCTTCAATTTGCTTGTCGAGGGTTACCGCGCTTTTGAATATCTTTTCGGCAAGCAGTTTTTCATGCAGTCGCCGCATAACTATAGCCATCGTAGCGAAATTAAACTCTGGGTGGTATTGTACCCCCCAAAAGGAGCTACGATCTGTGTCTATACTCATGGCTTGAACCTTGGACATGGCGTTTCCGGCAAGGACTATTGCATTTTGAGGTAAGGAATCCACTTCATCCATATGTACCTCAAGCGTATCAAAAACGTCTCCTTTTCCTTTAAACATAGGGTGATTATTACCTGCGTCGGTTAATGTAATATCACGACCAACACCTATTTCACGGCCCTTAGGATTACAGCGCACCGAACCCCCAAGTGCGATGGTCATAATTTGCATCCCCCAGCAGCTACCGAATATAGAAACACCGGAGGCGTATGCTTGCTTGGCCATTTCGATTTGATGACTTACTTCGGGGGCGGTGTTGTAACAGTTGAGTGCAGAACCGGTCCACACAATACCTTGGTAGTCTATGAAGGATTTTCCTTCGGGCAAACAATGTGCACCCTTTTCACTGGGAGACACTATTGTACAGACGATGCGCGAGTCGAAGGATTCCAATAAGGCTGCATAGGACACGCCATAGGTTTTTCCACCTAAGGACTGCATCAAGGTTGAGGTGGCTTGGTCATTGCCCTCAACCACCAATAAGGCTACTTGCTTCACGTGTTTAATATTCCTTCAAAAGATTGTGTAACTACATAGCCCCAGTATAACAAAACTAAAAACTTAAGATTGTAGTTGTATCTTTAGCCCAAAGGGTGGATGGTTTTGCTGATAGGGCGAGTCATACCG
>Ga0315320_10000010_pt1 | contig 190267 bp, 162 predicted proteins | sample M140m21515metaG_FD_203458 | JGI IMG/M metagenome (GOLD analysis project Ga0315320, IMG submission 203458) | Ammonia-oxidizing marine archaeal communities from Monterey Bay, California, United States - M1 40m 21515 | ecosystem: Environmental > Aquatic > Marine > Coastal | place: USA... | reverse complement strand
CTTCGACCACTTTGAGCCCAAACTCCCCCCCGTCGCTCAGAAAGCCCCCTACCTATTCCTCGGCAACACCCACCCCAAAATCCAAATGATGACCCTCGAACAATCCCAACACAAATTCGTAGCCCTTGACACCATGAACCTCTGGATCGACATCGCCCACGACGAGCTCAAAGCCATCCTCAAAAAAATCGACTGCCTCATCATCAACGACGAAGAAGTCATCCAACTCACTCAAGACCACAACCTCATCCGCGCCACCCGAAAAATTCAGGACATGGGCCCCAAAATCATCTGCACTAAAAAAGGTGAACACGGTTGCCTGCTCTTCCACGGTGACCAAATATTCTCCGCCCCTGCCTACCCTATGATGGAAGTCGTCGACCCCACCGGCGCCGGAGACTCCTTCGCGGGAGGCTTCATGGGTTACATCGCCCAGCAAGACGACATCTCATTCAACACCCTTAAAAGGGCCGTCATCCACGGCTCCGCTGTGGCCTCTAACCTCTGCTCCCAATTCGGTCCCGACGGCCTCACCAAAATCAATAAAGACGATATCGAGGCCCGTGTTCAAGAATTCGCCAAGCTGGTAAAGTTTTAACTACAGATAAGACACCTTTAATCATTCAATTTTGCCCATTTCTTCCACCACGAAGTCTTTATACTACAAGAGGATGCTGGAATACCCGCCAGAAGGATTATTGATACCCCAAAACGACACAAAGTTATTAAAGCGTTAGAATGCACGACGGGATGCAAAAGCCTTTAACGAACTCCTCACCGCATAAACGAGCCAGGTTTATGCCTTTTCTTTGCGTATTCTACGCAAAGAAAAGGATGCCGAAGACGTAGCTTAGTAATGCTTCCTCCGGCTTGCGCAATCCAGCGATGAAATTAAAATATCCATCGGCGGTTAGCTTCACCGTGTCGCAACCACCAAAAGTCTGGACCGAATTCGTTCTCAAGTACGTCAACGCAAAAGGGAACGTAACTACCAGGAAACCCGCCTCATCCCCCAATCCACAGACTAGAACGGTATCCAAGAGCATATAAATACTGCAATAGATGCCTTGCCCGATATTCTTAGACTAGTCTTGGTCAGTCATTTTATGATTTTGAGTATTAATCAGCCAGTAGGGCTTGTATATCGGCTTCGATTAATTCGAATTTAAGATGTATAAGATCATCAGTATTTTTAGTGGCAACAATATCAAGGCGTAAAGTCTCATCATCAGGTTCCCGCCAATTCTCCGTATCAAAAACACCTAAGACAACAAATCCGGCCTCCACTAGGGTTGCTCTGATTTCATCTTGTGTGTATACACGTTCTTGCATAACGCTTCGCTCACCTTTATTGACTCTTATCTTATTGGTAATGATTCGGTTTTCAGCATCATATTTCCCACTCCACCGTGCTTTATGTCCGGAATTGTTATCAACCCAGTCTTTATCAGCGAAATGGTCAACCACCATGCGTTCGGTGATAACATCGAAGGCCAACACTCCTATATCATTCAGGGCATCATACATAGAAGTTAATGTTCGTTGAAGGCCTCCATCGTGCGTTACAAAATTGAGACTATCAAAGAAGCAGGTTGCCATAGCAAAGTGATTTTTAAAAGGCAAATGACACATATCGGCTTGAGCCACTTGCATGCCTTCTGATTGATTTTTCGCTTCTTCAAGCATGGCCTTCGATAGATCTATACCATATGATGCCCAACGGTGGTCAATCAATTCACGTAAAAGCGAACCAGTTCCACAGGCTATATCGAGATGGGAAAAGTCTTCATCTGGACACAATTCGGCGAGCATCGTTGTAACAACTACCCACCGCTCATAATCGATGTGGTCCATCATTGAATTATAATGAGGTGCAATGTGTTTAAAAGAATCGGAGGACATTTACGCTTTCGCATTTAGCCAGGTTATAAAAGCTTCAGTATCTTCGTTCACTCCGTGTTTTTCACGAGTAAATTCACTTCGAGTTTTAGCAACGAAATCTAAGGTGGCGTAATACCCTTCCGAAGTCAATATCTCACGTGCACGAGCGGCCTCGGGTCGGGTGCGTAAGGGCTCAGCAAAATCTGCAATATACAATGCACATCCAACTGCATTCCAATTACCTTTTCCAGTGGTATGAAATTCTATTGCTTCTAAAACATCTTCGTCAGTGACACCAAGATCGATTCTACATTCAACTGCGGCAACTGGACCATGGAGTAGGTTTGGTGTGTCCAGATGTTCCTTTAAGTTATAGTCTTCGGCTTTTAACCGTAGCTCTACCTTGGTATAGGCTTTACATAAATCATGCAATAGCCCAGCAGTGACAGCTTGCTCTTTACTGATTTTAGCTTCATGGGAGAATGTCAGCATAAATCGTGCTACTGACTGGACATGATTTAATGTTTTTCCGGGCAACCGTTTAGTCAACAGTGCTAAATATTCATCGGCACGAGGTGTGGTAAATTCAACAGCCATATAATCCTCGCTCCTGAATCAATTCTTCAACTTTTCTAGGCAGCAATGAGTCAATAGGCTCGCATTGCTTAATTGCTGTACGTACTTTGGTTGAAGAAAGGGCAGATTCAACGAAGGGTAACATGTCATAATGCCCATCTAGTGATGAATCTATTTGAGTATCGGAACCCAGTCTGGGTAATACCAGTAAATGAGCATGGTTCATTATCACTTCTGGTTGTCGCCATTTAGGAAAATCAACTAAAGAATCTTGGCCTATTATCATAAAAAGCGTTGCTTCAGAGTATTCTTCTTGCAATTCTTTCAATGTATCTATGGTATACGAGGGGCCTTCACGGCGCAATTCCATATCACTTACATCGAAACGAGTTTCACCTTTGGTAGCCGCTTCGACCATGGCCATGCGATCTTCAGGAGAAGCATGTGTGTTATTTTGCTTATGTGGAGGAATGGATGAAACGACAAAAAGTACTTTATCCAACGATGCCGTTTCCATAGCTGTGTGGGCCATAGAAAGATGGGCGTTGTGAATAGGGTCAAAGGTACCTCCAAAAACTCCGATGCGTTGTACTTGATTCATGGCCACCATAATACGCGATTAAGTGCGGGTTTGTCCTGTTCCACGGACGATATATTTGAGCGCTGTTAGCTCTTTTAAAGCCATGGGGCCTCTACAGTGTAGTTTACTTGTACTGATGCCCAATTCTGCACCTAGGCCAAATTCGTAGCCATCTGTAAAGTAGGTTGAAGCATTAACATACACTGCGGCACTGTCAATAGCATCAAGAAAACGCTCTGAAGCTTCGTAACTATCCGTGACAATCGCGTCGGAGTGATGCGATCCATACATATTGATATGCGTAATGGCCTCTTCAATACCATTGACTAATTTTATGGATAAAATTTTGTCGTTGTATTCAGATACCCAATCTTCATCGGTTGCTGGATTGCAGTCAATGATCGCTTGGGTCGCTTTACATCCACGCAATTCACAGCCATCTTTTACTAAGTCTTCTGCAATATATGGTAAAAATTCAGTCGCAATCGCTTGATCTATCAATAAAGTTTCCATTGCATTGCATACACTTGGTCGTTGAAGTTTTGCGTTTATACAAATTGAATGCGCCATGTCGAGATCAGCTTTGGGGTGCACATAGGTGTGGCAAATTCCATCCAAGTGCGCAACTACTGGTATACGCGAGCCTTCATAGATTCGTTCGATAAGTGAACGACCGCCACGGGGTACTATCAGATCGATATGGCGATCGAGTTTTAACATTTCACCAACTGCTGCTCTATCTATAGTGGATATAATTTGAACAGCATGCTCCGGCGCCCCAGCAGCTACTGCACCATCCACAAAGATTTTAGCGATGGCGACATTTGAATGGATGGCTTCAGAACCACCTCGTAGGACACAGGCATTGCCTGATTTCAAGCAAAGTCCAGCAGCATCAGCAGTCACATTGGGTCGGCTTTCGTAGATAATCCCAACTACACCAAGTGGTTGACGGATTTGTGCGATACGTAATCCATTGGGACGTACAATCTGATTGGTGATTTCACCGACGGGATCGGGTAAAGAAGCCACGACTTCTAAGCCGTGAGCCATAGATTCAATACGTGCATCGGTCAGCTCAAGGCGATCGAGCATAGCTCCGGAGAGGCCTTTTTCAGCGCCATTTTTTAGGTCTTTTGCATTTTCCACTTGCAACAACGCTTTAGAATCACGCAGGCGCTTTGCAATTTCTTGTAGGGCTGCATTTTTAACGGCGGACGACATGGAACGCAGTACATCCGATGCTTTTCGTGCTTGCACACCATTGGTAAGCAATTCGTCTTGTAATGATTGTTCTGTTGTTGCCATGGACCTCACCTATTTATGTTTTTATAACTACATTCTATGCATACTTACATCAAGACTAGATTATCACGGTGTATGACCGAATCATAATCCTTTTGGCCTAGATGCTCTTCTATTTCATGAGTTTTCACGCCGCATATTTTCTGCATATTTTCGGAAGAATAATTCACCAATCCACGCGCAATTTCGCGCCCCGTGGAATCTACAATACTAACAGCATCACCGGGTTCAAATGAGCCCTCGACGGTTACCATTCCAGCGGGCAAGAGGCTTTTATTTTGTTCAACCAAAGCATTCGCGGCCCCTTCATCGATTTGAATCGTTCCCTTCATGGATGACCCATAGGCAATCCATCGCTTTCGTGGGGCAAGGCCATTTTCGCTGGCACCAAATACAGTCATAAGGGCTTCACCTCTTAATACTTCCGAGATGATGTTTTCCCGATGGCCGTTTGCAATGACCAGTGGCAATCCTGATGAGCAGGCAATTTTTGCTGCATCCAATTTTGTTTTCATCCCACCAATAGATGTCGCTACAGCAGTATCTTCTGCAAAGGATTCTATATCGGTAGTGACATTTATCACATGGGGAATCAACTCTGCATTGGGATCAATTGCGGGGTTGGTTTTATAAAGACCATTTACATCACTAAGTAGTATCAGCAAGTCCGCGTCGATTTTGGCTGCAACTCTGGCCGAAAGGGTGTCATTATCACCAAAGCGAATTTCATTGGTGGCTGTGGAGTCATTTTCGTTTATGATGGGAATGATGTCAGTGAACTCAAACAGAGTATTAATGGTATTTCGAACATTTAAATATGATTGGTGTTCATCTAAATCACTTGCAGACAAAAGGACTTGAGCGGTTTTTAGTCCATCACCGAAAGTTTGAAACAGCGTTTCATAGAAATGCATCAAGCGCGCTTGCCCTACGGCTGCTGTAGCTTGCTTAAGACGTAACAGCTCAGGGCGTTCATCCATCCCAAGACGATCCATGCCACAGCCCATCGCACCTGAAGATACTATAACAAGATTCAAGTTATACTTTCGTTTTACACGAGCAAGATCTTGTACCAGTCCTTCCAATATGGAACCGTCGAACCCTTGCTCATTACTGAGCAGGGTTGTTCCAATTTTTACGACGAGCGTTTTTATGTTTGTAAAATCGTGTTGCATGCTCAATTATTTCCGGTATTCCATTTCTACACCGCCAATCACTATAGTATCGCCTTCTTCAGCGCCCATGCGTTGTAAGGCTTTATAGAGTCCACTTTTTTCAAGAACAATATCCAAGTGATGTAGCCCTTCCTCATTATCAAAGTTTGTCATGCGTACTGCACGGACGACTTTTTTACCATCCACGACAAATCCATCTTCGGTTTCGGTAATGGTAAAGGGGGCATCGTATGTATATTCTACTGTGGGCTCAGGATCAGGTTCTTGACCTTCTAGTTTTCGGTTGTATGCCTCCAAGGTTTCCCAGAGCCGTTGTAGTAAATCACTTACCCCTTCACCAGTTGCAGACGAAATGAGTCGAGAATCAACAAATTCCTGCGACAATTCTTCGAATTGCTCTTTATTCTCGGTAATGTCTGCCTTGGTAAACACGAGTACCTTTGGGCGTTCTTTGAATTCATCGCTGTGTTCTAGCAATTCATTTAATAATATATCGTAGGTTTCGCGGGGATCTTGAAACAAGGGGTCGATAAAGAATAAGAGTACTTTAGTGCGTTCGATGTGGCGCAGGAAGTCATGACCTAGACCTTTTCCTTGCGCTGCGCCTTCGATAATCCCTGGGATATCGGCAATCGCTAAAGTACGGTATTCGTCAAGTGACACTACACCTAAATTCGGTGTGAGGGTAGTAAATGGATAGTCGGCAATTTTAGGAGTCGCATTGCTGACACGAGATAAAAAAGTTGATTTTCCGGCATTGGGTAACCCAACAATTCCAATATCAGCCATTAATTTTAACTCGAGCTGTAGTTCGAGTTCTTGTCCGGGCTCTCCCATTTCGTGGAATTTTGGGACGCGATTTTTACCGGAAGCAAAGCGGGCATTTCCGCCGCCCCCTTTTCCGCCATGACCAGCAAGGAATCGTTGAGCGTCTTCGACAAGATCGCACAGAATCGCTTTTGTATGGCGATCTTTAATTACTGTGCCCATTGGAACAGGAATTTCGAGGTCTTCGCCGCATTTTCCATGCATGGCACTTCCCATACCATGTGTGCCGCGGTTGCCCCGCCATTCAGGATGGTATCGGAGATCCTGCAGGGTGCCTAAACGAGACGAGGCGACGATATATACATCGCCGCCATCGCCGCCGTTACCACCGTTTGGACCACCTTGGGCAACAAATTTTTCACGCAGAAAACTGGTGCATCCATTGCCCCCGGCTCCACCTGTTACTTTAATGCGGACGCGGTCAATAAACATAATAAGTTTTCTGAGAAATGATTACGAGCCTATTCAGCCGTAATAACATCAATACATTTACGATCTTTACGTGTGTTACGGAATTGTACGATACCGTCTGCAACAGCAAACAAGGTATAGTCACTTCCCAAGCCCACGTTTTTGCCTGGGTGGAAAGTTGTTCCGCGTTGACGTACTAAGATATTTCCGGCTTTAACCGTTTGGCCGCCGTATTTTTTAACACCAAGGCGCTTGGACTCTGAATCGCGTCCGTTACGTGTACTACCGCCTGCTTTTTTATGTGACATGGTATAACTCCTTTAATTCAATCCTACGAGCAATCAAGTGCCCCCGTGATTAGCCCTGAATTTTTTGAATTTTCAATTCGGTATAACACTGACGATGACCGTATGTACGGTGATAGTTTTTACGACGTTTCATTTTGAACACGCGAATTTTTTTGCGGCGTCCTTGACCCGTCACTTCACAGACTACTTTAGCGGCTTCTAACGCTGCCGGATCGAAAACGGGTCCGTCTTCTTTACCGATCATTTTCACATCGCTGATTTCGACTGTGTCGCCTACGTTACCTTCAAGTTTCTCTACACGAATCACATCGCCTTCAGAAACACGAAGTTGTTTACCACCGGTTTTTAATACTACATACATTTTTCTCTCCACACTAGGTCGTTGCATTTCACTCAACGACGATTATAAAACTGTAATAGTTTGTTTTAGGTTATGTATATGTTCACGATGTATTTCGACTTGCCTGGAAATCATTAGCGGCTTTGCGGATTTCCGCAATGGCTGATAGTGATGCCAGATAACTCGATTTCACATTACGAGGTGAGGGGTTGTTTTCTGTTTTGGCAGTTAACTTACCAAAAGCTCCTTCTGCATGAATTTCATGAGAATTTATGGTAGCTTCGGGGTCTGCTATCACGCGCACTTCAGTATTCGCTGGCCCTAATCCAGCAAAACTTAGCGCGGCCGCTACATTTACGTTTTTGGGGAAGGCCTGAACTGCGTCCAAAGCATTTCCTTCAAAAACGGTTAACGGTACTGAAATACCGTCAACGTCAATCCCTTGTTCAACTAAATACGGAGCTCCGGATAATCCTGCCGGTGGCTTCCGAGTGGTCAATGTTACGCGCGTTAAGCCCGCTTCCTTGGCCGATCGAATTCCGTCCAATCCACACAATGCCCCTGAAGGCAGGTAAATTTGAACGCCTCGTTTTCGTGCGCGCTCTACCAGTTCTGGGTCAGTGAGTAATCCGCCTACGCTCATTATCAGGCAATCGACCTGATGCGCAATTGCGGCATCCACCACTGCTGGAACCACTTGAGCCACAGCTGCCTCGATTAAAAAATCGACCGATACTGCTGTCTCGTGCACGTTTGCTATGGAAGCTTGCAAATCAAAGGTCTCATTTAGTGCTTTGGCTTGCGCAACATCCACATCGGATAGAGCAACAATTTGAGCCGATATATCCCCGTTTTTTAAGGCTATACAGAGATCTGTTGCAATATTTCCGCAACCGATTAATCCACATTTCATCGAACTCATAAAGAACCTATCCATTAATGCACTTGTACTCGCTTCCTACACATACAAACCCAAGGGGTTGTACATATGGCATGTAAATCGAGCACGAAAGTGCATAATGTTAGCATATGGGTGGTCGCAAGTCAAGCTACTGTCATGGGTTAAAGACCATAGTTTCTTTAAGGAATTCAGAGGAATTGTTTCCCAAAATACGTGGATATAGTATCAATTCCCTGCAATACTACCTCTTTTACGGAATGTTAAAAAGTTGACTACTATTTACACGAATCGTATAATTAAACAATTAGACAAACTAACTATTTTCATTTCTGCTACAACGTAACCCAAAGTCGCTAAGTCGCACCATATATAAGGTATGAGCGCCTTAACCCCCCTGAAAGCACTCTGATGCTGCAAAAGTTAATCTCATCGCTATCGTTTCGCATGCTTGCTACGTCTTTGATATTGGTTCTCCTATTTACAGGGTGTGCCCGGTTTTCACCTACTTCTCGGGGTTCTGAGGACTTAATTCTTCCTGAATCGTATACATTATATGATGCGAATCAGGCCTCTCCTGATCGATGGTGGACAGAGTTTAATTCGAATGAGTTAAATAAATTGATTGACGAATCGATATCGGGAAATTTTAGTATTCAACAGGCCATGGCACGCATGGACCAAGCAATGGCCATTGCTCGACAAAACCGTTCGACCCTATTCCCAAAAATCGATTATGGAGTAGATGCTGAGCTACGCTCTACACATAGGGATGAAGGATTTTCGGCTTCAAGTCGTATGCAGACATTGAATACCGAGTCGTATGGAGTAGGTATTGCTTCATCCTATGAAGTGGATTTATGGAAACGACTTCACGCAAACAGACAATCTGCAAACCTTAATCTTGAAGCTACCAAGGAAGACTTGTATGCAGTCATGAACAGCATTGCGGGCCAAATGAGTTTGACTTGGCTGGATCTATTGGAAGTCTCTCAATTTATTGCTGTGACTCAATCGCAATTAAAGGCTAACCAAACGATCTTGGATCTTATGGAATTGCGTTTTCGCAAAGGGCGTGCAAGTGCATTGGATGTGTTTCAGCAACGTCAGGTTATTGCGCGAACTGAATCAATACTCCCCCCACTTTTTGCCCAGAAAAAAGTTTTAGTACATGAACTCAATTTACTTTCAGGAAAAGCGCCTGATTATAATCGTGTTTTTAATGCTTTAACCTACCCAACTCTTGATGCATTGCCTTCCTATGGTGTCCCTATGGATCTCTTGGCCAATCGTCCAGATATTCGCGCAAGTGGCTTGCGCTTACAATCAGCTGATTGGCAAGTATCAGCTGCTCGTGCTGACCGATTACCCTTTTTGCGGATCACTAGTGGATTTTCCTTTAATGGTGACAATGTGGATGTGTTGTTCGATAATTGGATCGCGACGTTATCAAGTAGCGTCACAGGGCCTATTTTTGATGCTGGCCGTCGCAAAGCTGAAGTTCAGCGTACCCGTGCGGTGGTCGATGAACGCTTGAATGCTTACCGCCAGACTGTTCTTATTGCATTAACCGATGTCGAAAACAGCTTAACCCGTACGGTTCATCAGGAAGAATATATAGAATCATTAACTAAACAATTCAATGCTGCAAAGCAAACTTATACTGAAGCCCAAAATCGGTATCAAAAGGGCTTAAATGATTATTTACCCGTATTAACTGCATTGTCGAATTCTCAAAACTTGGAACGAGATGTGATTACTGCGGAGCATGATCTACTGGCGTTACGGGTTGGTTTACATTTGGCCTTAGGCGGCACATGGATGGAATCGTCACTCACTGCAGAATCTAAGGAACATTAAGCATGTCAGAAGAAACAGAAACTAAGGCCGAAACTACTCCTTCTACTAGCGCAAGAATTATCGTGATGTTAATTAAAGCAGCAGCGGCGGTAATTACGTTAGTCATCACTTATTTTATTTATCAACAGATGATGAATACCGCTCCGAGGGCTAGTCGAATACCCCCTGAACGTTTGGCACGCTTGGTGGATGTAAGCGCAGCTCAAGTCTTTACGAAATCCGTCACAATAGAGGCTCGCGGCGTGGTGATAGCTGCAAAAGAAATTTCATTGCGTCCGCAGGTATCGGGAGAGGTGGTTTCAATTGATGATCGACTAATTCCAGGGGGACATTTTAATCAAGATGATGTTCTTTTAACGATTGAGCAAGAAGACTATAAATATTCTCTGGAACAAGCTAAAAGTGCATTGACCCAAGCACAGGCTTCGTTAACCTTGGAGATCGGCAACCAAGAAGTGGCTCAAGGTGAGTATAAAGTGTTGGGTGAAGACCTATCTGATGCAGACAAGAGTCTCGTTTTTCGTGAGCCTCAACTCGCTATGGCCAAAGCACAAGTATCTTCTAATAAGGCCCTTGTAGCAGATGCTGAACTGGATTTAAAACGCACTTCACTTAGAGCCCCATTTGATGCTTTGGTGATGCAAAAGAATGTGGACATGGGAACTATTCTGAGTCCACAGTCGGACATTATTAAGTTAATTGGTACGGATACCTATTGGATTGAGCTTTCTATTCCCCATAAAGATCTAAAATGGATTCGCACCTCTACGGACTCTGAATTGGGCTCAACAGTTGTATTGCGTCATCCCAAAGTTTGGGGACGAGAAGCTACGCGTGAAGGGTATGTATTGCACCTGTTGCCCGAGCTTTCTAATCAAGGCCGTATGGCTCGGATATTAGTGGCTGTCGATGACCCATTGGCGATAAAAGTGGAGAATGCTGGCCTTCCACAGTTATTAATTGGTCAATTCTTAGAAGCGGATGTGATTGGCATTCCTGTAGCCAATTCGATAGAAATCCCACGAGAGTTTTTACGAAATGGTGAAATGATCTGGGTTATGGATGAAACCAACACCCTTGAGATTCGTTCTTTGGATATTGTCTATCGCGGAATGAGCACGGTTTTAGCTACCGGGGGAATTCGTGAAGGCGAACAGATCGTTGTTAATGATTTATCAACAGCCTCAGAGGGAATGGCATTGAGAACCAATTCCTCCTCTACTGAACCTGATAAACCTGTTGATGCCGTTGCAGGTGAAGAGTCATGAGTGACACTACGAATAAAGGCCCTATTGCCTGGATGGCAAGTCATGGAGTTGCGCCCAACATTCTGATGTTGTTGTTTATTGCTGGTGGCGTGTTCATGTATTTCCAAATGAAGAAGGAAGTTTTTCCTGATTTTGCACCGGATCGGGTCACCGTTATCGTCCCTTTTCCCGGTGCAGGCCCCGAAGAAGTTGAGGAAGGGGTTATCCTGGCTATTGAAGAGGAGGTTCGTTCGTTAACAGGGGTGGACGAGATACAGGCAACTGCATCTGAAGGTAACGCCCTGGTTGTTATAGAAGCATTAACTGGTGCCGATGTGCAGCGCTTGCATCAGGATGTAAAACAGGCGGTAGATCGCATTGATACATTCCCGGAGGATATCAGGGAACCGCGAGTTTCTTTAAGCACATGGCGTCGCTCAGTCATCGATTTAAAATTGTATGGCGATGTGGATGAGTGGACATTACGTGAAGCGACAGAATTGGTTCGTAATGGATTATTACAACATCCTGATATTACCCAAATCGATCTGTTGGGTGATCGAGATATGGAAATCCAAATTGAAATTCCTCAAACCATATTACGCGAGTATGGTTTAACCTTATCGGAAGTTGCACGCATTATTGCGGATTCTGCTTTGGATCGTTCGGGTGGGTCTTTGGAAACCCAGGCGGGTGAAATTCGTATTCGGGTACAGGAGCGTCGTGAATGGGCTAAAGAGTATAGGAATATACCTATTATTACGCCGACAACTGGCGATATCGTTCGATTAGGAGATATCGCAACCATTATTGAGGGCTTCGAAGAAAGTGACCGTCTGGGTACTTTTAATGGAGTCCGGTCCATGGGGATCAATGTATTACGTGTTGGGGATGAGACGCCTATTGCTGTGGCGAATGGTGTTATGAATTCATTGCCTGACATTATTGCCTTGCTCCCTAAGGGGATGGACATTGCTATTACCGATGACGATGCTGTGCTTTATTCACAACGTCGAGATCTGTTGCTTAAAAATGGTGGTATTGGATTAGTTCTAGTACTTTTTATTTTATCATTATTCCTTGAATTTCGATTAGCATTTTGGGTTATGATGGGAATCCCCACTTCCTTTTTGGGTGCTATGTTATTTCTGCCTTTTTTTGGTGTATCGGTCAATATGGTTTCTATGTTTGCCGTGATTCTGGCCTTGGGTATCGTGGTTGATGATGCGATTGTGGCCGGTGAAAATATCTATGAACATCGACAACGCGGCGATGGGTATCTTAAATCGGCTGTTCTAGGTGCGAGGGACATCTCTGTACCTGTAACATTTTCAATTCTAACCAATATAGTGGCCTTTTTGCCTTTAGCATTTATTCCGGGGACCATAGGTAAATTTTGGGGCGTAATACCCATAGTGGTCAGCTTAGCTTTCATTATTTCGTGGGTCGAAGCTTTGTTTATTCTGCCGTATCATTTATCGCATGTGAAAGATAAAAAGCGCGGAGTCATCGGTACGCGCTTGCATTCGATGCAGGGAAAAATTGCCCAGGGTATGAATTGGTTTTCAGCATCTGTATATGGCCCCTTTCTTAAATTAGCGTTGCGTTGGCGTTATTTCACTTTGTCTATCATCATCGCTTCTTTTGTATTGGTGTTGGCAATTCCTATGAGCGGCCGTATGGGCATCATAACCATGCCCGAAGTCGAAGGTGAATATGCACATTGCACAGCTCGCCTACCTTTGGGCTCACCTATGTCTCGTGCAGAGGAAGTGTGCGACTTATTGGTCGCCAGCGCAGACAAAGTATTGAAAGAGCATGGCGGTGATGATTTGGGTACGGGGGTATTTGCCCTGATCGATGAAAATGAAATAATTGTTCGAATCCATTTGATTGAAGCCAGCATACGAAATTTTACTACTGCTGAAGTGACTGAAATGTGGCGGGATGAGTTGGACTCTGATATCCCAGGACTTGAAATGTTACGGTTTGCGTCAGATTCTGGATTTGGCGGTGGTCCCAAATTTTCTATTGAGCTATCTCATTGGAATGTGAACATTCTAAACAAAGCTTCTGAAGAATTGGCTTTAATGCTGAGTGAATATTCCAATGTGAAAGATGTTGATGATGGCTATGCACCTGGCAAAATGCAGTTGGATTTTAAGGCCAATGATGAAGCCCGAGTTTTGGGTTTGGATGCGGGTGATATAGCACGCCAAGTACGCTCTAGCTTTTATGGAGTTGAACCGATCCGGCAACAACGTGGACGCAATGAAGTCACGGTGAAAGTTCGCTTACCGTTAGAGGAACGTGGCAAAGAATCCGACATCGAAAACTTGCTCTTATTTACGCCTGACGGTGGTGAGGTACCTTTGTATCAAGTTGCTGAAGTTGTTCGAGGCCGTGCGTATACCGATATTGAACGACGCAATGGGAAACGTGTCGTTACTGTTACGGGCAATATCGTACCTGTTAGTGAAACCAGTATTGTCTTGGCTACGGCTAAGGAAGATTTGCTTCCACAACTAATGACGAAGTATCCAGGATTAAGTTATTCGTTTGAAGGACGCCAAGCGGACATGCGCGAATCTCGCTTAGCATTGCTTACATGGAGTGCAATCGCTGCGGTCATTATATACATACTTCTCGCAATACCATTCCGAAGCTACATTCAACCCATAATCGTTATGATGGCGATTCCATTTGCAATAGTGGGCGCTATCCTTGGTCACTTAATTATGGGCTATTCTATTTCTATTATTTCCATTATGGGAATAATTGCATTGTCGGGTGTGGTGATTAATGACGGCCTTGTTATGGTGGATTATGCCAATGGGCGAGTCCGAGCTGGATTGAGTATTAGTGAAGCTATTGCGAGCGCCGGTATTCGTCGCTTTCGTCCAATTATGCTGACAACACTAACTACATTTTTTGGATTGGCTCCAATGATCTTTGAAACCAGCCGTCAAGCACGTTTTCTAATTCCCATGGCGCTATCACTGGGGTATGGAATTGTATTTGCAACTTTTATTACACTTCTTCTTGTTCCGTGTTTGTATCTAATGATTGAAGATTTTATCGCTATCGTAAATCGCATAAAGATATTTTTAGTTGGTGAGGTGGCCGATGAGCCTACTCCTTCGAGCATTAAATAAAGGATTAGTATGCATTTTACAAAATTAGTACTGTTCGCTCTGTTTTTAAATGGGTTATTTCACTCTACTGTTGAGGCTGAAACCTATACGGCTGATGTAGTGATTTACGGAGGGACTTCTGCTGGGGTAGTAGCAGCAGTTCAAACTGTACGTATGGGTAAATCGGTAATTATTGTTGGTCCAGATACGCATTTGGGTGGATTAACCGCTGGCGGTTTGGGATTTACCGACTCCGGTAATGTAGAAACGATTGGCGGTGTAGCCCGTGAGTTTTACCATCGCATTTGGCGAGCCTATCTACCCGATAGCGCTTGGAAATGGCAAGCGCGTAATTCCTTCACAGCCAGAGGTCAGGGTACAAAAGCAATAATTCCTGAAGATAAAACAATGTGGATTTTTGAACCGCATGTGGCCGAAGGTGTGTATGATGCTTGGGTGAAGGAACTAGATATTTCGGTACACCGTGATGAATGGCTGAACCGAAAAAGTGGATTGGTTAAAGAGAACAATCATATCAAGTCCATTACAATGCTAAGTGGTAAAGTGTATAACGCGTCTATGTTTATCGATGCAACCTATGAGGGTGATTTACTCGCTGCTGCTGGTGTCTCTTATCATGTTGGCCGTGAAGGTCGTAATGTATATGGCGAAAAATGGAATGGTATTCAAGTTGGTGTGCTGCATCATGGGCATCACTTTAAGACTGACGTATCCCCTTATGTGATTCCGGGTGATCCGAGTAGTGGAGTTTTACCTCGGATTTCAACTGAAGCGCCGGGAACTAAACACGATGGCGATCGTCGCTTACAGGCGTATTGCTACCGAATGTGCTTGACCAATCACCCGGACAATCGAGTCCTGAATACTAAACCGATTGGCTATGATCCTACACAATACGAATTATTGGTTCGTGTCTATGATGCCGGTTGGCGTGAAACATTTAACAAGTTCGATAATATTCCGAACAAAAAAACCGACACAAATAATCATGGCCCATTTAGCATGGACAATATTGGGATGAACTATGATTACCCTGAGGGCTCTTATGAACGCCGAGCGGAAATATTAAAAGAACATAGGCTTTATCAACAGGGACTGATGTACTTTATTGCTAATGACCCACGAATCCCTAAAGGTGTACAAAAAGAATTTCGAAAATGGGGCTTATCTAAAGATGAATTTATCGATAATGACCATTGGCCTCATCAAATCTATGTTCGTGAAGCGCGACGCATGATTGGCGAGTATGTCATGACTGAACACGACACCTTGAGTACGCGTGAAGTACCAAAGCCTGTGGGAACGGGATCGTATGTACTTGATTCTCACAATGTTCAGCGTTACATCAAACCCGATGGGTTTGTACAAAACGAAGGTGATATCGGTGTGAAACCTAAAAAGTCTTACCCCATTTCGTATGGCAGTATTACACCTAAGAAAAATGAATGTGGTAATTTATTAGTTCCTGTATGCGTTTCCAGCTCTCACATCGCTTTCGGTTCAATTCGCATGGAGCCTGTATTCATGCTGCTTGGGCAAAGTGCGGCGACTGCTGCTGTTCATGCAATCGATGAATCAAAAAATGTACAGGATATCGACTATGAGCGCCTTCGCGAGCGTTTAATCAAGGATGGCCAACGTTTTTAGCTCTCCTCTCCTCACCTTTAAAGCTTGACCTTATGAAATCGGTATGTTTTAATCATAGAATTGTATAGTTATGAATCGAGAGGGCCTAATCCTATGAAATTATTGAGTGTATCTTTAGCCTGTATTTGTAATGTCTTAATGGCATTCAGCAGTCATGCGCAAATCGAAGATTTTGACGACATTAAACTGTATACCTTGAAAAACAAATCGGGTATGACAGTAAAAATCACTAACTACGGTGCGATAGTTACATCCATAATAGTTTCAGATCGCGATGGAAAAATGGCCGATGTAGCACTGGGATATAATTCTGTCGAGCGCTACATAAATGCCTCTGACAGACCTTATTTCGGTGCTATTGTAGGACGGTATGCCAATCGAATTGCTAATGGTACATTTACATTAAATGGTAAAGAATATAAACTTGCGACGAACAATGGCGAGAACCATTTACATGGGGGAAACATTGGCTTTGATAAAGTTGTTTGGAAAGCCAATTATAATAAATTGCAAAACTCAGTAAATTTAAAATACTTTGCTAAAGATATGGAAGAAGGATACCCTAGCCGATTAGATGTCACTGTAACTTATCAATTAACTGAAGAAAACGAATTGAAAGTTTTATACAAGGCCCTTACAGATAAGATTACTCATGTAAATTTGACTCATCACACGTATTTTAATTTGAAAGGTGAGGGCGAGGGCGACATATTGGATCATGAGTTGATGCTCAATGCTAAGTATTACACACCTGTAGATGTAACACTTATACCTACTGGTGAAATTGCAGAGGTAAAAGGTACCCCATTTAATTTCACTTCACCCAAAACCATTGGACAAGATATAAAAAAACAACATGAACAACTTGATTTTGGTGGTGGTTTTGACCATAACTGGGTTTTGGATAAGGGTGAAAATAGTAAGGGGATAACACTTGCGGCTCGTGTTTATGAGCCTACTAGTGGGCGTGTATTGGAAGTATTGACTACAGATATTGGCGTTCAATTTTATTGCGGAAATTTTCTTGATGGTCGCCTATCGGGCAAGGCTGGTAAGTCGTATATTAAACGCGGCGGATTTTGTTTGGAGCCTCAGCACTTCCCCGACTCTCCTAATCAACCGAATTTTCCATCTACTATTTTAAAGCGAGGTCAAGCTTATCAAAAAGAAACCATCTATAAATTTAGTACTAAGTAAAACTTTCTAGGGATGTATATAAAAGAGTCAAGAAAAATCTTTTTTTGGCTCTTTTATACTATAAACTAATTTGATCGCTTAAAATCATAAGGTTTTTCGTTATAGCACGTAAAATTAGTCATAGGGAATTTACTGAAGGATCAGTGTCAACAGCTGTAGGGTTGGCTGTTGTAGCTAAAGCTTCTGCTGTTGATGAGAATGATAAAATCCGTTTAGGTTTTATTGGAGTATACAATCGTGCTACTCAAGGAACGGCTTATCTTTCTGCACAGCGTTATCACATCATTCCCGAAAAAAGTGAACAATTCCAAGATCCTAAGTTGCGTATAGATGAATTGAAAGATAAAAATAAAGGTGGCAATGCATGCGCGGAATTTATTGGATTGCGTTCGTAACCGTGAATTACCAAATACCGATGTAGAAATTAGACATCGCTCTACTTCGTTCAGTTTATTGGCCAAAATTTCACTTGCTTCAGGATTGAGACTTGAATGGGATACTAAAAATAAGGTTATCACCAATAGTCGAGAAGCGAACGAATTATTGCATTATGAGTACCGCGGCTACTGGGAATTCAGATAATTACTTGATTATCGAAAATGATTACGAACAAGGCAAAAAACATGTATAACCAAATTAAATATTTATTTATATTCTTCTCCCTTTATTTATTGGGGTTTCAAGCATTATCGCATGCAGAACCTTTGAATCTCTTTGCGCGGAGCCGAATTGAAGCCTCAAAGTGGGAGCAGGGTGAAAGCCATACTAAAATACCGACACCAGCTATCACTGGTAAGTATGTGATTGATTATTCTACTCTACATTGGGAAGGTGAAAAAACGGCCATCATTGTATGCGACATGTGGGATACCCTTCGTAATAAAATTCCCGCCGATCGTGTGGCGGAAATGGCCCCTCGTATGAATGAAGTGTTGAAGGCAGCTCGCTCAAAAGGTGTGCTCATTGTTCATGCGCCGAGTGGTACGATGGATTTTTACAAAAACACTCCACAGCGAATTCGCTGCCAGAATGCTCCAGCCGTAGAAACATCGGTGCTTTTGAAATGGTATTATTTAGATAAAAGTTTTGAGTCGGAATTGCCTATCGATGATTCTGACAATGGTTGGGAAGGCCCAGTTCTTGAGGGGCCTGCCCCCCAGACTCGACAACATCCGGCAATAGAAATTTTTCCGGAAGATGCTATTGGCGATAGTAAGGATGTGTATTATTTATTGAAGAAACGCGGTATCGAAAATGTAATTCTCATGGGTGTACACACAAACATGTGCATTTTAGGCCGTCCTTTTGGCATTCGGCAGCTCACATATCTAGGTATGAATCTAGCTTTAATGCGCGATATGACCGATAGTCTTTACAATCCAAAGATGGAACCAAAGGTGAGTCACTATCGAGGTACTGATTTAGTCTTGGAGCATATCGAAAAATATTGGTGCCCTACGATTACAAGTACCGACTTTCTTAACATACCCATGTTCCGTTTTGCCGGCGATACTCGCAAGCATGTAGTCATGTTGGTTAGTGATGACCATTATCATGCAGATAAGACGCTGCCGGAGTTTGCGCAGTATCTTCGCGAAACTCAAAACCTTCAGGTCACTATCTTGCATGGAGAAGGTGAACATCATTTTCCCGGTATAGCCAACCTTAAGAATGCTGATGCTATCGTTGTCTATGTTCGTCGCTTGGGAATCCTCACCGAGCAGATGGAAATATTGCAGGATTATGTCAGCGCAGGAAAGCCTTTAATAGCACTACGTACTGCAAGCCATGGGTTTAAAATGAAATTCAAAAATACGAAAGGATTTCAGGTACCCGAAGGCCGAATGGAGTGGCCAGAATTTGATGCTGACATCCTTGGGGGAAATTATCACAATCATGGCCCGAATAAATTAGGTACAGATGTACTAAATGTGGCTAGTGATCACCCCATATTAAAAGACGTAGCCCCAGAAAAATGGCATAGTACGGGTTCCTTGTATTACACTCAGCCCATCACTAAAGATTCAGTATTATTGATGAAGGGCAGCACCCCTGATGGTGCTGAGCCACTCACGTGGATTCGAGAGTCAGTACCAGGTCGGGGAAAGGTGTTTTATACTGGCCTTGGGCATCCTGATGATTTTCAAGTACCTGCGTTTCGCACACTGTTTGTCAATGCGATTAATTGGGCCTTAGAAGAGTAATTATTCTCCCAATATTGTTATAGTCGAAAAACCAACATAACAAAACAATAAGCACGAAATCTATACACCTTGCCTGCATCATTGCTTTTATTTTTTTACTGAATTTAATACTTCGATATTTTAAATTATTGTATTAATTGTTACGAAAAGGTCCTTAAAATACATATGATCGGGAGTAAATATGCGTGTATCCTTTAAATCTATCTGTACTTTACTATTGCTTGCTTTGTGTCTCAGTTCATTAGCTTGGGGGGCTTCATCGAAACGTCCTAACATTCTTTTTGCCATATCTGATGACCAATCAGGAGCGCATACTTCGATGGCTGGCTATGCTGCGATTCAAACGCCGAACTTTGACCGCGTTGCACGGGATGGAATCTATTTTACGCAGGCATTCACAGCGTCTCCTGGATGTAGCCCTTCACGTGCTGCTATTTTAACGGGACGTTATTGCTGGCAGTTGGAGCATGCAGGTACGCACGGTAGTAGCTTCCCTAAAAAATATGAGGTCTACCCTGATATTCTTGAAGGCGCAGGCTATGTTGTCGGCTTTACAGGAAAAGGCTGGGGACCCGGAAATTTTACCGATTCCGGTCGCACACGTAATCCTGCAGGCCCTGCTTGGCAGGATAAAACGATGAAGGCCCCTCAAGGTATTTCACGAACTGATTATGCAACTAATTTTGAAGATTTTTTAAATGCGCGTGATGATGGAAAACCTTTTTGCTTTTGGTATGGCGCCAAGGAACCCCATCGTGTCTTTAAAGATGGTTTGGGATTGGAAAAAGGGAAAAAGCTGAGTGATGTGGTTGTTCCTTCTTTTCTTCCTGATTCGCCCAAGGTGCGTAGCGACATTCTTGACTACTGTGCTGAGATTGAGTGGTTTGATGATCACCTGGGTCGGATGCTGAAGTTATTGGAAGAACGTGATGAGTTAGATAATACTATCGTGATTGTGACTTCGGATAACGGCATGGCTTTCCCCCGTGCGAAAGCCAATATGTACGAATATGGGATTAATCTGCCCTTGGCTATTTCGTGGGCCGCTGCGATTCCTGGTGGGCGTATGGTGGATGATCTCATTAGCTTCACTGATTTTGCACCGACTTTATTGGATGCTGCTGGGGTGAAACATCCGAGTGTTGATGGCGATACTCCGCCGATGGTAGGCCAAAGCCTCCTCCCCATGTTGACTAGCAACCAGGAAGGCATCACGATGCCCGAACGTACTGGGGTGTACTCTGCTCGTGAACGTCATTCTTCGTCACGGTACAAGACATTGGGTTATCCTCAACGTGGCTTGCGTACTCAGCAATACTTGTATGTTCGGAATTTCCATCCGGAGCGCTGGCCTGCTGGAACGCCTCAGAAAATGGGGGTCGGAAATTATCCTAAAGACGAAACGGTGCTGGGACCAATGCATGGTGGATATCATGACATTGATCCCTCCCCCACCTTGGATTTCATGATTGATGAACGAGACAATCCTACCTTTCAGCAATATTTGGGGTGGTCTGTCGATAAACGTTCGGCTGAGGAATTGTATGATATTAAAAATGACCCAGGATGTTTGAATAATTTGGCCGAGAGTCCCGAATTTAGATCGGTGTGCAATCGATTATCTCTACAAATGAAGAACTTTCTAACTGAAACGGGTGATCCTCGCTTAGTGGGTGATGGTGAAATTTTTGAGACCTATAAACGATATGGAAAACACCGTAAATTCCCTCGACCTGAATAGGATATCACACAATGCGTAACGTTATTTCAATCATTGCTCTTAGTCTTATTTTAAGTTGCAAGAGTATAGCACCTGCACAAGGGCCCAATAGTTCACGCCCAAATGTTATCTTGGTTATGACCGACGACCAGGGCTTTGCGGATTTGGGTGCACACGGTAATCCCTACCTCAAAACACCGAATATGGATGCCATGCGTAGCGAGAGTGTGTACTTTGAAAACTTCCATGTCTCCCCCACTTGTGCCCCTACTCGCGCAAGCTTAATGACTGGTCGCTATTCATTGCGAACGGGCATTTGGCATACGATTCAGGGGCGTTCGATTATGCGAAACGATGAGACCACCATGGCTGAGGTGTTTTCCGCCAATAGATATAAAACGGGGATTTTCGGCAAGTGGCATTTAGGCGACAACTACCCTTACCTCCCTCAAAACAGGGGATTCGAAGAAACCTTTATTCATGGTAGTGGTGGAGTCACTCAGTCGGCAGATTACTGGGGTAATGATTATTTTGACGATACTTATTTCCGCAATGGTGTACCGGAAAAAACCGAAGGCTACTGTACCGACGTATGGTTCGATAATGCCTTAGACTTTATTAAACGCAATAAGGATAATCCTTTTTTCTGTTACATCCCGACCAATGCCCCTCACGGACCTTTTCTGGTTGACGAAAAATATGCTGCTCCCTATCGTAACAATCCCGATATTGTAAATCCTGAGTTTTACGGTATGATCACCAATGCGGATGACAATATGGGTAGGCTCATGAAGGCTCTGCGAAAGTGGGAACTGGAAGAGAATACGATTCTCATCTTCATGACGGATAACGGCAGTGCTGCTGGCTATGCAACCGGCAAGGGGCTCTATGTTAAAACAGGCTTCAATGAAGGACTACGTGCCAAAAAGGGAAGTATGTATGATGGTGGGCACAATGTTCCCTTCTTCATTCGTTGGCCTAAAGGGAATTTGGTCGGCGGTCGAAGCATCAAGGACTTATCTGCCCATATTGACGTTTTGCCTACGTTAATTGATTTGTGTAATTTAGACGAACCGGAACATCTGCCATTTGATGGGCGTAGTTTTGCCCCTTTATTGAGAAAGGAAAAAAAGTCCCTTTCTCCACGTACTCTTTTCACCGACACTCAACGCATCCATTATCCTGAAAAATGGCGCAACTCGAGTGTTATGACTCAAGAATGGCGGCTTATAAATGGGCATGAGTTATATAACATTGTCGAGGATCGTGAACAAAGGAAAAATATTGCCTCTAAAAATCCGAAAATTGTAGAACAATTACGCAATGACTATGAGGCATGGTGGGTAAGTGTTTCTGAGCGCTTTGATGAATATGTGCGTATTCCGCTTGGAAATCCCAACACTCCTGAAGTCACTTTACGCAGTCATGATTGGTCTGGAAACTTGGCTCATAATCATGCGCAGGTGCGATCTGCCAAACCGGGCAATGGCCCTTGGGCTGTTCAGGTGGAGCAGGTGGGGCAGTATGAGATTGAATTGCGTCGCTGGCCCAAAGAGGCTGACACTGCGATTACTGAAGCACCAGCAGATGGTGGAAAAGCTTTGACTATTGATCGCGTCCGAATGACGATTTGGGATAAAGAATATAGCGCTGAGGTCAAGCCTGGTGATAAGGGGATAACGTTTACTGTGCAACTTCCCAAGGGGCCGGCTTTCTTGCAGACGTGGCTACATGCGGATGACCAGCATGAACGCGGGGCTTATTTTGTGTATGTGCGCAAAGTGTAACAGTTTCTAGTTCTTCTTTGATTTCGGCATTCTTTTTTCTTGTGCAGGGTAATTTTAAGATCCTCGGGTGGACTTGGTTGAATAGTTGCACCATGAGAAACATCTACTTTCCAAGCTTCTAAGGCTTTTTTCATGGCTTGTTTACGCTCAGGATGTTAAGCGGAAATGTTTTTCTGTTCGCCTAAGTCCGTTGCTAAATCAAAGAGCCCACCATCGGGCCCTTTGCTCCATTTCCAGTTTTCATCGCATATAGCTTCACCACGCCAATAGAGTTTTCGTTTTTTGAGTTGTACTCTTGGAAACAAAGCCTCTTTCATGCTGCTCCCATTAAGCGTATGATTTTGGGGTACAGGGGGGGATGCGTCATCTCCAGTAGTGTCGGTATGATGTCTAAGCTGATAAACAAACCGTCGTTTATAGTATTGGGAGCAATTTTTCCTGGCCAACATGCAATAGGTGGCACACGATCTCCCCCCCTCCCACATGGTTCCTTTTCGCTCACGCAATGTAGGACTATGTGTCTTTGGCCCTTCATAGACATGCCCGTTATCACACAAAAAAAATACTGTAACCTTCCTCTTCTACTTGTTCCAACCCATCCTACCAGTCGTATGCCCCGGATTGATCGTAATGCGAAATATAGTCCACATTCCCACTGACAAAGCCATGAAAGATATCTTCAGCAATTGTCATCCTAGGCATTAATAATACGACCGTCCACAGGCATATAAATTTTGTCAAGGTAATTAAGGAATGCATGCTTAACCCTTCTATGTTGTTGTAAAATGTATATATTAAATGAACTTACCCACCCACTATACTCTTATTTAATCCAATCTATCATGAGATAGCCAGACTATAGCGCTTAAGTCCTGTATGTTTACTGAGCGGACTTTACTATGCTATGATATGCGTCCATTTCAACGCGGAGAGGTGTCGGAGTGGCTTATCGAGCACGCTTGGAAAGCGTGTGTACGTTAACGCGTACCGGGGGTTCGAATCCCCCTCTCTCCGCCATTTACTTACTCACGGTTCTCATATTTTCTCTTGGCACGGAAAAATATCAAGCCAGACAGAAATAAAAATAATCCCCCTAATGTCTCTAAGCTCTCTTCCATCTGAGTCGAAAATGGTAATTTCCAATCAGGATCGCCGTATAGCAACTCAAAAGGTTGCTTAATCAGCCCGCGATCTAACAAGATTTCTGAACAAAAATACGACACAAATCCCATAAACAAAAGCGATACTACCCAGTCCGAATTCCATAAATCAACATATCGCTCAGGGCTTCGCCAAGCACTACCCAAAACTATCACCACAATTACTCCCATCAAATAATCGGAACCCTCAAAATGGATCTCTCGCATCACAAAGGCAAAGCCTAACCAAGCCATACCACCAAGGGCAGCACTCGAATACATTCGCCACCCCATCAAAGAAACCAAAGCAAAACCAGCAAGTAATGCAGGATGAATAATCTCCAATTTCGACTTTAATACATTATTTGCTGACCAACCTAAAAAATCCTGATGTGCTAAAAAATTTATTAAACATGCTACCACTGGAATCAATATCAAAAGTGGCCACTTAAAATCGTTATAAAGCCACTTAAAAATTACTCTGAGTCGATTTTTCATCATTTATCTGTTTCCTATTCAATGTTACTTGATTGTCACTACATCCCAGTTGACTTTAAATCTGGATGTTTTCAAAGCGGGTTCTCATTATGGTATTCCAACCCGTAAAAGTAATAGTGCTGGTACTAATCTAAGATCTGCCCAGAGTGCTACGAAAATGGCTATGCTGGCGAGGAATCCGAAGTGGGTTAGGGGAACAAAGCTGGATAGAGTCAACACGAGGAAACCACACCCTATGACTGTAGTGGTGGTGACAAGGGCAGGGCTGATCGTGTTTATGGTCTCTCGTTTTACTTTTGATGTGCTGGAATCTTTCTTTTGATTTCGAGCTAAGGCTACAAGCATGTGTACGGTATCGTCTACCCCTATACCTAAGACGACGCTGGCAACCATAACCGAACCGGTATTGAGTGATATGTCGAAGTAGCCCATAAGGCCAAACACAGAAGCAATGGGTAAAATATTTGGAGGGATGGATAGCAAAAGTAATCGAATTGAGCGTAGTCCAATCAGCATGCAAATGAAAATTACGCCGAATGCCAATCCGAAGCTTTGGAATTGTTGGGTCACCAAATTGTTTTGAGCACGTATGATGCGTTTATCTTTGCCCCTATGCGGTCGCTCGGTGTTGTAGTGCTTGAACCACGTTTTGCAAATGTAGTTGAGTTGGCCTTGGTGGAAAATCAAAAAGTGATTAAGACATTCTCGCTTGAAGGTACCTATAAACGATTCAACGTATACATTGGCTTTGGGAGCTTGGATGGGCGTTTTAATCACTTTGATATCTTCACTGCAGAAATAGTCTTTCATCTTCTTTGTAGGGTATATAGCATCTCGATCACGCAATAAATACTTGCATTTCAGCCCTTCACCATCCTCCACCATGATATTATGCACGGTCGATGGCCCAATCTTGATGCCCAATTTTTTGAGTTAGCCAGTAATTTTTCTGTAGCCCCAACCCATGTTCTCGCCCGAGATGCGTTGAATGAGTTTGCGTACAAAAACGCTCCAACGCCGCTGGGCGATGCGCATTGAGATGAGACAAGTTCGATTTATTCAGTGCCTTTTCCAATTCTAAATGCGAAAGCTTCCCCAAACAACAGGCCAAACCATTACAAATTTCACGCAACGAATCCGTATGCGCCACCTGACAAAACACCACGGAGACAAACTGCGTCCAGCACGAGAACCCTCGTGTGCCATACTTCGCTCGATGCTTCTTCATCAAGCGGGTGAATTCATGAAGCGGAAACTGCTCCAAAAGTTGACTAAAGAGGCTGGCGGTCTTTATCATGAGATTATCCTTCTATTGATGTTGAAGTTATGGCTTAGATACTAACAATTCTCTAACGCTACAGAAGGATATTTCAACTAAAAAATGCGTTACTCAAAAAGCTATATTGGACAAGAGTGTTAATTTATCTATTCGTGTGAGTAGATTCTGTTGATCAACTAAGGGCTCAATTATGAGAATTATTAAGTATTGTTACCAAGTTTTATGTATTTCTTGTTGTGCTTTTTCTATTTCTATTCATGCATAACTACCTTTACAGGATGATTCATCCCCCCAACAATCCCACAAAACACATACAGATGCGAACAACCTCTCTCACGATACACGTTATCAAAACTTAAATGGAAAAACATGCAATGATTAAATATTTTGTTTCTAAAGCATACTTTATTTTGTCCGTACTTATGCTGGTGTGGCTGATTCCTTTCACGCCTCAGGCATTGGGTGAAGATATCGAATGGTTGCCGCGCGCGACGATTCACCCATCGATTGTTACGCTTGAGCCGGGCCAGGAAAAATGGTTCAAAGTCATTCGGGGGGCAAAGCGTCTCTTCGCTGCTGAATGGGTTGAAGATGTCGAATGGTCTGTAAACGACATCCCCGGTGGTAACAGTTCAGTGGGCACCATCACTGCTGATGGCACCTATACGGCACCGGCGCAGGTTCCTGTACCGAGAGAAATTAACATCTGCGCTAATGTGAAAGGCGTAGTCAACCCATTGCTTTGGGCTACGGTATTGTTTGAAGCGCCTGGCGAACCCTATGATTTGATCATGAGTTGGGGTGAGAATAAAGAAACCTCAAAGCATTTTGTAGACCCCCACTGCATCGCGTTGGACAAAGATGGGAATATCATGGTTGCCGACTATCGAGGTTCGATGGTTACCCGATTTACCCCCGATGGCGAATTCATCGGGTTTCTGGGAGATGGTAAAGGCGAAGCCCCTGGCCAAGTCTTTAAGCCCCGTGTGGTGGTCGCTGGACCAGACGGTAACATCTATGTTAGTGACCAAAAGAGCGATAAGCCACGGATTCAAGTATTCACACCCGAAGGAAAATTTCTTCGGATATTCGCACCAAAAGGAACAGGCGAGGGGCAGATTCTACGTGCACATGGGATAGGGTTTGATCCCAAGAAAAATCTTTTTGTTGTGGACGTGGACAATATGCGCGTCAGTTCATTTACACGGAAAGGTAAGTTTCTTACGGCTTGGGGTAATGATGGTCGTGGGGTGGATGAGTTTAATGCCCCACACGGACTCGTGGTAGATCCCAACGGTGAGATTTTTATATCCGACTATTATGGTAGTTGCCGTAAGTTTACCAACGATGGGCTCTATCTTACTTCTTTTGCTCACTCCGATCCCCCCGAGGGCGCGGTCTATATTCACAGCATGGGGGGCGATCGCTGGGGTAATGTTTACCTGATGGTACGCGGGATTCGTGGCGGAAGCGGTGTAATTGAAAAACGAACGGAAACACTTCCCAGTATCATGAAGTTTAATAACAACGGTGATCATGTTGCGAACATCACTTTGGATGTAAGCGGACACTCGGAAAACTGGGCGACAGTAGATGACGAAGGGCGTGTGTATGCGGTGTATGTAAGTAATGAAACATTTGGCGTACAAATTTATGAACCTCGCTAAACAAACTTTTCGATTTCACAGGAGTTTTACGATGAATATTTCCTTAATTAAGTGCTTCTTTTTTATAGCGACGACACTCACGCTAAACTTGGTATGGCACTCTCCTGCGGCTGCTTGGCCAGAAGAAGGTCGTGCCGCAATTATGCCCAGTCTGGCCAAAATTGAACCCGGTGAATCCCAGCAGTTCTATGCAGTTCAGTTACCACGACGGATGCAAGTCGCCCGTCCCGCTGAACAGGTGACATGGACGGTCAATGGAGTTGTTGGGGGGAATGACACTTTTGGGCACATCGACTCAAACGGTCTCTATCGTGCTCCCACTACACTTCCGAGTATGGTCCATATTGGGGCATTGGTACCCGATTCTTCCAACAAGGTTCTTTTTGCAACAGTATTAAAGGCAGATGCCTCGAGTTATCGATCAGAATTCCATTGGCCCAAAACAGAAATCGAGAAAGCAAGTCAGGATAAAATTTTGGGTATCACGCTTGATTTAAAAGGACAATTCATACTCAACTTTGAATCGGGTGGGCTGTCACAGTTTACAAAAGAGGGAACCTTTGTCGCCTCTTTCGGGCGAAACGTGGAAGGAAAACCATTTGGCGGTGTAATCATGGTCGCTGTGGCTCCCTCGGGACAAGTGTATACCGGAGATTTAGCAACAGGGCCTCCACGGGTCAACGTATTCAATCCCGATGGCGATTGGCTCTTAGGCTTTGCTCAGAAGGGTTCACGCAAAGGGATGGTCATGACGGCGGTCGGTATAGCGTTCCATCCTCAGGGTGACTTATATGTGGCCGATCAAGATGCTATGCGTATATCGATATATGACGCCAATCATACATTTGTACGCTACCTCCGAAATGATGCCCCAGAAGGGCATCGCACCAATACCCCTGCAGGTGTAGCCTTTGATGCGTCAGGAGATCTCTTCGTCGCCTCCGCTTACGGTCCATGTGAAAAAGTCAATCCCGAAACGGGTGAACGCTTAATGGCGTTTGCTTTCCCAGTACCTCCGAAAGGCATGATGTACATCGACGATGTGTGTTTGGATCAATGGGGGGATGTATATTTAGCCGTTCGAAGTGGTGCAGATGTGTTTGAGTCCGGACCAGATCATGGTGGTGTCGCGTCCATCATGAAATATACTAACTCGGGCGATTACCTGACCAGTATTCAGCTTTCCGCTAATGCCCCTAAGCGCGTAGCGGTGGAAGTGGACAGCGATGGGCGCTTATACGCGGCGTACTCTACAGAGTATACGGAGGGAGTTGAAGTCTTCGTACAGGACTAATGTCAACCTTAAATACACTAGGTTTGAATCAGTTCGACACGAATTTTAACACCGCCAACCTTTGGTTAACTAATCTATTCTCTTGATTAGTATACTTAACTTCGGTATAGTTATTAGACAATCAGGGTCTTGGTGTCCATTTTATATCCAATACTCTAGTTTTCTTTTATTCATGATCACAAATTTTGTGGTTTTAACGATGGTCAAAAAAAGAGCCGTGCCTAAGAACTCATGTGCAATGTCCGGCAAGAGTAATTGCACATTTTATCATTCTTAGTCCCGACAAGGAGCAATATCATGAAAAATAACTACTTTCTTTCAATATTAATTTTGGGTATCATAACAGCTTCTTTATTTTTGGTTCCCCATGCGAATGCCGCTGCGCAAGTTGTGTTGTATTCAGGACGCAGTAAGAGTTTAGTTGATCCTCTAATAAAGCAGTTCCAGCGCGAAACGGGGATTAAAGTTGTCGTAAAGTACGCCAATACTGCCCAATTGGCTTTGACACTGCAAGAAGAGGGTAGTAAATCACCAGCCCATGTTTTTTGGGCGCAAGACGCCGGAGCGTTGGGCGCTGTCAATAAATCTGATTTATTTGCGACGTTACCCAATTCTATAACATCTACAGTGGATAGTTATTTTGTAAATTCGAACAAAACGTGGATTGCTACTAGTGGGCGTGCGCGAGTCTTGGCCTATGCACCGGATCGCGTTAAGGAAAGCGAATTACCCGGTTCCATCTTTGAATTAAGCGACCCTAAATGGAAGGGGCGTGTTGGTTGGGCTCCTACGAACGGTTCTTTCCAGGCTTTTGTGACCGCGATGCTAAAAATACATGGTAAAGAAAAAACCAAGGCGTGGTTGGTCGCGATGAAAAATAACGATGCTAAAAAGTATCCTAAAAATACGCCTATCATCCAAGCACTCGCTGCAGGTGGTATTGATTTAGGCATTCCAAATCATTATTACTTGTTACGTTTTAAATCTGATGACGCCAAGTATCCTGTTGAACAAACTTTCTTCAAAGCTGGCGACGTGGGAAATTTGATGTTTGTGTCTGGGGTAGGTGTATTAAAGAACGCTGAGAAAAATGCTGCGGCTTTGGCATTTGTTCAGTACTTACTTAGCCCACAAGCGCAACAGTACTTCACGAGTGAAACGTATGAATACCCCATTTCCAACAAGGTTATTCCTAACAGTCGTTTGATACCTATTGACACCTTAGATGATTTATTACCAGAAGCCAACCTTGAAGATCTATCCAATCTGAAAGCTACTCTCGAACTATTAACCGAGGTTGGACTCATATAAAAAACTATGCCACGCACAGTTCCAAAATTTGTATTTATCGGTACGGGAGTACTCCTCATGGGGGTGCTCCTTCCGCTGTTATATCTAGGTTTACGTGCCTTCGAATCGGGACCTGATGGATTTCTGGATCTGTTAAAACGCCCTAATAACTGGGAGCTTGTGCTCAACACCTTGCTGCTTACTTTAGGAGTGCTTGTCGTAAGTTTACTTATTGCACTTCCTATGGCATGGTTGACCACTCGAACGGACTTAAAGGCTCGTCGCTTGTGGGCTTTGGTGGGGGTGCTGCCCTTAGCCATTCCATCTTACTTGATGGCCTATGCACTGTTGTCGATGAGTGGAAATATTGGCGTAGTGGCTAAACTGACTGATTGGGTATTGCCTTCGATTAGTGGGTATTGGGGTGCGGTATTGATCTTAAGTCTATGCAACTTTCCTTACCTTTTTTTCAATCTTCGCGCTGCTTGGCTTACGCTGGATCCAGCACTAGAAGATGTCGCTTATTCATTAGGGCAAAATCGTCGTCAAATTTTCATTCGCGTAATCTTTCCACAACTTAAACCAGCGCTACTTTCAGGGATATTACTCATTTCATTGCATGTGCTCAGTGAATTTGCTGCTGTTAGCTTAATGGGCTATGACACACTTAGCCTTGTCCTCTACACACAGTTTATATCTGCGTTTAACCGATCTTATGCAGCATGTATCGCCTTAATTCTGATTGCAATTATTTTATGCTTATTGCTCATTGAAATGTGGTTTTTACGTCGATTACGTCTCGATAAAGCAGGTACAACTAATATCCGTCGACTCAATCCGACACCTCTTGGAGCGTGGGCACCAGTAGCGTATCTGTTTCTAAGTTCGATATTATTTGTCAGTATTGTTGCTCCGGTTGGAGCAATTCTATTTTGGGCGAGCAAAGCACCATTAGACGATCTCTGGCCTGATTTGAGTGAGGCTCTAAAAGGGTCTATGATGGCCAGTGTTCCCGCTGCATTGCTCTCAACAGCGCTTGTCATTCCGATAGTGTATATGAGTATACGTATGCCTTCGCGTTGGACTAGTTTACTGGAGCGTTCCACGTATTTGGGCTATGCGGTTCCGGCACTGGCCTTTGCATTAGGCTTGGTGTTTTTCACATTAAGGCTTGTACCTAGTTTGTACCAAACATTATTTTTATTAATCTATGGGTACACTATTCATTATTTAGCGGAAGCTGTTGGGCCGATTCGAAGTGCATTGTATCAAACGAGTCCCCGTATCGAAGAGGCATCACGTTCGCTAGGCTATACGCGCTTACAAACATTATTTAAAATTACCTTACCGCTAATTCGCAATGGTATGTTGATCAGTATGGCGTTTATTTTTTTGTCATGTATGAAGGAATTACATTTAACAATCATTTTATCGCCTTTAGGGTATAATACTTTGGCACTTAACGTTTGGAGCTATATTGAAGAAGCATTTTTTGCTCAGGCAGCCCCCTTTGCCCTAACTATTCTCATTTTTTCTGGCATGTTTGTCGGACTGCTCTTAATTCAGGAGAAGAAATACCAATGACAGCGATACTCACTGTTCGAAATGTAACCAAACGCTATTCCGTGATTGATGCGCCTGTGGTCGACGGTATAGATCTTGAGTTGTATCCCGGTGAGCTTTTAGCTCTTCTCGGGCCTTCAGGATGTGGTAAAACTACTGTCTTACGTTCGATTGCAGGTTTCGAGAAACCTGAGCATGGTGATATTACATTACTTGATAAAACGATGTGCAATAAGGAGACCTATGTACGCCCTGAAAAGCGAGGAATTGGATTTGTGTTTCAAGACTATGCCTTGTTCCCTCATCTTAATGTCGAGCAAAATATTGGTTTTGGACTCAAACACCTTACTCGTGCAAAGCGTCAGGAACTTATTGAAAAAGCATTAGAGCTATCTGGATTAGATGGATTGGGGAAGCGAGCGCCACACGAACTTTCCGGCGGTCAGCAGCAACGTGTGGCATTGGCTCGCTCGATGGCGCCTGGCCCCAAAGTAATTTTATTGGATGAGCCCTTTAGTAATTTAGACGCTACTTTACGGGAGGATACACGCAAAGAAGTACGCGATATTCTCAAACGTTCTGGGATGAGCGCAATTCTAGTCACCCATGACCAAGAAGAAGCACTAACGTTTTCTGATCGTATTTCCGTTATGAATAATGGGCGAATTGAACAGTGCGGTAGCCCTATTGATATTTATCGTAATCCTAAAACTCCTTTTGTTGCTCAATTTTTAGGTACCACGAACCTTATACATGCTGAGGCAAAAGGTATTTGCGCTCATACGCCTTTTGGCTGCATGGATATCGACAAGAATTCCAATGGGGAAGTGTTACTTTCGGTACGCCCTGAACAGTTAAAAATAAAATCGGCGTCTGATGAATATGAGTCAGGAATTGTTACCAGTCGTAAATTTAAAGGTCATGATCAATATTACCGAATCAGGTTTGGTAATAAAGAACTGGTTGTATTGACTGATCACCGAAGTGAATTTAAAGAAGGAGAACTCGTCTCCGTAGAGACCACTGAACCGGTTGTGGTACTTGAGGGTATGGTTTGTAACAATGCTATCAGGGGCAAGTGTAATGCTCGCCTAAAAGTGGACAGTTGATCCGAGAAATAATTAAACTCTTTGAAAGGAGATGGTATTATGACTCGGAAGTACAAGAAGTATGACAAGGATTTTAAGCTTGAGGCGGCAAAACTGGTGACACAGCATGGGTATTCGTATGCTAAAGCCGCGCGTCAGCTGGGCTTGGAAGATTGGGCCATTCGAGGTTGGGTAAAGACCTTGCGTGAGTCGGGTGATTTATCGCCGGAGCCGGATAACGGAGCACCCTCAGTGACACAAGATTTGAAGACAATTACGTGCAGAGAATGCGAAGTTAGTCATGGAGAATGAAATCCTAAAAAAAGCAACGCCGTATTTTGCAAAGGATTTTCTGTGAAGTACCCCTGGATGCTGGCGCATGCGATGGAGTACTCGATTCGTATAATGTACTATGTCTTGAAAGTAAGTCTAGGTGGTAAGGTTCATGAAGATATTTTGGAGACCGTGGACGAACCTTGTTGCTTAGAAACGATGCGTCGCATCATGAAAGACAAGGGTTTACGCTCAACACGTGGACGTAAGTTTGTGATCACGACCGACTCGAATAACACGATGCCTGTGGCTAAAAATATCCTTAACCGTGACTTCGAGGCTGGTCCTCTGAACCAGAAATGGGTCGCGAACATCACCTACATTCCCACGCATCAAGGTTGAATCTAACTTGCTACCGTGATGGATTTGTACGCACGGCGTATCGTGTGATTGGCTACCTATAAGCACATTGACACAGCACTCGTAAGCGAGGCTTTGCACAAGGCCATTAAAGAACGGCAACCAAGTGAAGGATTGCTACACCACTTTGACCTAGGTTCGCAATATACCTCCAAAGAATACAGAAAAACGCTCGACCTGTTTAAGATGAAATGAAGCATGAGCGGTACAGGTAACTGCTGGGACAACGCGCTCATGGAACGCTTCTTCAGCAGCTTGAAAAGCGAATGGCTTCGCGATAAGATATTCCCAACATATGAAGCAGCCACCACCACAATCTTCGAATACATTGAGACCTTCTACAACCCAAGACGGCGACATGCAGCCCTCGGTTACCAGTCGCCTATTAACTACGAAAACAAATTGAAACTACAGCAAACACTAGCAGCATAATTTCTCGGATTGATACTCCACTATGGATGGAGCATTACAAAAATCGACCTAATTTGGTTTCCCTGATACCGAGTTTCAGTTCCCTGTTCTGCAAATACATTTCCCTGTTACGACTTTTAAATTCCCTGTTAATTTTCACTTCCGAAAGATCCAAAACAACGAATCGTCCCTGAAGATTGGATGATTCACGTACATACATAGCCAAATATAGAGAAAAGCGGGTTAATTTCCCTGATCTTTTCCCTGTTAGCTGGGAATTGGGGCCTAAATCAGGTGAGAATCAGTTCGACGCGACTTGTAACACCGCCATTTTTTTCTCATCTAGTAAACTGCGACAGCAGTACAGTCACAATCCCCCTTTTTGTCCCCTTGAAGGCAATAAACACAGTTTCCATTTATATCTTGTATTGATTGATCCGGATATATTTGGTATTAATAAGATTGTTTTTGTTCATACGATGCTTTATGTGAAAGAAATTAAGGTACGTACGCATTACAACCCATTGCATTGGTCGACTGCATTCCAGCGTCGTGGTTTTACGCGGAATCAATTCCCTAATGTGAACAAGGTGGGTGAATGTCTATTCACCTTACCTGTGAATTCCTTACAAACACCGGAAGCACATGATTATCTCATACATAGTATTCATGAATTAGCAAACGGATAAACCTCTTTCTATTTTTAATTTCGACCCAACTTGACTGCAAGGAACATACAATGAATATTAAACTTCTTTCTGTTTTCGTAATCGCCGGATTCCTTTTGTCTATTTCCTCCTGGGCTGAGCTCAGAGTCGGCGCTTCTTCCACGACCATCAATCCTAAGAAGGGTGTTTTCTTAGGTGGATATGGGAAAAATCGTAAATGTACTGGCGTCCATGACAATTTGTATGCTAAGGCAGTTGTATTCGATGATGGACATTTACCTGTAGCATTGGTCATTCTAGATTCAGTGGGTACTCACTACGATACCATTCAGCAAATCAGGCAATTGGCGAGCCAATCCGTCAAAAATATTTCTATCCCTCCCGAGCGTGTGATTGTTTCTTCCACTCACACTCATTGTAGTCCGGATAATATTGGTGTGTATGGCCCCAATCAGGTCACATCTGGTCGTGATCCCGAATATATACAATCCATGGTGAAAAAAGCTGCCAAACAAGTAGCGCTTGCTGCACAAAATTTAGAATCGACTACACTTGTATGGGCAAAAGCTCCCGGGGGCGAATGGGCAGTAAACGACAGCGAGCCTGAAGATATTGTTCGTGATTTAACCATTATTCAATGCCTGAATCGCAAAGGAAAATCCATCGCTACATTAACAAATTTTGCGTGTCACCCCACGGTATTGGATGGAAACACAACTGAGGCGAGTTCTGATTGGGTCGGTTCTTTTTATGCAAATATGGCTAAAGCATTACCTGGTGAGCATATCTTTCTGCAAGGTGGTATTGGTGGGTGGATTCAGCCTAAAACCCCCGAGCGAACTTTTACTTTGGCTGAACGGTATGGAAATGACCTTGCACATCGAGCCCTTGAAGCACTCAAAAGTAGTAAAAAATTGCTGGGCACGGATATTCGATTTGCCAATAAAGTTTTTATGATGCCCAACCAAAATGAAGGTTTTAAACAATTATCACAAGCGGGGGTAATTCCTCGCCCGATATCCGAGGGCATTGAGACTGAAGTCGCTTGGTTTGCGATCGGTAGTGCTCAATTTGCGACTCACCCGGGAGAAACGGCCCCTACATTTACTTGGGCCACTGAAGCGTTAATGGACAGCGAACCTAAATTGGTTTTGGGATTGGGACTGGATGAATTGGGCTATATATTAAAACCTACTTACTTTGTTGACCCTAAAGCCATTCCACATGCAGAATACTTGACCATGATGTCCCCAGGACCTAAAGCTGGGGCCAGTATGATGGCTGCACTTGAGGCCATCATTCCCTAGTTATACTGAAAGAGTCTGAAATCTTTTAGTCAAGTACAAACCTTCTCAATCTGATTGACTGCCCTGTAAACTTCATCGAGGATATTTGGTTCTGAAATACTAAAATAGTAAATACTGTCAAAAAATTTATTCCTTATTAATAATTATATCAATAAAAACAGCTTTACAATTAAGGCTGTATAGTTAGATTATTGTCGATGGGCATATTCTCATCCCACATTGGTTGTACTTCGTACTTTTTTTCAGAATACAATGTGGTAGCTTGACAATTAGCAATTTATATGTGACAATTTTGGCGTCAATCAATATTTATATAGGTAGTTTGAATTCATGTTCTACTATTTATAACTTGAATCCGGAAAAATTATTATTATGGCATTACTTGATGAGTATTCAGGCTCTTGGACTAACGCAGATGCTAGTCATTTACTACGACGCACTGGATTTGGGGGAAATGCAACAGACAGGGCCTCTCTTGCTGCTATGACTTTGGCCGATGCCGTTGAATATCTTGTTGATTTTCAATCGACAGACCCCTACCTTGATGGGCCATCAGCACTAAATGGAGCGGTTCATGGTGCCCCTCTGAATGATCTTCCCACAGAGTTAGCTGATGATGATGATCCTGATCGCGATGCCTTGGATGATTTATATTATGTTAATCATCCTCGTCGGAAAAAACACTTTCGAGGGCATTGGTTATATCGTATGCGATACACTTCGCAACCATTCCAAGAACAATTATCGTTATTTTTCCATGATCACGCCCCTTCCGATATCAATAAAGTCTTATCAGAAATCCCATCCAGAGTTGGCTTGGGCAATGATGGTAGTCCACCAGCAGGTGTCGAGCAACCCTGTAGTTCAGGTTCATTGCCCTACGAAGAAGATGAAAGTGCACGTCGATATCGAATGGGCTTTCAGGTGATGCTGAATCAAGGTAACCTTTATCGAACTGAAGGTTGCAATAGTTATGAGGATTTACTACTTTCCATCGTTCGTAACCCTGCAATGCTTATATACTTAGATAATTTCCTCAATGTGAAAGGTAAACCACAGGAAAACATGGCCCGGGAAATGATGGAGCTTTTCTCGTTGGGTGTAGGAAATTATAGCGAGTTGGATGTTTTTGAAATTGCTAAATGCATTACTGGAGAAAGGCTCCCAAATTTTAAATGCAAACAGGACTATGACATGTCGAGCGGCTTTGACAGTTCTCGGCATGAACCAGGCAATAAGACTGTCTTTGGACAAACAATTACCGAGAACATGTCTGGTCAAGAGACTGAAAATGTCATCAATTTAATAATGAATAAAAATAAGGGCTTAGACGCTCCATATACTCATCTACCTGCTACAGCAATCTATATGTCATGGAAAATTTTGCGATGGTTTGTAAGTCATGATATTCAACTAAGTCCGCCCGATCCCATTATCCTTGAATTAGCAGACTACATGATTGGAAGCGATTCTGCCTCCTACCCTTCTCGTCGCTACCCTTATGATTTAAAAGCAACATATGGGAAGTTATTTCGATCTGAATTTTTCTATGATGCTAGTAATCGCTATAGCATGTATAAAACTCCTATAGATTATGTTATCGGTTCTCTTCGCGCACTGGATTTAACCATCACAGCAAAGTCTATGCGTAAAGCGTGTGATGAAATGGAAATGCGTTTATACGAGCCTCCCAATGTAGCTGGATGGACGCATGGTCAAAATTGGCTAAACTCAAGTGCTCTGATTGCACGGTATAACTTTTCCGATTTAATTGACGATGTTAGTAAATCGTCGTGGAGTCTTTACGCCCCTAATGTGATCTGGCTGGATGCTTTACCTGTTGTTTATACTGATAATGCTGGGATGATAGCGCTTATCGGTGATTTATTGTTCCATGAACCCCTTACCAATGAAGAAGTATCTACCCTAACAGACTTTTTGGATGAAATCCCCATATCGGACATTTCATCATGGACCACAGGCATTAAACGTCGCAAAATTGCATCGCTGATCCATGTGATGATGACCATGCCTGCGTATCAGCTTAAGTAGTCGAGTAAAGGAATCTATCATGGAACAAAGTCGACGTGATTTTTTAAAAACAAGCCTATCTGGACTGGCCTATTTTAGTACTGCAGCGTCTGTTCCCATGTGGCTTTCGAAATCTGCCCAAGCAGCCTGTACCAATGGTATTCCCGATGATCGTATTCTAATTATTTACCAACAAGCTGGCGGTAATGATGGTCTCAATACAGTGATCCCCTACACTGATCCTCGATATTATATGCCGGAAGCGGACGGGGGGCTTCGCCAAAACCTTCGTATTTCCACCGGATTAGGGTTGGGTGATGGACTCAATGCACTGCACCCTAAATTGGCTCATTTAAAATCTTGGTATGATTCCGGCAATATGGCGATCATTCAGAATGTTGGGTATCCGAACCCCAATTTATCACATTTCTTAGGCACTGAATTGTGGGAAAAAGGTATATCTCCTTCGGGTGTGTTAGAGACTGAGCAAGGCTGGGTGTCACGTTTTTATGACAATCAATGCAATGGTACCCCACAGAGTACTCTTGAACCCTTATCAATGATGTCCAATGGATTAAGCTCTGTGCCAATGACTTTATCCGGGAGTACACATTATTTTCCTCCTGCAGTGAAAAAGTTTGATTCGTATGAAATTGATACTCCTGAGCCTAGTGAGTTAGGAGATCACATTAAAGCGTATATCAATTCTCTGAATAATTTATCGGTTCAAGTGGATTCTCAAATGGATTTTATTCAGCGCACATCTAATGTCACGCAAGCTTCTGTTGAAGATATGGGGATTGCAAGTCAAATACCACTGATAAATCAATATCCGGGTGATGGGGACAATAGTTTACCGATCGACAGTAATCGCTTAGGCCCTGGACTCGAAATGGTTTCCAAAATCATTCGTGCAGAACAGTTTAACACCAAAATTTTCTTTGTACAGCAGGGAGGATTTGATACGCATGCCCAACAATTCGGATACAACGGTGGTACACCGGATCCAGCCAACACGGGCTCCCATGCACGATTGATGGAGGAAGCGGATTCTGCATTGGATGCTTTTTTAGGCGATATGGCTATTAGTGGCCACTTGGATAAAATAGTCTTGATGTCCTTTTCCGAGTTTGGCCGACGACCTCAGGAAAATGGGAGCCAAGGTACAGACCATGGTACAGCCAACAACCTCATGGTACTCGGTGGAGATGGTGTGCTGGGTGGTGTCTATGGAGGGCAACCTGATCTGGCTAATTTGGTCGGGGGTAACCAAGGCGGGAATTTACAGTATCAAGTCGATTTCCGTTCAGTATACAGTGTTATTCTTCGTGACTGGTTGGGTGTAGACCCTGAAAGCATATTCGGCACGGAAGACTTTTACGATCCATCATTACATATTTCAAGTGGTATGCCAGACATTCCATTTATCAATGAAAATTCAGGGATCGATTTGGATGTCGCTTGGGTCGATGAAGGCTATGAAGGTGTTGAAACAGGCTCATATAGACGCCCATTCCAAGAAGTCGCGGCAGGTGTAGATAAAGTGGTAACAGGCGGTACGGTAAAGTTAAAATCAGGCAATTCAGTATTGAATGGCCCTCAAACAATTTCGAAGAATGTACGTATTGAATCCGAATAGGACACTCATTGATATATATAGATCTACCTGATGCTGTACGTGTTTTATCGACACTTTCTGTCCTGACTTTTTTAGTCTCTTCTCTCAGCCATGCTCAATCACAAACGTTTAATTTTGAGGAAGGTGTATCCAATTACTCGGGATTTAAAGACACCACCATTTTTTCTGAATCTGAAAATTCGGGAGGGGGTACGTCAGGTTTTTTTTCAGGAACCATCAATAATTTAGATTTCGAGGGCAATAAACAACATCGACGTGCATTGCTGTCTGCTGATCTATCCATGATTCCGAGTCATTGGACCATTGAAAACGTAGCCCTCACGCTAAGGGTACAGACATCGGGTGATAACTTTGGCAATATCGATTATAGCCTCCATGCAGTGTCCTCAGAATGGGGAGAAGGCGATATATCAGGGCCATCAGCAGGCGGATTTGGAGCTCCAGCTGAGACTGGGGATGCTACTTGGCTGTCCAATCAGCATTCCATTTCAACTTGGACAACTGAGGGGAGTGATTATACGGCGTTAGCCAGTGCAACGGCTATCGCAGGCACCGCAGGCAATGATGTAACATGGTCCTCAGCTGGGATGATTAGCGATGTTCAGCAATGGCTTAACTCCCCCGCTTCTAATCATGGCTGGTGCATTATTGGCGCATTGGAAGGTACTCGGAAACGGGTGAAAAAATTTTATTCTTCTGAATCCAATAATTATAGGCCTCGATTGGTTGTCACTGCTCATGCACCTTTATCTTTGGCATCTGAAGCTTATATAGATTTCTCTGCGGGCACTCCGTCCGGAAATGGTGAGGAGATTGATCCTGTTGACACCATTGAAAAGGGATTAACACTGATTCAAGCAGAGGGGTCATTGTTGTTGAGTCCAGGATCTACGGATGAAACCCTGACGATTTACCAAGCTGTGACACTTTATAGAAACGGGTCGGGAGGTTCTGTGACCATTGGTGATCAGGCTGAAGAATCGTTTCAGAATAGTGGGTTTAGAACTCGTCGGTCAACTGCAAGTAGACCTTAGTCTTCTATAGGGACCAACCGTACGCCACGTACATCGGCCAGTTCTTTTTTCAGCTTTCCATCTGGCCGTAAAAGGATTTTATTTACCCCAGCACGCAACGTTATTTCTCCGCTGGGCTGCTCCTTAAATTGATCGTAGCCTCCGGTATTGGGTACTTCGCCTCGGGTTTGACTCCCTTCGGTTTCAATGATATAAAAATCACCTGCAGAAAGGGTATCCGCTGCGAGAAGTACTGCAACACTAAAAGTGCTTGGTTTGGGAATATCCACTTGCCATTCAACCATATCATCTTCAACAACCCACGGGGCTAAGACATCAAGAGTCGGACGATAGGCAAGTTTACGTCCAAAGATAGTCGCTCTACTGGATGGCAAAATAAGTTCACCCTTTTCCGTAGGGGTAATTGATTCTATGGTCTTTACTTCTTTCCCCACTTGCATAAGCTCTTCTGACCTCCATGGCAAAGTCCGATTCGCCGTTTCTTTACGCACAGTACTGAGCACTTCAGTTTCGACGAAGGGTGCTGCATTGCCCCATGCTCGCCGAATATAACTAAGCACTCCAGCCAGTTGTTCATCGTTAAATGTCCCTAATGCGGGCATACTGAGATTCCATGTTTCTTCATTCACTTGAATTGGTCCGTATAGTCCATGCAACAACACCCGCGCCAATCGTTCGGGTGGTCCACTCACCCATTCACTCCCAACAAGAGGCGGTGCAATACCGGGTACTCCTCCACCGTGTGGCTGATGACATGCTGCACAAGCCATTCCATACAGTTCTTGCCCAACCAATACCTGCTGTTTTTGCTTAGGAGATAAAGGAGATGCGTTTTGCGTTAAGGTGTCAGGCAATTTAGCGCCCGGCCAAGTAAAATTATTCAATGCTCGAAGGACCTGTTCACGTCTATTCACATTTGAGGTACGCATTAGTTTGGTCAAGGAAATTGGTTCCTTGCTGAGGTTGAATGCCTCCGGATAGCGAATTTTAGCAAAAGCATGGAGCATGGCATCGCGTTGCCATGTGCAATCACTGGGAATGGATTCAAATAGATCGAAAAGAGCAGCGACTCGAGTAGGTTTTGCTTCTTCCAACACACACTGGGTCAGCAGTGATATAAATGTGGGATCAATCTTATCGCGTGCACTCCAACTTTTTAGAAATTCCAATTCACGTCCCATCAACCCAGAAACTGCTGCCCCTTTAAATAAAGGATCTTCTTCTTTGACGAGTAAGTCGCCCAGTACATTATCCGCATCTGAGTCATTAAATGTACCCAAACTTAAGGCAAGTTGAAGGCGAACTTGTTCACTTGGGTCGTTGAGACGTTTGACAAGGCTTGGTAACATCTCTGCTTTTGATTCGGAAAGACGAGTGGCTGCTGTGCGAACTTTTTCATCGGAACTTTTTAAAGCTGCACTTAGGGAATTTTGGTCTAAAGCATCCAACCCATCTAATGTCCAAAGCGCATGCAATTGCGCCAATGGGCCTTTCTGATGCACAACTTGACCTAAGGATGAAATGATTACTGGATCTGCACGCTCGATGAGAAGACGTTGTGCCGTGAGACGATGCCACCCATTTGGGTGGCTCAAGATATCCAGCAGCGTGGTACTGGAAGCTGAAGACAAGTTTGGCGCTTTACGATCGATAGGTTCATCTTCTGCCACGATGCGCCAAATGCGACCGAGGTCATTCCCTTTATGGAGATCACGTTCTTCTATTTGTTTCGCCAGCCATGGCACCATAAAAATTACATGTTCAATAATTCCGTGATACATATCGGCGATATACATTGCTCCATCCGGCCCCACTCGTGCATTTACAGGGCGGAAGCGTTCATCTGTCGATGCAAGAAACTCTTGTCCGTCAGGGTAGAACCTGCTCGCCTGGGGGGCAATACCATCATTTAATTGTAGTCGGCCGAGTAAATGTCCTCCCGATTCAGGAACGAATACATTGCGTTGTGCATCTTCGGGAAATTGATGCCCATCGTAATAACACGTGCCACTTGCAATGGTGTAGGTGCGCAATCGGCCATTATCACGCAATTCGAGAGCCCCAAGTGTTACTGCCGGAGTCACGCGAATTGGAAATACTTCTTGTGCATCGGGGGCAAAATTTACGTTGACTCCAAAATGACTTCGCTCAATGCCACCGCGCTGGTACACGCGTTGCATGTGCGTATTGCGCATCATATATTCTGCAGGGATAAAATCACCGTAGAGAGCTTTATTTTCATAACAGGTCATAAAACGACCTGACTCGTCAAAGGTCACACCAAATTGGCCCCGTTTGATCGTTTCTTCTTCGATAAGTTGACCATTTTTCCATTGATAGCGTTTTGGCCAATCAGCACAGTGTAACCAATTATCGATTCCATAGCGTAAGCCATTGGCTGTATGCTGAGGGTTTCCAGCTTTCCCCATTTCTCCCACTCTGGTTTTACGATCACTGCGCAGATCGCCATCTGTGTCTTCGCAAAACCAAAGGGTCGGCGGTTCTTGCAACAGGATCCCACCTTTTACAAAAGAGAATGAACGAGGCATAACCAATTTGTCTAAAAACACAGTACTTTTATCGGCTTTACCATCGGCATCGGTATCTTCCAGTACAACGACGCGGCAAATGGGCTCATCTTCCCCACTTCCATACACATCCCGCATGTAGCCTTGATATTCAACGACCCAAATGCGCCCTTCTGGATCAAATTCAAAGAATATAGGGTTATGTACAAGGGGTTCAGCGGCGACTAATTCAATACGATATCCTGGTGCCAGCTTAAAGGTTTTCATTTCCTCTTCTGCTGTTAGAACTGGTGCAGGAGGTACATCGATGCGTTCCAGCAAGGCCTCCCCTTTTTCCCAATCTGCCCAGCCTGTTAGTGCAGATGGTGGCCGTACTCTCGGTCTATCTTTTGGAACAGCGTTTTGAGCAAAGACATTGCCCATCTCTATCCACATAAGAATCAGTATCAAAATCACACTTGAATATAGACGTGTTTTCAATTGCTTAACCTGCATGTTTATCAGTCCTCTTAACAAATGGCCGTAGAATTATTTTGATAAGCGGTTAAGAATATTTTTGGTTATTTGTTCCACTTCAGGGTCTCCCCCCCTTAGGCCATGTGCCCAATCGGTGGTCGCTGAGGTGAATACTGTAGCTCCGCTGGGTTTGGTATATACCCCAAGGCATGCAGCACCGACTCGACCATTCTCCCATTTCTCATACCATTCACAATCGCCTGGGTGCCAACTTGATGGAGCAGTACAAAGTACACTAAATGTTTTGGGTGTACCGTCACGGAAAGTTGGGTAGGGCAATCCATCTTTCCATTCTAGTTCACAGCCGTCGCACTCATATCCGACAATAGTGTTCTTAGCACCAAATTCATCATCACGTTTAAGCCCAGTTCCTTCAAATATCCAATGGTCGGGTCGATGCACTTTAAATGCACCGCTTCCGTCCATGAATTGCCCATGGCTTTTATGAAAGCCTCCCCATAAGAATCCAACCCCAGTTAATTGGTTTTCAGGACGTTTTATTAAGTGGTGGCTCCATAATGACGTTAGTAATGTATGGTCACCTGTGGCATAAACAGGGTCCTTGTAAAAATTTTCTTTAAAGCATGTTAATGCTCGACCATTATCTTCACTGCGCACTTGCCAACAACAAGTATTACCGCTAAAAAAGGCTACGTTACCGCCTTCAGCGATGAAGTTTTCTAAACTGTCACGCATGGGGGTGGACCAATATTCATCATGCCCTACACTGAGAACAAGTCGGTAATGGTCCAATATCTCAGATCGAAACTCGAGGTCTGAGTTTACTGCATAATCGATTGTATAACCATTATTTTCTGCCCATTTCACAAAATCATATTCCCAACTCGTAAATTGACTAGCGGGAGGACGATCGAATGACACGCGATTTCCCTGGATTCCACCCCGTCCATGGTAGGCATATAGACTAGAACCGCCCCAATTATTGTAGGCATTGTAAGTATTTGTTGATAGCTGCAACAGTATCTTTGTGTCTTTACCTGGATTTGCAGAACGCACCACAAAAAAGCAGCTCGATTCAGCGGTACGACGACCGCGCCCTGAAAATTTTCCACCACGATCTTCTACACGTAAAGTTACTTTATAATAGCCAGTTCGCCAGTCTTTTGGGATTTTTATGCGTAATGCTTCTGGCCAATCACAGCCTTTTGATGATGCAAACTCCGGCACTGGGTATGCCTGACCAGGTACTCCCTTACGCGACCAGACCACCTTATCTTTTGCTCCTAAACGGGCAATTTCAACATTAAATTTCTTGGCACCTGACGAGACATGAAACGTAACATCTTCACCAGGAGTAACACTCAATTGTCCAGTATATCCTTCAACAAAAAGTGATGCAGGGTTGTCGGGAGTAAAAGTAGATGCCCAGGCACGACAACCGATATGCAACAAAAATATGCACACAAGTGCTAATAAATAATGATCTATGTAGACTGAGAATTTTTTCATTTTAAACTTGTCCTTTAATGGCTATAAATTTATACAACACCTATTACTTTTGGTAAAAATAAAAAACTCATTAATCTTGAATCGAAAATAGCTTCTAATGACCTAAAAAAAATTCATCCCTTATACAGGTTCATTCCACATGGCCGGTCTTTCAGTAACATTTCCTGTCGTATTCACTTCACATCCAGGTAAAGCTTGGCGAAGTGATTCAATAGCTGCTTCAGTCAAAAATGGGCATGCACTTATATCCAGCGTCTTAAGTGTATTCATCTTTTTCAAATCTTCGATGACCGCATCTGTAATTTGAGTACGCGACAGACTTATGAAAGTAATGGACGGCATGGTTCGAAAGCCTGCCACACAAGCATCAGTCACTGCAGTTCCTTCAAGATATATACGTTCCAAATTATTTAAATTTTGTAATCTAGCTAATCCTTCATCGGTAATGCCAGTATAACTCAGGAATAAATGCTGCATGGATTTAAGCTTTTCAATTTCCACTATCCCGGCATCCGATAATTGCGGATTCTCATCGAGGCTAATGCTTTTTAATAATGGTGCATTGGCACATAGTGTTGTTAACCGCTCATCATTTATATCTCCTCTATCCAAAACAATTTCTCGCATATATGGCATTGAGTGCACTATTCCCCATCCTTGATCGCTCAGTTTAATACCCGAAACAGACAAAGACCAGAGAGAAGTCAATCGACGTAATTTTGTAAATCCTGCGCTTGTCACTGCAGTGTCACTCAGCGACAGTTCGCGTAGCCCAGACAATTGTGCGACGTAATCAAGATCCTCAATGTATACTGCCGCCCCTTCAAGATCCAAGGATTGCAGATCACTTGGAACGAATTTGCGTAGCATAGAAAAATCAAGCTGAGTAGCGTCGGTCAGATCAAGTCTTAATTCAGTCCCCAATGGAAGAGTTACCTCACCTATAGCTCTACCTAAAAAGCGCCAGAAGTTATTCCCCTGTTCAGGCAAATCTAAATCATAACGCCAAGATCGCGTATAGAGCATTCCTGGAAAACCCGTAGTTCCAAAGTTTATTACCCGTTCGGTCGCTGGAGCTACAGTAGACTCAACTGCTTCTGGGACATAATTAGTAATCGCTTTTATTCCGTAGTCAAGTCCAACGATCATCACTAAACCAATACAAATTGTTGGTATAAGAAATTTTGGGATTTGGATATGTTGTTTTACTTTGGGTTTTTCTTTTTCTTCGCGTTGAGCCGTTTGAAGTTGTGACTTTAGCTGTTTACCTCTTTGATCTTGATAGACGACAATTAATTGATCACATAAGAGTTCGGACGCTTCTATATTCCCAATACGTGCTAAACATAGTGCTCGCATAAACATAACTTCTTTATTTTCGGTAATCTCGCAACTTAATTCATCTATATGCCGAAGGGCATCCTTCCAATACTCATTTTCATAACACCGCTTAGCTTCTTCAAAGATTGTCTGTGAATTTTTTGCATCCATCCCAGCACTCCACAATAAGGTAGGTTAATTATATGGGTTACAGATATACCTTAATTACTATGTCTCATATTTCAAAACTAATATCAAAGGTAAAGTACTGTGAAAATAGCATGAATGGAAAAATATAGCAAGCTCATTAGGGCCACAACAATTGTGAGTCAAATCTTGAAAATATCGACCATAATCATGGTGTAACATCCTCGTTTCCAGTCTAATGGACCGTGTATATGTGTCTTGATACCCTTATACGCCTGAAATGGGAAAATAATAGATCATAATAGAATTATTTCTATTAATGGGTTACTTGAAACGGATGTTAAGCGTTTCGGCAGGCAGAAATACTCCATCGGGCATATCACCAATTAATACTGGTCTACCCCATTCCCTAATTAATGGGGTAGACCAAATCCGCGGAGGTAATTCTTCCATGCTGGCACCGGTGCGCAGTACTCGCGCTTTGGCTACAACATTGGGACGAGATACCGAACGTACCTGAACTTCGGTACCAGTCGTAATAGTCACTGAAGACGATTCATCTAAATACGCTATTGCACGTTTAGCCGATTTACTTTGAATACTGATCAGTGGCGTGCCAGATAAAATCGTCTCACCCGGTCCATAAAATTTCTGAGATACTTGACCGCTGATTGGTGAACGCATCACTAAGGTCAAACTTTCTTGCTGGATTTCTTGTCGCTTGGCTTCTTGAACTTTTAACTGCTGCAGAAAAGGCTCTAGGTACACTAAGGTATCTTGAACAGGCCTCGCACTTTGCTTTTGACGCTCTTGACGGCGCCGTGTCGCTTCCCAAATATTTTTCGCAGCTAGCTCCAATGCTTTTTGATCAGTAACCAATTCTTCTTTCAATTCTTTATGGCGCAATCGAATGTCATCATAAACACTTTGACTTCCTATGGCTTCTGCCACCAACATTTCTTGTCGGTCCATTTGGATTTTCAAGCGTTCAAGCTTTACTTGTTTTGATTCAAAATCTACACGTAATTCGACATGCTCTAGTCGCGCTTCTTCCTCGTCCAGTTGATATCGACGCAGCTCGTCCAGTTGATCTAATGTCGAGAATTCCATATCGCTTTCAAGTCGATTACGCTCCAAATACAACTCAGCTTTCAGTTGATTCAACTGAGCTTCTTCAATTGCCAACTCGGCTGCAATCAAAGTATCGTCCATCATTGCTACGATATCCCCTGCCTCAACACTATCGAACAAATCGACTCGCATGCTGCGAATAGTACCGTCTTTTATCGGCGCAATTTGAACATCGCTTGTTTCGACAATCCCTACAGCATATTGATAACTAGATTGCTGTTGCCCTGCGAAGGCAAAAGCCACAACTGCCAACACCCAGATCAATAATGGTACGATTCTACGGCGAAAGTTCCTAGAAACCAAGCTTAAGTTATTTTCACTCATAGTTCACATTGCTCATCTTGTAATACAAAAGATACGTTCGAAATCCCTTCAAGACCACGTATTTCTCGGATAAAATCATTGGCTTGTTCAGGGCGCTTTAAATCAAGCCTATATGATAACTCACCATCACCTGTTTCTTGGAACCGCTGAGACACTATATGGCTTTCGCGACAATACTGTTTTATAATGGACTGCAATGGTCCTACTTTAAATGTATCTAATTTTAAACGGAATCGCATAAAACCATCGCCTTGGGTTCGACTACCAAATTGTGTCCAATGAAGATATAAGGCTACTAGGCAAAATACTATTGCTCCTAATATTGCCAACTGATAGCGATGTGTTCCAGTTGCTAAGCCAGTAATTAGGGTAAAAAAGATATAGGAAGTGTCGCGGGTATCCTTCAGGATATTTCGAAAACGAATTACAGCCAAGGCACCAATTAGGCCAAAGGCGATGGCAATGTTGTTCCCAATAACCATCATCCCTAAGGACAAAATCACTGTCAACAAAACTATCGACTGTGTAAAGGCACGTGAATAGGACAGGCCTTCATGCGTATAAATATACAGCCATGCTGCAAGCTGGCCAAGAATAAAGGCAAGGAGTAAACTCATGCCTGCGGCAGCGACACCATACGCACCTATACCGTCACTACCACCTAAGACACTCATTAATGAATCCATCATAACTGGGCTCCCTTTAACCTTGGAACTACTTGTAGGCCTTCATGATGCAAAAGCTTAACACATTCTACATATTTTGCCATTGAAGTGTACTCTAAATTAAACCGTTGAATCATACTGTGTACCCACTGTGGGTATGTATCAGTAAATTTTACTTCCATGATGACTGGAATGTGATTCAATTCATGCCAAAAAGCCTGAGCGCTCCAGAGATCATGTGTATATTTTGTTGAAGGTAGCCCCCCTAAGTTCCGATCAAAAGTAATTCGAACCGATTCACCCATTCGTCCAACATACGCTTCACGTATATAGCGAACAATAGTGGAAGGTCGGGCCTGAAACTCACCCATCAGTGAGCGAAAATAATTCAGATCATTTAATGTATAATCGTTTTCTTTTATCAACATTGATGCTGAATCGCGATAGGCTGAAAGCAAGTCTTCGATTGAATCATTATGTACAGCTACTCGTGATTTACGAATGACTCGATTAATGCGCTGCTTCACTTCAGCATATATAATTGGTGACGCATCACCGGAATAACTTCGCAAACGCAATTTATAGCGATTTTTTTCACCCATATGCGAACTCCAAAACATATGCATAGACGGGCTGTCTAAATACAAACTAGTCACTGGATATTCTAACCCTTGTGGATCAGCTTTCATGTGAGGCGATATATAATCAATAATTCCCTGTGCTATCGTTTCGGGCAATTTGTATTTAATTTCAAATCGCTGGGCAACAAGGGCATTGGCTTGACTCTGGTCTTGATAATTAAGGGACATAAAGGCCCTCCTCTTTACAGGAATCGAATAATACCATATATCGTTCCATCATAAATTTCCAATTATAAATGTATCATTAGAAAGCTTCAATCTTGACTTAATTGATAACTTATGTAATAATTAAAAATATTCACACGAAATGGAGCAATTTATTACTATGTCCAATGAACTAACAAAAGATATGCCTGAAAAGAAATTAACCCCTGTTGAGGGTTTTAAAAGTGGAAGTAAGGGCCTACGCGGTGCGATTGCTACTGATTTAGCTGAAGATATTGATCATTTCAGCGAAGAATCTATTCAATTACTTAAGCACCACGGTACATATCAACAAGACAATCGTGAAACGCGCAAAGAACGTAGAGCAGCAGGTTTAGGTAAAGACTACTCCATGATGCTTCGCACGAAGTTTCCTGGTGGTCACCTCACTGCAGAGCAATATCTTATCTGCGATGACCTCTCTAAAAAATATGGCCAAAATGATTTACGTGCCACTTCACGTCAATGTTTTCAATTCCGGGGTGTGGTAAAAGGTAACATTCGTGGACTCATTCACGACCTTAATCACCTCGCAAAAATCACCTCTATGGGTGCCTGCGGTGATGTCGTGCGAAACACCATGGCCTCCCCCGTTGCCGATTTGGATCCAGCGTATGAAAACTTGGGTGTTAACTTGCAAGTATTGGCAAAAAGCATAAGTGATTATTTCTTGCCTGAGACTTCTTCGTATTATGACCTTTGGCTAAATGATGATAAAGTCACCGTACATGAAAACGACACCTTCACCTATGCGGATGAAGGATCGGATATTGAAGAGCCTATTTATGGCAAGACGTATTTGCCACGTAAATTTAAAATTGGTGTAGCTACCGACTTCGACAACTCCGTTGATGTGTACACGCAAGATGTGGGAATTATTGCCGTTACCGAAAACGGAAAAGCGATTGGATTCGAAATCACTGCAGGTGGTGGTCTGGGATATTCACACGGACGTTCAGGGGCGACTTATGCACGCTCAGGCTCCCCCGTTGCCTTTGTACAAGAAGATGACGTAATTCCAATTATTGAAGCCATTGTTAAAGTGCAACGTGACTTCGGTGACCGTACTAACCGCAAACATGCTCGTCTTAAATACACTATCGACGATCTGGGATTCGATGTATTCCGTGCCAAAGTAGTGGACTACGCCGGTAAAGATTTTCCTGCTCCTAAGGGCAATATCGATTGTACTCATCAACCCTCTTACCTCGGCTGGCATAAACAAATCGACGGGAAAAACTACCTTGGCGTATGGGTTGAAAACGGTCGTGTCATGGATCTAGATGGCAAATGGCAGTTTAAAACAGGATTGCGTGCCATTATTGAAAAATATACCCCAGGTATACGCTTGACGGCTATGAGTAAAATCTTACTCACCGATATCGATGATGCTGATAAGGCGGGCATTGAAGCATTGCTTGGTGAACACGGTATTCCTTTACCAGGTACGATATCGGCTATCCGTAGTCGCGAAATGGCATGCCCCGCATTACCTATGTGCCCCTTAGCTACCTCTGAAGCAGAACGTGCCTTACCCGACATTATGAGTAAACTTGAAGCCATGGGACACGGCGATTCCGATCTAATTGTGCGCATGAGTGGCTGTCCAAATGGATGCCCCCGTCCTGTGTCCGCTGAAATCGGACTTGTAGGAAAAGGTACAAACCAGTATTGCTTCCATGTAGGGAGTAATGCAGGTTCACGATTTAACGAAAAATTATATGAAGTAGTACGCACTGAGCAACTTGCTCCAGTGATGGATATACTGCTGACCGAATGGAAAGCCAAACGCTCCGAAGGACTATCCTTTGGTGAATGGGCTTTCGAAACAGGCCTCGACACACTCCGTGAGTTAGTTGATAGCAGTGGAGTACTCGGTGAGTAAAACGTATACCGACATAGCCAGTGTGAAGGAAGCAATCCTCGCACAGGACCCAGAACTACTTAACGAACTCAATGCTAAAAGTGCTGAAGAGTTATTGCAATGGTCTTTGGAGTACTTCGGTGATCGCGCAGGTATTGTGACTAGTTTCCAGGATACCGGATGCGTCATAATCGATATGGCTAGCCGTGTAGCTCCTGGCATTCGTGTTTTGACTGTCGACACACTACGTCTTCATCCAGAAACCTATAAACTTATGGATGAAATTGAAGGTAAGTACGAACTGACAATTGAGAAGTTTACACCTGATACGAATCGCTTAAAGAGAATGCTGGCTCAGCACGGTGAATTTCTTTTCTTTGACACTAAAGCCAAACAAGAATACTGCTGCCAAATCCGAAAAGTCGAGCCCAATATTCAGGCGCTACAAACCTTGGATGTTTGGTTTACTGGATTGCGTCAGGATCACTCTTCCAACCGAAGCGATACACCCAAAGTGCAGTATGTTGAGAATGAGTGGAATACTTTGCTCAAGATCGCGCCGTTGCTTGATTGGGATGCGGAAAAAATAAAGAAGTATTCTGATGAGCATTCTATGCCTTACAACAAACTCTATGACCAAGGCTATACCAGCATTGGTTGTACAATCTGTTCGACTCCTACGTTACCCCATGAGGATGCCCGAGCTGGCCGTTGGCGCTGGTTCAATAGCATAGACCCCGATGGACAGAAAGAGTGCGGTATTCATACCAACACTCAAGGCGGTGGAATTTAATTAAGCCATTTCACATCCCTTTTTAGTGATAAGTCATTTAAGAGGGATATTTTTTATTTATTCCTGCAGTGGTGTTGTATCAGCTAATTTTTTAACGTATGCACCAAGTGCTTTTTTAATTTCACTCTCTGGTAAATGAGCTTCCTCAAGTACATACCAGCTCATTATTACATGTCGAACCGAAATGGAATAATGAGCCTGAGGCGGATCTTTCATTAGTGTTAATAGTTCCTTACTAGTTAAAAAATAGTCTCTAAAATCATGCCCTAGTGAGTACAAACTAAGCATTATTCTTACAGATTTTCGGCACTCACCACAGTTTTCGCCCGAATCTTTATACATATAAATTACTGAAAATTTATTTCAGTAATTCAGAGTGTTTATCCTGGGTAGCTCTTAATCTTGAAGAATATGAGGAAGCGATTAATTGGTCATAGCAAGCCTTGGATCTAACAGGCGATAGGAAGATGAATCAAGACCTCAAGCGCATTATTCGTGAATGTAAACACAACGCATAGGCACTAATAATTGATAATTGTTCAAATTCTTTATCATTTTACTAATATTCTGGCTTGATTTATTCACCTAACTCCTTTATTATCAATATATTATAAAAATATCAATCAAGTAAACAATTTTCTATTTTTTTTGAATAAACCCGCATGGCATTCGTCCAGTTATACAAAGCATCAAAAAAGTTCTGGGAGCGTGAATGTGAGCGAAACTATGGAAATTACAATCGCGATGAATGAGTATATGGCTGACACCGTGGATAAAGGTCATCCTATTCCCCTTCGGGAAGTAGAGGATTCTTCCTTAGTAGCCTATGCTAAAACGGGCGATTACTCAGCATTTGAAGAATTAGTGAAACGGTACCGTAATGATGTGTTTGGATTATCCTATCATTATCTGCGTAACCGAGAGGAAGCATGGGATATTTCCCAAGAAGTCTTTATTAAAGCGCACCGGGCTATTGCGAAGTTTCGCGGTGATGCCAGCTTCAAGACGTGGATTTTGCGTATTACGGCCAATCGATGTAAAGATTTTTTTAAGAAACGCAAGTTAAAGACGGTTTCGGTCGAGGAGCCAGCACAACTTGAACAATTTAAGTCCCCTACAGCAAGTCCCGATGAAGCCTTGGCCTCATCGGAATTAGGCCATAGTATAAAAAAAGCCTTGGATACGCTGTCTGAAAAACATAAACTAGCCTTTGTTTTAAGAGAACTCGACGGCCAGTCCTACGAAGATATGTCAAAAATAATGGAGTGCAGCTTAGGCACTGTTATGAGTCGCTTGCACCATGCACGTAAAAAGCTACAACAAAGTCTGATCACCATGGGCGTGATGGAGGATAGATAAATGAATAGACCTTGTACTCATCAAAACGAACTGGAACGCTGGTTTGATGGCGAAGCCACACTGGGGGCACAACTCGAATCTCATATCGAAGAGTGTTCTTCGTGTAAAGAGCATGTAGAGTTCTTGCGTGAAACTCGTGCAGCGATTGAAGCCCTTCCTCAGTCTCCTGAGATTGCAGATGCGCAAATGCCTGCGTTTCTCGAAGGTATTTCTGAAGGCATACATCAACCGCGTCGTCGATTTTCCGGAATTTGGGCCATGGCCTCAGGCGTTGCAGCTGCATTAATTGCTGCGGTGGCTATGATGTCTATGCTTACCGCACCTGAAGCTCCCATTGGTGCTGAATCTAAAGTAGAAACGTATTCCACTGACATCGAAGGCGCATCTGTAGACGTGCTGGGCTGTGAAAATGAAACCCAAACCGTATGGCTCAACACCCCGGATGATAGAGAAATTTAGTGCGTTTTTTATCTCTAAAAATACTTACCCTCTTCGCTGTTGCCTTGGTCGCTGTATCTGCTCAAGCACAGGACTCTGCCCCCGAACCGGTAGAATTTACATTTGTGGCTATTAAAGCTAGTAATGTAAGTGGAGTTACACAAAAGTCATACAGTAAGAGCTTGGAATCAGTCCGTCGTGATATTGCGAGTTTGAGTTATAATACCTTCGAGAAAAAATCGGCCTACTCCGGCACGATCCCCTTTGACTCTAAAACTAAAATTCCTATCGACAATACGTATTCACTTATTGTTGAACCCACTGCTGTCGACCAGCAAGGGCGCATAAAACTCAGCACCCAGGTGATAATGAAGAAAGTAGGTAAAGACGGTAAAATGGTAAACGTTAAAGCCTTAGATACCGTACTGAGTATGGCCACAGGAAAGAAATTAAACCTCGGTGGCCTCAAGCTCAAAGATGGTGGCGATTTACTGATCGTCTTATCCGTTAAATAGACCTTCCTAGGTTAACGGAATAATTGCATGGCGGTCACACGCCTCCCCAGCAGTAAAACTTTTACCGGGTAATAATGAACGCGCTGAGAATGATGGGTCGCTCAAAGAACACGTATGCACTTCTAAGCGGTCTTCATATACTTGAATGTCGCGATATTCAACCGGATATTCGGGCAATGCTCCTGTTACTACATGAGTAAACCCTTGGTCTGGTTCAATGATGTGCATGTGCATATGCCCTGTGATATAAGCTTTTACCTGTGGATATTCACGTAATACTTCAATAATCTCATCGCCATTTTCTAAGGTTCCCGCATTTTTTAATCCAGGATGTTCACACCGCTTAGGAAGAGTCAAGGCAGGATAATGGCAACTCACGATACAGGGTTCCCCTGCATGGGCTTCGAGATCTGCTTTCATCCAATCCAATTGTTCTTGGGGCAATTCCCAGCGTACTTCTTCTAGAGTCTTTTCCTGACGCTTTTCAACAAACAACTCACTGATTGCAGAGATTGTACCGTCCGTCCATTTCCACCAGGGATCAAGTACCAAGAAATGAATATTCTTATGATCAAAGGAATAATAGGTTCGCTTCTCGGACAACTGAGCGTGAAATGCTTCAATAAACCAATCACGGGATTCCTTCACTACGAAATCATGATTCCCCCCCATTGGATAATAGGGTACATTCAGGGAATCCATCAAATCGCGTGAAGCAAACATTGCATCGCGGGTTTGGTGACTAGAGATATCACCTGTAGCGAGAATAAAGTCCGGTGCTAAGCCTTCCAAATCACGTTTTAAACACCGAATCACATCAGGCATCATCGTACAAATAAAACCGTTATTCCATTCACCATCAGTTTCACTACCTAAATGCGGATCACTGATTTGTACAAAACGCCAAAGCATACACACTACCTCTCTGAGAATAAGTATCCGACCATTATAGCCAAGTCTTGCTCAGAAATAAACCGGTGAATATGGGTAGTGAAGGCTACGGGAATACCGCATACTCCAGCCCAAGTGTCGATATATGTATGAAATACCCCGTTTTTCAAATTGACCTCTATGTGCACACCACGATGAAGACCATGAGTAATGTATGGCTACGTGTAACCGATTTACCTAATGTACTCAAGAATGAAAAATTCGCTTAGAAGGCTCGAAACAATTGGTAAAATCATTTCCAGACTGGCTGGATCAAAGTGCTATTGCTACTGCGACGGAACAAAACCTTCTTGAGCATATGTGATATTTAATCTTAATCGATGCCCAATTTTTTCATTGCACGCCATAATGTGGTGCGACCGACGCCCAGTAGTTCCGCTGCTTCACTTCGATTGTTATGTGTACGGTTTAGCGTTGCCAAAATTACTTCTTCTGTGAGCAAATCCGGTTTTCGTACCCATCGTGACGCTAAAATATCCTCAGGCAAATCCTTCGGTGTTAATTGACCATCAGCGGACATAATCAAAGAATGTTCCATCACATTGCGTAGCTGACGCACATTTCCCTGCCAAGAACAATCGATCAATACATCTTTGAAGTCCTGAGTCATAGCCACATCACTGCGGGCATGGCGTTCTTTAAATTCATACAAAAATGCTTCCGCCAATCGCATCAAATCGGTATCCCGTAAACGTAATGGCGGAACGTCAATGCGTGTTATCCCTAATGCATAATACAAATCTTCACGCAAGGCACCTTTTTTAAGCGCCTTATCAGGGTCGCTTTGTGTAGCTGCGATGATGCGTACATCCAATTCAATGGCTTCATCTGCTCCAATTCGTTGCAAGCCACCTGTTTGTATAAACTTAACCAATAACCCTTGGACTACAGGGGATAGTTCGATTATTTCATTAAAATAGAGGGTTCCGCCATTTGCCCGTTGCAAAGCGCCTTCATAAGATTGAAGGCTTCCGGGAATTGCGCCTTGCTCATAGCCGAGTAGCTCACGACGTAAGGTTTCATCATTCATTCCACGACAGTCAATTTCGATAAAGGGCTTATCGTAGCGTTCACTCCCAAGATGAATGGACCGTGCTAAGCTAGCTTTCCCTGTGCCGGGTTCACCTGTTATAAATACGGGTGCTTTGGATTGGCAACAGAGTTCAGCACGTTTTATAACAGGAAGCATCGCTGAAGATTCTGCAATGAATGTTTCTTCGTCAAAGTCTTCTTCGTCGACTTCAACTGTCACATCAGACTCAGTCGGCGCTTGACGAGCCATTTTTTGCGCTACGGCTATCTGGTTATCTTTTTGGGCAAGTTCATCTTCCACTGAGGCCATATTCATGGCGTTGCGCACCCAATTGGCTTCTTCTTCCCACTCAACATCCAATTTGGACACGAAGCGACATGCCTCATCTCCTTTTGACAAACATTCGGTTTCTATGGTGATAATGTTGCGGGAAGTTAATTCACTGATATGTCCTGAAATATATCCGGCTGTATAACAACATGAGCATTCTTCTCCAGGAAAGACCATTCCGTGTACCAACGCTTCGGTACATGATTGGAGAATGACTTCTCTATATAATGTGCCTGCTTCGAGATCGAATTCAAACTTAACGTCTTCAGCAATATAGCGCCCTTGCACCTGACCATAAACCAAGCCTGCCTGCAAGGCCAATCGGCCATTTTCGTTGTGTATGGTGTAGTGTTGCAAAGCTTCGCGTCGGCCCACTTCGAAACCGGAATTATATTTGAGCGCACGCGCTCTTGTTTTACCCATGATCTGAAAGAGCTGTCGTCGCTCAACTGCTTGGGATTCCAATTCCTGAAATGAACCGGGACGATCCAAGATTCGCAGACGCCCTCGTTTTGGATTCCCTTGCATCCAATGATTACGATTGGATTCGATATAATGCGCCAGAACTGGTGGCAATTCCAAAAATACATTTGAACTTAATTTTTTTGGTCGCATGACAACCCCCTTTTGTTTCCGCAGGGGAACTCTACGCATTTTTTAGAGCGATGTCAAGCGTTTCGCGAGGAACAATTGGAATTCTAATGAAACACTAAAGCCGAGAGGGGCTGTAAAAAAAGAACGTTTAAATTACAGAACGAAACGAATCAATCAGACACTAATACATTTTCTTGAAAGGGAAAAGATTAATTTGGAGCGGTGTCGGATGTTCTATTCTGATGTTTCTTCAACCATAGGAAGAAATATAGGCCAAAAATTGCCCCAGATAAGCTGAATATTTGCTGATCAGTCAGGTTCAATACCATGACTGGATTATGGTCTCCACGAAGGCCTTCTATCCAAAACCGAAAGAAACCATAGAGCATTAAGTAGATCGGGAACATAAAGCCATCAAATGGTTTCCAGGACTTTCGCATCCAGATAAAAATACCGAATAACATAAAGAGCCCTATCATACTAATAATCTGAGTGGGATGAACCGCCAGTGAGTGGGTTGACTCAACTGTGACTTCTGTATACCAATCCACATGGTCCTGAAAAGCAGGACTCCCCGTAATTGAATCGCCATTTATAATACGCGGGAAACGCATCCCCCATGCTGCATCTGTAGGTGCTCCGAAGCAGCAGCCATACAATAAGCACCCAATACGTCCAATTCCATGTCCCAAAGCGAGATAAGGGAAAATAATGTCGCAGGCCTTCCAAAAGGGAATCTGATGTTTCTTGAGATACCAGTACCCAAATGCGATGGCTACCGGTGGTCCCCCCTGAAATACTAAGCCCCCTTTCCATACGGCAATCCAGCCTAAGGGATCGCTTATAGAAAAGGAATCACGAAACATGATGATATAAGTTAACCGTGCCCCAATAATGCCTAGGGGTAATACAATAAAGGCCAAATCAGCAAATACTTTAGGTTCGTAACCAGCCTTTTTTGCAGCCTTTTGAATAAAATGCAGCACGACCAGAAAGGCTATGGCCATCATAAGGCCATATGAATGCAGGGTGATTGGCCCCAGCTTAAGAATTACTGGGTGCATGCTTTTCAGCCTCTGTCGATTCTTCGGGATTCGGGTTCAGGGTAAATAATAGCGTAAATACCCCTATCATAATTCCTGCATCGGCAATATTAAAGGCTGGGTAGTACTTCCAAGGAAAATTGAAGGGGATAAAATAGAAATTAAATTGAAAAAAATCTGTTACCCAACCCAAGCGCATCCGATCCACGATGTTGCCCAATGCCCCTCCCCATATCATGCCATATGAAATGGCTTGAACTAGCGAAGCTCTATTTAGCTGTCTAAACAAATAATATAAAATCCCCAATGCAAAAAACGGTAAAACCTTTGCGACCCAAGGGATTGAACCAAAAGCACCACCAATTATTCCGGTATTACGTTGATGGGTGAAATGAAAGAAAACATCCCCCCGGAATGCTGCATCCTGAGGAATTTTTTGAATAATTAAAAATTTGCTTAGTTGATCAAGGGCAAAAATAAACAGAAATGCTCCCCCTATCCAACACAACTGGCGTTTAAGTGAAGCATCCATTAATTGTACCGGGTTGACACAAAATGACTAGGCGTAGTCATTTTGTTCCTTCTCTAAGATTTCTTTACATCCAACACATCGCTTTGCAGCTGGAAATACTTCAAGGCGCATCTTGGGGATGTTTTGCTCGCAATCAACACACTTACCATATGTACCGCCTTCAATACGTTGTAAGGCATCAGCAACAGCGTTAAGCATCTGGGTTTCACCACTGGCCAATCGCAATGCTGTTTCACGGTCATTATTATCTGTACCAGCTTCAGCAAAACCACTGAATTCGCCACTCTTATCCCCATTCGCGGCTTCAATCGTATCGCGTTCGATGGATTTAATGCCTTCAGTGAAATGCTTACCTTCGGCATATAATAAATTTTTGAATTTTTCCAAATCGCGTTTATTCATGATTACTGATCTCCTAACTGATTTACACATCGCTGACAAATCCTTGGATGCTCTTCATTTTTACCAACTGACTCACGATAATTCCAACAGCGTTGGCATTTATCACAGCTGGCTTTTTCAGCTTGGACAAGTAATCCATCTTCCGATTGCTTGGCTTCATCTGAAGAATCACCAATGCTACATTTTGATACAATAAAAATACTGGCTAACTGATCATTATATGCTGTTAATGTTTCAAGAACTGAATCGGTTCCAGGAATTAAGGTCACTTCGGCCTCCAAAGAAGACCCAATAACCTTATCTTGACGCATACCTTCAAGGGTTTTCGATACGACACTACGCAATCGTACTAACTCATCCCAATTTTTTAACGCATCCTCAGATAAGGTATATTCCGGGTGCGCTTCCGGGAATTGCTCAAGGTGCACACTATCCGAATTTTTCAAGCCTTCAGGTAAATCTTGCCACGCTTCATCGCAGGTATGAGACAAAACAGGAGCCAGGAATTTTAGCATATGCACGAGAATGGCAGCTGTAGCGGTTTGAGCCGATCGGCGCTCTTTAGAATCTGCCGCGAAGGTATACAAACGGTCCTTTGAAATATCGAAGTAGAACGAACTTAATTCGATAGAACAGAAATTCATTACGTCGTGATAGACATGGTGAAATTCATAATTACCGTAGGCCTTGAGAATATTTTCGCGTAAGCCTTCCAAGCGGCATAACACCCACTGATCGATTTCTTCGAGTTCATTAAATGGTACGGCCATAGAGGCATCGTAGTCATACAAGTTACTTAAGCTGTAACGCAAGGTATTGCGTAGACGACGGTAGGAATCTTGCATACGAGTCAGAATTTCATCGGAAATACGAATGTCTTGCTTGTAGTTTTCACTGGCCACCCAAAGACGAATAATTTCTGCACCAAATTTCTTAATCATCTTGGGGAGTTCCATGAAGTTACCCAAGCTTTTGGATAATTTCTTCCCTTTACCATCGACAACATATCCGTGAGTCACAACCGATTTATATGGCGGTGTACCTTTCACGGCTACTGCTGGCAATAAAGAGGATTGGAACCAACCACGGTGCTGATCACTTCCTTCAAGATACATATCGGCGGGCCATGTCAGGTCAGAATTTTTTTCCAACACAGCACGGTTACTTACGCCGGAATCGAACCATACATCCAAAATGTCGCTTTCTTTGGTGAAATTAGTGCATCCACATGAGGAGCATTTAGCATCGTCTGGTAGAAAGGTTGATGCATCAGCCGAAAACCACTCTTCAATACCGTCTTCAGCAGATAATGCCTGGGCTTCAATCTTGGCAAACATTTCAGGGGAAGCATACACTTCTTCGCAATCTTGGCAATAACATACGGGAATAGGAATTCCCCATGAACGCTGACGGCTAATACACCAGTCTGGACGTGATGCGATCATAGATCGAATCCGTTCTTGCCCCCATGATGGAATCCATTCTACTGAATCTACAGCTTTACAGGCTTCATCACGTAGATTATTTTCACTCATGGAAACAAACCACTGTGGCGTTGCTCGGTAAATCACGGGCGTTTTGCAGCGCCAGCAATGCGGATAGCTATGCTCAATGGCTTGTTGGTGCAATAAATGTCCTGAAGCTTCTAGATCTTCAATGACGGTTGGATTTACTTTTGAAACATACTGGCCTTCATATTTACCTGCATCTTTGGTGTATTTACCTTCGCCATCCACAGGGGAAAGCGGGTCAATACCATAGCGCGCGGCGACTACATAGTCTTCTTGACCATGACCAGGGGCAGTATGTACACAACCGGTACCGGCTTCGAGGGTGACATGATCGCCTAAAATGATGGGGCAAATGCGGTCTTCAAATTGAACGTGCTGATACTTCAAGCCTTCAAGATCCGAACCGCCAAATTCTTTAAGTGTGGTGTAGTCTGTAACGCCACAAGCTTCGAGGGCTTGTGGTACAAGTTCAGTGGCCATGATGAGAGTTTCATTTGCAACTTTCAAAGCACTGTATTTGAAATCTGGGTGAAGAGAAATGGCTAAATTAGCTGCTAATGTCCAAGGTGTTGTTGTCCAAATAACATACGATACGTTTTCATCTTCAAGACCCGGTACAGGGTCAACAGCATTGAATTTCACATAAATACTGGGTGAGGTATGATCATCGTATTCTACTTCTGCCTCGGCCAGAGCGGTTTGGCAATGGGAACACCAGTAGATAGGCTTAAGCCCTTTGTAAATACAATCTTTCTCATACATCTCTGAGAATACACGGATGCCAGCAGCCACATATTCAGGCCTCAGGGTTAAATAAGGATTCGGCCAATCGCCGTTTACCAGCAAGCGTTTAAATCCCTCACGATGTAACTCAACAAATTTAAGAGCAAACTCTCGGCATTTACGACGAATTTCAACTTGCGACAGGGTCTTTGCTTCCACACCCAGCAAACTCAATACTTTGTGCTCAATAGGCAAACCATGGCAGTCCCAACCTGGAACATATGGCGCATCAAATCCAGACATTTGTTTGGATTTAACGACAAAGTCTTTAAGGATTTTATTTAACGCGGTACCCGCATGAAGGTCGCCATTGGCATAAGGAGGTCCATCATGCAAGACAAATTTTTCATTGCCTGCCGATTGGTTACGAATGGTTTGATAGAGGTCTATTTCTTCCCAACGAGCAACGGTTTCCGACTCACGCGTTACCAGACCGGCACGCATGGGAAATTTGGTTTTAGGTAAATTAACAGTCTCTTTGTAATTAATATCATTCATGTGCTTTTGGAAACTCACCAGTACATCCATTATTTAGGGTAATTCGGGTCAATACGAAAGCGAAAAATCTATCACGGATGGCCTATTCAAGTCAAAAAACGCCTGAATCTATAGAGACTGAAAAGGTTATTGGGAGAAATCTCTATGACATTACTTAAATCTATGAAATTAAATACCTTAGCTCATCTGCACTTTCGGCTTCATACTATTCTTTTGGGGAAAGTAGAATTAATCAACCTGCGCTCGGTATGATGGTCGAATCTAAGTAATTTTATTCTGTAAAGTTTGAGTATATAAGGGTACCCCATGAAACAGTATTTCTTGATAGTAGTACTTTTGAGTTTGTGTCTCCCGATCTTTGCTGCCGAGCAAAGTAAACCCAATATTGTCCTTATTATCAGTGATGACCAAGCGTGGTCTGATTTTGGCTTTATGGGGCACCCCGATATCGAAACGCCTCATTTGGATGATCTAGCCAACCGCAGCCTACTTTTCCCGCGTGGATATGTAGCGGCTCCTTTATGCCGTCCCTCTCTCGCCACTATGGCCACAGGGCTCTATCCCTTTGAACATGGTGTTACCGGAAACGATGTAGATGGACGCAACAAACGTGCTGAACTGGATGTGGCCGTTCGCAAAAACTTTTATCAGCACCCCAATGTCATTCAAGCACTTACAGCGAATGGCTATCTCACCCACGAATCCGGTAAATGGTGGGAAGGTTCTTATACTGATGGTGGATTCACACATGGCATGACCCATGGCGATCCCAAAAAAGGCGGACGTCATGGAGACGAAGGACTGACCATCGGTCGTAAAGGCTTAAAGCCTATAACCGATTTAATTGACCAAGCCCAAAGCGAAGAAAAACCTTTCTTCCTCTGGTATGCTCCCTTCCTCCCCCATACGCCCCACAATCCACCACAACGTCTCTTAGACAAATACACTCAAGAAGGTCGTGCTGCTGACGTTGCTAAATATTATGCCATGTGTGAATGGTTTGATGAAACATGTGGGGATCTTCTTGGCTATTTGGATGAAAAAAATATTCGGAAAAATACGCTCGTGTTGTTTATCACCGACAATGGCTGGGCCGCTCCCAGTACCCGATCTGATGACCCAACTCAGAAACTATGGAAAGGTTATGCTCAACGCTCCAAGAGTTCGCCTTATGAAAATGGGATTCGGAGCCCAATGATGGTTTCATGGCCTGGTACAATTAAGCCTAAAGAAGTTGATGATTTTGCGCATGCCATTGATCTTTTTCCCACTATCGCTGCAGCGGCGGGTTTAAGCACACCTGATAACCTCACTGGCATAAATCTTATGAATTCTAAAGCCCGCGAAGATCGTGAACGTATATTTGGTGTATGCAATTCCACCCACAATATGACGGTGGACGATCCCGACGATACGCTGCAGTATTTATGGTGTGTTGAAGGAGATTGGAAATTACTATTGCGCTATCACGGAAAAGACACAACTCGCTACAAAAACTTGCATCAGTGGGATATAGAGCCGGTTCATCTCTACAACCTTGCTATTGATCCCCATGAGAAAAATGACCTTGCCCTTCAGCAACCGGCAATAGTTGAACAGTTGAAAAAAGAAATACTCGCTTGGAAGGATTAGCCTTTAGGATTGGGGTACTTTGTTAGCATTTTGCAATGAAGCAACTACTTCCTTCCACCCGACCGCATCGAATAAAAGTAAAAAGATATCATCGCGTCTCATTAAGGCATCGACCTTCGCACCTTGCACCCAACTAAGCATTTTGGCTTGTACAGGTGAAGCTTCGGGTTTATATGACTCGATAATATGCATGATTTCTGACGAGACAATACCTGCACGACGATAACCGTACACGCTCAACAATACCAATTCCAATGCACGCTCCCAAGAAAATTCTCCGGCCCTTCCCATATTCAATTGTGCTAAAGCCTCGCCTTCTTTCCCACGAACCAATTGGTCGATTAATCGTAACCAAAATACTACCTGCAACGATCCCAACTCCGGATGTTTTAGTAGCAATTCACTCATAGCCTGTTCATCCCAAAATGTCCCCTTGGGCCATTTTAACAAAGCCAACAATAACGGCTGACCTGGCGTTAATGGGATATTATCCGCTGATACATTTTCCAATGGGTGCCCAGTCACACGGGAAATAAACAATGCTTTGGACCATATTTCTTCTGGTGTGGAAGGTACCAACATTTTACTCCACATTGATAAAGCCTGAGGTACACGACCGTGTCGACGATAAAATTCGGCCAATTCATCTACCAAGAATATATCGCTGGATAAGTCTTTCAGTCCAGCTTTATAGGCTTTCTCAGCATCCTCAATTTTGCCATCTCGCTCCAACATTCGTGCTTGAAAACGTCGAAGTTCAGCATTGGGATGTTCAATTTTTTGAAAAGCTTCCCATCCCACTTGCGGATCCTCCCGATGCTTTAAATAAGCCAGACGTACTTGCACAGGTGGAGTGGGTGCATCATTGATCTCCAAGGTTGATAAGGCTTCTAGATATCGATGCTGTGCGCTATAACTATCCGACTCTAACGTTTCCCACCGTGACTTTTGTTGCGAACGTGCATCCCAAATACCTTGTAAATTTTCAAACACTTCACGACGCCCTAATTCCGCAGCGGCTTTGGCTGTAAATAAACTGGCAGCCTCGTCTTTTTCAAAGGTTTCTTGTGCATTCGATGCGCAATCTAGCAAAGTTGAAAAATCACCTGATACAGCAGCTGTTTTCATCGATAAGACTTTCCAGCGTTTTTCGTTTTTGGTTCCTCGATCAAGCTTTTGCCCTTTTCGAATCAAGCGTATATCTGGGATAGGTGGTTGCTGTCGTAAGTTAAACTCCACCTGTTTATAAATTTCATCGGCTCGTTTTTTCCGACGGCGCTTACGCATTAACACAAACGATTTCCAGCCTAAGTATCCGGCAACAATCAGTCCAATCAACAAAACCGGAAAACCATATTTACGTACCATATTGACACACCACATGACGGACATAATAAGGGCATCTTTTACACTTAAAATGCTCCTTAAGGGTGAGCGTACTGCGTGTTTCTCTAACCAGAAAGCAGCATTGGCTTCCCCCACAGTAACAACAAAGATATAATCGAAATAGTTATTAGACTCTTGAGATTTGGGATCCCGAAAACCCAGTAAAATTAATTCCGCCTCAGGCACAGCCATCACAATCATGGCAGGCTCTTTTTTTGGATTGTGCTTTTTATTTCCTGTATAAATATTGGTTGGAGAACCATCGGCATCGCACAAGAAAAAATTTAGGGATTCACCTGCTTGATGGGTTCCTAAATCCACCAAATCGCCCGGCATCATGGGAAATCCACCTTCTCGGGGAAAATCAGCATTGGTAGAACCTTGATAAAAAGTTTCGTAGGGGATATTGCTTTCCAGATTGGGAAACACAATCTGCGGATTCCCTTCATCAACCCCCATAGCTTCAAAGTTTATCCCTAAAGCACGGGGCGAACCATTTCGGGCGATCCCGTAGTACACCTCAATATCTGCAGGCTCTAGTAGAGTAAGTTTGCGTGGATCAACATAGAAAATATCATAAATTGCTGGAAGTGACCTGGCCGTATAAAATTCCGTTAAGCCTTCCTGTAAAGGTGGGATTAGATCTTTTTGGAAATCAATTTGGTGCTTATCATTTTCCCAAGAAACAACCGGCCCTGATGAGAGAAGTGTAGATTCTGCATAGACTATTCTAGAGAAAAAAAAACACTACAAGCATCTTGACAACCTTGAGGTGGTGAGTCGAATTCCTTTGAAAAAATCGGGTATATTCAGACATTAGTCGTCTTCCTACAGTCTATACGTACATGTTAAGCGCCAAGAATAGTCACCTTAGCACATATGATGTTGATTAACAACTCCACCAATCATATTTCGATTCAGTCATTTCCATTTGGAAATTATGTATAAAATTGTCCAATAAGACGGTCATTCTTTCGCCTCATTACAAGGTGATGAGTCCGATCCAAGAAATCTGAATCGGCAGTGTAAAGTCCCAATACATCAAAGACTATTACCGCTAAAGATATAGGCTCATTTTCCAACACATGGCACAGACATTCAAAAGCTTCTTCTGTTCGCGTCAACGCAATTGGTAGACACAGAGCCCCTTTACTCGCCTTGATAATGTCAACAGGCTTATTCGATAAAAGCTTTCAATCCAAATTCCGAAAAGTTGGGTAAAAAATAACATGAATATCCCCAGTAGTACCGTTTGTTTTTTTGTTCTGTCATTGCTATATCCATGGATTTGTGTTGCGCTTTTGTATGGACAAAGCGCTGATGAACTTCAAATAAAATTCACCAGCGCCGACATGTCATGATTAGTATAGTGTTTATTTATTGATCAACAACAGCTCCACTTTCAAGTAATTGCTGCGCACGTTTCTTTTGCTCTCCCATCAAATCCTGGGCTTCTTCCTCACTAAATTCAATGCTATTGATCCACTCAGAAATCAACTGGACCGCTTCCTCATTTTCACGTAATCGGCCTAGAGGCGGCATCATTACAGCAGGGTTATCCGATTGTAAACGATTAATTATAAATGAAGTCCCGGCACTCCCAGGGTCAATACTGAATTTAAAACCTTCAGATCCCAACCCAGCGGCTACAGGTGGTTTATACATCCCTATGCTCATAGGATTGGTTTGTGTGATTGATAAGTCCAAGCCTGACACGCTTGCCGGCCCATTGGGGTTATGGCAATGTGCACAGTTCGCATCTAACCATTCGCGTGAGCGTTTTTCTATGGTGCCGCTTGCCGGATCATCCCACACCACTGCCGAATGATAAGATTTAGGTGCAGCATTCAGGATACCCTTTTCAGCCCATAGTGCCAATTGGTTTTTACCATCCACTTCCAAACTTAGATTTCGGGCATTAATCCCTATTGGGTTTCTGTATCCTTCATTGTTTTCATGGCAGCGTGAACACTCACTGGCATTTGGAATGAGATAATTTAGCGGTTCTGTGGCAGTAGGGTCCTTCACATCTTTCACCTGGACTAATCCGCCTGCCACAGCGCGCTTCGCGTCGGTCATTTCAGCATTCCATTTATAGACCGTAAAGGTCCATCCATCAATATCCCCGCTATTCATAATTAAACGAGTTTCAATCAGGCGCTCTCCTCCTTCAACACTTTCATCCGCAAAGCTAAATGTTTGCAAGATAATAGTGCCCATGGGCATTTCTAAAATCCCCTCAGCAGAATACTTTATCTGTTCCCCTTCAGGCACCCAGAAAAAACGTCTTACCGAGGCATAATCTGCAAAATGTTGGTTATTTAGGGCGTATGGAATCACTCCATCATTGGGGATTTGTTTAGCCGGATCTTTAAAGAAATTAAATGCTGAAATCATTTTAGGTGATTTTTTACTGAGGTCGATATCGGCTGGAGAAGCGGGCTTTGCTTCTTCTTCAGAAACGGGACCTACCACAGGAGCTGCTTCAAGTACCGGTGACACCGTGTCAGGTGATGGCTTCGAACAAGCACTTAATATAATGACTAAAAAAACACTAGCTAATAAGGAACTTAACGTACTGTATTTCATGTTCAATTCTCCACCTTTTGCGTGTTAGTTGGCAGTCGAATCATTTAAGGAATTCAGCCATTCCTCTCGGATCGCTTTCAACTCATTAATTTCATTCACTTTCGCGAGTAAATGTTCCGGCGGCTCCATTTCCTCAATCCACTCACGAATCAATTCAAGACCTTCATCGTGCACTAAGCCACGCCCTACGACAGGCATGCGCATTCCCGGATCCGTTGTTTTTAACCGGATGTATAAAATCGATTCATCCGGATCTCCTGGTAAAATTCCAAATCGTGCATTCGCTACTCCACGACCTGCGGCTATGGGTTGTTTATATACCCCAAATTTACGTGGGTCGTTTTGCTCATATCGCAAATCCAATCCAGAAGTCCAAGCTGTTCCCCCCGGCTGATGACAGCTGGAACAATTCAAATCCAGATATGCACGCGCGCGTTCATTTAACGTACCCGTAGAAGGATCGTTCCAAACAGGTGTCCGTGGGGCTTGTTCAATATCATCCGGAGTCCCCTTTAGCCATCCCATTTGAGTCCAATGCGTTAATTGATTTTTCTTAGCGGAATCTACGTGGATATCTTTATTTAAATGGCGAGCTTGTAAGGGACCAAGCGGCGTAAATTTATCATTGATTTCATGGCACATCGCACACTGGTTTCGATTGGGAACATGTACATCAATGGAACGCTGTTCACCATTGTAATGCGTCCATGAAACCGGCACTGTCCCACCAGCCAACGCCAAACGCGCATCTGTCATTTCATCATTCCAAATGTAATGATAGGTATCCCACTCATCCTCGCCTTTGACGATTAAACGAGTTTCAACTAACTTTTCCCCTTTAGCTGGATCATTGATATCGTTTAAATATCCCACTGTCAATATCACCACAGCACCCAATGGGTATTCTAATGTGTGGTTTTCGCGATACTGAATTTGAGTATCAACTGGAAGCCATAGATAGCGGTGTAACTCTGCATAATCCGCGAAATGCGGGGTGTTTATTTCATATTTCACCACACCCTCATTGGGAATTTGGCGTTTTATATCTTTAAATAAGTTGTAGGTAGCAATAGTCTTGGCGGGTCCATCGCTGGTATCTACATACGCGGAGGGCATAATCCCCTCCGCCGCATGAATACTGCTCAACCCACACCATCCCACAGCTATAGCTCTGAGCGTGCAGAGATACCATTTCTTCATTACTTAATGCCGCTCAGTTTCACTGGAGCGATGGCCGGTGCGCTTCCTGCAAAATATTTAGAGTCACGAACCAATTCAACGTTTGCTGGAGTTTTGGAAAGAACCAAGCCACTCAAACCAACCATCGTTACTTCACCACCACCCATTTTTGTATTATTTTCGACATAGATTCTTGCATCGTTTTTCCCTTTACCCGTACCAGCTTTTTCAGGGTTAACAACACCGTCCCAAATAATATCAGGCAATGGGGTACCGACTACCATCGTCAAGACTTTTTTATCTGGACCATCAGGTCGATAACCACAACGACCAAATTTATTATCGTGAATGTTGACTAATTCGGCATACGGATAATAATTGGGGTCATTGATTTGTTTCTTACTCGATTGATAACTACTGATAAGGATATTGGTTGTAGCGTTATCATAAAATTCATTATCAAATACTTCAACATTACTATTCGCCATAATCATTAGCCCTGCACCCATAGGTACATTCCCAACGATATTGCCTTCAGGTGCGAAGTTTGGTGTGCTATTGTCATAGGACTTATTATTGTAAAAACGAATATCGTGGCCTTTTTGTTGAGGTATATCAGGCAAATCGAAAGCCAACAAGCCACCGGTATTTTTAGTTGCTTCACATTCATACACATCAGCACGGTGGCAGTTTTCAATTTCAATTCCAGCCACATTATATTTTACGATGCAACGACGCACGATTACTTCTTGAGATTGTCCAACATAGATTCCTGCATCGGATGCACCATAGGCATAACAATCTTCAACCAATACATTTTTAGATGATACTGGATAAATACCATATGCACCATTGGTAGGTTTAGGACCACCTGACCAACCAGTACTCAAGCGACGATAAACAATTTGATCTGCACCATTGGATTTAATGGCATTCCCTTTGGTATCTCGGATAGCAAAGTCTTCCATAACAACGCCATCACCTTTTACGTGCAACCCTTCAGCACCCACTACCTGGCGACTAAAATCGAGAATAGTTTTCTTCATACCCGAACCACGGATAGTAACATTGTCCACATCCAATGAAAGGCCTAAAGTCATTTTGTATTCACCTTCGGCCAACTGAATCACATCGCCTGGTTCAGCATCGATCAACGCTTCTTGCAATTCTTCCTGTACATCCGGACCAGGTGCTATGTTGATTACATTTTCAGCTACTGCTGGGGTTTCAACAGGAGCCGGTGCTGGGTCAACAACTGAAGCTCTGTCCTCAATGGATGGTACTGGAGCTTCTTCATTACTGCACCCTTGCAGTAACACACCCGCAGCCAACATAGCCGCAATGCTCAACGTGGATGATACTCGCATAATAACTTCTCCTTTATTACCCCACTCCAGCGAGTAATAATCGTACTCAACAATGGCGGAATATCTATTTAGGTTTCGCGCTTAAATAAGTTAAAGCATACTCAGTTGATATATATACTGTTAGTATGCCCCTTTCGCTGTTCGAAAGTCAATTAAAACATCGCTTTCTCCCCGTACTTTTCATGTATATTGCCTTATAGGCTCTATTGTGGACCATAATAACCATTTTATAGTCTCATTACAAATTCGACTGATTCTACAATATTGGGATACTATGAAGCATAATATTTCAGCTATTGGAGAATAATTATGAGTACACCTGTAGGAACGTTGCAGTCGACACAGAAGAGCCAAGTCTTCCTTAGTCTTAAAAGAATCTCGTGAAATGATGATGAAAATTCTCCATATGAAGATCATCTTGATTCCCGTTCAATGGCTTTACAAATTAAACTTAAAACGCCCTCAAGAACTGAGCGTGGATTTTAAATCATTACAACCACCTGGTGCTGCCAATACCCAGCACGTTCGAGAATTGTGCCGAAAACACTCCAGTGAATATTTATTCAACCACTGCGAATGAAGTTATTATTGGGGGCGAATCCTTGGCGAACAATCCGGTGTCAATCCTGATGTAGAGCTTTACTACATCGCTACCATTATATTTTTGCAATGATGTGGAGCGATTTTAAAAAACACGTATAGACTGGTTAGGAAAAAATGTAAAAATGGGTAAGCGGATTGCAAAGAAAAGTTTAACGTATAGCACATAAAGGTTAGCATGAAAAACATCTTCGTTCTTTTAAGTATCTTCATCGTATTTGTTAATACCACAGTCCAGTCATCACAAGACCGTCCTAACGTTCTGTTCATTTCTATAGATGACCTCAATGATTGGATCGGTTGTTTGGATGGGCATCCTCAGGCCATAACACCGAACATGGATTCCCTAGCCCAACGCGGCGTCTTGTTTACCAATGCTCATTGTGCTGCACCGGTATGCAACCCATCTCGAAACTCTGTCATGACATCTATGTATCCCCATTCCAGTGGCTTTTACGCCAATGGCGAGAACATGAAAACTCGCCCCGAATTGATGACGATACCACGCCATTTCAAAGCTAATGGCTATCAAACATTCGGTGCTGGAAAGCTGTTCCATGGAAAAAGCCAGACTGATTTAAAGGATTGGACCGAGTTTGGCCCTGATCAATCTATAGGGGGTGCCAAAGGCGGCCCGTTCACTAAAGAAGAAATGACTTCGGCCTATCAACAACCTTACAGTTCGGTAGAACGCCTAGGTACAAAACTTCCTTTGAATGGAATGCCCATAGACCGAATCACCCAGGTCAATAAATCGTTTGACTGGGGGCCTGTTAATGTCAACGATGAAGAAATGTCTGATGGCATTCTCGCGCAATGGGGTATCGATCGAATCAATTCAAACCATGGTAAACCCTTTTTCCTCGGTCTCGGATTCTATCGACCACACATTCCGCTTTATGCTCCCGCAAAATATTTTGAAGGACTTGAACCAGAAAACATAGAACTGCCGCCATATCTCCAAAGCGATCTCGCTGACCTTTCGTTAAGCGCAAAGGAAATTTCACTCCAAGCCGTCACTGCAGGACGGCAAAATACTGTGACTGCTCACGATCAATGGCGCTCTGCTATCGCTGGATACCTTGCCAGTGTACGATTTGTAGATGCGCAAATAGGTAAAGTTCTTAAGGCGCTAGATCAATCCCCATATGCCAATAATACTGTCATCGTTCTTTGGTCTGATCACGGGTGGCATTTAGGCGAAAAAGATCACTGGGGAAAATTCACTGGCTGGGAACGTTCCACTCGTGTCCCAATGATGGTCATCCCGCCTCGTAATCAATCATTACAGGGGTTTAAATCCGGCACCCGCTCCAATAGAACGGTCAGTCTTGTAGACCTCTTCCCCACACTCTGCGAACTTACTGGGCTCGATATCCCTGACCAACTAGAGGGGAAAAGCCTTGTGCCCTTAGTCAAACGCCCAATATCTAAATGGAGTCGCCCTGCATTAACCGCATTCGGACGTGGGAATTTTGCTTTGCGCACTGAAGAATGGCGATACATTCGCTACTTTGATAACGCGAAAGAACTCTATGATGTCCAGCAAGACCCCCATGAATTTACTAACCTCGCCTATGATCCTCACTATGCATCTACGGTTGAACAATTGGATGCTCAACTTCCTACCGATTCCCGAATTCGCTTAACTGCACGTAATGATAAATGGAAAGTCGTTCTTGGGTATGACGAAAAGTATAACCGACTCTACGATCACAGTCGCGCACCTTTTTCCAATGACCAAAAGGATGCTAGCAAGACTCATCCTGAAATCATTAAACGTGTTGCAAGCCTTGCCCATAAGAAAAATGTATCGGGAGCATTAACGATAGAACCTTATTCTAACACAACTTTTTTAGAGTGGGAAACGTTATTCGATGGAAAGTCAAAAGACTTGGAACAGTGGACCACGATTGGACGTCGTGGAAGAACGGCCAACGCCAAACCTAAACCCATCACAGGTGGTTGGACCATTGAAGGCGATACTCTTGTACACACACCCTCTGGTGGTTATCTTTGGTCAAATAACATCTATGACAATTTTATTCTTGAAATGGAAGTTAAGCTCAGCCCTGAGGCCAATAGCGGAGTTTATTTCTGGGGACAAATTGATGATACAACCAATCGAGGCATTGAGATTCAATTGCTTGATTCCCATGCCGAGACAACTCCTACAAAACATTCCCTTGGCGCGCTATATGATGCTCAAGCTCCCTTAAAATACATCGTTCACGCTGCTGGTGAATGGCAACAACTACGAATCAAAGTGCAACAACCTTGGATATCTGTAACGCTTAACCAAACGCAAGTACTCCGCGTCAACATCAATGATTGGGATATCGCCGGCAAGAATCCCGACGGGACTGAAAACAAGTTTAAAGTCGCCCTCAAAGACAAACCACGCAATGGACATATCGCGTTACAAGATCATGGCGACACGGTACACTTTCGTAACATCCGCGTCATGCGTTTGCCACACGTCAATTAATTCTTTAGTCAATCAATGTGGAAAATCTTTGCAGAGACACCAATTTCACCATGATGCCCTTGGCTATAAGCACACATGAGATACGGACCACTTAATTGATATAAGGTGCTATACGAAAACATGAAAAGTTCTATTTCTTTTTGCCCCCATGTTTGACCAGCGTCCTGCACCATGACTACACACAGAACAATAAATATCTGCTTAAAAAACTTCATGGTAATTCCTTTAATCATTGACGAGATCTCATTTTACGAATCACTTCATAGCTAATAAATTAACTACCGAAATATTAGACACCATCGTGTAAATATTTTTTCTTGAAAGTCTCTTGTAATTAGGGTAGAGTTGGGTTTCCAGTTGTTTGTATACAAAAAATAGATGGGATGTTTTTGTGAAAAAAATTATCGTTCTTTTACTAAGCTCTCTATGTCTTTTAGCTTTCAGTTCAAAACAACCCGCATTGAGTCATGGCGGACAAATTAGTCCTGAACCCGATAACACTCGAAGCGCTGGGGCCCCACCCGCACTTCCCGATCCAGGTGATTTTGTCAACTATGAAACGGCCCATGTACATCCACTAGATTTAAGCCCCAATGGCAATATTCTCGCAGCGGTGAATACACCCGATGGACATGTTGAACTCTTTGACACTAACGGACCCACAGAAGAACTCACATACCGTGAATCTATTCGCGTAGGTATCGGTCCAGTCACTGCAAGATTCCGCACCGATAATGAACTTTGGGTCATCAACCAAATTTCCGACTCCATTTCGATTATTGATATTTCAACTTCTACAGTCGTCAACACATTGCTCACTTATCAACTGAAAGATGTAGAGGGTGTGCTTAAAGGCTCACCTAATGGCGATGAACCTGCCGATGTTATTTTCGCAATCTATAATGCAAAAGAAACGGCATTTGTATCCTGCTCACGCACAGACACTATTCAACTATGGGATATCACCTCAACTCCTAGTTATAACCAAGATATTTATCTTCAAGGCGAAGACCCACGTGAATTAGCCATAGCCAATGGAAATGTTTATGCGACCATCTTCGAATCTGGAAATAGTTCTACGCTTATCTTTGGTGAATTTGCTACAGGTACTGTAGGGATTGACTATAACACTGCAGGGATTAATAAGAATAACCATAGGGATCATCCTTATTACATTGATGGAGGCAGTAAATTTGGTGATAGTAGCATTAAATCCATTAATCCCGCCCCCAATGACGGTACCGTAGGCCCCTTTGGGCTAGACGATCCATTGGGTAGTTACGATGCACACGGGAAAAGTATCGATGTGATAGATTTATTTAGTACTAACCCAGGTGCGATACCTCCACCTACATCCATTATCGTTAAAAAAGACTTTCTTGATGGGGATAAATGGAAAGACGACAATGGCGCCGATTGGACTCGCTATATCTCCGGCGATCGAGCAGCTGAATCTGGCCGAATAGCAGGTTGGGATATGCTCGATAACGATATCGCTATCTTGTCACTAAATGATCTCGGCGATACCTACGCTACCCGACAAATGAACATATGTATGGCAATTGGCGTTAAGCCTTATGGCGAGGACGCAGGTAATGTTTACATGGTAGGAACCGATGCCACTAATGAAATTCGATTTGAACCTAATCTAACAGGAACCTTTGTTCGAGTCATGCTTTCGATAACCAAACCTGATGGTACACCAGTTAGACTCATCGATTTAAATAAATTTCATTTAGATGCTGCGCAAGGTGGTGAAGGTCTGGCGTATTCTGATGGTTCAGTGAGTCCTGAACAACGAGCAAAATCCATTGGCGATCCACGTGGCATCGCATTTACACCAGATGGTTCAAATGTTTACATCTCCGGTATGGGCTCAAACAACGTGATATCCATAGACACCTCAAATAACGCCCGTCACTCCGTGGGACACACCATCGAAGTTGGACATGGCCCTACAGGAATTGTTCATCATGGCACCCTAGATCGTCTGTATGTTTTAAACAAATTCGGCGCTTCAATTAGTGTTATCGATACGAAAATAGCCGGTAGCGAAACGGTATCTCAAACACTTAAATTCTACGATCCTACACCCGGTTTTATCAACGTTGGCCGAGTTCACTTCTATGGTACACACGAAAACTCTGGGCTTGGCCAAATCTCCTGCGCATCGTGCCACATCGATGGTCGTATGGACCGCTTATCCTGGGATCTCGGAAACCCTGCAGCTATCACCGATGGTAACAATGATTTCCCAAATCCAGTTGATGCATTCTTTGCCGACATCAGAGGATTCGACGATGGGCTTATAGTGGCCCCAAAAGTAGACCCAAATCCCAATGACGCCATCAACACTCTACTCGGTTTCCAAAGCTTTATTTCAACTGAAGCAAGCTTCAAGAAATTCCACCCAATGAAAGGGCCCATGACTACCCAAACCTTGCAAGACATCATCGGAAAAGAACCTCACCACTGGCGAGGCGATAAAGACGGTATCGAAGAATTCGCAGGCGCATGGACAGAACTTCAAGGTGCCGATTTTGTACTAAACGAAACCCACATGCAGCAATTCGAAGACTTCCTTTCAACCATACACTTCCCACCCAACCCATTCCGCCTCTTAGACAATACCCTGCCCGGCGGTCCCAATGCAGATGGCGGGACCAATCCCAACCTCGATATGGCCGGTTTTTACACAGCGCCGAATCCTGGTAACACCAGCCTATCCGCACCAGGTACCCCTATGGAAGATGCGGTACCTAGTGGTGGTGATGCATGGAATGGATTTAAATTATATGTAGATGAAACAGCCGATAGTCAGTTTCGTTGCGTAGATTGCCATACGCTTCCCATGGGTGGAGGCCCTACTCAATATATGGATGGCGGACTACCCTTTAGTAATTTTAAGGAAATCCCTTCTGGGGCCAATGGCGAAGCCCACCAAATGGTTGTCAGTATAGACGGAACTGGACAACCACATTTCAAAATTCCTCAAACCCGTAACCAAATTGACAAAGACGGAATGTATTTAGATCACACAATCGATGGACTCGGTGTATCCCCAAAAATTAGCCGTGCAGGATTTGGTGTTCTACACGACGGCTCTATTGATGGTTTAGTTCGATTTTTATCTGAATCAGCCTTTGCTGATATCAATGACACTGGCGACACTCCTCCAAGTGGAAACTCATCGACAGATGACGAATCAGTGGCTGATATCGTCGCCTTTACACTAGCCATCAACGGTGGAGACTTCGACTACTTAACAACCCTCACCGGCGCCCCAACAGGCACCATTCCCCCGGCCGCCAATGAACAAGAAGCACATGCCGGTATAGGGCATTCCATTACCATTGATACTATTCCCGCTGCCAGTTCTGCTCAAGAAGTTTCCATATATTGGATGACCCGACGTGCAAGCGAAGCTAAACTGGGTTTGGTTGTAGCTGGTCTACATAACGGTGATAAACGAGGTTGGGTATACTCCAGCGGTATTAACGGCAGCACAATTTTTCAATCAGACCGCGACGGCGAATCCGTTGGTATCGCAACCCTTTTCGGCTATGCCGGTACTAGCGGATCCGAGATGACTTTCATGGTTGTTCCCACAATCGAAGAGACTCGACGCGGCATCGATCGCGACGGGGACAGCGTGTACGACAGTAACGAGTCTGACATCAATACCGACTTTGGCAACCCCAATGATCACCGCTGGGTAGACAAAAATTATGCTGGAACCCATAACGGGACTCGTGCTGAACCTTATTCTAATATAGACAATGGAATTAGTGTACTCTCACCAAGCCCCGGTAAAACATCTGTACTTCATGTTGAAGCTGGTACCTATAGTACAGAAGAGACACTAGACTTCCCGATGACTATCACTGCAGAAAGCGGAACCGTTACCATAGATTAGCACCATAATTTCATCCTGAATGGAAACCTACATCATTGCACGCTGTGTTTATACAGCGTGCAATGTTTTGTTCACATCGCCTAAACAATTCAAATATATCAACCCAAAAACTTGTGTTTTATTCTGTCAATTGATACCGTAAGCACATTCAAACCAACCCCTGAGGAAACCCCATGTTTGATGACGCAACCACTATCGATTTTGTATACCTCTATGGTGCCATTAGTGCTTGGATTTTACTCGGCTTGGCCATATATAAAGGCTTTCTTTTTATGCAGGTCCAAGAACGTGACACCCCCTTCCCAGAAGAAAACGGTTTAACTCCAGAAAGTCTCCATATTGGACGCGGCGGAATGAATGGAGCCCGTCCTACACGTAAGAAATACTCTCGGTTGGCTCTATACCCCAAATTTTTCGTTGCTGGATTTAAATCTCAACGCGTATGCTTACCTTACCGTTCCATAACCGAAATTGAACGCATTGAACGTGGAAAAATTTCATGGCTGATGCTTCACGCAACTCATCCTGAGACTAATAAAAAGTACGATATCTATTTTTATAATTCTGAAGTAGACCAAATTCAGTCCAATATTGAAGAAAAACGTTAAAATTTCTCTGAACATTTTGCAACCAATAGTGTCTTAACTATATAGAACTGATTAAGACCACACATTGGAGGCAAAATCATGCAACACTCAATACGTTACATCCAGTACTCAATTCTTGCCTTAATACTCTCTATCGAGCTATGTTTTTGTATTCCAACCATGGCATCCTCCCGAAATATCGCCCAGCCCAAAGACTTTAACCTTGAGTTTAAGGCGAACAAAACAACATTGTTTTTAGGTGAACAACCCACTTTTACAGCCCGTATAACGAATAACACAGACGACGAAGTACTGCTTGTTCCCGCACTGGATGGGTCATCCATAGGTTGGCGATACCCTATCATTGACATTCAAGTGACTAAACCCAAACATGCACCCGAAACCGGTGCATGGGGTCGATGCGGCATTATGAACGATATCACCGAAAAAGACTTTCACAAAATCCCCCCAGGGAAATCCCTCGAATTGCTCAACGGATGGACATCTAACCCAAGTAATGAATTTACCGCGACCGGAACCTATACGGTTCAACTGACCTACGCCACAAATGCTAAAGCTAAAAAGTGGCACGGTTTTATGGCTCCTTTGAGCCCCATTTATAAATCAAGTATACGTCGGTTAGTAGACAAAGTACCCAGTATGAAAGTCAAAAGTAATGTAATCACCATTACTTTTGTAGATAAATTATCCGAATCAAAAGGCTCTAAAGAAATAATTCAAAATTAATTTTCAACACAATACTCTTCAACGCAAAATTACTTGATTGATTCCGGCTCAGTTAGTTCATAAGCGGCGAAACCCAAGTATCGATTTTCCTGCGATTTCATATAATCTGTTAGTCGTGTCTTGGTCACAGACTCAGCCTTAGAACTTGCGTGAGCCAAATACCCCTGCCCCTCTTCATCGCGTAAATATAACCCACAATGAAGGGCAAATAACCAATCCACTTTCCCAACGAATACGATTAACGCGGTATCGGGCAACTTAGCCTCTGCCTCTTTTGTCAACGCTGTAGGTACAATAGGCAACTTCACCTGCTGATCAGGTGTGTCCTGTCCCAAATTCGGCGCCTTAACCAATTGGAAAAAATCTTTTTTGGATATAGTTCGTTCCAATGTTTGAATAGACACCCCCAACTCACCCGTCACATCTTTGCAATATGGATTATTTTTAATCCAATCGCTAATCATAAAATGGTTTCGATCTTCGTAATTTATCTTTCCATTTTTATAGCGAAAACCTTGTAGGCGTGTAAGCATATCATCAAAATTTGGTGTCACACTTAGCGCTACAGACTGCTCAACAAAAGTAACGCAATCCACACGCTTTAAATCTACTAATGGGTCTGCATCATAGGCACCACCGCCACCTTCACCCAATGGTCCACCATTATACTCAGTCCCAATGGAATCACGCACAACACGGCGTAAGCGTTGTTCAAAGCTCAAATTATCCGCCTGCATCTCTTGTAAATACGTGTTTACTTGCTCAGGCGTTTGTTCATACAAGGGAGTTCCTGAGTAACTCAGTAAAATAATCAATGTAGAAATCATAAATAATATCCCTTTCTCTCTGTATAGTCAGTGTAGAGGCTCAAAATAAAAATATCATAACTGTATTAAGTTTAAATATGAGACGATCTATTCTGAATTAATCAATCTAACAGCAATAACTAATGAATACCCCAAAAAAATTCTCCTCTAATGGCATATTCAAATGGATTAGCCTTAAGTTCATTGATCATGAGCCTTATAGCAATCCTATCCAGCACTGATGGTGAATGGGGCACGACCATCTTCACATCTGCCTATATAGACTAGGATGGAGTCAAAGACTGCACATTCATCGATGGCTATTGGCAATCTCATCATTACCAATAGCCAAGGCGAAAAGCTTTCTTACGCCTCAAGAATTTTTAACATCGACTCATTCGTCATCTTGCCACTTAATAAGGGAAGAAGGCAACTTATCACCACTAATGGAAAAGCCATTAGTGCATATAGATTTTTCGAAGAGAGTACGACTAGCGTTATTCAATAATTATTGCTTAATCAACCATACTTCAGATGCCAAGGTTCCCCAGCCACCCGAGTTTCGCCACTGCTCCACGGTTATGCGATCACCACGAGCCACATCGACCCCTCGTTCAAGATGAATGACCATTTTCCCGTCCCTGGTGGCTTCTTTAGGAATATCAAAAGTAAAAAAATCACTCATTTGCAATGGCAATTCCACTTCCTTAGCAATTATTTTTCCGTCTGCAAAGATGGATTGTGATTTCTGATTCATCCGCATGGAATACCGTTTTTGAAACCATGGACGAACAAATGTAAAACGTATTTTATAGCTCGCTTCGGGATCCAAATCTCGATATTCTAAAGTCACTCCTTGGTCTTCATTTTGTGTAAAATGCATCGATCGTTGACTAGGACGATTCCCTTCATCTAACATTTGAGCGACATAGGGTTGCCCATGATCATATGGATAGCCCGCCACAACATTAGGCGCAACATTGGCTGTACCTAAATTATCATACCGCCCGCCTTCACCGGGGTTCTCATAATCGGCAATCATCCATAGTAATTCTCGTTGCTCTTCACCTGTTGCCGAACGAGCACGTTCCAATTGACGCTTCAACCAACCTAAGCCAATATAGTCATGACTAAGATTAAAGTTCCCATCGTTTCGCTGACCATACAAGGCATTGCTTTCATTCCCCAATCTCGCAGCTTCTTCACGTAAGCGTGCCATACGACGAGTCTCTTTAAGTTTACTCATCTCAATCAGAGCAGTAATGATTATCGGATTTGGTGCATCTGAATCCAATGCTTTTTCAGCTAGGCTTTCTACTTTTAATTCCACCTCTTTTTGTTGACGTACATCCAACTGAATATATTGATCCAGTGCCCCTTTTTGCATATACATACGCCAAAGCCAACTCTTCTCCAATAAATATCTCGGCATTTTTCGGCCAGCTTTCTTGACAAGTTCATAATAATCTTCAATAGAATCTTTTTGATCCAATGGAGTCCCCGGAATCTCACCCATATTTTCTTCGAGTAACAATAAGGCCTTCGCCATTGCAGGTGCTGCATCATCCCCGAACCATGTGGTGCTATATTCATTGAGCAATTCATCGACGGTAAAACGAGGATTCCATAGCATGCGTTGCCATATCCACTGATTATAATGATCATGATGACCGCTCGAGTGGGTTATATCCCCCACTCCATAGCGCATAAGATCATTAAATACTCGATGATAAAACTTTGGCCATGCATAAAAAGTCAGACGGTTATACACCATCGTTAAGAATTGGTCCGGTTGCCGCTCATAAATTTCATGACTCCAATGCGGTGGCAGATCGCCATTGCGATCTGCACGGGGATACATTTGGATATACGCATGCTGCGCATATTTCCAATGCGTGATTTCATTATAATAAACCAACTTATGTCGACGTGGCATTTGGCGCAAAATATCTTGTGGATACAAACCATACGGCCCAAAACCAGGATAACGAAACAGATCCATGCGATGAGTTTGGCGGTGACCCGGCTGCCAACTCGCTGCATCCGAACCCGGGCCATAACCCCATCCCCACAACCAATCTTGTGACTTTTCATTTAGATAATTAAAAATTGCATTATCATCATCGTTATCAAATTTCTGATTGGTGAAATATACTTTTGTGTTGGGGTGATACTTATGCAATATAGCAGCCATCTTTTCGACTAAGGTAATGAAGGTCAGTCCATATGGGTCACAACGATCGCACTCACAACCACCACCATCACCCCCATGAAACTTCATAAAGTCATATGAAGGGGCATTTTTTACCGCGTTTTCAAATTTTTCTAACATAAATGCCCGCGATTCAGGATACGAGATACACATATACCCCTTTCGACCAATTGATTCAGACGCGATCCATTCAGGATGTTCAGGATGTGAACCGGTGTTGGCGCCAAATCCACCTTGCGTCATCAAACCAAAGGACTTCACATATTCATAAATCGGCCCTGGCTCGACCTCAAACACATTTGCACCTGCCAAGGCATAATCCATAATCATGCGCTGGGTTTCTTCCTCCGTCCAATCACGTACTTTACCCACTTGCTTAGCAATGTGACTTTGGCCATATTGCGTTCCTCGAATTTCAAACGCTGGCGCCGAACGCACATTCAATTGTTCCGATAATTCAACTGACGTTTTGTTAAACTTTAATTGACGTAATAGCTCACCAACGGCATACAAACAACCTCGTTCATCGACCCCAACAGCTAGCAACGTGGGTTGTTCGGTGTTCAACATTCTCAACAAAAAACCCTCAGGTCCCGGTGCCAATTCACCTAGCGGTTCTATGCGTTCTTGCTCAATATAGTGCTGAATACCCCCGTGATGATCAGTAGTCCCTAAATACACCAGTAATTCACTTCCTGATAAGGTCCCATACTCTAGCTCTGACTCTATGCGAATATCTATTTGACTCATTTCGTTCAAGCGATCGTACAATAGAATTGCTACATTTTTTTCAACACCACTCGCATGACCCGAAATACGAATAACTATCGAGTCATACGATTCAGCCATGGCCGAACTAACGAAAAGCAACATACAGGTACATACCCGAAAAGAAGCAGAGACTAGATTCAACATAAATTTCTCCAAAAGATAGTTGACAAAAATAAAGAACTTATATTGTAGAATAAAAAGGTTGATTAAATCACTTAAAGTGATCGACTCCACTCCCACAACAACTGCTAACCACTAAACTAATTCCCATCTACTCGACACGAACTTGGCTAAATCCTACAATATACTCTTTGCCATAATAAAACCCTATTGGTTGTTTTGAATGAAGATTTAAGCATCTCAATTCTTACACGTTGATAGAAGGCATCGTCAAATACTACGTTATGAAAAGTTGTTTAGGACAATAGTGATATTTTCCCAGGAGCACTAAGACAATGGCAAGAATTGATTTCGAATGGAAGCCAAGTCCATCACTTGACCACTCGACCTCATGAAATCGCTAAATGGATAAATCAATGGCCCTGTAATATCTATCAATGAAAGTCAATCGCTTTTGTAGAGCGAAGATCGCTGGCGCTATAATACAAGCGTTTCTGGCAAGCGCCTTCGCGACGGTTCTCCATATTTATTGGCTTATTATATAAGGCTCAAGCACGGCTATATCCAGTAAGTAGTTTTTCAAGAATACATTAATATTGAAAATCTTCAATTGCTGTGGATACACTAACCAGCATGACTATTCTTCTAATTTACCTAAAGGCGACGAGCATAGGTCTCAATCGTAAAGGATTCAAGATGAAACGCATTATCACTACACTCATGCTTCTCCTAAGTTCTCTAACCTTTGCCGTTCCCCCAAACCCCATCATGACCAACACTTACACCTCTCAAGGAAGTGTGAGTGTTTCTCCAAACACTGGTGTCTCTGACCAATTTGGCACATGGACTGTCACTCACACCGTCGGGCAAGACGGCATTGCAACCAACGGCGGCATCCGCGTACAACTCCCCGATGTATGGCATGCTGGCCCACGTAACTCTGCTAATCGTCTTCAATCTACTGAGCCGCAAAGCGATCACTATGTTAAAGCGTACACTTCCAACCCCGATGTCACCCTTAGAACCATCGTAGAAGCACAAGTCGACAACCAACTTGTTAAGCATCGAAAAAAGTCTCTCGATGGACGTAATGAACGCTATGTTTTTGTCGTACGCGTTCTCGTCACCAAAGGACAACTCAAGCATTCAGATTCTCTCCAAGTCGTTTATGGAGACACTTCCCAAGGCAGCCGAGGGATGCGTGGCTCAGCTATTTCTTCAAAGGATCGCCCTGTACTAATCGCCATTGACGCAACAGGCGATTTCAATTTCTCGTTGCACACCCAACGTCCGTTGATTTCATCGATTCCTGGTCCAGTAGCGGCCATTTGGCTCAATGCTCCATCCAATGCAATCCCGAACAGCCCTATAAACGTACGTGTAGCCTTAATTGACTCTGAAGACAATCCTGCGTTCGGTCCAGAAACCATAGCCTTACGCTACCCCAAAGGCATCACCGGTCCAAAATCTATTAAGGTTCCCAAAGAATCCACAGGAGTCGATATCCCAGTCATTGCCAATACAACAGGCATCTTCCGGATTCAAGCCACTTGGGCGAATGAATCAGATATTTATTGGGCCAATCCCATCGAAGTGACTCAGGAACTTCCCAAATATCAGCTTTACTGGGGTGACCTTCATTCCCACACGCAACATAGTTGGGATGGTGTTGGTCAAGACGCTTTCGACTATGCACGCTACACTTCACGCCTCGACTATTACGCCATGACCGACCATGCTATGCCTCTATACGATGGCCTCAACAGCGGACTCAATCCAACCCTCTGGGAAGACTACCAAGCCGAGACAGAACACTACCATGCCCCAAATGAATTTGTAACTCTCCACGCCTACGAGTGTAGCTTTCGCGAACCTTATGGTCATCACAACGTATACTTCCGCGGAAAAGCTGGCGTATTAAAAGATAATGTAGAAATTAAACTCCCTGAACTTTGGAAACTACTCAAGGCAGGTGACGCAATAACAATCCCGCACCATACAGGGAAATTTCCTGGGGGTGTAAACCTCAAAATTCACGATAAAACGTATCGGCGAAATTTCGAGATGTATTCCGGCCATGGACTTAGTGAAATTTATGAGCCGACACACCCGCTCTCTTTTGAGCATAGTGTTTTTACCTCCAATTCCGGCAGCCTCGATGCACCCACACACATACAAGATGCTTGGCGTCAAGGGTTACATGTCTCTGCCATCGCTTCATCGGATGACCATCGATCCCAGCCAGGACTACCACACTACGGTATCGCAGCGGTCCGCGCTACTTCCCTTACACGAAACGATATATTTCAAGGCCTGTACGATCGCTATACTTACGCAACTACCGGCTCTAAAATCATTGTACACTTTAGTGTGAACGGGACGCGTATGGGGGCTTTCAGTTCCATCACGAACAAGGCGGATATCGAATTACGCGTACACGGAACAGGCATCATTGCATACGCCGAGATATTACGTTGGCAACCCGGTGACAAAACATTTAAAGTAGTTAAACGCTATACATCGGGTTCTATGGACTTAAGCACTACATGGAGCGATCCCAAGGCCGTTCCCGGATCTGTGTACTATACTCGAATGCAACAACAACGTCCTGTACACGGACGTATGGCCATGGCTTGGTCATCTCCTGTATGGCTGGGAAATGAAGATAAAGCCATCATCGAATCCGATGCTCGAACAAGCACTGAAACAGACATACCCCCGCGTATCGATATCGTTCAAGGCAGCGCTGAAACTCTGCCTAAGGTTACTCAAGTGAGACAACTGACCCACGGCCCCAAGCATCATTTCTTTGGCTATTACGGCATGACACCTTGGGACTCCACAGGCGACTACCTAGTCTGTATGGAATCAGAATTTGGTAATCGACTTGTTGAAAAAGATGAAAAAGCCAATGTAATTCTCCTTGATACTAAAACAGGCAAAACCGAGATCATTAACTCTACACTCGCATGGAATTTCCAACAAGGTTCGATGCTCCATTGGCTTGGAACGGCTCCTGACCGAGAAATAATCCACAACGCCAATCTGAACGGTGAACTAAAATCCGTTGTTGTGGACGTATTTACCAAAGAAAAGCGCTATTTACCTAAACCGGTCGCTGCTGTAGCCCTTAACGGTAAAATAGGCGCTTGCCTTAACTATGCACGTATTCGCGACACCCGTCCCGGCTATGGATATGCCGGTGCCGACGACCTCTGGGCCGATGAAATCCACCCCAATGACGATGGTCTTTACATCATGGACATTGCTACGGGTAAAAACAGGCTTATCGTCTCCTATGATCAAGTTGTCAAACTCGAAGCCCTGCCTACTGAAGTCGCTCAGGAAAAAATGTGGTTTAATCATGTCCTCTTCAGTCGAGACAGCCAGCGTATATTTTTTATGGCCCGTGTAAAAGACGCTAATAACCGTAACGTAACTGCTGCTTTTACCGTCAGTACCGATGGCTCCGAACTTCGTTGTATACTCCCCTATAGTTGGGGCGCTTCCCACTTCGACTGGGTCAATGACAAAGAACTCATCATTACAACCAAATATCAGGGCACCGAACCTTGGCTTCATGTACGCCTCACCGACGGTGCAGATAAATCTACATACACCCCTCTTGCCCAGGAAACTCTCGGCAGTGATGGTCACTTACACGCATCGTACGATGAACAATGGATGGTCACTGACTCTTACCCCTCTGGCCCTCATCGCATGCGTAAACTTTACCTCATGAACATGGATTCTCAAGAAATCGCTCGTGTAGCCAGCTTCCACGAAAACAAAGCATACCACCGCGAATGGCGATGCGATCTCCACCCTCGCTGGAGCCAAGACAACAAACGCATCTGTATCGACAATACCCAAGACGGCACGAGACAAGTCTATGTGATAGAGTTGGATATGCCGGAGGAATAGTGTACGCCTTAGCATCTAAATCGCAAATGATATTCGCCCCTTAATAGCGTGAAAGCCTAACTCGATATGCCAATATAATCTAAACATACTAAATAATTGGGAACACATAAATGCAGTTAACCAGATTACTACTCACCACAATTTGTTTTTTATCCTTTTTTAGCCAACAAGCATTCACCCAAACGCTCCACTTCGCACCTGCGCCCCTGAGTGATTGCACACTCACCCAACCCCAAGACGGCATCTACGAAATCACCACCGCTGGATCCGATCCTTTCCTCTATACTCAACCATTGCCTGAAGGCATCGATCTCAGCACCAACCATATTCTCGCCTTCGAATACTTTAGCCTCACCGGCATCGGCGATACCCAAATATTCCTCTCGCCCCCCACCCAAGAAAAATACAGTATCCACGGTGAAGGCCTTCCTAAAAGCGAAGGCTGGTCCAAGTATAGTGTAGACCTTCAACCCGCTCTCGAAAAATGGGGCCAACCCGCCGGCAAACTTCGTATTGACCTTGGTATGAAAGCCAATCGCACCATTAAAATTCGCAATCTCCAACTTCGTCCCAAATCCGAACAAGAACGCGCCCTAGAAGCCCATCGCGCCAAACAAAAAGCTACCGAAGAAGAACAAGCCCAAAAAATTCGAGACTATCTAGACAAAAATCACCACTGTACCATTCCAAAAATAACTGTCGATGAACAATCTATATATATAGATGATGATATAAACCTAAATGGAAAAAACATACATCTTGCCGAAATTCCTCTACAAGCTGACAGTTCTGACCCAATGCAAAGCGCCAAAATTCACCCTTTCCGCATGAAAGACTTGAAGACTTTTGGCGTAGAATTAGCTCGTTTCAATCCCGAAACCAAACAAGATCGGCTCCTTAGTCGATGGATCATGGTAGAAAAGGTTGATGAAAAATACATTCCCCGTTCTCATGCACGCTACATCGACACCGTTGTCTCCATAAACACCTATCCTGAAGAAAAGCCCCACAATCAAAAAGGCCTCGGCGCCTTCTCCCAAGGCCGACCGCTGAGCGATATTAAAGACCTTGACATATCCGCTGTCACTGTCAATATCCTCCTACACCAATATCTGCGCACCACACCAGCAAGCGGCTATACCCCACGCCAATACAGTGATCGCACCTTCTATGTAAACGAAGCTGCTCTTGCCCGACTCGATCAGAACTTAGCTGATGCTGCCAAAAGAAACCTCATTGTCTCTGCAATCCTCCTTATTCCCCAAGCCGGTAACGCCAAACCCGGTGAATTCCGTCGACTCATTGCTCATCCCGACGCCGACCCTTCCGGCATCTACGTCATGCCCAACTTAACATCCAAAGAAGGCGTCACCGCGTATGCCGCCGTACTCGATCTCCTCGCCGAACGCTATGGGCGCATCGATAAAAAATACGGTCGCATCCATCACTGGATCATCCACAATGAAGTGAACTCCGGCTGGATCTGGACTAACATGGGCGAAAAATCGGCCGTCACTTACATGGACGCCTACCATAAATCCATGCGTATGACCCACCTCATCGCTCGCCAATACAACCCCCATGCCCGCACCTTCATCTCCCTCGAACACAACTGGACCTCCACCCACAACGACAAATGCCACACCGGACGTGAACTACTCAATCTTCTCCTCGATTTCTCCCACGCCGAAGGTGACTTCGAATGGTCCCTCGCTTTTCACCCCTATCCCCAAAACCTCGGAAACCCCCGCACCTGGGAAGACGAAGACACCACCTTCTCCTTCGATACCCCACTCATCACCTTCAAAAACATCGAAGTCATCGACGCCTGGATGCGCCAACCCAAAGCCCTCTATCAAGGCAAACACCTCCGCGACATACAATTCACTGAACAAGCTCCCAACTCCCCCGACTACTCCGAGAAATCCCTCACCGAACAAGCCGCTGCTATGGCCTACCTATGGAAAAAAATGGAACCCCTCGACTCCATCACCATGTTTCATGTCCACAACTGGGTCGATAACCGCCACGAAGGCGGGCTCCGCATCGGCCTACGCAAGTACCCCAGCGACAAAGAAGACCCTCTAGGTAAAAAGCCTATCTGGTACACTTTTCAATCCTTCGGCACACCAGAAGAAGATGCGCATATAGAGCAATACAAAAAAATAATTGGTATTAATGATTGGGAAGATGTCATTTATACTAAGGAAATTAAATAATTATCAGGAAGAGTATAATGTAATTCCCCCTATCCTGAATTCGCTGGATACCACCTATATGGTTTATACAATAATCCAAATTAGCGTTTAGAGGGAAACCTTTGTCAAAGAGAACATGGATGGTTTGATAGTGAGCAAATCGATTGGCCTAGCCACTACTTCGTAATAGGCGATTCGGAATGTGGAGACTTCTATTTTATGGTCTTAGGGAGGGATGATAAAAACGAAATCGAAAATAACATCGTCTTTTTCAATTAATCTCAAACTTCACCCAACTATCCGATACCTGCTATACTACTGCCTTAAATTTCCCAATAACATTTCTGGAGAACCCTAATGCGCGTATTGGTACTGGGCGGTACTGGCCTCATCAGCACCCCTATAGTTGAACAACTCCTTCAAAGCGACCACGATCCCGTCATCATCAATCGTGGTCAAACCCCCAGCCGTTTATCCGCCGAGGTCGAAACTGTCCACATTGATCGTAATGAATTTGAAGCCTTTGAAACCGCCGTCGAGGAGATCAACGCCGATGCTGTCATCGATATGCTTACCTTTGACTCCTACACCGCAGAGCATGCGGTTAATACTTTCAAGGACTCGAATGTAAAGCAGTATATTTTCTGCAGCTCCGCATCCGTATACGGGCCACTCAACCAAATTCCCGCAGATGAATCCGAAACCCACAACGCTACTGGATTATATGGCCAACACAAAAGTGAAGCCGAACAGATTTTCATCCAAGCCCTGAAAGAACATCAATTCCCTGTTACAATCTTGCGCCCATCTCATGTATATGGCCCTGGGCAATGCCTTCCCAGTCTCTGGGGCTACGATGCATGTCTGGTCTCACGTATTCGAACAGACAAAGGCATCATAGTTCCCGGCGATGGTTTTGGCGCATTCCAAATCGCGTATGCTGACGATGTGGCAGCTGCCTTCGTACACGCGCTCGGCGTGCCTGATACTCTTGGCCAAGTGTACAATATTGCTCCTGAAGCCCATCTCGATTGGCGTACCTACATAAACACAATTGGTGAAAGTGTACACAAAGAAGTCCAACTCATACCAGTACCCACTAACTTACTCATTGCAGGCTCTCTCACTGAAGCCACTTCGTTACTCGAAGAGATCTATCAATATCCTATGAGTTACTCAAGTGTTCATTTTCGCAAGCATGTACCTGCATGGACTGTAGAAACTCCACTTATCGATGGTCTCACCAACACCATCGACTGGATGAGCTGCACCAATGCCCACATCTCCCCTGATGATCAGCCGTGGATTGATCCACTTATTGACAAAGTCCTGGATTTTGAAAAAGACCTCGCTTTAAGTAATTTTGCGATGGATGAAAAATTATTCAATGAAGAGTAGTACGCTACATACGTATCAGCAGTTTCACCATACATCCACTACCGACACCTATTCCCAAATCCGTCCCTATCTTCATCAATGGGGCCAGCAATCACTTGCCTACTCAGCCATTCAACCTAGTCTGAAACATTTTGAAATACCGAATATTGGCCTTATCTCCTACCGCAACTCCACTGGATACACCGTCGCCTTGGGTAACCCACTTTGCTCGCCCGATGACCGAGCATTTCTTCTGCAGCAATTCATCGCACAGTATCCTCACGTTCTTTTTTCCCAAGTTGACGGTCCTACAGTAGACGCCCTTCGAAGCTTGAATTTCTATTGTACTCCCATGGGTATGGATGCCTTTATTGATATACACCATTTTACACTCCAAGGAAAGGCAAAACGCGATCTACGCCACTATAGGAACCGATGCAACGCAGCTGAAGTACAAATTCGCGAAGTCAAAGACACTCCTGCCAATCGATTCGAAATGCAACAACTTTCCAAATGCTGGCTACGCAGCAAAAAAGTTCCCTCCCGGAAACTTTCATTCCTAATTCGTCCTTTGTCGCCTATACCGGAACAGGATACCCGTATCTTTATTGCCGAAAAGGGCTCTCAAGCAATCGGCTTTGTGGTCTTTGACCCGATGTACAACAGAGGTTCAATCTCTGGGTATACAGCATCCATTCTCCGCGCCCTTCCTGCATCTCCGGAAGGTTGCTTAGATACCATTACCCTAAATGCCATCGAAAGGTTTAAGCGAGAAGGACTACAAACCCTCAGTCTCGGTGTTATGCCCATGTACAAAATGAAAGAAACGGCTCAACAATTTGGAAAAGGGTCCTCGCCTTTATATCATCTATGCAGAGCCCTCTACGCTTCCCCATGGCAGGCACTTTCCAATTTACCCGGACTCAGCTTCCACAAAAGTCGTTACCGCCCAACCGTAAAACCCGTCTTCGTAGCTACGGCATCGCCCATTGGCTTGGGCAGTATGAGCGCACTCACTCGTTGCTGTGGACTTCTGCCTTAATCAGTCACAGTATCCGGATCATCAGGGGTCATTTCGTTGATCGCATTTAGGTCGCCTCCCATTAAACGAGCAAATGGACGCGTGACTTCAATGCGATACAAAATAATTTTTGTAACCGAAGTCATTGGTGCAGCCAGCAGCATCCCAGGAATTCCCCAGAGTATACCCCAGAATATCAGGGCCATTAATATCACAATGGGGTGAAGTCCTAAAGTATCGCCCATGATCTTAGGCTCCAATACATTCCCCACAATCACTTGAACACATAATGGCAATACAAATGCCAATGTCCACGTAACCCACGTAGTCTCCGGAGTCAAAATTACGATAGGCATAGGTAAAAGTGTGGCCAACAATGAACCTACATTTGGGATAAAGTTAAGTACAAAAGCAAATACAGCAAACGATAATGCATACTCCACACCCAAAAATTGAAGGATTAAAAAGACTAAGCCGCCTGTCAATAAACTTAGTATAATTTTTATACCAATATACTTTTGTACACGCGACTCAATTTCTCCAACCAAGCCATCACGCGGTTCTGTGCGCGTAGTGCTCCCGGTAAGCAGAAATGCCGTGAATAACATCACCAAAAACAACTTGGTCACAATCCCCAGGAGTTCGCCCGTTAGTGTGCCAATGAACCCCTTAACGGCTCCATCAGGAATCAGGCTCATAAAACTGAATTCTTCATGGTCGTTGGGCAAAGGTTGAGTATCACTACTCTCACCCGCAGTTTCAGAAACAGTAACAGTTGCAGCTTCATCTTTCCCTTCAGTATCCCCCAGGAAATTCATTATGGCATCCATCGGTAATGCATTTTCAGCCTTTTCTACAATCTTAGTAAACTGAGTCTCATACTCCGAAGCATTGCTCGAAAACTGAGTGACCGAATATACGACCAAACTGCCCAGCCCCATCATCAGCATACACCCTATAAACAAAGTCAATACCAATGCGATGAGACGTCCTACATGCAATTTACGAATCAAAAATTCCACGACTGGAATCATGATTAAGGCTAAGAATACAGCCAATATAAACGGTACGATTATCGCACTCATTAATTTTAACGTAACTGCCACCGTTACCAGTGTCAATAAAACCATACAAACGGTTTGAATACGCGCATTATAATTTTTATTTGGCATACAATCGAAACTCCCTATACGATCTATCTACTATACCGAGCACCTTTAAGACGTTCAACTTCAAGGTTCGTCCGCTAGCTTTGTTTCCACATTACGATATTCTTTATGAATACGCGCATAGTTTTGCCTTGGTATCGGTCCACGCGGATTATGATTAAATTCATCTACCCCTCTGCAATGATAACACCGAAAAAAAGGATTCACATCCAAATCACATTTTACATGAGTCTTCGAATAGCGAATAGTTAACCCAATCCGTGAACGATCTGAGTCATTCCCCAATGATCCATGGATAATTTTGTCATCGTGAATCGATATGGCACCAGCAGGCAATTCCAAAAACACCTGTTCATCCTCACTAAATTTTTTTGTATCGCACTCAAGTGTCAAAACAGAGTCTGTCTCATCAGCCGATTGGTGCTTGATGATCCCATCTTTATGGGAACCGGGTAATACACGCATCGCGGCATTTTCTCTGTCACTTCCATTAAACGACAACCACACCGTACAAGACTCAGGAGGGTCAAGAGGCCAATAAAATGAATCCTGATGCCACCCCACCATTTTAGGTGAATGCGGGTCCTTATTAAAGAAGCTACTACCCCACATGAAAAAATTAGGACCAATCAGATCTTCTACATAATCCAGAATCTGCTCATTCATGCATATGTCGTATAGAAATGAACTTGCTTCATGCCACTCCCGAATTTCAAGGGCTGTTTCACCAGGTTCAAGGAGCTTCAACAACTCCTCCATTCCATCATTCAGCGCAGCTACTTCTACTGCATCAAAAATAGGGTCTAAACCCAAGATATAGCCATCTTCATGATAAGCATCTATTTGTTGTTGCGTTAATCGTTTATTACCCACGACTATTCTCCTGTAAGAGCTTTACATATACATAGTGTAATTTATTCACTACCCTTTTGGCGAGAGGATTAATAAATTACCTAAAATCTCCACTCCACCCAACTGCCCTACCACTTCTTGAACATCTTCTGAAGCCCAAAAATCTTCCCCTTGTATTTCTTCTTGGAGCTTCCGCAATAACCAATCTGGCACTTGTTTTCCGCTCACTTCAAACGAAACAAACTCCGCGGCTAATCCAGTTTCACCTAGCCCCACTTCCATTTCAGCGATACCATTGATATACCGCCCCCGCATTGAAGCACTCCATGGGCCCAATGCTATATCGGACTCTAGGGGAATACTTAACTTAGTACGTAAACGTCCATCATTAAAACTCAAACGCACCGTTTCGCGAAGATTTTCATCGCCATGTAATAATGCATTCAGCTCAGCTGCATTTAACACTAACTCATCTACTGGTTCTTGAGTAGCATTTCCTGATTCATCACGCGTTAAAGCCTCAACGAAACTGTCTAGACGTTCTTCCACACCCTCCTGCAAGGCTTCATTATGCTCCATCACTGGCATTACCATAGGTGCTGAATCCGTATAGGTATCCACGGTCTTATCAATAATCTTGGGTACCACCATTGAAGCCACTACCAACATTATCGTCATTCCTATTAAAAGGGCAAAGATAGAAAAGATAATAATATCAGACCATTTTCGCTTTTTCGGGTTGGATTTACCTATTTGAGTAACGTCTTCCATTCATCATCCTGTACATTGGGCTAATCCATCCGTTAGGCTATACAAAACATAGTCTCAAAAAACTTTTAATTAACAATGAACCCACTTTACTCTATCATTATACCTGCGTACAACGAAGAGCTTCTTTTACCTCGGATTCTCGATTCCATCGAAGTCGCCAGCACACAGTATCGCGGAGATTCAGAATCCATCGAGGTCGTCGTAGCCAACAACGTATCCACTGACAATACGGCTACTCTGGCGCAAGCCCGTGGGTATAAAGTAGCTGCTGTGAAGAAGCGTATGATTGGTGCCGTACGCAATGGCGGAGCCGCCATTGCTGAAGGCCAAATTCTCTGCTTCTGTGATGCCGATTCAATTGTCCACCCTGAGACCTTTAACATCATCGAGGATCTCATGAATAGCGGTAAAATTATTGGTGGTGCAACAGGTTGGGTCATGGAGCGTAACTCCATGGGTATTCGCGCAAGCATGTGGCTCGGCAGTTTTCTTATGTGGATCGCCCAGATGAATCCTGGTGTTATTTTTTGCAGTGCAGATACTTTTAAGGCCATTAATGGCTATGACGAAAACATGCATTGTGCAGAGGATGAAAAGTTTTTCCGTGCCTTTCGGAAACATGGGCGTAAACAAGGGCTCAAAATCGTTCGTTGGACCGAGGCTCCCACGACCTTATCCTGCCGTAAGATGGATAAGCATGGAGACTGGCATATGTTTTGGGCCCCTTTTGCTGGACTTTTCAAACACCGATCGCTTAAAAAGCTAATTCGCGAATATTGGTACGACGACGCACGCTGAGGTATCCTATAGGCAGGAGTTTTTTCAGTATGCACGCTCAACCTAATGATACCACCACTAAAACCATAGACTTGCTCATCTCCGGCATGACCTGTGCCGGTTGCTCAAGTACCATCGAAAATGCGCTTTCTAATGCACACGGTGTCATTGATGCCAATGTCAATCTCCTCGGTGAACGCGCAACTGTACTAATCGACACCAAAGAACTTTCCCCCGAACACCTTCTTCACATCATTGAGTACGCAGGATTCTCGGCAATTCTAGTAGATACATCATCCACTACCGTTATAGACGATAGTTTGAAAACATCCCTCAGTAGCGCATTCACACGAATGAAAATTGCATGGTACCTAACTCTCCCTATTATGCTGCTCATGATCCTTCATATGAATAGCGTACATATTCCCGGTTACCTGTGGCTTGAGACGATTCTGACTCTTCCTGTTTTACTTTTCGCCGGTTCTGAAACCTATATTAAAGGGTGGAAAACTGCACGCAGTTGCCGCCCTACCATGGACACTCTCATCATGCTCGGCTCCGGCGCAGCTTTCATCACTGGCCCCCTCGCCCTCGCGAACATCCCGATCACTAGCTTTGCCGCTGTCGGCGCAATGATTATGGCCTTCCATCTGAGTGGACGATTTATAGAAGCCCGCGCCAAAGGCCATGCATCTCAAGCCATTCGGCGCCTCCTTGAACTTAGAGCAAGATCTGCCACTGTTATACACAATGATATCGAATCTGAAATTCCCATCGAAGAGTTACGAATTGATGACATCATGTTGGTCCGCCCTGGTTCAGCCATCCCTACCGACGGTGAAATCATAGAAGGTTATAGTGCCGTAGACGAATCCATGGCCACGGGCGAATCCATACCCGTCGAAAAAACCACAGGTGACCGCATTATAGGCAGTACCATCAACACAACAGGTCTTCTTAAAGTTCGTGCTACAAAAGTCGGACACGACACCTTTCTTGCCCAGATGGTTCGCATCGTACAAGAAGCCCAAAACACTAAAGTCCCTATACAAGCAATCGCCGATCGTGTAACGGAAATCTTTGTTCCTATTATCGCATTACTGGCCTTGGTTACCTGCGCAGCATGGTTTCAATTCCCCGAAATCTTGAGCACATGGCGTGATTTAGCCATCCCCTATCTCCCTTGGTTACAATTAATCGACACTCCAGTCTCAACACTCGCTTTATTCGCCACCATCTCTGTACTCGTCATTGCCTGCCCCTGCGCCATGGGACTTGCCACCCCCACTGCTCTGATGGTCGGTATTGGTGCTGGTGCTTCCCGCGGTATACTCATACGCAACGGGAAAGCCATTCAAACCATGCGCAATATTGATACCATCTGCCTTGATAAAACGGGAACGCTCACCCAAGGCCAGCTCAAAGTCAAAGGAGTATATTCTCATTCACTAAACGAAAATGAAATCCTTAGACTCGCTGCTTCCGTTGAGCATGCCTCAGAACATCCTATTGCAAAGGCCATTGTATCCGAAGCAACTAGCAAAGGACTTAAGCGCGAATCTATACAAAACTTCCAAGCCATCCCTGGAAAAGGTGTTACCGCTAGTCTAAACGGACTCCCTCTTGCTCTAGGTACCGAAGCGTTATTTACTAGTCTCGACATCCAACAAGATGATTACCGTGAGGCGATTGCCGACGAGCAACTCAAAGGCCACACAGTTATTCTCATCGCAATTGAAGGAATTCTAAGAGGTATTATCGCTGTAGCAGATAACCTTAAAGACGAAGCCATCGAAACTGTGCACACCCTACGCGACCAAGGCAAAGAAGTCATCATGCTTACCGGTGATCACCCACATACCGCTTCTGCTATTGCAAAACAACTTGATATTGAACAAGTGCGTGCTAATATTCTCCCCAAAGACAAAGTCCGTGTGATACAAGAATTACAATCGGAAGGGCGACAAGTCGCCATGGTTGGCGATGGAATCAATGATGCAGCTGCTCTCGCACAAGCTGATACAGGAATTGCCATAGGCACTGGGGCAGATATTGCCATCGAAACCGCTGATATTACCCTCGTCCAAGGCAATCTAAAAAATCTGCTCGGAGCGATTAAACTCTCCCAAGCAACGTACACCACTATAACGCAAAACCTTTACTGGGCATTTGGCTATAATTTACTCGCCATTCCACTTGCCATGCTTGGTCTACTGCATCCTCTTGTGGCCGAAATTGCCATGGTCATCAGTTCAATAACCGTTATCGTTAATTCATTGCGCTTACGCAATTACTCACGATAAACTTCTCAAATACCCCTTCACCCGTTGCCGAGGCTACTTGAGCAATTGACCCTTTGCGCTCATCACCAGCAGCAAACATCCCTTCCATGGACGTTTCAACCGTACCGCAAGTACAATCGATAAATCCGCGCGTATCCAAGTCCACAATGCCTTTAAGGAACTGTATATTGGGGATTAAGCCAATAAATATAAATGCACCATCGGCCAATATGTCCTCGACTTCATCCGCCTGAATGTCCTTAACCTTAAGAGTAAAAAAACGTCCAGCGTCATTAATCTCCAACACATCAGCCAACATATGATTATCAGGATTCGTGTTCGCTACCTCATTAATATAAAAAGTAGGAATAATCCGCTTGCCGTTATTGATTATTTCAACTGTTTTCACATACGATTGACCCAACTCAATATCGCGATACTCGAATTGAATGTTATTTTCGTTCAAAAAGCTTTTTGCACGCTGGCAATCTAGGCACCATTAAGGGCCATACATAACAATTGTGTTCATATCTTCCCTTTGCTCTCATTATATTGAATTCAGCTAAACTTGAGGAAAATCTTTAAGTATACGTATTTTCCATCTTACTGACATGATTTGAACAACTTTCGCTTCAATTCTCTTCAAAGATGATTTTTTAGGGATATATCCCACCAAATTAGGGGCTTTCTCTTGGCTTTTCCTATTTTTTCAGGCTAAAAACTTGCATTAAAGCCCCGTCAATACGTATAATCTCGCAACTGGATAAGCTATTCTTCTTCCAGTGCTTCGATTTTCCCTGAAACACGCTAAATGACCTGGTTGCGAGGATTTATGAGCTACGAAGACCGATTTTCTGATGGGTTATCTTTTGATGATGTACTGCTGAAACCAGCGAAGTCGGATATACTCCCCCGTGATGTGGACTTAACTACACAATTCACCCGGAATATTTCTCTTAATATACCGTTGATTAGTGCGGGCATGGATACCGTTACCGAATCCCGTCTCGCGATTGCTATCGCACAAGAAGGCGGTATCGGTGTTATCCACAAAAACCTCTCCATTGAAGACCAAGCCTACGAAATTGATCGTGTTAAAAAATCTCAAGCTGGTATAATTACCCATCCATTCACCTTACAAGCGCATCAAAGTGTTCAAGATGCCGAAGACTTGATGGCCCGTTACCATGTTTCCGGTGTTCCTATCACCGATGATGCCGGCAAACTAGTCGGTATACTAACCAACCGCGACCTGCGCTTCCTCGAAGACTATTCGGTGTCTATTGATACTGTAATGACCAAAAACAATCTTGCGACTGTTGCCCCCGGTACATCGCTTGAGGATTCTAAAAAACTATTACATGAGCACCGCATTGAAAAGTTACCCGTTGTTGATAATGACGGCATTCTACGTGGCCTCATCACCATTAAGGACATCAATAAAGTCCGTGACTTCCCAAACAGTTGCAAAGACGAGTTCGGACGCCTTCGAGTAGCCGCTGCCATTGGCGCTACACCAGATGAGGTGGAGCGTGCCACTGCAATGATTGAAGCCGGTGCCGATGTACTCGTTATTGATACTGCACACGGTCACAGTCAAATGGTTCTTGACCAAGTCAAACGCGTTAAAGATAAACACCCCGACACAGATATCGTCGGTGGGAATATCGTAACAACTGAAGGCGCACTCGACCTTATAAACGCTGGTGCCGATGCTGTTAAAGTGGGTGTAGGTCCTGGTTCTATTTGTACTACACGTGTAGTTTCCGGCGCCGGTATGCCTCAATTAACTGCTGTAATGGATGTTTGCCAAGAAGCCAAGAAGCACGATGTCCCCGTCATTGCCGACGGAGGTATACGCCTCTCCGGTGACATTACGAAAGCCATTGCTGGGGGTGCCAGTAGCGTGATGCTCGGCTCTCTTTTTGCAGGCTGTGCTGAAAGTCCTGGGGAAACGGTCCTCTATGATGGACGTACCTACAAAGTGTATCGTGGTATGGGATCGATGAAAGCTATGCAAAAAGGTTCCAAGGCCCGTTATATGCAACAAGACATTGACGCCAACAAGCTTGTACCCGAAGGTGTCGAGGGTCGTGTTCCGTACCGTGGATCCATTGCCGATTCTATTCACCAACTCATGGGTGGATTGCGCTCAGGTATGGGCTATTGCGGTACTCAATCCTTAGCACAATTGCAAACAGATGCACGCTTCGTCAAAATCACCGCAGCCGGAATGCAAGAAAGCCATCCACACGACATTACCATTACCGAAGAACCACCGAATTATCACTTATAGGGTTAAGGGGAATCACAAACACATGTCAGCAAACAATCCTGAAGCGAATCCAGTAGTCGTACTGGATTTTGGAGCACAATACAGTAAACTCATCGCACGTCGTGTTCGTGAAGCGGGCATCTTCAGTTTAATACTCCCTTATAACGTAAGTGTCGAAGAAGTCAAAGCAATAGAACCTTCCGGCATTATTTTTAGTGGGGGGCCCGCCAGTGTACACGCTGATGAAGCTCCGCTTTGTGATCAGGCTTTATTCGATCTAGATATCCCTATCTTGGGTATCTGCTATGGCGCTCAACTTATGGCCCAACAACTGGGCGGCACTGTTGAACGTGCTACCAAACGCGAATACGGTATTGCACATTTGGATCATACAGATGGAAGTCGTTTGTTGGCGGATCTGGATGCTCAAACCCAAGTCTGGATGAGTCACGGCGATATGGTGACATCACTACCCGAAGGTTTTGCAGTAATTGGTACAACTGAGAATTGTCCCGTTGCTGCATTTGCCAATGGAGAAACCAAACGCTATGGCGTACAGTTCCACCCCGAGGTCGTACACACAACACAAGGCGTACAACTTTTCCAAAACTTCGTCCATACTATCTGCGAATGCGAAAACCGTTGGAACATGGGCTCATTTGTCGACATGGCCATTGAAGACATTCGCAATCAAGTCGGCGACAAACACGTAATTTGCGGATTAAGTGGTGGTGTAGACTCCAGTGTGGCTGCAGCACTTATTCATAAAGCCATTGGCGATCAACTCACCTGCGTATTTGTAAACAACGGCCTAATGCGCAAAGGTGAAACCGATTTAGTTCAAAAAGTATTTCAAGACAACTTCCACATCAACTTACGTTATGTCGATGCTGAAGACTTATTCTTGGATGCATTAGCCGGGATTTCCGATCCAGAAAAGAAACGTAAAATTATTGGAAAACTTTTCATCGACGTCTTTGAAAAAGAAGCTACTTCGATGGGCCATATGGATTTCTTGGCCCAAGGCACTCTATACCCTGATATCATCGAAAGTTTCAGCGCCAATGGCGGTCCTTCCGTCACCATCAAAAGCCACCACAATGTCGGTGGCTTACCCGAGAAAATGAATCTTAAATTGCTTGAGCCCCTTCGTGAACTCTTCAAAGACGAAGTTCGTACACTTGGGCATGAATTGGGATTACCCGATGAGTTAAATTACCGCCACCCTTTCCCAGGACCCGGTCTTGGTGTTCGCTGTATTGGCGAAATTACTAAAGAGCGCCTCGACACCTTGCGCGATGCAGATGAAATATTCATTGATGAAATTCGTACAGCTGGATTGTATGGCGATATCTGGCAAGCACTTGTCTGTTTATTGCCGGTTCGCTCCGTGGGTGTTCAAGGCGATGAACGTACCTACGAAGAAGTTTGCAGCCTTCGCGCGGTGACTTCTGAAGATGCTATGACCGCTGATTGGTTCCGATTTCCTCCCGAAGTACTTCAGCGGATTTCCAATCGTATTTGCAACGAAGTACAACACATCAACCGAGTTATGTACGACGTAACCTCTAAGCCTCCCGGCACCATTGAGTGGGAATAACTTTCTATTAAGACCTCTTTAATATAATTAACTTTTTCATCTATTTTTCTCGATCAAATTTTAGCTTGTGTCTGCATGCAGTAACTTGGCATGATGAAGTTATAGATAGTCTAAGTAACAGAGGAAAGACGAATGCCCACTACCGAAATTGGAAAAAAAATTGCTACCGCAAAACGCTATACCAAATTGGTTGAATGCTATCGCGGCTCTTTAGAAGATGAAGAAATCTCGGATTTAGGTTATTTAGTTGATTCCAACAACCACTTCATTCTGCTACAACTTGTAGATGACCGCATTACTTTAAATGGCTATTCCATATTACGGCGCTCAGACATTACCGATATCGAAATAGAAGTTGATCATGCTCGATTCATCGAGAAAGCCCTTGAAATTCGAAAAAAAGTGGTCAAGAAGCCAGCGCTTGTTGACCTATCTGATATTACCACTATATTAAAATCAGTGGATCAAAACTTTCCCCTCATGACTGTACACCGTGAAGAACAAGATCCAGACACCTGTTGGATTGGCTCCGTTGAATCTGTTTGCGATAAAACAGTCCTCATCAATGAAATAAATGCCGATGCTAAATGGGATAGAACTAAACGTCTTCACCTTAATGAAATTTCACGCATCGACTTCGATGGTGGCTACGAAAAAGCCCTTGCGCTTGTTGCTAAGATCCGTTAACTTTTAGCAATATAAACCATCGCGAAATTACTGAGACTTCCATATATATTTTTTATTACTTCTCTACCTTGAAAGCCTTTTAATATGAACCAATCTAACTCCACAGAATTATTCAACAAAGCCCAAAACATACTCGTTGGTGGTGTAAACTCCCCAGTTCGCGCCTTTAAAGCAGTCGGCAGTAATCCTTTTTTCGCCACTTCTGGGCAAGGCGCAACTGTCACCGATGCTGACAATAACACCTACACCGATTATGTACTTTCATGGGGGCCCCTAATTCTTGGTCATGCACACCCTGTTGTCCATGATGCCGTCCACACAGCTCTTGATAATGGAGCCAGTTTTGGTATTCCTACTGAAGCCGAAATTACTCTTGGTGAACTCATTGCTAGCCATATCAACTTTATTGAGAAAGTTCGCCTCGTTAATAGCGGCACTGAAGCTACCATGAGTGCTATACGACTTGCACGTGGTGTGACCAAGCGAGATCTTGTCCTTAAAGTAGAAGGTTGTTATCACGGCCATGTTGATAGTTTACTGGTCAACGCAGGTAGCGGACCAACCACTTTTGGTACCCCCACTAGCCCCGGAATACCTACATCCTTTGTCGAATCCACACTTACTGTACCCTACAACGATCTTGAGGCCGTACGTGAAGCTTTTACCGAACGTGGACATGAAATTTCGTGTATGATCCTCGAACCCGTCCCCGGCAACATGGGCGTTATTGTGCCTGAAGAGGGATATCTCCAAGGATTACGCGATATCACAAAAGAACACGGTTCCTTATTGATTTTTGATGAAGTGATGAGCGGCTTCCGCATTGCTATGGGAGGCGCTGAAGAACGCTACGGTGTCTCACCCGATCTCATCACGCTTGGTAAAGTTATTGGTGGTGGTTTACCAGTAGGTGCATATGGTGGTTCTGCAGAAATTATGCAATACCTATCCCCTGAAGGTCCTGTCTACCAAGCCGGTACACTTTCAGGTAACCCCTTAGCGACAGCCGCCGGTATTGCCACACTTACAGAACTTGCAAAACCTGGGGTCCTTCAACGAATTGAAGCTGCTCAAACTCGCTTAGGGGCAGGCCTTGGTGAAATAGCAAAAGAGGCGGGTATCCCTATTTATCAAACACAAGTGGGCTCTATGGCGTGTATGTTCTTTAATGAAAACCCTGTTAAGAATTATCAAGACGCTACCATATCCAACACTGAGCGATTCACGAAGTACTTCCATGGCATGCTTGAGCGCGGACATTACTTTGCGCCATCACAATACGAAGCTGGATTCACCAGTATCGCTCATACAGATGAAATCATTGACGGAACGCTTGAAGCAGCTAAAGAAGTCTTTGCTACATTCTAGTCACGAAAATGATCAAAACCTTGCGCATCCACAGACTCACCGTCGATATGCACACCCTCAAATGAGTCTGTGAAAGTTCCAAGTTTTTGTACAGGGATTGGTAGACTTTCAACTTGTTCAGGTGCTACAGCCATAAGTAATTCATAATCTTCCCCCCCAGTAAAAACGATGTCGCTAAGTGATGTGTCAAGGGCAGCACAAACAGGTTCAATCACTGAATCCGCCGCAATGTGGTCACTCAACAATTCAACTCCTAGACCAGCAGCATTTGCCAAATGCCTAGCATCCTGTGCCAAACCATCACTTACATCCATCATTGCATGTACTGCTTTATATTGAACCAACTCCCAGAATGCACCCTGTATGGATTGTGGTCGAATATGTATTGCCATAGCTTCCGGCGCATCTACACCATGCTCTAAGGCCAATAACCCCGCACGTGAGCGGCCCGGATGCCCCGTCACCACCAATGCATCTCCCGCTTGAGCGCCTTTTCGCAATCGATAATGGCCACCAACCGCTTCACCAATTACCGTAACATCCAACATTAAACCCTTCGGGGATCGTGTTGTATCGCCTCCTATCACCACAGCACCACTGGTAGAAACTGCCCCCTGTATACCTCGATATAATTCCTGCAATTCACCCGCAGACCAAGACTTTGGTGCCGCCAATGAGGTCAATACAAATTGAGGACGCCCCCCCATCGCATGAATATCACTCAAAGCAGCAACAGCCGCTTTCCATCCGATATCTTCCGGTGTAGACCAATCTCGTCTAAAATGCACTTTTTCAATAAAGGCATCCGTTGACACTAATTGAATGCGGTCTCCAACACGAATTACGGCACAATCGTCACCTACACCTTGAATGACATCCGGCGAAGAACCAAAATAAGAATGTATCGAACGAATGAAATCAAATTCGCCCGGCGTGTCCGGTGTGCTCATTAAATTAACCCTGCTCCAATGCTAACCAAGCATCCGGGATACATCGTGCAATGTCCCGAGCAATCATGCCTCGTGCAGAAAAGCGTTCCGCCGCTATATCTCCAGCTAATCCATGCACATAAACACCCAAGTTAGACGCATCAAATCCTGACATACCTTGGGCTAAAAAACCACCAATTAATCCGGATAATACGTCACCTGAACCACCCGTCCCCATTCCATTATTTCCCGTGGTATTCTCGACTAATTCACCATCCGGCGAAGCAATAAGTGTGTGGTGGCCTTTTAAAACAACTGTCACCCCATATTTTTGAGCAAACGCTGTAGCTAGGTTCTCCCGATCGGCCAACACATCCTGTGTACTAACCTTTAGCATCCTCGCCATCTCACCCGGGTGTGGCGTAATCACGGTATCAAAACTACGCTGTTTCAAACGGCCCACTCCATGTACTAATGCATTCAAGCCATCGGCATCAATAAGCAATGGAGATCTACACAATGGGATAAACTCTAAAATATACTGTTGTGTTTTACCATGTAAAGATAATCCCGGCCCCAAAACAGTTGCATCTTTATCTGCCGAAAATTCTGTAGTAGATTCCAAAGCTGCCATAGCCAAGGTACCCTGTTGCGTCTCAGGCAACGGAAAAGTCATGGCTTCCAATAAACCCATTGTAGGTAAATCACCTAATGACGCTGGAATCCCTACCGTCAAAAGCCCTGCACCAGAACGAATGGCTCCCCAGCCGGCCAATATCGGCGCACCCGAATATCCACGAGAACCGCCAATTACAAAAACATGCCCAAATGTTCCCTTATGCCCTTCATCTGGACGTTCCGGCCTTAATGCGCAAATATGTTCACGGTTCAGCTGTTGCATTAATTTTTATCCCACCTCTTGCTGCTGCAGCTTTAGCAACTCATTTCCAGCACTCAGTTTTCGCCGATAGTGAGTATTAGATAGATGCATATTCGAAACATGTGTCAGCAACTCATCGCCCAGTTCCTTTAAATCATCCAATGATAAGGGTTGCTGCAATGAATTTTTCTGTGCTTCTAAATATTTTTCATACTTAGAAGAATCTTCTTGCAATTCATCCATCGCTGTACTTGAAGAATCAAATAATTGAAGTAAAATTTGCTTCAATCCCTGAATAGCTTCTTCTTTTTGACGCTCATCATCACTAATGGATGAATCCGGCATCATGGCCTCCATAGTATTGTTTGATTCTTGTTCACTCTGGTCCTCTGAATACGATTCGGATGAAGACTGTTTATTACGAGAAGAAAAGGCATAGCCAATTAACAGCCCTATAACAAGACAAACAATTCCAATTAGAATTTTCATATTGCCAATAGCTCCTGTTTACTTTACCTTTATACTCTTGATACTACTAGATACCACCTCATTCTTCAAGGATATTAGAACTACTAAATAGCCATAAATAGTGATACCGATTGAAGTCATCAGGTATACTAAAAGGAATAAACCTCAACAAAGGAACTACCATGCGACTTATCTGCTTAATTACTGTGATTCTAGCTACTTCCTCACCCGCTTTCGCCCAAAGCGACTTAAATTTATTACTCTTTCCAGAGCGGAATTACTCAAAAACGATTATGCGCTCCGAAATTTCCCAACATGAAAAAGTCAACGATGAAGAACAAAGCGAAGAGGTCGAAATGAAAGAATCACGCTTTGCCCTTCGATACAATCTAAAACATACCGAGGCTCGTGACCTATATTTCACCACCGATGCCTACTGGGTATCCACTCACACTGACGCAACATTTAAAGAATCCGGTGCAGAAGTTCCCGGTGATTTATACGATACCAGTATTGGAATGCTATACCGTGCCGAATTGGATAATGGCTGGACCTTTGGTGGAAGCGGACGCATTGGTTCATCATCCGATAAATTATTCAACAGCTCAGACGAAACCTATTTCCGATCGCTCGCCTTTCTACGTGTCCCGCATTTGGAATACACCTCATGGGTCTTTATGGCATCTGTCAACACAGACGGTGATTTCCCCATCTATCCAGGCCTTGCATATGCATTTCCCATCAGTCGTACAGCTTATGCAATGATTGGGATTCCCATCATCGCAGCAGGTGGACAAATTACTGAAAAGCTCGGCGTTTCCGCGATGTTTTTACCCTACAATTCCAATGTACGCTTCGACTATGCATTGAACGACCGCGTAACTCCATATGCAGGCTTCATATCCCAATCCCGTTATTTCTCTCGCGCTGATCGCGAAGAGGATGATGACCGTTTACGCTTAAGCGACAGTCGTATTTTCGCTGGGACCACTATAGGGGTATTTGAACATGGCACTATCGATCTACGTGCAGGCTATGTGTTTGATCGTGAATTCGGTGAAGGCGATGACCGTGATGAACGCAATGACAATTCAGTCGAAATTGACGATGCGGCCTTCTTCATCGCCGGATTTGAAATCAAGCTTTAAACTCCATAAGAACCTCGTACATGAACGAAAATCAATTTAATGAAATTCAGCCACGCTGTGACTACTTTGGTGATTGCGGTGGCTGCCAAATTCAAAATATTTCCTACCCAGAGCAACTTGAACGAAAACAAGCTGCGCTAGGTGAGCTTTTCGCTGAATTCTGGGATAAACCTATCCCTGTGCACGGTTCCCCCATAGAGTGGCATTATAGAAATAAGATCGACATGAATTTTGCCCGTATGCAATATGATGAGAAGCCCCCGGATGATTTCGTACGCGATACCGTGCTCGGCTTCAACAAAAGAGGGAAATGGTATTTCCCCTTAGATATTGATGCCTGTCACATTGGCCCTGAATCATCCTCCCAATTAACCGGCGCTATACGAGATTGGTATAAAGCACAAGGCTTACACGCTGTCGATCGTAGAACTCAAGAAGGACTTCTCCAAGTTCTCTTGATGCGTGAAAGCAAACGTACTGGCGAAGGCATGGTAGTTCTCATTACATCCGATGGCGATATTGAGCATGACTCGTTTGTTGAAACCGTACGCAAAGCCTATCCTGCTGTGGCCTCTATTTATAGGGGCGTCTACCGAGGTTCAGCCCGAGGAGCTTTTGCAGATGAATTGGAATTGCTCTGGGGAAAACCGAGTATCAATGAAGAATTGCATATTGCCGATGGTGACGATACACGCCAACTCACATTCCGCATCTCGCCATTCAGCTTTTTTCAAACCAATACTTTAGGAGCCGAAATCCTCTACGGACTTATCCGGGACTGGGTCAAAGAAGTTGACCCGACAATACTCTATGATCTCTATGGTGGTGCAGGTGGTATAGCATTTACCTGTTCAGATCTTGTTGAACTTGTTCGCTCAGTCGAAGTTGTTGAATCTGCAACATCCGATGGAGAGTACAATGCCCAAGTAAACGGTATAGATAATGTGTTCTTCAGGACCCAAAAAATTCGCGGCTACTTACAAGATATAAACAATCAGGGTGGTATGGAACCAAACTGCGCTGTTGTTGTTGATCCGCCACGTGAAGGCATGACACCAAAGCCTTTAAAAAGACTGATTCAAGCCAATCCACCCCAAATCCTCTATATTTCCTGTAAACCTTCAGAATTTTCCAAAGAATTGCCTGAATTCATGGAAAATTACACCATTGATTCTATGCAGGCTGTGGACCTATTCCCCCATACAGAACACGTGGAATTGATCACTGCTTTATCACGACGATAATATCCATAATACCTCTAGCGTTTGCTTGACAAAGCCCTCAGGGTCTCCTATAATTACATATGCGAATAATTAGAGAGCCTAATTGTTTACAAAACGTACAAATTCCCGGAAGCAATAAATATGCATGAAAACACATTAGAACAAGCACGTTTCTTACATCGAACCATTAAACAAGTCCAAACTCGATTGTTATCCCAACACGGCCCTTTCACTATTGAGACCGATGTATACTCAGTAGAGTTAACGTTTACGCAACTGTGTACACTCATGACCATCCGTGATCATCAAGACCTCAATTTAAAAGAAATAGCCGAGATCACCCAAGTCTCTCCACCATCCGCATCAGCGATGGTAGATAAACTTGTTGAGCTCGGCGCAATAACGCGCGAACCCGGAAAAAAAGACCGACGTGAAGTCCGTGTTTCCATATCCGATCGAGGCTTAAAAGCTGTAGAATCGTTGGAACAAGGCATGCTTACTTCATTGACCGAGATTCTAGAAGGTATTGGACCCGACAATGCCAAGCTTTGGGTTTCCGTATATGAAAAAATAGCCCAATTTCTCGCTGAAGCCGAAACATCTGATGCAATACTTTCCGGAGAGATTTCTTCATGAATCAAGCCACCAGTATTTTTTTAAGAGCCGTCATTTTCATAGCAATTATCTGTTGCGGAATTGCCATGTTTAAATTTTTAGTCATGACCAAAAAAGAACCGCCACAAGTCGATCTTCGTGAGCAATCGCTCCATGTAGATGTTATTGCTGCATCCTTCATTGATGCCCCTGTTTCCATAGAGGGGTTTGGTCAAGTCCGCTCACGTGACGTTGTATCCATCACTCCAGAAGTGGCTGGTCGAGTCGTAAAAACGCACCCCAAACTTGAATCCGGCGAAATTATTCCTGCCAATGAAGTACTTTTCGAAGTAGATCCACGAGACTATCAAGCCCGTGTGGATGAATCATCAGCGTCTCTAAAACAAATTAATAATTCCATCGAACGACTTAAAAAACAACAAAAGATAGATAAACAACGTTTAGAAACTTTTAAACGTTCGAAAAGCCTTGCTAAGACTGAGTATGAACGGTTAAAAAATCTCTATGAAAAAGATAAAGTAGGTACACAAAGTCAAGTTGACACAGCAGAACTGGCCTATAACCAAGCCAACGATGCCTATGATCAACTAGCGCTCTCATTAGATTTATACCCCATTCGGATTCAGGAAGCCAGGAACTCGTTTGATTCAGCAACTGCTATGTCTAAATTAGCCGCGACGAATCTTGAACGCACAAAGATCTCTGTTCCTTTCAGTGCACGAGTTAAAATGGTCAATATTGAAAATGGACAATATGTGTCACCCGGTTCCCCCATTCTTACCCTCGCCGATGACTCTATATTAGAAGTATTGATTCCAATCGATTCACATCAAGCACGAACATGGCTAGAATTCAACGACACCGACAATCCAACGGCTTGGTTTGAGAATCTTAAACAGGTATCGCTACAGCTTGAGTGGACTGAAGAACGCAACAGTCCTACCTGGAAGGGTCAATTAAGCCGTGTAGAAAAATTCGACCCTTCTACTCGAACATTAACACTTGTAGCTCAAATTACTGCAGAACAAGCTATTGCGCCTATTCAAGGCAATCTTCCTTTAGTGGAGGGTATGTTTTGCAAGATTTCAATTCCCGGAAAGATTGCCCCCCAAGTAGTACAAATCCCTGTAGAAAGCGTAAGCTTTAATCAAGATGACAATGGATATCGAACTGCTTTCATTGCTAAAGAAGACCCAAAATCTCCAGAAAAACTTCGCTTAACTAAAGTAAAAGTACTTGAATCTCACATCAAAGATGAGTCGATATTCATCAGCAAAGGATTAAGCGAAGGTGATCTCATTGTAGTCACACGATTAATTAATCCGCTCAAAGAATCTTTACTTGCGACCACCGTCATAGACGTTATGGAAGCTGATTAATGAAGCGGTTTATTGCCATTGTCATACGCAACACCGTTCTCGTCAATGTCTTGATGATTCTCATCTTTTTACTGGGATGGGCATCAAGTATATTTATGGTGAAAGAACTGTTCCCGGAAATCTCTGTTGATGCCATTTCGGTTAGTGTTCCTTATCCCGGTGCCGACCCAGCAGAAGTAGAAGAAGGTATCTCGCGTAAGATTGAAGAAGCTATAGACGGTATGGAAGGGCTAAAACGCTACCGTACAGTCTCCAGCGAAAACATGTCCACATCCATCATCGAGATCAAAGAGGGTTATGGTGTTGATGAAATTTATACAGATATTCGCAGCGTTATGGATACGATATCCACTTTCCCTGTCGATGCTGAAAAGCCCATCATTCGCGAAGTTACTCTCAATAGTGAAGTCATCCTCATGGCAATCTGGGGCGATCAAGACGAAAAAGTCCTCAAAGAATTTGGGGAAATCATCAAGAATGAATTGCAAGCATTACCCGGCATTTCACAAGTGGGTATCTCAGGCTCTCGCGATTATGAAATTGCCATCGAAATTTCCGAAGAGAAATTGCGTGAATATGGTCTCAGCCTCAATCAAATATCCGAAGCGGTTCGCAAAGGCAGTATAAATCTCACCGGAGGAAATCTGCGTACTACCGGAGAAGAAATCCGCTTACGTACTGTAGGTCGAAACTATACTGCCAAAGAATTTTCCGAAGTTGTTGTGCTTGCAAAGCCCAATGGCGATATTGTGACACTGGGCCAAATAGCCGATATTAATGATGGCTTCGTGGAAGACCGTTTGATTCCTCGATTCAATGGTCATTCCTGCGTTATGATCACCATTGAAAAGACCCCTTCCGAAGATGCTATCGCCATCGTAGAAACTTTAGACGAGTATCTTGAAAGTCGTCTAAAACGCCTTCCGGAAGGCATACAAATGACTCCATGGGCTGACTTCACCAAAATTATTGAAGCCCGAATCGATCTACTGGTAAAAAATGGTTGTGTTGGGTTGATCATCGTGTTTTTATCGCTCTGGTTCTTCCTTGATCTACGACTTAGCTTTTGGGTTACCTTAGGTATTCCCATCTCCCTTTCTGGTGGTTTATTTATCATGTGGATTACCGGGTCAACACTAAACACCATTTCCGTCTTTGGATTAATTATGGTATTAGGGATTGTCGTTGATGATGCCATAATTGTAGGTGAATCGATCTATGTTCACCGCAGAAATGGCGATAATCCCATGCTCGCAGCCGTCAATGGAGTTATGGAAGTTGGCATGCCTGTACTCGCAGCTGTTACTACGACTATCGTCGCATTTATTCCCCTAGGACTTATAGGCGGTGTTCTCGGAAAATTTATTGAAATCATGCCTGTTGCAGTGATTGCTTCACTAGCAGTATCGCTGATAGAATGCCTATTCATTCTTCCATCGCATTTAAAACATCTTCCAAATCTGGCTTCCCACAATACTCTCCCCAAACCCGAGGAACAGATACGCAAAATCGCTGAACCTGAAGGTTCGGGACGTATGTTGATTTCAAAAGCATTCTTCAGGAAACTTCGCTCAATGTTCAAGAGCGCAAAACGGCGTACTGGTAAAAAAGGCACTGCTCTTCGAAAGCGTATTAACGGATTTATAGACTTTTTGATTTACAAACTCTATAAACCTTCAGTTGGATTTACCCTTCATTATCGCTATATATTTTTAGCCAGTGCCATCGCACTCATGATGATTACTATAGGAATGTTTTCGGGAGGCCGTATCAAATTTGTAATCTTCCCTGAAATAGACGGAAACGATGCCATCGCAGAAATTGAATTTCCTAACGGCACCCCCATCGAAAAAACCAATGAGACGATTAGTCATGTTCGCAACGTGGTAGAAGAATTGCTTGAGCAATATGCTCAAATTGAAGGCAAACCAATACACAAAAATATTTACATGCTCACTGGTCAGATTGGGACTGACATTTTCTCAAAAGAATTCGGTAACAATAAAGCTATGATCCGTGTAGAACTGGTCGAAGGCCTAGAACGCAATATACTTGCCCAAGATCTGGTTTTAGAATGGGAAGAAGCTGTAGGCAATATCCCCGGAGTCATCAAACAATCCTTCCATGGCCTTGAACAAGGCCCCCCCGGCGCTGCCATCAACATCGCAGTTCGCGGAGAAGACCAGAATGAATTGCTTACTATTACAAAGAAAATTAGGGAAAGTCTTTATAATTATGAAGGCGTATACCAAATACAGGATTCTTATCGTCCGGGTAAAAACGAACTTAAAATTGATATTAAACCCGAAGCTCGTACTCTTGGGCTTACTCTAGAAGACCTCGCCCGGCAAATCAATGCAGGCTTTTATGGCCAAGAAGCTCTCCGCATTCAACGTGGACGCGACGACATACGTGTAAAAATTCGATATACCGAGCAAGAGCGTACAGCTCTTGCAAAATTAGAGCAAGTACGTATACGGACCCCGCGCGGAAATGAAGTGCCATTCTTCTCAGTAGCCGATATAACTTTCGGATCAGGTTATGCAAACATCGTTCGGGTGAATGGCCTAAAAGAAATTCAAGTTACAGCAGAAGTTGACCTTGCAGTAAGCAACCCCAATGAAGTATTAAGTTCAGTCGAAGAAAACACACTTATAGAACTTCAAAAAGTGTACCCGAATTTTAGTTATTCTTTCGATGGACCACAACGAGATGCTGAAGAAGCCTTCTTGGGGTTATTAAAAACCGTCCCTGTTGCGCTTATATTCATCTTCATGATCATCGCCTCAATTTTCCGCTCGTATATCCAACCCGTGCTCATTATGCTCACCATTCCATTTGGAATAATTGGTGCTATATATGGGCACTACGCTATGGGGTATGACATTTATATGTTTAGTGTATTTGGTATGGTTGCCTTGACCGGAGTCGTAGTAAACGATGCAATCGTTTTGATCGAAGCCGTCAATGGATTCATCGCCAAGGGTAATAAGATTTTTGATGCCATAGTACTCGGTGGCGTTCGCCGTTTCCGTGCGATTATGCTCACCACGATTTCTACCGTAGGTGGCTTACTCCCCCTCATCGCTGAAAAAGACCAACAGGCGCAAATTATTATCCCCATGGCCTTATCAATCGCAGCCGGGGTGATCTTCGCCACCGTATTGACACTATTCTATATTCCGTGCCTGATGGGGATTCTCAATGACTTTCGTCGTGTAATGTATTGGTTATTCAAGGGATTTTGGCCGGAACGTGAGATGGTAGAGCCAGCTCGGAATCGTCTAGAAGACCCCTTTATTGATCCCGACGAAGATAAAATCATTATCGCCAAGTAAGCAGAAAGCTTAACCAGACAATTCCTCTGCTGCAGGGTATTCATGAACGACTACTTGATTCCCGCCTGCACGTTTGGCTTCGTACATGACTGAATCTGTAAAGTGCATAAATTCTTTTGCCGTACATTTACGATCATAATGCATTAAGCCTAAGCTCAAAGTAACGATATCAAATTTACGCGCAGCAAAAGTATCCACAATACGATTGGCGACAACTAAAGCTTGCTTCTCATCTGTTTCAGGCAACAGAACTGTAAATTCATCCCCGCCATATCGAAAGCCCATATCTACATGCTCACGAGTGCTTTCTTCAATAACACGCCCCACTTCTGACAACACCCGATCCCCTTCTAAGTGCCCCTGGGAATCATTGAATGTTTTAAAATTATCCACATCAATCAACACCATAGATAATGCATGGCCTTGACGTTTTGCACGATCGATTTCCATACCCAAACGTTCATAGAAATAACGAACATTATACATTCCCGTCAAACTATCGCGGATGGTCATTTCTTTCAATTCATTTTCGAGAAGTTTTTGCTCGGTTATATCCTTACAAATCGCTACCATAAATTGTGCGTTTCCATGCACATCCGGAGCCAATGAAAATGAAATACTCACAGGTACCATTTCCCCGTCGTGATGCCGTAGAACAGTCTCAACATTCTGCAAAGGACGATCCACTTGCAAAACTCGCCGTAAGTAATCGAAGTCGTTATCACCTTTACCTAATAACGACTTCAAAGGCATCTGCAGAAACTCTTCATCACGAAACCCCAGCATACGCTGAGCACCCTTATTGGAAAAGGCTATCTTATCATCTGGCCCAACAGTGAGAATGGCATCTACTGTGCTATTGATCAGGCTGTCTAGATAGTATTGAACTTCTTGCAAGCGGTCATTGGAATGTTTCAATTCCGTGGTCGCTTCCTCAACACGCTGTTCTAGTTGTTGTTCATGCTCAACTAAACGGCGGAGCAACTCTCGTTTCTCCAACCCACGACCAATTGCAATATCAAATTCAGACAAATCAAAAGGTTTAAGTACATAGTCATCCGCCCCCACTTGAAGAGCTTCAACAGCTGTTTCTACCTTTGCATGCCCCGTCATAACAATCACTACAATTTCAGGTCGTTGCCGCTTTGCTTCACGAGCAACATCAAGCCCCCCCATACCCTTCATCACAATATCTGTTATTAATATATCGTACGAAGTCGACCTTAATTTCTCTAAGGCCTCTTGTTCAGCATTGACCCCTGAGCATTCATAACCTTTACTGGCTAAATACTCAACCAACAATGAGGAAAGAGTTGAATCATCATCCAATATTAAAATACGGGGACTCATGTTGTTAAATATCTACAGATATTTAACAACAATAATCATCACTGGAATAGAACCGAGTCCTAACCACATCTGAGTTTTTGTTGGACCATCTTCATCAAGATCATTATTCTTAACCCCTTGAGAATCTTGTACCTGGGCATAGGCATCTGACGTCACCGCATCAAAGGCAAAAAATGCCATCACAAAAAGCATCATTATCAAAAATACTCTAAAGCGTTTCATAGTTAACTATCCTTTCCATCAAACCCCATCTTTAGTCTAAAAATGGTAAGTTTTTGGGGTGAATTCTATTTCCTTCTTTTCCCCCATTCTAATACTATATGCTCCACTTGTCAAAAATTAACGTAACCAAAAACACTTTTGGGTATACTATAAATACTATAAGAGTACCAGTTTTATACGAAATTAAGCCTAGGAGCCCTCCATGATACGCCTCACACTTACCATAATCGGTATATTTTTATTCGGTATTCTCGTCGGATACGTCATTCCTAAAAATGACTCCGAGCCTATATCCTCTGCCTTTACCGTAGCTGAAATCTCCGATGAGGATGAGCTTTACCAACAAACTCTAGCTAAACGAGACCTTAAGATAGACTCTCTGGTCGAAGAAAAAACCAATCTTAAGGAACAATTGGAACAAACTCGCTTGGAGATGGAGAAGCTAAAAACTACTCACAAAGAAACCGTGATGGCTCTTGTATCGGAAGAAGCCCCCGAGGATACTGAAGATTCGAGTATTGAAGAAGTTGAACTCCGTGAAGAAGAACAGGAAGCCAGACAATTAGAACGAGAACAACGTCGAGAAGAGTTCGCCTCACATATACGCGATTCAATTGCTGAACGGTGGGGAAATACTTGGGATAATGCCCCTCCAGATTCTCAAAAACGTATCTCGGAAATCGCCCAATACCAACAAGAACTCTTTGATATGCGTATGAATATCCGTAGTGCGGAAACCGATGAAGAGCGTTTTGAAATGATTAAAGCAGCTGAAGAACTCAATGATAGCATAAAGTCAACCATCAAGACAGAACAAAATGTCCAACTTACTCGAATTGCCGAAAAATATGGCATCACAAAGCCTAAAGACGTCAAAGGCTTCCTCAATGAAACTCAATCCCAATTGGAAAATCCTGTATTTCAATCCGATTTTAGTCGGCGTGGTGGCTTCGGGGGCCATCGCGGTGGCCGTAGCAGCCGTGCTGCTCGCGACCGATCACGTTAGTTAAATAATTGAAGATAGTTTACCTAGATACTATTTGTTTGCTACGCCATATTTCTGTAAAATAATTGATTATACTTTTTATTGAAATAGAAAGGCAGTATTCATGGTATTTCGCCCCATCAGCTTAATAGTTTTCACGCTAAGCATCCTCGCTTCGCTCAGTGAATTAGCTGTTGCACAAAATAATGATGCAACGAATCAGGCTGACCTTGAAAAGAAATTAAGCACCGTCTACAGCGCATATGCCCGCGCGGCACTCAAGTTTACATCCGAAGAAGAGCGAATAGAATTTTATACCGATCTCGTTAATCCTATTTTTGAATCACGCTGCATCAAATGTCATGGCGACAAAAAAAAAGGCGGGCTTCGCCTCGATACTCGTGAACACATTCTCAAGGGTGGAGAAAGTAATGCAGCCATCATTCCTAAGGATGCCGATAAAAGTCTTCTTGTCCAAGCCATATTACATACCCATGAAGATCTTAAAATGCCCAAGGAAAAATTGCCTCAGGGTGAAATCGATATTTTAAAAGCATGGGTCACTATAGGTGCTCCGGCTCCAAAAGCTCCAGAACCTAAAGCAATCCCTGCTAAGGAGCCTGACCCTGCCCCAAAGCCGCGAGTACGTCGCCCCATAATCAAGATGGCTCTAGAAAAAGGTGCTCCCTTATCTTTCAACCGTGATATCCGTCCGATACTCTCGGATAACTGTTTTATCTGTCACGGCCCTGATGAAAAGCAACGAAAGGCCGGATTACGTCTTGACCTTGAGAAGGAAGCTTTCAAAGCCCTTTCACCTGGTTACCATGCGCTAGTCCCCGCCAATATCGAACAAAGTCTTCTCTTCCAGCGCATCATCACCAAAGATGAAGATGATGTCATGCCGCCCAAAGATTACCCCAAGCAATTAAAGCAAGAACAAATTGAGACCATCGGTCGCTGGATTCTACAAGGCGCTCCTTGGGAACCCCATTGGGCATTCGCAAAAGCCAAAACAATAGAAATTCCCCAAGTAGAGAAATCTGCGGGATGGACCCAAAATACTATAGATAACTTTGTTCTAAATACAATTGAGCAAAAAGGGTTTACTCCCAATAAATCCGCTGATAAGCGGACACTGGCTCGAAGAGCGACTTTAGACTTAACTGGTCTTCCGCCTATCCCTGCAGATATTGAAGCCTTCGTAAATGATGATAGTCCTGATGCTTACGAAAAGCTCTTAGACCGTTTACTCGCTATCCCTGAGTACGGTGAACACCTTGGCCGCATTTGGCTTGATGCTGCACGATATGCCGATACCAACGGATATCACATCGACAATACACGCAACATGTGGCGTTGGCGTGAATGGGTTATTGACTCTTTTAACAACAATAAACCTTTCGATGAATTTACCATCGAACAAATTGCAGGTGATCTCCTCGAAAATCCTACTACCGACCAGTTGATCGCCACTGGATTCAACCGTAACCATATGGTGAATTTTGAAGGCGGCGCAATCCCCGAAGAGTACCGAATTCAATACGTTTCTGATCGACTTGAAACTACAGGAACCGTATGGATGGGGCTTACCCTCAATTGCGCAAAATGCCATGACCACAAATATGATCCAATCAGCCAAAAAGAATACTATCAACTCTTCGCATTCTTTAATACCATAGACGAAAAAGGGCTCGACGGCAATACCCCGACGGGCAATTCCCAGCCCATGATTGATGCACCTAACAGCATGCACAAGGCTAAACAAACTCAACTAGAACATGACACAAAGCTCGCTAAAGAAGCATTATATAAACCCATCTCCGAACTTGATACCGCATTTGAATCTTGGAAAAAAGATTCTATTTCCCAAGTGGCTTTGCGCTGGACAACACTTATACCTACCAAAGCAGCTGCATCCGGCAATGATAACCTCAATATACAAAAAGACTTAACTTTCCTGGCTGAAGGTGTAGCCCCTGAAAAAGGCGACTACATAGTTGAACTTAAAACTGATGCTTCAAATATTAGCGCTTTAAAATTAGACACCTTTACAACCGAAACATATAACAACAAAATTGGGAGATTTGATAACGGTAATTTTGTCCTCACAGAATTTGAAGTGGAGTATGCCAATCCCGATACACCCGACAAATATAGGCGCGTTAAATTTGTTCGTAGCTTCGCAGACATTGCCCAGCCTGAATTCCCCATTGATTGGGCCATTGATGGCAAGCAAGACACCGGATGGGCTCCCCATGGAATGGGCCCTGCTGGTAATCGCTCCGCTATTTTTGTCGCTTCCGAACCTTTTGGATACAAAAAGGGCACGAACCTTCGCATCAAACTCACACATCAAAGTGTTCATAAACAACACCTTATCGCGCACTTCAAAATTTCCGCAACGGAAGAAACTCAATGGTCCCCTGTTAAACCAAATGCATGGTATATCAGAGGTCCCTATCAAGCTAAAACGAAACAACAAGCTACTGACAAAAACTTCGTTCCTGGTGAAACTATTGACCTCAAGGCCACCTACGATGATCAACGCGCCAAATGGTCAAAAGTACTCCCAGTACTCTCTGATGGCCAGGTTCGTGACATTGAAGGCGGTCTTAGCTCCACCTATTTTTACCGTAGACTCCACTCACCCAGCAATCGTCGAGTAGGTGTTGCTTTTGGTGCAACCGATGGCATCCGCGTCTGGCTAAATGGTGAGCAAGTACTGAAAAAAGAAGATGCGAAAGCCCTTAAAGAAAATAAGGTTTCTACCAGCCTCGATCTACTTGCTGGTAAAAATGAATTACTGGTACAAGTGGCTAATTTTGAAGGCAATGCACGCTTTTATTTTAACATCACCAATGATCCCATTTCCGGCGGAAACATCAATCAGCTCCTCGTATTTGGAGAGGATGAATCCAATTGGCGTCAAGAAGAAAAAGATGCTATTTACCATGCCTATCGTTCTACCCATTGGGACCAATGGGTAGAACTCGACGAAAAATTTACCAAACTCAATAAAGAACTGAAGGATCATATTGCTCAAATCCCCAAAACGATGGTTATGGGTGAAATGGGCAAGCCCCGCAAAACCTTCATTCTCGATCGAGGTGATTATGCTAGTCCCCTAGATGAGGTTACCCCTGACACCCCAGAATCCCTCGTAGCTTTCCCAAAAGATTTCCCCAAAAACAGACTCGGATTAGCACAATGGCTCGTCGATGGCAATAACCCATTGACCGCACGTGTTACCGTGAATCGTATTTGGTCTCGTTTCTTTGGAAAAGGTCTTGTAACAACCCCTGAAGACTTTGGTTCACAAGGTGCACTCCCAACTCACCCCGAACTACTCGAATGGTTAGCTCAAGATTTTATACACAATGGATGGGATCTAAAAGCCCTACAAAAACAAATCATGATGTCCGCCACTTACAAGCAATCATCCAAGGTTAATGAGGAAAAATATAGACAAGATACCAAAAATATCTATCTAGCTCGCGGGTCCAGATTTCGTGTGGATGCCGAGGTCGTTCGTGATAGTGCTCTGGCCATATCCGGATTACTTGTCAACAAAAAAGGTGGTCAAAGTGTATTGCCTTATCAACCTGCCGGTCTCTGGAAAGAAGTAGGTTATGGGGGAAATTTCACCGGACAAACCTTTGTACAAGATAAAGGCGAAAATCTATATCGTCGTAGCATGTACACCTTCTGGAAGCGTACTAGCCCACCTCCCAGTATGATGCTATTTGATGCACCAAACCGTGAAACGTGTAGCGTAAGTCGCGGACGTTCTAACACCCCTCTACAAGCTCTCACACTAATGAACGACCCTCAATTTGTGGAAGCCGCTCGTGCACTGGGTCAACGCATGATTGAGCAAGGTGGTGATACCGCAAAAACGCGTATTGATTTTGCTTTCATGCTAGCAACTGCGCGTCACCCCAATGAACGAGAAATGACTATATTAAGTGACAAATTATACGAGCAACTTGAGTCCTATAGTGCAGCCGATGTGCCATTTAGCGAACTTCTACAAGTTGGCGACTCCGAATACAATAAAAAATTAAACGAGTGCGAGTTAGCTGCTTACAGTGTGATCGCCAGCTTGATATTAAATCTGGACGAAACCATCACACGAAATTAGCGATGCAAATAACATGAGGATGACATCATGATCCCTATATTCGAAGCAGAACAAATGATAAATCGCCGACAATTTTTCGGACGTGGTGCTGCTGGTATTGGCGCTGCAGCCCTCGGCTCTCTTCTCGGAACAGGCACACAAGAAGCCGCTGCTCAAGGTGCCCTACCTAAGTTTCATTTCGCACCCAAAGCCAAACGCGTCATCTATCTCTTTCAATCCGGTGGACCATCACAACTCGATCTTTTCTCTCACAAACCTAAACTTCGTGCTCTCCAAGGTACCGATCTCCCTGACTCTGTCCGTAACGGCCAGCGCATTACCGGCATGACTTCTGGCCAAAAAACTTTGCCTGTTGCTTCTTCCATCTTCAAGTTTAAACAACATGGGGAAGCAGGTACATGGATGAGTGATCGCCTACCTTACACCTCAAAAATTGCCGACGATATTTGTCTCATAAACACTGTCAATACCGAAGCCATTAACCACGATCCCGGCATCACTTTTCTACAAACAGGCCATCAACAACCTGGACGCCCTTCAATGGGATCGTGGATGAGCTATGGCCTGGGCTCCGAAAATCAAGACCTCCCTGGCTTCATTGTTTTAATTTCCCACGGAAACTCCAAACGTGCAGCACAAGCCCTCTTTCAACGTCTCTGGGGCGCAGGATTCCTCCCCTCTGAACACCAAGGGGTGAACTTCCGTGCGGCAGCCGATCCAGTACTCTACCTATCCAATCCTCCTGGAATTGATAAAAAAACGCGTCGCCGAATGTTGGACGGACTGGCAGAACTCAACGAAATACAATACCAAGAATTTTCCGACCCTGAAATCGTAGCACGCATTTCGCAATACGAAATGGCCTACCGCATGCAAGCTTCAGTTCCCGAGCTCATTGATGTATCCGATGAGCTGGAAAGCACCTTTCAGCTTTATGGCGAAAGCTCGCGCAAACCAGGCACATTTGCAGCCAATTGTCTTCTTGCACGCCGTCTCGCCGAACAAGACGTCCGCTTCATCCAACTTTATCACCGCGGATGGGATCAACACGGCAACTTACCCAACGATCTCAGTGAACAATGCAAAGATACCGACCAAGCTTCGGCTGCACTCATTACCGACCTTAAACAACGCGGCATGCTCGATGACACATTGGTGATCTGGGGCGGGGAATTTGGACGTACCGTCTACTGCCAAGGTGCACTTAAACAAGAGCTCTATGGCCGTGACCACCATGGACGGGCCTACTCAATGTGGATGGCAGGCGGCGGCATTAAACCCGGTATGACTTATGGGGAAACTGACGACTTTGGCTACAATATCATTAAAGATCCCATGCATGTGCATGATCTTAACGCCACCATTATGCACCAAATGGGTGTAGATCACGAAAAGCTAACTCACCGTTTTCAAGGCCGTGATTTCCGCCTCACCGACATACACGGCGAAGTGATTAAAGATATCCTAGCCTAACTAAGAAGCTGTAAAACACAACGCCCCAGTAATCTCATACAGTGGCTACAGGGGTGTTTTGTTAATAGAAGAGTATTAACCTATTTTTTCTTAGTCTTTTTAGCCGATGCATGACGTTTTGCCGATTCCACCGTATTCTGCATTAGCATCGTGATTGTCATTGGCCCAACACCACCGGGAACTGGTGTTATTGCTTTTGCTTTCTTGGCGACATTTTTATAATCAACATCACCAACTAAGCGATAGCCCGACTTACGCGACTTATCATCTATACGATTTACCCCTACATCAATCACAACAGCATTGGGTTTTACCATGCGTGATGTAATGAAGTTAGGAACACCAATCGCCGCAATTACTATATCGGCTTGGGACACCATCTTCGCTAAATTTTTAGTTCGTGAATGACACACTGTAACTGTTGCATTACCACCCAGTGCCTTCTGCATTAAAATCGCTGCCATTGGTTTACCCACAATATTCGAACGACCTACCACCACAACATGTTTACCTGAAGGGTCATAGCCATAGCGTAACAACAATTCCTTACAACCATTGGGTGTACAGGGCAAAAAAGCTTCTTCACCATTCAACATTTTACCCACATTGACCGGGTGAAATCCGTCTACATCTTTAGCCGGGTCAATGACATTTAATACTTTCGCTTCATCAATCTGTTTGGGTAACGGCAATTGCACCAAAATACCGTGTACAGATGGATCAGCATTTAATTTCGCAATCAAATTTAGTAGCTTACGCTCAGTGGTGCTCTTAGGTAATTTGTGCTCAAATGAGGCAACGCCTATTTCGTCACAGGCCTTCCCCTTCATACGCACATAGACTTCACTCGCAGGGTCATCCCCCACCAATACCACAGCCAAACCCGGTTGGATTTTACGACGTTTGAGTTTTACAACTTCCTCCGTAATTTCTTTACGAATGAGTGCTGCAGTCTTTTTCCCGTCAATAATACGTGCCGTTTTAGCCATGATGGAAATACCTTTTTCCTGTTGGGAGAATTACAATACCGCGCCTAAAAACAAGATCATAGCGAAGTCCCACGCCCCATGCAAGCCCCACGTGTGATTAAGAGCGAATCACTATGGGTGTCCCAAGTGGAAGCACCTTATACAGGCGCTCTGCATCCTTCGGCCGCATCCTAATACAGCCTCCACTCAGGGCCTCACCTATCGAATTACTCTGTTCGGTAGGATGAATTCCTATAGGGGTAATCAATCAGCCCGATCCACGAATTGCCCAATGAATTTTTTTACATCGGCACTCGGTACTGACTCACCCTTATTATACCACTCGGGTAAAGTAATTTTATTGCCAACCGTAAATATACCTTCCGGAGTAATGCTATTGCGGCCAAGTCTAATAGGTAATTGCCATACAACGTTCCCATCCTTGATCACTTTCATACTAAAGTCACTCTTATTAAAATAAATCACCACCGGTGCATCCAGAGAATCATCCAACGTCAAACCATTGTTTAAATCTGGCAATACCGGCACCTTACCGGGAGACGCAACCAATGAATGGCGAAATTCCTGTGCAACTTTTCCACACACACCTACAACACCACCTACAATATCTAAAGCTTGTTTGCTCAAATACAAGGCTGAAGAACGATTTCCAAATCCAGCTAGGTAGCAATGGGGTAAATAGATTCTGTTGATATCGACAATCCACCTACACTACGCTCCTGCACCGATTCAACACATATCCCACCCCATCCATTCGGATCCGTAAAACATACCGAATCATGTGACAGAAGACGTTTATTTTTGCATCGTTTAGGGGCAAAATTGTTCACAACTCAACTCATTATATTGGAATTCATTCACTACAATTAAGAATACCATACCCGGATTGAGCACACAGGGACTACTTAACATATTTTTACCCTTTAAACTTGGTAAATTTTCGATTTTACTGGTACAATTGTTGGAAAGTTAGGTATTCGCATTAGGAGACCATGCATGTTAAAGCGAATCGTTGTTGTTGGAGCCAGCGAAAGTGAAATTAAGGCTATACAGAAGAAAATCAAAGCAAAAGATGTTCATCTTGTTCCCTCCAAGTCTTCCTCCAAACTAAGTGGCATCACCGATAGCGTAATTTATAATGCTGACGAAAGCAAAGCCATTGCTAAAAGCATCCAACAAGCCGATCGTGCTTTAGCCACCCTCGAACTTCTAGCGCAAGCCATCGATTGCCGTGAAGCCTTTCGCCCTGAGAGCTCCAAACGCCTTGTGGAGCATGCTACTCGATTCGCTGTCGCATGTAAATTAAGCAAAGATGATCAAGTGCTTCTAGAGCGTTCAGCTCTCCTTCGTGATATTGGAAAACTGCAAATCCCGAATAATGTCTTATTAAAGGATGGTCTATTAACATTCGATGAATGGAAACTTATTCAAAATCACACTTCTATTGGGGCAGATTTAGTAGCTGATATGGACGGCTTAGCTCAATTAGCCCCAATCATTCGCTCACACCACGAATGTTTTGATGGCGATGGCTACCCCAGAAAACTAGAAGGCGAAGAAATCCCCATACTTTCACGTATGCTCAAAATTATTGATGTCTATTGTGCGATGACCAGTCCCCGATCCTATCGAAACAATATCTCATCCGCCGATGATGCCCTCGCACATCTTGAAAATGAACGTGGTAAAAATTTCGATTCCGATCTCATTGATTACTTCCTTGCCCAAAAAGTGGGTGACGGAAAAAGCCAGAATGCTGAAAGCTAGATTTCTCCCCCATGCGCCGACGACGCCAAAAACCTGATCGCGAGAAAATGGCACAAATACTCGCTGATGCCCAAAAGCGCAATAAAACTCGCAGTCTTGGTTACCGTGAACGGGCTTTAGCATTGTTTCCCCATGTATGTGGACGCTGTGGACGAGAATTCACAGGAAAAGACTTACGCGAGCTCACTGTACACCACAAAGATCACAATCACGACAACAACCCACCTGACGGCAGCAATTGGGAACTCCTCTGCATATACTGTCATGATGATGAACATCAAGATGCTTTAAAGCGCGATGCTCCTGTTAAAAACACCCGTGAAATCCATAGCGAATCCGATCTGGGCCATAATCCCCTCGCTGGACTCAGCGATCTTATAAATAAAGACAAAGATTCCATTAATTAGACTTTATTTTCACCCCTCTTTTCGTGCTACCATTAGCGTCTAATACCCACCTAACACAAGGATAGTACCTACATGCCAGAACGTAATGGAATCGCAGGAATCGGCTCTTGGATTATGGATCACATACGTTTGGTCAACATTTGGCCTGAAGAGCAGCAACTCTCTGATATTCTCGGTGAAGAATTTTCTGGGGGCGGTATGGCGCATAACCTCGTTGGCGACATCGCCCGTTTTGATTTAGGCATTCCCATCGAAGCCATCGGATTTCTCGGTGACGATGAGGATGGCGAACGTATCCTTGTCCAATGTAAAGAGCTCGGAGTAGATACCACATATCTTCGTACGACCGACAAAGCCCCTACTTCATATACAGAAGTTATGACAGTCCAATCAACTGGACGACGCACTTTTTTTCATTCTAGAGGGGCCAATGTACTCATTGACTACGAATCCATTCCCTTCGATGGCATAAAATCGAAAATTGTCGCATTGGGATACCTCTTGCTTATGGACGCAGCTGATGCTCCCGACCCTGAATACGGGACAGTCGCTGCAAAAATTCTTCACAGTCTACAGCAAAAAGGAATTAAAACATGCATTGATACCGTGAGTGAAAATTCCAATCGACTCGCACTAATCGTCCCTCCGTCCCTCAAGTATTGCAATTATGTAATTGTAAATGAATTTGAAGCCGGAAAAATCACAGGATATGATATTTTAAATGGGGATTCATTGGACAAAGATGCCTTGCGCGCTTCCGCAAAACAACTCCAAGCCTACGGCAATGCAGAACTCGTAGTCATTCACATGCACATCGGGGCCTACGCACTCACGCAGGATGGAAAGGAACTCTTCCAACCCTCATTTGAACTTCCAGATGATTATATTCAAGGTGGCGCTGGTGCAGGGGACGCATTTTTTAATGGCACACTGGTAGGTCTTCATGAAGGATGGTCTCTTGAAGACACACTTCGGTTTGCTACTTCAGCTGCGACTGCCTGCCTAAGTCACCCCACTTGTACAGAAGGCATTCGCCCTCACCAGGAATGCTTAGAGCTTTTAGAACAATTTCCATTTAGAAATATTTCTTTTTAGAAAACATCCTACTAAGTGCCAATATACGTACATACAGTTACAACAAATTAACTCTCGGTAAAATGGTCCCAAGCATGCTGTTTAAGAGCATCGGTCAGTTGACCAACTTCCTCTTCGGACAATCGTTCTTCTAGGCCTGAAAACAATTTTTCCAATCAAAGAATATCGCTACTACATAGGATTCGGAACGCACTTCGGCTGTACTCTCATGTCGTGGGTTGATATAACTCATCTCGCCAATTAATTCGTGCGCTTCTTTTATCATAGAAGGCACCCCATTTTTCAATACAGAAAAACTACCGGAGACAATAATAAATCCACGATCGATATGTTTATCATCCTGTGCAATGATCGGCTTCCCAATCTTCACAGACACCAGATTACCTAGAGCACTTAGCGTATCCACTATTGCAGTATTCACCTTTGAAGACAATGATAAAGGCATCTTAACCCACGCGCTTTCTACAGCTTTATGGTCCATTGGATTCTCTTTCTTTAATCTAGCTTAAATTCCCAAAAGAACTGGCATCTGATAATCAGATGCTAGAATTTATACAGTATGCAATACTTTTTTAATTTTGTCTTCTCCATTGGATGCACTTGTACAGCTTTGCTACACTGGAAGTACACAGAATCCAACAACCATAAATAGATTAAATGCCCTCAACACCCAACATACTCATTATTTTGGAATCTCCCGCGCTGGCTGAAGAAATTCAAGGCCATCTGCTCGCTCGGGATTACACTGCCGAATGCGTACTCAGTGAAGAACAAGCTATCAATGGCATTGTTTCAGCAAAATTCGATCTGATAATTACAACTGTGCAATCGTCAAAAATCGACGGCCTACGCTTACTGGATATTGCCCATGGACGAAATGCGACCACACCTTTACTCTTACTTTTAAACGATCAACAGATAGAACTAGGAATACAAGGACTTGACCGTGGTGCACACAGTGTACACACCGCTCCTTATAATCTTGATTTACTTGAACGTCATATCCGTCAAGGCCTGGATCAACAAGCAATGCAATACAGAATGTTTCAGCTAAAGCGCCAACTGGATACTCACCATGGTCTTTCCAATATCATTGGTCAATCTCATGCCATGGCCACTTTACACGACCAAATCCGTCAAACCGCCATCGGTTCTGCACCCGTTATTCTCATTGGCGAATCTGGAACCGGCAAAGATCATCTAGCTCTGGCCATTCATAATCAATCAAATCGTTCCCGTCGAGCATTCATTAAATTCACATTCACCAACCTGCAACAAAATACTATGGACCGTAATTTATTCGGTTATGCACCCAATATTTTCCCCGATGAACCTAAAGGGCAAGCAGGGCAAATTGAATCTGCTGACGAAGGCACTTTATATCTCGACAATCTTCAGAACATCTCTCCCATCCAACGCGATCAACTTATTCAATGTTTAGAAAATAAAAGCCTTCAGCGATTTGGGGATATGCGAAATATTCCAATTGATATCCGCTTAATTATATCTATTACGCCCCCACTAGATGATTCTGACCCTACCCATGAATTCCTCACTTCCTTACAGCAAAAGTATAATGCGATAACATTAGACATTCCCGCTCTGCGCCAGCGAACCGAAGATATTACTTCACTGCTTCACCATTTTCTTAGTCACCATGCACAGTCCCAAGACAAGGTTATCGAAGGAATGGATCCAAGCATTATCGATGTACTCTCACGCTATCCTTGGCCCGAAAACGTTCGTGAACTTTATAATACCGTCGAACAAATGGTCATCAATACCCCTGATAAATCAATTATGTCCTACTCAGCAATCCCCCTTACTATACGTGAGCATCCTACAGTGACCCTTGACAATATATCCATTCCCCGCGGTAGCGATTTGCATACCGTTGAGCGCATACTGATTGAAGACACCATGTGTGCATGCAACAACAATAAAGAAAAGTGTGCGAAGACCTTAGGAATCGGCCTCCGCACACTTTATCGAAAACTTCAAGAATATAAATAGTAGATACTAGATAATCAATCCACCATCCGATACGAACGTTGACCCTGTGGTGTAACTCGATGCCTCTGATGCCAAATATACCGCCAGCCCTACCATTTCAGGTGGTTGCGCATGACGATTCAATGGAACATCCTTTATAAAACTTTCATAGATTTCAGGCGTATCCACTAACGTACTTGCAAATTTTGTTTCCACAACCCCAGGACAAATAGTATTTACCCGCACATTTGCACTTCCCAATTCCTGAGCAAATACTTTCGACATGGATATTACTGTCGCTTTCGTCATGGAATACACACCTTGCATCAATCCCGGACGAAGTCCGGCCACAGATGCGACATTAATTATTGAACCGCTATTCTGCTCCACCATCATTCGACCTGCTTCCTGACACATAAGGAAATACCCACGTACATTTACTTCAAACGTTTTATCAAATGCCGGCAATTCAATATCGATACTGGGTCCAAAATAGGGGTTCGCAGCAGCGTTATTCACTAAGATATCTAAACGACCGTATTCTGCTTTAATTTTCGCAAACAATGCTTGGATATGCTCAGGGGTTCCTGTATGACATGCCCAGCCTACACACATACCACCTGTATCTTCTGAAATCGATTGGGCAGCTACATCTAGGTCAGCCTGCTTACGCGAAGCAATAATGACTGTAGCTCCTTGCTCTACAAAACCGCGAGCTATCGCTTCACCAATTCCACGACTCCCCCCTGTCACCAAGGCTACTTTACTTTCTAAACTAAAATCCGCCAACGGCATAATAATAAACTCCTCTAGAAATGATCGCATTAAGATAGTATACAAAGAAACAGCATACGAGGTTTTGCATCCGGACACAAGTTTTTGGCATTTTTAATAAGGATTACGGTGAATCCCATCATTACATCTGTTATGATTATAGAACCAGATGGAGCTAGGGTTATCCAGAATACAGAGAGAATTTTTTATGAATCTACCCAATAAATTAACGGTTGCCAGATTGATTATGGTTCCTGTTTTCGTCATTTTGATGTCAATTGACCATTTGGCTACCTATATTATCGCTTACATCATCTTCACTGCGGCCTCGATCACTGACTATTTTGACGGTAAAATCGCCCGTGAGAGAAATCTTGTCACCAATTTTGGGAAGCTAATGGACCCTCTGGCGGATAAAGTCCTTATGGCTGCTGCATTTGTCATGGTTATGGAAGTTCCCTTGCTCAATGTACCTGGTTGGAGCATTGTTGCAATTTTAGCCCGAGAATTCCTTGTTACTGGAGCCCGTTCACTAGGGAGTGCTGAAGGCACCGTTATTGCTGCCAATAAATGGGGAAAACTTAAAACTGTGTTGCAAATGGTCTATGTCTTCGTTTTTCTCTTTTTTACAATCATCTCTAAAGCATGCTATACATGGCTGCCTGAACATGCCGAGCAAATCGCCAACATCATCTCCATTGCTTCGCTTTATGGGATCATCGCTGTATCGCTCTTCACCGTATACACAGGTATTCAATTCGCACAAACCAATTGGGTAATCCTAAATTTGAGTAGTCAAGAATGAGTACGAAATCAACGTCAACACTCCGTATCGATCTCGATGCATATCACCACAACCTCAAACTAATCCGAGAACAAATCGGACCAGACTCGGACATTATCCCCGTACTCAAGTCCAATGCCTATGGACACGGTATGCTCGCTTTGGCAAAATCTGCCATGGAACTAAATCTTCCCATTCTCAGTGTCGCTTCTATTTCAGAAAGCATTGAGCTTCGCGAAGCTTTTCCGAAAACACCTATTTTAGCCTTACTTCAACCCTCTGATAATGAACTCATTCCGGCAATTCGAAACAATATAACATTGACCATTTCTGATGCTGCCACTGCAGAACGTGTTGGTTCACTAGCACAAAAGCTCAATACAGTCGTTAGCGTTCACTGCGAAATCGATACCGGCATGGGGCGCCAAGGTATTCTTCTTGAATCTGCCACTGAACTCTTGCAACAAATCTCACGAATCCCAAATGTCGACATAGAGGGAATTTACACGCACTTTCCATCTGCTGATGAACCCGAAGATTCTTTTACTGTAAACCAGATTAGACATTTTAGACAATTACTAAAAGAAGTTTCGAAAGATGGTATTCCTTACGAAATCGCCCATGCCGCTAACAGCGCAGCTATACTAAATTACCCGAATTCAATCTTGGATCTAGTACGCCCAGGGATAATCACCTATGGCATTTACCCAACCAATTCTGTACCGAAAGATACCCCGTTTCGACCTGTAGCCAGCTGGACTTCACGCGTGGTCCTTGTGCGCAATCTTCCCGGTGGTGTAGGTATCAGTTACGGACGAAGCTATAAAACAGAGCGTCCTGAACGAATCGCCGTTATTCCAGTAGGTTATGGTGATGGTTATCCTCGCTTCCTATCGAACAAAGGCGAAGTCCTCATTCACGGAACACGATGCCCTATTCGTGGACGAATCACCATGAATGAAATCATGGTAGACGTCAACCACTTACCCAGTGTTGCTCCTGGCGATTCTGTTACTTTAATTGGCCAAAACGGGCGTGAGCACATACGTGCTGAAGATATAGCTGATCATTGCAATACCATCGGATACGAAATCATGACCGGTATTGCATCCCATGTAGAACGTCTTCATGTTTCTCATACCCAAACGACTGGCGCACTTAAATGAACGCCCCAACCCCCACACAAACCTATTACATTGATGGCTACAACTTAATTTATCAATCAGATAATTTGCGCAACATTTTACATACGGATCTTGAAGTTGCTCGCGACAAACTTGTAGAACAAGTCATTCGCTGGTGTGCCACAACTGGAAACAAAGCTCACATTATCTTTGACGGACAGGGAAAACGCCTCGAGCAATCCCCAAACCATCCTGTAACAAATCTTGTGAAAATTCTTTTTACATCGAAATACAAAACTGCCGATACCATAATAGAACGGGCAGTCTACAAGTCAAAGAAAAAGAATTCTGTCATAGTTGTATCTGCAGATCGGGGCATTACAGACCTATGTATAGGTATGGGCGCACTCATCATGAATCCACAACACTTCTTGACCAGTATCCAAGATTCACAAGCTGAGATCAATCGTTCCATCCAAAAAACTCAAACCAAACAAATCAGCACATTGGAAGATCGCATGGATACCAATATATTGGATCACCTGCGTAAAATTCGTGACGAGTTAGATCCCCATTAAAACATATAATGATACAGAGTCACTTCACCCAGCTTACCTTCTACTGCCACCACACCTGCCATTGAGTCTCCCATAGGCAATTGTTTACATATCCAAGTATCAATACTCGCTAAGGTATCGATAGTTTTAATTATTCTAGGTGGACGTGCAGGCTCCATCTCAACCTCAAAATTACTCAATCCAATAGATAGTCCACGGCCCACAACTTTAATAAATGCTTCTTTTGTTGACCAACAACGGAAAAATGCTTCCTTTCGTTTAGATGCCGTCATTTTCATCAAAGAGCTGACTTCTTCTGGTGCAAAATACCGTTGAGCCAACTTTTCCACTTCCATTGTTTCACGGTATCGCTCAATATCTATACCCACTGAAGCATGCTTCCCCACTGCAATCACTGCAGAATCACCTGTATGGGACACATTAAATGAAAAAGAGTAATCATTGGGCTTAGACAATGAAGGCTTCCCGTGCTCGTTGTACTCAAACACCAATTCTTTTGGTTGAACTGATAGATATAGAGCCAATATCTTCCGCAATGCTCCGCGTCCTACGGAAAAACGATGGCCATGAACAGGTCGGATAAATCGATCAGCGCGTTCGATTTCATCGGGTGACAATATTGCACGAAAGTTTTGTATCGTGGCTTCATAGGCAGATAAATCAACTTGCCAAACATGCAAATCATCCCCATCTACAGTAAGAAGATCTGGAGGGGATTGCCATACTGATTGGCCGTATGCGGAATCGTCCGCGTGCTCCATTTTAATTTGAAGGCTCCGGCCACACATTACAATTGGGCAATGAAGATTTCAACAACATTAACGAAGAATTTGTCACCGTTGTTTCATCCAGCATCAATGTTCGTAAAGATTTCATTTTCACTAAAAATGAAGCCGTTGAATCCATAACACCAGTATTCCGCAAATCCAAATATTCCAGCTTAGACAATTTAACAATATGTACAATTGTCGGCTTTTTTATTTTACTTTCTTGAAGATTCAATTTCTTCAAACCCTTCAGATGACTAACATGTTCAAAGCCATCAGGTCCCACATTCTTAGAGGACAATACCAATTCATTTAAATTAGCAAACCTTGCAATATGCACTAAATACTCATCCTTTATGGAATCCCCTAACAATTCAATGGTATGAAAATCGTCAGGACGGAATGTTTTCAATGTCGCTAAATGCTTAACGGCACTTTCATCTACAGACAACCGAATTTTATCTTCGGGTCTAAAAATCACTTCGCCAGTCGCTTCGCCTCGCTTTGTCCAACTCAATTTACCTTCAGCACCAACCTTTGCGACTCGCAATTTCCCCAAGCTTACATCATTAGGGAAATACATTTTACGTTCAGTTTTGGTTAATACAGTTGAATATTTAACCGTAGGAGTTATCGGTTCTATAATTTCTGGCTCTACAACTTCTGGTTTATCAGGAGCTGGATCGGGCTCTCCTCGACCTGTTTTATTTTGCGCTATAGTAGTGGACGAAGTTGTGCTATCCGTAGAGTCGGTAGAATTATTCATCAGGCTCATAACAACAATGCCCAGCACCACCACTACTGCAGCAACCATTACGCCCAATGCTTTAGGAGGAATCGATGGTTTTTGGGAAGCCTGCTTACGCGCTTTAGCCGCTTCTTCCGATTTTTTACGCAACACCTCTTTTTCAAGCTTAAGCTCCACTTCCATATCGGACAACGAAGATTCTTTTTCCTTCAGCTCTTCTGTCTTACTACTTTGCTCCTCTAAATCTTTTCGAAGCTTGTCCATTTCCGATTTAACTTCTGCTAATTCAGCCGCTTTCTGCTTTTGGATGGCTTCTAAATCTTCCTCAGACTTTAAACGTTTTTCTGCTTCACGTTCTACTTCAGCATGCATAGTATCAATACATTCCTGCGCTTTGGCCAAGCTAGCCTCTTTTTCGGCCTCAGCAGATGCCAAAGCCTTAGCCGCTTTTTGTGCTTCTTCCAATTGAGCACGCATTTCTTTTAATGCACCTTCATTCTCATTGGGATTCTGCTGGGCTTCCTCTACATGTTGCTCACGTTTTTCCAATTGAGAACGCAATTCATCCATTTCAAATCCTGCACGTTCCAAGGCTTCTGCACTGGCCGAACGAACATTCTCCAATTCCGCTTCCAACACTGCCTGCTCATCTGAATTGGAATCCACCGATTCTTTAATTTCACCTAAATCTGATTCTAAGTGATCTATTTTTTGATCACGTTCTAAAAGTTCAGTCTCAACTTGACGCAATTCAGCTTCACGTGCTTCAAGCTTGCGCATTAATTCTTCAACTTCAGCAAAAGACTGTGCAGTTGCAGCCACATCCCCTAACTCATCCATCACCAATTCATTTGAACCCGAAATTGAAAATGAATCATCGTCCGAAGAAGTGGATAGCGAAGATAATTCATCATCTGGCATTTCACTTTCTTCAGGACCTGCCTCTATCCATTCAATAATGTTTTGGATATCAGATTCCTGTCCTTTAAAATGAATCTTCATTTCATTTAGCTGAGAATCATCAATAAATGAGGCAAGTAGATTACTCTGTTCGCGCATAGTAGATACACGCGCTAATGCTAAGTTACATTGACTTGTTGCTTGATTTAAATCCTGTAAATGCAATAACCCCGTAGCCTTTAATAAGCAAACTTTGGGACTCCCCGGAATCACATCTTCCAACCCTTCCAACAAAGATAGTGCTCCTTCAAAATCCTTCTTCGATGTCTTTGAAATGGCTTGAGAAAGTTGGTCTTCATTTATGGCTGTATACATATACTAAATTCAATCCTATGGCCCTACACCCTTCTCTAGGGAACATTATATAGTAGACATATTATACCACATAATGTAAATCGGCGCATATTACACCCTATGGTAAATGTATGATAATCTATTGTACTCACTTGATTGAAGAACATCTAGACTTAACTTGACTGTAAGCACCTGATAAGCCTAAACTTAGTAACAATTTACCAAGTACTTTGGTAAATAAATAGGAGAATTTACTTGGCTCAAGATACAGCCGAATTATTGATAACATGCGGATGTGGGCAGAAAATGAAACTCCAAGCCGCAGCCATGGGGAAAACGGTTACATGTGTTAAATGCGGGGAACATGTCAAAATCTCTGCAGAATCTGCGCCAAGCCTAAATTCCGCCCCTGACACCACCGATCCAGCCACTATGGGTGCATTGGGGTATCTCCCCCATGAATGACGCTATAGATCTCATCCTACGCAGTGGCTTAGCTACCCAAGAGCATATTGACGACGCACATCTGGTAAAACGTGATTTGCCAGGCACAATGTGGTCCATATTGATGGATATGGGACAGTTCACCGACGATGAATTCCGTGAACTCATGATCAAAGATAAAAGTATTGCCACTATCGACTTAGCCAACTACAATGTACCTAAAGACATCCTCTCATTACTTCCTGAAAATCTTGTTCGACAACGCTTCGTAATTCCAGTCGACAAATTGGGTAAATTACTCACTCTTGCCATGGTCTGCCCACAAGATCAATCCGTCATGCGAGAAGCGGAATCCATTACTGGACTCCGCACCAAAACTATGCTGTGCACCTATGATGGTATCAAAAAAGTAATACAAACCACCTTTAAGTTTTCGCCTGTTGAAAGTAATGACTCAAACACCAGGGGATTAGTACAAGAATTCAATAAGCATCTCAATGAAAAAATTGTCGTACGCCGCATTTTCCGCATAGACGACCTATATCCGACACAATACGAATTACAGCAACTTAAAGATATTCCTGAAGATGACGCTACCACTTTAACGAGATTGCTCTCAGACAATCCTATTTTACTTGGTCATGCATTGCGCCTTGGAAATTCAGACGCTTATGGATTTCCGGGAAAGGTTGACGCTGCGGGTATGGCTGTAGCTCTAGCTGGTCAGATTGCACTGAAAAATAACATGAATGATATTGAGGGAGTTGACTACAAAAAGAAATATAAAACATTTGATATCGCCTACTTTTTCAAGCGTTCTCGCTTCTGCGCAATTGCTGCTGAAACCCTAGCCCGCCATATAGGATTTTCTACCCCAAGCACAGCATATACCGTCGGTCTTCTTTTTGAAATAGGTCGGCTTATCATGCTCGAATGCTTACCCAATGGATATGCCATATCAACACAAGATATTATTGGCAGAGAATTATATGAACGTGAACAATACTTATACCAATTCACTTATACCGAAGCCGGTTACTATATTTTAAGAAAATGGAATCTACCGACTACCATACTTGAACCTATACGGTATCAATTAAAGCCTGCAGGTGCTAAGCAAACCAAGGAACTACCTCACATTCTCTGTTTGGCAATTTCCTTGACCAAAGCATTTATAAATAATAGTCAGCCTGAATTTGACGAACGCGATGAAGCTTCACTCAATTCACTCAAAATTAGCAGTAAAGACGCTATGCAACTTTATAATGAGGCTAGCACTACATTTCAAAATAAAATGCAGGCCAGCCAAATTTAACCTTATTCTTGCCCCACGCCCTATTACCGTTTAACACCAACGGTAATAGGGCTCTTTCTTCATCAACAATGCTGCTAATACATACAAAAACAATGTTGGAAATATCCCGGTAAACCAAAACGCTGTAAATGTAAAAACGCGCGTCCAGAAAACCGATATATCAAAATAATCGGCAAAGCTTTTACACACACCTGCGACCATCCCATTGCGTGCACGGTATATTCCAGCTCTATCTACTCGATAATGACTCATCTGTAATTTCCTTTCGTTCTGTCTTTAACTAAGGCAAAGCGACATCGCTGCTATCGCTTTTCGAAGCGCCTACATTCTTCTTTAAGGCTTTTAATTCATCATCAATACTTTCGTCCCGTTCCATGCTCTTAAATTCTTCTTCAAGCGTGTATGGCTTTGGGCGGCCAAAGTTAACTAATTCACATTTAGATTCTGCACGATCCAGACGCTCTTCAAATCGAACCATAACCTGAGAAGTATTTAATTTGCGAATTTCAATTTGGGATTTTTTCTGTTGGACAGCGCGTGTATGACGATGAAGTAGTATACGTTCTTTTTCGCGTGCACCCTTCAATTTATTTTCGACCAACACGATATCGCCTTTATACTGCTCAATTAATTCATCCAAATTTTCAACAGAAATTTTGAGTTCCTGTACATCATTTTGGAAGCGCTGTTTAGCAATTAAGGCCCCACGAGCTAAATTATCACGACCACGATAAACGGCCATTTCGGCACGCACTTCCCAATGCGCAACCAGACGATCCAGCTCACCTAACTCACGACTCGCCTTTTTACTTTTGGTCATGGCTTAAGCACATGCCCCTTTAATATCCATTATCGTATCTTCCATTTCGCGAATCATCTGTTTCAGCAACTTTTCTGGATTTTCCGCTTTATCCAAGGCCGCGTTGATGTTGAAATTCACAATGTCTCGTACTCGTGTAAAAATGCCCATGATAGTTCTCTTCAGTAAGTATCGCCTCTATGGCGTTGATAAAAGTGTTGTCTTAATAAGACTATTGCAATCAAGGTGCCAAGTTTAGAGAATTTCCCTAAGTAATTATAAAAATTAGACTTAAGAATAAATGGATTGAGGATTTAGCAAATAAAAAAGATTAAGATATGGTCGTAAAAACCAATTATCAGGTAGATTTCACCACTAATTGGATTTTAAAGCTTTTTTTCCCGGGTATATACAGAAATCAATCGAGCCACAAAAGCCCCCACATACAATACACCTGCAATCGCTTCCAAGCTGGTCAAGAACCTAGCAGCATTACTCGCCGGAATGATATCCCCATAGCCCAATGTCGTTAACGTGGTATAGCTGAAATACAGGAATACTGTGAAATGCACAGTCGCTGATTCATTCGCCAAACTCAGTTCTATACCACTTGATTCGGCAGCACGAAAATAGTTTGCAACCGAAAATGAGCCAGGTACTAGTTGCTCCACTAACGAATACAATATAGCTCAAATCATACCCATAAATAAATACAGATTGCTCCTGAAATAGTATCCATATCTACCGATTTTTCACCCAACACATGGCGTAATACACTCATCATCATATAGACATAGAAGATAACTAAGAACCCCATCAAAATACTATAGCCAAACAAATCAGGTACCAAGTAATACTCTGCATGTACCACCAATGCCAGCACCCCAAATACCAATGCCTTACTGTTTCTTTAAGTGTATCACAAAGCACATACATAGAAACAAAGATTAGGCCGATGAACATAATTTCGAAAAGGGTCTTCCCTACACGACCTTCTTGGATTAAATAGGGATAACAAGAAAACATAGCCACCTACATAAATAACAGTACTCGAAATTTATGCATCCAAATCCAATGTGAAATAGGATGGATATCTTTAAAATATTGTCTCTGCTTTAGCAGCATCATCTTCACCCAATATTATTTTAAAATAGCTCCAGTCGCTGAGTCTAGATTTATCCATGCCTGATGCAATGATACCTGTGCACTTACTAAACTCGCCTGCTGAGAAATCAGATCCCGTTGAGCTTGATTTAATCGAACCAAAGATCCTTGCCCAGCCCGATATTCTTTCTCAACTAAATCTCGGTTTTCTTCCACCAATGATGTTGTTTCACGCTGGAGTATCAGCACTTTTTGGGCTGTTTCCAAATTTCGAGCGGCTTCGCACACTTCAGCCACCACGGCTATACCTTGCTCATCCAAGCTATGTTTCACTTCACGACGAAATGCTTTATTTTCGCTTAACATCGCCTTACGACGACCGCCGTTAAAGAATGTATACTCCATCTGAATGCCCACCGTACTCGACACATCATCTTCTTCAAAGTATCCATTATCCAATCGACCCGCATCGCCAGAAATCACACCTGAAACTATCGGAAAATAACTCGAACGCCCAATACCCACTAAGGCATCCGATTGTTTCAATAAGGTCTCAATATTTTTTAAGTCCGGCCGAATTGCCAATCCCTTTGCAACTAATTCGTCCTCATTCAATGGATTCATTTCATCATCACGTTCCAGCATTAACACATCGACATCCATGCCATCTGGGACACGCTTATGCTCTACCCCCATCAACTGCACCAATACAATCAACGCGACACTATGGCTACGCTTTGCTTGTAATAGATTGGACTGTGCGGCACGAATGCGCACTTCGAAGTTCAAGGTGTCGCTTAACGACCCTTTCCCTGCTTTGTAGCGTAGTTGGGCTTCTTTCAGCTGGCGATCATTAAAGGCTTCATCCGCTTTTGCAATATTGATATTCTCACGAGCCAACTGCACATTATGATATGCCAACGATACTGCATTCATCAGCAAGCGATTTGATTCCATCATCGCGGATTCACTTCGTTCAGCACCCAGGCGCGCATATGCATTTCGAAATTTTCGTCCAAAGCCATCAAAGATTAAATACCGTAGCGAAATACTCCCCTGGTACCCTTCAACTGTATCATCGAAGGACTGCCCAAAAAACTGAGCCTGAGCGACACCTTGTTCAGCATCGTTATCCGATAATTCTGTAAATGAAGCACCCGCTGTGGCACCTACAATGGGTAAAAATTCAGACCGCGATTGTTTCAACACAGCTTGCGCCTGTTCCACACGCGCTTGTGCTGCCTGCAAAGTGGGGCTTTCAGATAAGGCTATGCGTTTTGCCTCATCCAAGGTTAAAATAGTGGGTAAAGGCTTATCTTCCTTAGCTTGTGCAATTCCAACAAACAAGCAAAAGCATAAACCGCTTAAATACACGTTAATCTTCATATTAAATTCCTTGTAAATATTTCTCCCATCTACAACAACCGTTTGTTGCAGAGGTCAATTCTAGAATATCACACACCAATGCGCTCAGTATAGATTCATCAGAGTTACAAAATTAAGTCAACCATCGGTTCTATGCAATTCTTTTCTGCTTCGCCTTCAACTAATTATTCGGGGATAAGGGCGAACCGTGCGGTTGAGTCAGTCGGCACATAAATCCCCAACCTCCTCCACCTTGGCTCACTTGAAGAAGTAATGTATTCTCCCCCTTCTTCAGCTTTACATTCACAATATCTTGATTCAATGCCATTCCACGGTCCACATGTACCGATTCACCATTCAGCCAAACCTGTAAACCATCATCAGTGCCTACACGCACCTGAGTATCCATTTCTGTTGAACTCATCACAGTTGCATATGAAGTAACATTGCTTTCAGCACCCATCAGTCCCATCAAATTTACAATTTAATGGGTACGCAGCTTGAGCCACATACGGGGCAACAAGCGTACTTGCGGCTAATGTACCTGAAGTAAATAAAAATTTTCGGTGATTCATCTCGCTAAATGCAGCCATAGCGCAAATTTATCCCTTATTTATTAGGACCTAAATTCGTGAACAAATACATACCCTCTTTACCCGGGGCCACAATATCCACCCAGCCATCTTTATTCACATCTTCGGTCCATAAATAGATACCCGACCCACTCGCTTTACCGGCAGGGCCATAATCCAAGGTATGACGAATAAAATTCCCGTCCTTGATTTCATAGTAATAGAGCCCCAAAGGATCATTCGCTCCGGGGTCATTCCCCGAGTGTGCACGCCAACGCTTACCCGTAATCAGCTCAGGCACATCATCTTTATCCAAATCAGCTAACGATATTTCATGGAACTGCGAACGCTTAGGCTCAATTTCATGCATAGTCCACGAAATTTTTCCATCCTTCACTTCACCTTGTTCCCACCAGGCCAAGCCATAATCATGTCCCGAACCAACGATAAGATCATTCTTCTTATCTCCATTCACATCATAAACCAATATAGGCACACTGGAAGCTGAATACATAGCGGGATCGGAGTGATAAGTCCATTTCCTCGACCAAGGATTTTCAGGCTGCTCAAACCATCCACCACGAATAATTATATCCCCACGGCCATCACCGTTGATATCTCCAAAGCCCAAGCCATGTCCAGATTTCAAATCAGGATCCGAAATCGTCACCACATCAAAACTCGGCGTTTTTCCTGTTTTTACCTTCACGATACGCACAGGACCATTGGGAGTATTCGGAACAATCTCAATATCCCCATCGCCATCCACATCCCAAAAACACGGTTTCTCAATGTTCCCCACTTCAGCAATATCGTGAACAGTCCACTCACCTGTACCGCCCTTGGGGTTTTCACGCCATGTTAGCTTTTGGCTAAACCAAGCGCCTGATACAATATCCAAATATCCATCTTTATTGATGTCCATAGGATAATCACCAAAATCATCGAAATAATCTCCATGTTGGGACACATCACAAATTTTATGACGTTTGGAAAAACCGGGCCCCTCAAACCAATACTCACCCGAAGCAATATCTAGTTTACCATCTCGATTTACATCAAAGACCGAACACGCCTCATACGTGGTGTCCCCAATACGGGCACGTTCAAAATTTAACCCATCATCCGGGGCCGATAATGTCATGGTAGCCAAGGCCAAAATCCACATGGGCTCAATCTCCTATTTATTAAACCAATTAAGAATTCAGTGTAGCAAATCACCCCGTGAATGTGTAGTGCTATAAAATATGCGCCTACCAGCCAAACTGTTTCGCCAAAGCATCTGATTCCGCTTTGGACATCGCTTTCATTGAGAAACGAACTGTATAACTCCCCTGCACGACTCCATCGGAGACATAAGTCCAGTCACTAATATCTTCACGAGTAAACCGATATCGATCTCCAAATTTAACTTTCGTAATAAAATAAGGCTCATTCCCAATAGTGCCTTCGAAGGGCTCCTGGTCAACCTTCAGGTCATTTAAGCAGATATGCTACGTATGTTGACCATCCTCAATCGCGACCTTAACACTAAAATCAGAATCTGATTCTCCTGGATATTTCGCTTTCGTCAAGAATGCATCAAAGGATGCTCTAGCTTGTGCTACTGCAATATCCATACCATCTTCATTATATTTGACCTTCACTTCGCCATCGCCCAAAAGATAGGTATTGGAGCTATCACATCATACCATCAGCACGGATATCACTAAAAAAACAACAACGCAATTGAAGTATTCAGCTCATAACCACACGCCTATTTTTTCAAATACTCATTGCTTATTCAACATGCACTAGTATGCTAATTAAACTCAAAAAAAGGGCCGATGGATAAATTCCATCGGCCCTTGTCTCTACTTAAGAAATAACTATGCTACTGAGTGGCTTGTGCTTCCACAAATGCCTCAACATAAAATGTTAATTTCACATTATCATGAATGAGATCATCTAACTTGCCATCATAATCAATACCAAAGTCTTTACGATTGATCACGAAGCTGGTTGTTTCAGCAGACAAAGAAGTATCTTTCACTTTAACTGTCGCGTTGAATTTCACACCGCTAGTATTGTTTTTAAGTGTCAAATTTCCAGTCACTTCATACTGATCGGTTTTTCCTTCAATAGGAGCAATAGATGTTGCTTCGAATTTACCCTTTGGGTGATTCGCAATATCAAACATCTTTACCCCTTTAAGAGTATCAGTCAAGTCCATATCATCACTGGTCATTCCAGTTAAATCAATATCAATGACCAAACTACCTTTTGAAAAATCGCCTTCAGGAATTGTTACCAAGCCAGTAAACACAGGAAATGAACCTGAATGAGTACCGGAAACTTTAGATCCCGTAAAGAAGATGTTAGAAGTACCATCATCCTTAAAGCTAGAAGGGTCAATTAGGTATTTCACCCCTTCAACTTTAATCACTTCGCCTTTATCAACCTTTTCACCACCTTTAAATTCTTTCTGGCAAGCAGTCAAACTCAAAGCGACCATTGCGGTCATTCCTAACATTTTTAATGCGGTTGTCTTCATTGTATTCCTTTCAGTCAATGATTCATTCACAGCTTAGGATTCATTCGTTGCTTTACCCGCGTCAGCGGCTGGAGCATCAGGCTCATATTTTTTCTTGTCGCCAGGCTTAGGCCCTTCAACATTTTCAAAGCGGTGAGGATCAGGTGTTTCAAAAGCGAATTTCATCAGAGCAGGATCAATATCAACTGTAGAACCGGTGCGAATTGCTTCATTCCCTTTATGACCACAGATCGCTGAAATCAGTCCAGTCATTTGGTTTGCTTTAGGCATTCCGTTATTTTTTACATCATTGGCAAATGCAGTCCACTGATTGTGGTTCGCCATCCATACATCATACTCAGTACTGGTTTGCGCTGCATCCGTCCATACGGGAATTTCAATCCCCGCATCTTCAGCGGCACCAGGGATATAGGATTTAGACGTTTTTGCAGCTACTTTTTCACCTGCTTTGCGCGCAGCTACAGCAGCCAAATAATCTTGATACCAAGGCTCTGCATGGAAACGCAATCCACTTTCACCCATCAAAGAGAAAGCACCACGGTCACCTTGAATTAATTCGCCATAGTGGCTATTCGCGTTTGTACAAATACTGGAATAGGTCATACGAACTTTGTATTTACTATTTAAACGCGCTTCAGACTGACGGCTTGTACGGCGTTTCACAGGGAAATGTCCCTTGCTACCAGGCTTAACAGTCCACTCATACAACAATGCTGTGTGGTCTTCTGCATCGCGATCATCTTTCCAGTACTCAATACTTCCCATACCGTTTACTTTGGTAGGAATAGACCCCAAGAACCAAGAAGCAACATCCAACTGGTGTGTTCCCAATTCTGTCATTAGACCAGCAGATGTATCATTATACAAGCGCCAGTTTACGTGACGATCCAGATCCTTGATATATTTTTTATCTTCAGCAGTTGGTGTGTAGTCACGAGGTAACTTACGGCGCCAAGATTCGTTACGGTGCCACTGAGCAGTGATATGAGAAATACGACCGATCATACCTTTATCACGTGCCAACCACATCGCTTTGTTGTAGTATGGATTGTAGTGACGTTGGTGACCAATTTGAACAAATTTACCGGTCTCATTACATTTTTCTACAATGTCGCGGCTTTCTTGAATAGTCATAGTCATAGTCTTTTCACAGAATACATGACAACCCGCTTCGAGGGATGCGATAACCATAGGGTAGTGTTCAAAAAGAGGTGTGGCAATCAATACTGCATCCAACTTCTCTCTATCCAACATCTCTTTATAATCAATATAAACCTTAGCATCAGAATTCAACACTTCTGATTCTTTTAAGATTTTTTGAGCGGAATTACGGCTAATGCTCCACACATCACAAATTGCTGCGATCTCAATTTGATCCGCATTCACACGAAGCCCTTGGCCCATGTGTGCAATTTGTGCTTGCTTACCTGCACCAATAATACCCAAACGAATTTTTTCGTTCGCAGCATAAGAGCGTGGATTAATGCCAGAAGCTGCTGCTATACCCGCAGCCGTGCTAGTAGCTTTTATAAAATTTCTACGTGACAATTCGTTACCCATTATCTTAGTTTCCTTAAATAGTAAATTGCTAAATTATTTATCCATATTTATATAAACAGGCTTAGGCTTTGAATCGTTCGGATTCGGAACCAGAATTGCACTCACCTCAGGATGCGTCTTGCAATACTTTGCAACTTCATCTATACCCATCACATAAAATGATGTACTCAATGCATCCGTTTGCATACCTGTTTGTGCCACAACCGTAGCACTCAACAAGTCCGTTGCAGTTTGCCCAGTAAGTGGATCAAAAATCCCACAAGGCTCCCCTGTAACGCCAGCCAAATGATGGTAACAGGCTGATGTAGAGAGCGCCTGATTACGTAGGCGAACTGTTTCAAGACTCATTCCATCATTATACGGGTTATGAATCCCGATATTCCAGAATTCTTTACCCGGAGGGGCACCAATCCCCACCATAGAACTATTCCCCCCAGCCAATAAAGCACTCTTCACGCCCTCCTTTATTAAATATTCGGCTGCCCGGTCCAACGCCAAGCCTTTTCCAATCCCCCCAAAACTAATCCGCATCCCCTCCACCGCAAAGGATACTTTCTTTCCATCAGGGTCAATTTTCACCTTATTCATATCTACACGATTAAGTACTTTGGTCAATTCTTTCGCATCCGGTACGGTACCTTCGGCAAGTGGAATTTTCCATAATTCAATTAAAGGCCCTACCGTAATATCAAAAATACCATCAGTTTCCCGATGAACTTTACGTGAAAATTCCAGCAAATCATACACCCCTTGCCGAACAGGAACGGGCTCCTTAGCTCCAAAAGCATTTATTTGGCTCGTATCACTGGTTTTTATCCAACTACTGATCTCCTGCTCCAGTGCATCCACCAATTCAAAGGCTTCCTCTGCCAAAGGGGCTAAATCATCATAGCCCACATCGCCTTCGCGCATATAAATATCAAAAACGAAATCCGTCCCCATCGCTTTATGTACAAAACGAAACGGTACATTTCCCTCATCATCTACAGGAATTTCCGCATCAAATGCCGAATCGGCATATACCATTGATACCCCGAAACTTGTTAAAAAGATACAGGCCATGAGGCCTCTATTATATAATAACTGCCATCGCACTATAGTGTACTCCTAAAAAAGACATTCGTTAATATATCATTTTACATTGTTTACTTATGGACTGTACATTGGTAGTGTACGTGTTAAAAACTTCATCCCTAAAATTAAGTTAGAGTTCCATACAAATTTCAATCACTGTTCAACATTCGCACAATACATATACGCACCAGACCAAGAAGGAAAAATAATGGACATACATAATACAACAATCGTAGTTACTGGCGGTGGAAGCGGTATTGGTGAAGGTCTCTGCCGCCGATTTAAGCAAGAAGGTGCTAAAAATATCATTGTCGCCGACATAGTTGAATCCGATGCCCAACGTGTAGCCTCAGAAATTGGCGGTATTCCAAGAACCATTGATGTCACTGATGAATCCCAAATCCAAGCACTTATCCAAAAAATCGAAACGGATATTGCACCTATCGATATCTTCTGCTCAAACGCAGGTATACTCTGTACCGATCCCGACCACGCAGCATCCTCACCAAATGAAGACTGGGATCGCCTTTGGAAAGTCAATGTTCTCGCTCACGTTTTTGCGGCTCGTCATATGCTTCCCCATATGCTCAAACGAGGTAACGGCTATTTACTAAACACCGCATCTGCAGCCGGTCTCCTCAGCCAGCTCGGTTCTGCCCCCTACTCTGTGACAAAACATGCATCGATTGGATTCGCTGAATCCCTCGCCATTGCCCACGGCGATCAAGGCATCAAAGTATCCATTATCTGTCCACAAGCTGTACGAAGTAAAATGACCCTCGATATCGATACAGGCCTAGCCAAGTCTGCTGCAGGCGATGGAGTACTCGAACCCGAACAACTTGCTGAAACCGTCATGCAAGGCATCAAAGAAGAACAATTTCTCATTCTCCCCCATCTCATTGTGGAAACCTACATGAAACGTAAAACGGATGACTATGACCGTTGGCTCAGCGGCATGAGACGATTTAAAAACATGCTTGAGAGCCAATAATAAACTAACTACAATAAACTTTGTATATACCTTAATATTATTTAATTTAAAAAATTGTTCACCGTGAAAAAGTTATATCTTTGTAATCCTTCGTGAACCCGCCATTCACCCTTTCTTTATTTTTTTATAATTTACCTTCGCTCAACCCAACTCTAATTCATTCAAAAATTATTCAAAGTTTCTTTCAAATTTTTTTGATCCAAGTTAAAAAAATTGAAATCTCCGATTCCATTTGGGTATCTGTAGGCGGTGAACAGCGTATTCGTTACGAAGACTGGAACAATTTTGGTATCGGCGGCGATAACGATCACGATTTCACCCTTTTTCCCACCCAAGCACATGCTGATAACCACATTGGCGAGACGTGGCACCTTTTTGTTGAAGGCCGAATGAACACTGCAAACAACCGTGACCTCCCTGGTGAAAAGCGAGCTGTACTTGATATCAACGAAGGTTACTTTGGCAACCTCTTTATCGATAAATCCTTTACGGATCTCGATCATGACATGACGTTACGCCTCGGTCTTCAAGACATTCAATTTGCTAAACAACGCCTTATCAGTCCACTTGATTGGGCCAATAACCGTCGCAACTTCGATGGGGGCGTTCTCGCTATTCAAAGGGATGGTTATGTAGCACATGTACTCGTGGTATCCCCTATCATGATCGATCACGATGCACTCGTATGGTAAATGCACTATACTCGCGGCCTCACAGATAAAACCAATATGGACTTCTATGCCCTTACTCATAGAAACCGCCACGATACAGGCAATGAAGAAGACTGTTACAGAATTGGTGGCCGTTATTATGGTATATACAACGATGCCATTAGCTTTGACACTGAACTCGCTTATCAATTTGGTCAAGAAGACGATACAGACATGGACATCAGGCATGGATGTTCACTGCAGAAGCCACATACTCCTTCTCAGACGTCGCTTGGCCCCCTGCTGTAAGACTCGGACTTGACCATCCTACCGGCGATGATGACATTGAAACATTTAGCCACCTCTTCTCGCTTGCGCATGCGTATTTGAGCTTTACCGATTTGGTTGGACGTCAAAATATCGTCGACTACAGACTCACTATCACAGCCAAACCCCATAAAAAAGTCCTATTGCGTAGTGGCATTCATTTCTTAGAACTTGAAAGTAAAGACGATGGTCTTTACTCCTTAACAGGCGCATCTGCACGACCTGCGGCTGATAAAAACGACCTAGGCGTAACATATGACGCCCTCATCAAATACACGATCAACAAACACCAAGATATTATCCTCGGTTACAGCTACTTTGCTGCAGGGGACTATATCGAAGACACTGGAAGCGATGAAGACGTTGATTTCTTATATCTCCAGTGGGGCTACTCTTTCTAAGGTATATCCCTCATTATCAGGAATACCATGAGAACACGAAACGCCGGGTAGCTTCGACATCTACCCGGCGTTTTGCATTGCAATACCATTCTATAGTCGCGTATGATGCCACCTCCTGAAAATCGGAGACTTCCCCATTTATTCACGTGACCGCTATACGCCTTTTACCATGTTTATGGGCACAGCCTCGATGGCTACGATGGCGGCACTCGCACATGGTATGGGTCATACATATCACTGGTCGTTTGTCGTATTTAGCCGCATTGTGCTCACATTCGTTCTGGCTCTCATCGCATGCCGAATCTTAAAAACTCGTCCAGTCATCTTTGGCCCTACAGCCCTTTGGACTCGAAGTATTTTCGGTATGATATCTATCGCTTGTAACTTTTACGCCATTACCCATCTTACGATTACTGACGCGTTAACACTTTTAAAGACTAGTCCCATTTGGGTCAGCATAATCGTCGCCGTGCTCAATAAACGCGCACACACCGCTCCTATATGGATTGCCACACTCATCGGGTTCGTTGGTGTAGTATTTATGGAACAACCTCGCTTTGAAGGCAACTTATTTCCCATAACACTAGCACTCTTTGCTGCCTTCTTCATTGCAAGTGCACAAGTCAGTATGAGCTATCTAAGAGAACTCCCCACAGTTACCATTGTCACCCACTTTTCCGGATGTGCAACTCTTTTTACATTCTGTATTTTCCTAATTACTCAATTCATAGGAAACGAACCTCTCCCCAATCTTCATTGGGAATCCGGACGCTGGTTACTACTCATGGCGGGATTCGGAACACTTGGTCAAATATGGGTCACCAAAGCATTCCGTAAAGGTAACCCCATGCTTATGGCCCTTGTAGGGCTCTGCTCTATCCCCATCGCAGCAACTTATGATTACCTATTTTGGGATCGCACTTTAGGAATCATGGAGATTACAGGTATCCTTCTCATCACCACTTCCATCCTCATCTGCTCACGCGAAACCATAAAGCAAAGAGACAACCAGCAGACTAAATCAGAATTGGTATAATTAAATTTCAGAATCGGGATCTACCGTAGGCGCAGAAACCTCAACTGGATCAAAGTCAGGTTCAGGCTTGGACGCAGGTTTGGGTGCAGGTTTTTCCGTTTTAGTGGGTGTCGTTTTCTCACCTGATTTAATTTCTTTTTTTGCCCCTTTACCTTTAGTCGTTGGAGGGTTTTTATATGCTTTTGGAGAACACGTACCGCATGGATTGTATCGAGCTTCAATAGCTTTTGCACCATTTACTGTTGTGCGGGCACCACGGTTCTTGGTAACCAATTTACAGGAAGCAATATGAAATCGACGATTTCCTTTAAAAACAACAAATGAATCGATAACTTCTTCTTCCTCGACTTTCTCTTCATTTGCTTGCTCTTCGGCGGCTTGCTCTTCTTCCATATTGGTGTTTTTCTTCCTTGATTTACTTTTAGATATCACTCTATTACTTTTAAATAACAAGGGGGCCTTTTGAACATCTTCATCCGTAAACGTAATTGTTTCAGCAGAATACCCCAGAGCAGCAAACTGAATCATCGCCACCAACATTATCATCAAGCGCATTTTATTCTCCACAAAAAGTGCCAATATCGATTTAAACTACGAACAAAGCATAACACATTTATTCCAAGTCAAGGAGAAAGTAGATTATTATTTTTCAAATCCCAAATAACTGCAAATATTGTTATAACAAACATCTTTCACCATTTCCCCAACTAAACTAACTTCATTTGGAAGTAAGCCTTTTTCGATATCATTCCCCATCATATTGCACAGAATTCGTCGAAAATACTCGTGTCGAGGAAAGCTCAAGAACGAACGGCTATCTGTCAGCATCCCAACAAAACGACTCAACAAACCATTTTGAGATAACGATTCGATCTGCATCTCCATCCCGGACTTTTGATCGGCAAACCACCACCCCGAACCATGCTGCATCTTCCCGGCAACCTCTCCATCCTGAAAGGCCCCAAGCATCGTAACCAACAAATCATTGTCCCGAGGATTAATGTTATACACAATCGTCTTCGCCAACTGATCAGTTTCATTCAATCGGTCAAATAATTTCGCCATCGGTTTCGCATAAGTAGCATCCCCCATACTGTCATATCCGGTATCCGGTCCCAATTGTTTAAACATACGCGTATTTAAATTTCGCATAGCGCCTACATGATATTGCTGCGTCCAGCCCTTTGCATGATCCATCAGAGCAAACTCATACAACATTGCAGATTTAAACTGATTTATTTCGAGTTGAGTCAGCGCCGTCTTCGTTCGGGCTTTATCAAAAATCAACCGAATATCCTTTTCTGTATAGTCCTCTGCCCAAACAGTCGCAATTCCATGATCCGATAATCGGCACCCCTGCGCATGAAAAAGATCATGCCGTTTATTTAGGGCTTCGAAAAAACTATCGTAACTACGCACATGAATATCAGACACCGAAGCAAGCTTATCCAACCAAGAATTAAAACCATCCAAGTCATCTATCGCCATCCCTTTATCCGGACGCCACGTCGCCCGCATATCCACTACACACGTTTCATCCTGCGCAACGGCTATATGATGTTCGAGCGAATGCGTTGGATCATCCGTTGTACAAATCACCTTCACATTGGCTTTAGACAATAACCCCCGTGCCGAATACTCCGGCGTTTCAAGCAAAGCATTTCCATGCTGCCAAATCTCTTCTGCTGTTTCTCCGTTCAGCAAGGTATCCAGACCAAAAATACGCTTCAATTCCAAATGGGTCCATGGATACAACTGATTGCGCAACAACTTTGGTACTGTCTCCGCCCATGCTTGAAACTTCTCACGCCCCGGTGCACTTCCCGTACACAATCGCTCCGAAATCCCATTACTCCGCATCGCACGCCACTTATAATGATCCCCGGCCAACCAAATATCCGCCATATCAGAAAATTGACGATTCTCGGCAACATCTTCCGGGGGTAAATGATTGTGATAATCAATAATAGGCATATCCTTTGCCCACTCGTGATACAAAACACCCGCTGTATCAGTCTCCAACAAAAAATCATCCGTAATATATGACATGAATTCTTCCAATCATTCCATGTTGCGCAACAGACTGTAGAGTAGCAAATTGCACAAGCAAAATCGATTCGTTATTATGCAGACTGCACATTACAAAGAACCTACTAGGAGAAAATCTGTGCGTAGCCCATTCGCCATTATGATCTGTCTCGCTACTTTTCTCATCCCCAGCCTTGTTCACGCTACTCATAAACCTAATATCATCGTACTCTTCATGGACGACGGCGGCTACGGCGATCTTGGCTCCTATGGCCACCCCACCATCAGCACCCCTCACCTCGATCAAATGGCTCAAGAAGGCATGCGCTTTACTCAATTTTACTCCGCATCCCCCGCCTGTTCCGCATCACGATACGCCCTCTTAACCGGACGCCTCCCTGTGCGCTCAGGATTCCGCTGGGTACTCAGCCCCTCCTCCGATCGCGGCATTCACCCCAAAGAAATCACTATTGCTGAAGGCCTCAAGTCTGCCGGATATGCCACCGCCGCTTTCGGCAAATGGCACCTTGGACGCTCCAATGAATTGCTTCCCCTCGCCCATGGCTTTGATGAATACTTAGGCTTCCCCTACTCCAACGACATGATTCCACCCAAATGGGTTGACATCCCCCTGCTCGAAGGCAACGAAATCAAAGAGCTCAACCCCGATCAATCCAAACTCACTAAGATCTATACCGAACGCGCCATCCAATTCATCAAGAAAAACAAAAAAGGCCCCTTCTTCTGCTACCTCCCCTACGCCATGCCCCACGTCCCCCTCTACCCCGGTAAAGCCCACCAAGGCCAATCCCGTCGAGGCCTCTACGGCGACGTTATCGAAGAAATCGACTGGAGCGTCGGCGAAATCCTCAAGACCTTAAAGAAACAAGGACTCGATAAAAACACCCTCGTCATTTTCACCTCCGACAACGGCCCCTGGATCATCAAAAACGAAAAAGGCGGCTCCGCCGGACACCTCCGCGACGGCAAAGGCTCCACCTGGGAAGGCGGCGTCCGCGAACCCTGCATCGCCTGGTGGCCCGGAGAAGTCCCCGCAGGAATCGTTTGCCGCGAACCCACCAGCACCATGGACATCCTCCCCACCGCCTTCAACCTCGCAGGTGTCATGACCACCCAAGACCGCACTATTGACGGACGCGACATCACCAAGGTCCTCAAAAAAGGCACCCGCAATCATCAACGCGATCCTCTTTTCTTCTACGGCTCCCGTGAACTCCATGCCGTCCGCGTAGGCGACTGGAAACTCCACATCAAAACCTCCAGCCAAACTAAAATCCAACACTTCAATGGCAAAGTCCCCCTGCTTTTTAATCTCGAAGAAGATCCCTCCGAAGAATGGGACCGTGCCGAATCCAACTCCGAAAAAGTCGCCGAACTCCAAAAAATCATCGAGGACCACCTCGCGTCACTAAAAAAAGAAGTGCCCTACTGGGGCGACTATGCACTGAAAATTTAACGATAGATTTATGTCTGCCATTTGTCCACGTTCCCATAAAAATCTTACTGACGAAGAATTGGGTTCAGCTTCCTTAGCAGGTCAGCACCAATGCCCTCATTGTCGACGGAAATTTATTATTTATCCAGATTCTTTGTCGCGACTTATAATAATCTCAATCATTATCTATGGCAGCTTAGTTACAGGACTGCACATGCTGATTGTGGAAAATGGAAATCCTGTCTTTAATGTGTTTCAAAACGTAAATTCTGTTTTTTATCGACTCTTCTTTGAACTCCGGCTATAATATATTGCATTCTAAAAATAAGGAAATCTCCTAATGATAAATAAGATCGTTGTAGCACTAGCCACCATCTTAGTATTCTGTACCCTCACCCACGCTGCCGATCGCCCCAACGTCATCCTCGTCATGACCGACGATCAGGGCTACGGCGATTTCGGTATTACAGGAAACACCCTCCTCGACACTCCCCACTTCGACGCGATGGCCTCACGTTCCGCATCCATGTCCACCTTCTATGTCAACCCGGTATGCTCCCCTACCCGCGCATCGCTCATGACCGGACGCTACCACCTGCGCACACGCTGCATCGACACATGGCTCGGACGTTCCATGATGGACACCGAAGAAGTAACCATCGCCGAAATCCTTAAAGACGCCGGTTACGCTACAGGCGTCTTCGGTAAATGGCACATGGGCGACTCCTACCCCATGCGCCCCACCGATCAAGGCTTTGACGAAGCCCTCGTCCACCGTGGAGGCGGTCTCGCCCAACCGGCAGACCATCCCGAAAACGAAAAAAGATACACCGATGCTTGGCTTTTTCATAACGGCGATCCCATCAAAACCAAAGGCTATTGCACCGACGTCTATTTCGACGCTACCATGAAATACATCAAGAAACAAAAGAAAGCCAAACAACCTTTCTTCGCCTACATCGCCACCAACGCCCCACACAATCCTCTACACGATGTCCCCGAAGAACTTTACCAAAAATACCTCCAACGCGAACTCGAATCCATCAACGTACCACCATTAACTGGCGAAAAAGCCAAAGAAAATCGCGATAAAGTTGCCCGCATCTTCGCCATGATCGAGAACATCGATCAAAATATGGGCCGTCTCTTCTCCTTCCTCGACGATCAACAACTCACCGAAGACACCCTCGTCATCTACATGAACGATAACGGTCCATACACCATGCGCTACGTAGGTCCCTTCCGCGGCAAAAAAACCCAGGTTCTCGAAGGCGGCGTTCGCTCTCCACTTTGGCTCCACTGGCCCTCGAAATTCAAAGCCGGCACCACCCGCGATCACCTCACCGCCAACATCGACATCATGCCCACCATCCTAGACGTCTGCAATGTTCCCGTACCCAAAGACCTCAAACTCGACGGACGTAGCTTCCTCCCCGTGCTCGAAAATGTCGACGCCGAATGGGCTAACCGCACGATTGTCATGCAATCTCATCGCGGAAACGAAGCCACCCGTTATAATAACTTCATGATTCGTGATAAACGGTGGAAACTTGTTCACCCCAACGGTTTTTACCAGCCTAGCTTCAAAGGCGACCCCAAACTAGAACTGTACGATCTCAAAAACGATCCCGGTGAAACCAACAATCTCATAGATTCTCAACTCTTTGTAGCAACAGCACTCAAGGCCAAATACGATGCATGGTTCGATGACGTTTCCTCCACACGCGACAATAACTATGCTCCTCCATTAATTCATGCTGGAACCCCTCACGAAAATCCCACAGCACTCACACGTCAAGATTGGTACGGGCCATCTTGGGCACCGAACGAAAAAGACGGCTATTGGAACACCCACTTCCCGGAAGAAAACACCTACGACATAACCGTCCACCTTTACCCTCAAAAACAAGCAGGTAACATCACCCTAAAAATCGCCCACGCCACCTACACGCGTTTCATCCCCAAAGAGGCTAAAAAAATCACCATAAACAACGTCCAAATCCCCTCCGGCACTCATAAAATCGTAGGCGACGTCCTACATGGAAAGACCACCACAAACCCCTATCAATTAGAGCTTTTACGCAAATAATCCAAACTTAGACTACTCCAACCTTGAATCCAATTCTACAATGTGTTGTAATTATAGATCAAAGTATCCATTTACAATATTGTGGCCCTCGTGACTTAGCAATAAAGTCTTATGCCACTGGAGTTCGCGCATCATGATCCATCGCAACGTCTTGTGCATTACAAGCCTCTTATTATCTATCGGACTCGGGACATTCATGTCCGATACTTTTGCTGAAGCTCAACGTCCAGTCGACTTCAATCTAGATATTCGTCCTATACTCGCCGACCGCTGTTTCCATTGCCACGGTCCCGATGCCAAAACAGTAAAAGGCGATTTACGCCTCGACCTTGAAGATGCCGCTAAAGCCGAAGTTATTTCTCCCGGCGACATCGCCGACAGTATTCTCATCGATCGTATCGCCTCAGAAGATCCCAAAGAAGTCATGCCTCCTCCCGATGGTGGGAAGCCGACTCTCAACAAAGAAGAAATTGGCCTCGTAAAACGCTGGATCGATGAAGGTGCCGTATGGGCCAACCACTGGGCTTTTGAGCCTCCTAAAGAGCACCCAATTCCAACGGTAGATAAAAAATATACCGCTAACAATCCCATTGACAATTTCATTCTTTTACGCCTCAAAGACGAAGGTATTGAACCCGCACCGGAAGCCGATCGGGAAACCCTTATTCGCCGTTCGGCCTTTGACTTAACAGGCCTCCCACCAACTCTGGAAGATATTGACACCTACTTAAAAGACGCCTCTTCTCAAGCGTACTCAAATATGCTCGATCGCCTTCTCGCTTCTAAGCACTACGGCGAACGTATGGCCATCAACTGGCTTGATGGCGCGCGCTATGCTGACTCCAACGGATTTCAAAATGATTTTGGCCGTGACATGCACCCTTGGCGTGATTGGGTTATTGACACTTTCAACGCCAATATGCCCTTTGATCAATTCACCATCGAACAAATTGCCGGCGACATGCTTCCCAACGCAACCCTCTCACAAAAAATCGCCACCGGCTTCAACCGCAATCATCGCTCCAATACCGAAGGCGGCACCATTGAAGAAGAATGGCGCACCGAAAACATCGTTGACCGTGTAGAAACTACCGGATCTGTATTCCTCGGACTAACCCTGGGGTGTGCACGTTGCCACGACCATAAATACGATCCCTTCAGCCAAAAAGAGTTTTACCAATTCTTCTCTTTCTTTAACCACACCGAAGACCGAGGTGTTTACAATGAGACACGTGGAAACGCAGGCAGTGTCATCTCACTTGCCACTGCTGAGCAAGAAAAAAAACTCGCCGACTTCGATGCTAAAATTAAAGCAACACAAGAAGCATTTAAACCTATTGAAAAAAGCATCAACGATAATCACGCCAAGGCCCAAGAACGATTGATTAAAGCCTATGGCCAACCCGAAGTAAAACCCGATTACCATCAAGCGTTCAAAGGCGACAACCCCTTTTCCGGCTTAAAAGCCAATGATGTAGACTGGATCGACGGACTCTTTGGTAAGACACTTGAAATGCGCGGCACTCCTGAATCATCCCTTGACCTTGAACAAGCCCATACATTTGAGCACGATAAGCCCTTTACGATATCGCTCTGGATACAATTCAAAAGCAATGGTCCTATACTCACCAAAGCTGATAAGACTGATCAGCAAAAAGGATTCACACTCGCTACTACTCAACGCCGCGAACTCCTCATCACCTTAGCGAATGAAATAGATAAAAACGCCATTCGCCTTAAAAGCACCGAGCGTCTCATTACCGGAAAATGGGTGCATGTTGCCCTCAGCTATGATGGCTCCAGTAAAGCCAAAGGGCTTAAGGTCTATATGAATGGCGTCTATGTTCGAAATCTCATAGAGCAAGATACCCTCACTAAATCCATCAATAGCAAAACTGCACTTCGCTTTGGTGGAGGCACATTTAATAATTACTTCCGCGGTGGCCTCAAGGATTTACGTACCTTTAATCGTGTCCTCAATGAAAATGAAATCCTTGATACCATGATCCGCGCACTCCCCGTCCACACCCTAGACAAATTATCTGAAAAAGATATCGCCTCACTAAATGGAATCAAAGATTCAAGAAAAAACCTCCAAATCACTCTCGCACGTGAACCCCTCGCACAAATTGAACGTGATAAAAAAGTCTATACAGACTCCGTCAATGTTCCCAGCGTCATGGTTATGATTGAGCGCAAGGAACCGAGAAAGACTTACCGCCTCGATCGCGGAGTATACGACGCAGCCGATACCAGCGAAGAACTCTATTCTGAAATTCCGGCCTTCCTTCCACAGTTACCAGAAGGCACTCCAAAAAATCGACTAGGTCTTGCGCAATGGCTCGTCTCTGATGATAACCCCCTTACTGCGCGTGTCACAGTCAATAGACTTTGGGAAAAATTCTTTGGCCAAGGCATAGTCAGTACTCTCGATAACTTTGGTACGCAAGGTGCCATTCCTACACACCCCGAAGTTCTCGACTGGCTGGCTCTTGAATTTATCCGCCTCGATTGGGATCTTAAAGCTATTCAAAAAACCATCATGATGAGTGCCACCTATAGACAAAATTCAGACCTGCGCCCTGAACTATCCGTACACGATTCCAACAACATTCTGCTGGCTCGTGGCCCACGTTTCCGCCTCCAAGCCGAGCTCATACGTGACAATGCTCTCGCCGCTAGCGGACTACTTGTACGGGACATCGGTGGTCCAGCAGTGAAACCCTACCAACCCGATGGTATGTGGATGGAGCTTGCTGGGGGCGCCAACCAAGGTCCCTATGTCATTGCTAATGGCAAAGATCTTTATCGCCGAAGCTTATACACCGTACGTAAGCGCACAGTCCCCCACGCCACCATGAGTACCTTCGACGCTCCCAGCTTCGAGGTTTGCTACATTAAACGTGCTCGCACAAATACTCCGCTACAAGCCTTGGCCCTACTCAACGACACTACTTACGTAGAAGCAGCCCGTTCATTAGCCCAACGCATGATTCAGGAAGGTGGAAACCAGCCACAGAAAAGAATCGCACTCGGATTCCGTCTCGCTACTGGACGGTACCCAACCCAACGCGAACTAAACATTTTAACTCAAGGATTCACCAGATACTTGGACCGTTTCAATGCGAATACAAAACAAGCCGAAGAATTTCTGACACCCGGTGCCTCCGAACCCGACCAATCAATCGATAGAATACAATTAGCTGCCTATTCAGCCATAGCCGGTGTAATTTTAAATTTAGACGAAACCATCACCAAAGAATAACGCACAGATTTACTCGGCACACCACCGATTTGGAGAATGTACGATGAAACAACAAGCACTTGGACAAGAAATCAATCGCCGCCACTTCCTTCAAGCGGCTAGCTGTGGGATGGGTGCCACCGCACTTGGAGTCATGGGTAATCAAGCCATGGCTGCTAATGCTCTTGAGGCCACACACCATGCACCCAAAGCTAAACGTGTCATCTACATGTTTCAATCCGGCGCTCCCTCGCAAATAGAGCTCTTCGATCCGAAACCCAATCTCGACAAAATTCACATGACCGAGCTTCCCGACGAGATACGTATGGGGCAACGGCTCACTGGCATGACCGCCAACCAAAAAGAATTCCCCGTCATCAAATCCGTATTCGATTTCAAACAACACGGACAAAGTGGAACCGCCTTTGGTGAACTCCTGCCCCATATCGGCAGTTGCGCCGACGATATTTGTCTCATAAATTCTGTTCATACCGACGCCATTAACCACGACCCCGCCATCACCTTTATCCAAACAGGTTCCCAACTCGCCGGACGTCCCAGCATGGGCGCTTGGATTGCTTACGGACTTGGTACTGCTAACCGCGACCTCCCCACCTTCATGGTCATGGTCTCCCGCGGAACCGGGCGTGCCGCTGGGCAACCCCTGTACGATCGACTCTGGGGAAGCGGCATGCTCCCCACCCAATATCAAGGTGTTAAAATGCGCAGTGGTAAAGAGCCTGTGCTCTATATTACCAATCCAGCAGGTTGTGATACCCCAACACGCCGACAAATGCTCGACCAAATCCGCGATCTCAACATGGAGAAATTCCTCAGCGCACAAGATCCCGAAATTAAAACCCGCATTGACTCTTATGAACTCGCATTCCGTATGCAAACATCCGTTCCCGATCTCACCGACATCTCCGACGAACCCCAACATATTCTCGACATGTACGGCCCCAATGTTCACGTTCCTGGCTCCTACGCTCGTAACTGCCTTCTCGCTCGACGCATGGCCGAGCGCGATGTTCGCTTTATTCAGCTCTATCACATGGGCTGGGATCACCACAACGCCCTCCCCGACCACATGACCAAACAATGCGCCGATGTCGATCAACCCTCCGCTGCACTACTAAAAGATCTCAAACAACGCGGTCTCCTCGACGATACCCTCCTCGTATGGGGCGGTGAATTCGGTCGCACCGTTTACTCCCAAGGTAGTGTGACCCCCGAAGATTATGGACGTGACCATCACCCTCGTTGTTTCTCTATGTGGATGGCTGGTGCTGGCATCAAGCCCGGCATCACCTACGGAAAAACCGATGAATTCAGCTACAACATCGTTGAAAAGCCAGTTGCTATTGCTGATCTGAATGCCACGATTCTCCATCAGCTCGGACTCGACCATAAAAAGCTCAGTGTCCCACATCAAGGACTCGATCTCCGCCTTACCGGTGTAGAAGACAATCATCCAATAAAAGGCATTATCGCCTAAGGTCCGCCTAGTCACTTGTAGTACCAACCCGAAAAGCAGTAAACTTTATACCCAAATAAAACGGTGCATCGCACCACAATCAAGGAGTCATCCCCATGTTAAAAAGCATTACTTGTGCATTCGTCGCACTTATATTCAGCGCCACCGCCACGGCCCAAGAAGGACCACGGGTACTATTACTCACAAAGTCATCAGGCTTCCAACACGGCGTCGTAAAAAAAAGTAATAATCACGTCAAAAACCCTGTGACTACCATTATGCAGAAACTCTGTGACGAAAACGGGGCTACTCTCGTATCTACTAAAGATGCTCGTCTAATCAATGAACTTACCCTGGAACGATTCGACCTGGTCATTTTTTATACCACTGGTGACCTCACCATTTCCGGTGGGACTGACGGGAGCCCAGGCATGAGCGATACCGGTGTAGCCGAACTCACCAAATGGATTGAAAATGGTGGCGGTTTCATCGGCTTTCACTGCGCCACTGACACTTTCCACACCAACGACGAAAAAATTTCCCCCTACACGAAATTAATCGGTGCTCAATTCAAAACACACGGGAAACAATTCAACGGCTCCATCAAAGTTGTGGACCCCACGCACCCCACCATGGTCGAAACACCTCAACCTTGGGTTGTTAATGATGAGTACTACGTATTCAACAACCTTAACAAGAAAAACATCCACGTGCTCGCTATGCTCGAAACCGAGGAAGAAGGCAAAAAGCAAGACAAATACGCTATCCCAAGTTACCCAATTATTTGGTGTAGTCAAGAGGGAAAAGGACGCGTATACTACACTGTACAAGGCCATCGCGAAGACGTATGGACCAATCCCGATTTCCAAAACAACATCCTACTCGCGGCATACTGGGCGCTCGGAAATGGTCCAGCTCAAGCAAAACCAAATTATAAAAAAGTTGTAAAATAAACTTTTAGCCAAAGTAGAAAAATAAAAAAGGGGTATCGCGCCAAGACGCGATGCCCCTTTTTTAGTACAAATGATTAAGTAAACTTAGTCAGTAAATAATTCAAGTGAAGTTAATTCCAACTTACCATCTTTAACTGCACCCGACACTTTTGCTTTACCATCAGCACTGCACAAGCCTTTACCATGAGTATCGAACTCAAGGCCATCAGCAAAAGTAACCATAAACTTTTCTCCATTTACATCTGCAGCAATGGGGCAACCTTCACCTTCCATACTATAAATGCAAACTCCGCATGCTACACCAACAGTTTGATCTTCAAGGCTTGTTAAAGCTAAATTCGATTCAGCAGGCGAACCATCGGCTTTTGCACTGCTTCTCTCATCCTTACCACTTGATGCAGGAGCTGGGTCCTCTTCTTGAGCAGAATCACCACCAGAACAAGCACTTATACCCGCCATCAACAAAAAAACCATCCCAACACTTAAAAAGCTCCGCATGTCATTCTCCTCTAATTAAAGTAATCCATACAATCTTAACACATATTCAAATCAAAAAATTCATTCAATCCAAAATTTATCGAATCCTGAATATCAATGATAAATTCTATATTTTCAATAAATTTTATTTCACATAACTAAATCTGTACTATTACTTCATGGAACTCCCACTCTTCATACTGACCATGCTCGCCATTGGTGCAGGCGTCGGTATCATCAGTTCCGCACTTGGTGTTGGTGGTGGGCTCCTTATGGTACCCATTTTAGCCCATCTTTACCCTGAAATTGGGATAAACACCATCAAGGGTTCCAGCCTTATCATCATCATAGCAGTTGCTATGTACAATACCCTTCGCATGAACCGCGGATCAATGAAAAATCCTTTTTCTCTGATAGCTGCAATTGCTTTAGGCTCCCTCATCGGTGGGTTCATTGGCGGAAAGCTCACCACACTGCTAAGCGACGAAGTATCAAAATGGCTCTTCATCTTTTTGGTATTCCTATCCGCTCTTCGAACCTTTTTCCTAAAGGAAAATGTGGTACACGAAAGTGAAGTCGTCAAAAACAATCCAAAATCATTCGGTATAGGCGCACTAGCGGGGGGGATTGCAGGAGCCACGGGTACAGGAGGTGGAGCACTATTTGTCCCCCTGTCCCTATGGTCAGGCATAGTGTCCAATAAACGTGCAGTCGCTTTATCCAACGCCATCATGATCACCTCAGCCAGTGCAGCTGCTCTCGCACACATACTCGCCCCGCCAAGCTATGAAGCACCATGGACCTATGGTCAAGCCAACATTTCTTTCGCGCCAGGTATCATTCTTGGTGCAATTCTATTTAGTCCCGTTGGCCGCCACATAAATCACCACCTTTCTTTCAAACGAAGACGCGTTGTCATGGGCATTCTACTGCTACTCATCACCCTGCGCATGCTCCTGCGATAAGCAAGTATTCTACGAAAACCACCAATCTGCGCTTTCCATTGCCTTCTACTCGACATTATGAAATAATGATTGTCAACAATAAAGTGGATACTCATTCGTTGCTCTATGATTAAACGACTTCTTATTACAATATTTTTGCTCGCTCCTTCTGTGTACGCTCAGGCATCCGGAAAAAATGAACGTCTCTGGAACGATGCCAGCGTCTACAGAGACGAATGGGGAGTCCCTCATATATATGCCAACAATCCACGCTCTATGGCCTTTGTATTCGGATATGCCCAAGCCGAAGACCACCTCGAAGATATGCTACGTGCCTACCGCGTTGCCAATGGTCGAGCATCCGAAATCTACGGTGAAGCCTTTATCGAATCCGATACCCTCGCACTCCGCATGCGTCATGCTGATCTTGCAAACGAAGCCTACAAATCTCTTGACAAAATTACGCAACACTTATGTGAAGGATTTGCTTCCGGCGTAAACTCATGGATCATAGAACACCCGAACCGAACACCTGAATGGGCCGAAGGAGTCACTCCAACCGATATCCTTGCACTTTTACACCACTACCTGGCAACCATGGCCCCCCTTGATTATGACAATGTCTACACTCCTGCAAAAGGTACCCCTTTAGCCAACGCTTGGGCGCTAGATGCATCCCGTACAAAAGATGGTAATCCCATCCTTGTCATGAATCCGCATACAGACTATGACGGTATTTTCCAGTGGTATGAAGCCCACTTAGTTACTCGCGACATGAATATGTACGGAGCCACTATTTTTGGTCTCCCGGTATTACTCATGGGACACAATGAACGCCTCGGTTGGGCACTTGCCCCCAATGAACCCGACACGGCGGATATCTACGGCGTACTCGACTCCAGAATCCCTTACACCAATGAAACCGATATTCACCCACTCCATGTTTGGGAAGGCAATGGAATGACCAGACACCAGGTAAGCAGAGACATGACCTGGTACGGACCCGTTATCGCTTACGACGATGCCTACCCTGTCGTTTACAAAGTGGGAGGTTACCGTGACTTTGGTGGAATACGTCAACTCTATGATATGGGTCGTGCACGAAATTTAAATGCCTTTCAACAAGCATGGGATAAACAACAACTCCCTCTCTTTCACCTTATCTATGCAGATAAATCAAACAACATTTTCTACAACTATAACGCCAAAGTTGGCGATAAGTCAGACCTTAAAGAAGACCGAAGCTCACTCTCACGACTCACACAAACTCGCTGGGAATCACCACTGACAACCACTTCCAATAATGTTCTATGGGGCAACCTTCTATCCATCACCGATGAACTCCCATGGGTACTCAATCCCAATTCAGGGTTTATACAAGCCTCAGGCACCCCCCCTTGGCTCGTCACAGAGGGCCTCGACTGGACCGAGGACGATTTCGATGACTGGCTCATTCGTGACCCAGACTCTTACAGAGCGAAACGACTTCGACAAGTCTTTGATACAGGCCTACGATCATTCAGTGATAACCAAGCTATCCTCTACGACATTGTCGTCCCTATTGCCGTCGAAACTGTTCCTCAACTACTAAAAGCTGTACAAACCAACAGATCCTATGTCAACGAAGTACACCCCAACCTCATTCCAATTATCAAAATGCTCGAGAGCTGGGATTACAAAGCACACCCTGATAGTCCTGCTATGACCTTCTTCCATATCTGGTGGACACTCTATAGTCAGGAATATACCAACTGGGTAAACTCGCCAGAAGCTCTACACGCCATGATTCTCAAGGCCGATGCACAAACTCAAAAGTATATGCTCACTACAGCAGAGCATGCTGCACGAATGTTACAAGACGCCTACGGTACCACCAAAGTCCCCTGGGGCGCTGTACATGTAATCCAACGTGGAGATACCACAGTCGCCATCGGAGGCTCTTACACCGGTGATCCAATATTTGGTACAAGCGACAAGCATTTCAGACAAGGAAAATGGTACGCCAAACAAGGCCCCGCATTTACAATGGTCGTTGAATTTGGTAAACACCCACGGGCTACCAGCGCACTCCCCTTTGGCACCTCTCAAAATCCGAATTCCAAGCACTACGACGATCAACTTCCCCTCATGCAACAACGCCGCATGAAACATACCCGCTTCCAACGTGCAGAAGTCGAAAGCCATGCGGTGACCGCAACCGGTAAAGCCGTTGCCTTTCGCCGAGATCAATCTGGAGTTACCCTACTTCTTCGTGCTGCCCAACCCGTAACTGTATCCCTGGGGATCGCGACTGAATTAAACGTTAAACTCCCGAAAGAATTTGCCGCATTTTCCCCATTTATAGAACCCGTTTCCAAGCCGACCAGAGTACTCACCGAAAACACCCTAGAGATCCACATTCCCAAATCACTTTGCTCCCAAAGTGATTTGGAGAAACTTGCCGTTTACGCCTACACCGCATCCAATGGTTGGTCGCAAGTAGCTGATCAAGAACTCGATCGCAGCACCCGCACTTTTTATGCATGGGGCTACGACCGCGAAGTCTATGCTGTATTGGGCCCACAAGATGCTCTCATTGGAGAAATTGCTCCCGACACCTATATCAACTTCAAACCAGATTTAGCTAAACTCGCAACTGCGCCATCCAGTAATTATTTAGGTGCACAATCTAATGAGCTCGATGATCTAGAACGACAGCGTATAGCGCTAGCCGCTCCCGAAACAAGTGAAATTCCGCTCACCCCCAAATCCCTTGATAGACTAAGCAAACAAAATAAAGCATTCGGAAAAAGTCGCGTAATCAGAGACGACAAAACCGAATTCGATCGCTATAAACATAATGGTGCACTCGTACCTTCCGTTCCCCCTGGTTGGAAGGATTACTTAAAAAATCAAGATGCACTACCCGATAGGCAGCGAAGCGATAAACAAGAACCTCGTCTTCCTCAAAAGCAAACTATGCTCAAGAATAAACGTTCAAATTTAGAAATGGATGAAGAGTTAACTGAGCCTCAGCTGCCAGCACCAGCCGCCTTTAATCTCCTTAACTCGCTTGAAGAAGGGCGAGATATCGTTACTGAATCTCCACAAGGAATGGCAAAACCCATCGAAATAAATGTATCATCGGAGTCTCTAGAACCATCCAAGCCCTCACCTCCCGCCACCACATCAGAAATGCCCGATAAATCTCCGAAAGACCTTGATGAGCTTGCTAAAATTCGCCCCAATGCAAGCCGCAGAGACAAAGCAGAAGCCAATAACCCATTCCGAAATCAAAAAGGAAAACTAGTTGTACAACAAGGTCTCCCTGCTGCCGTAAACACTCCACAAGAAAAACCGGATTTCGCCCTCGCCCCCGATCCAAAAATCGCTACCCGATTGATCCTCGATAAATCGATCTACTTCTCATTCCCTAAATTTGGAGCCGATTTCGACCTCGCCATGGAAAGAACCGTGCGCGCTCAAATGGCCTTCCGTCCCACTCCAGCAGAAGCATACCCAAACGGACTCGTGCCTTTCAGTCCTATCTTCGACGTTTTCTTCTCTCCGCGAGATGCGCAAGGTAGCATTGCCATCACCATGAGTGTATTCCCCGAATATTGCGCCAAAGAAAACTTCGACAAGCTCACCCTCTACGCTTACGACCCCGATGCGGGTTGGACTCCAATGGAAAAAGCCAAGAAAAGCGCTGAAGGCATGGATTTCATCACCCTTGACACCAATATACGCAATTATGTGATTCTAGGCCCCAAATCCGTCCAGCTCAAACCTCCCCAAATGGTTCCTTAATTTAGGATGGATAATCTCCATTTATAGGTGTATATTCAAAACAGAAACTACGTGACTAGGAGATTGAGACAATGAAAAAATTCATAACTATTTTAGTTCTTACAGGACTCTTGATTGGTTGCCCCCTTCTCAATCTCCCAAAATACCCCTAAAATAAGACCCCCGTAGAAGCAATAGTAATAATAGATGAAAATGAGAATCAAACAATCGTATGGAGCACTGAAAAGTCCGTTATTGAAGGGTACCTGCATTGGGTTAGAGAAGATGGCAGTTCACTAAACATCCTTGGCACTTCATCTACGAATGGCTTCCAATTCGCTACAATCCATGTAACCGTTCATGATGATTGGGTTGAATTAGTAGTCACAAACGCAAAAAATGGCCCTAGCCACACCACCCTCATCCAAAAAGATAAAGTCGTTCAGATTCTTTTCAAAGAACACTAAACACATCCAGTTTGTTATTTTTTCTTTATCAGGTTATGATACTCCTTGTGAATGCAGCAAGTATCAACAGGAGATGAGCAAGCATGAACGACATGGCCCGTATATGGCCCATCATTGTACAATTCGGCGGCGGTTCTATCCTATGCCTTATCGGACTATGGTGTGGCCTTAAAAGCAACTACCTCGACATGAATACCCCCGAAGACAAACGTCTCGTCTATATTATCATCGGCGGGTTTCTTTTCCTTCTTATCCTCTCCTCCATATTCACCTTTTGGTTGCCCAACCTACCTGTGGAGGCTGCCCAATGACCGATCCCGCAGTCGAAGCCGAATTTGTCGGCCAACCTATCGATCTTTTTGTCGTCGTATTTTACTTTATCGCAGTGGTATCTTTCGGGCTCTGGTTCGGTAAATACACCAAAAACACCAAGGACTTTTTCTTCGGCGGTCAACGATTTTCCTGGTGGCTCATTGCATTTTCCGGTATTGCCACCACTGTTGGTAGCTACAGTTTTGTAAAATACAGTGCGGTCGGTTTTAAATACGGACTCAGCTCAACGCAATCGTATATGAACGATTGGTTTTGGATGCCCATACTACTACTTTTATGGCTCCCAATCATCTATTTCGGGAAAATCCAGTCCGTGCCCGAATACTTCGAACGCCGATTTGGTACCACTGCTCGACACGCTGCGACTGGACTCATCCTACTTTACCTCATCGGATACGTCGGCATAAATCTCTATACACTTGGCCAACTGGTACAATCGCTCACCGGACTTCCTATCATGGCAGGTGCCATTGGAACCGCATTTATTGTCATGCTGTATATGTTCGCCGGCGGCCAAACATCGGTTATCATGACCGACCTTGCCCAAGGAATCATCTTACTCATCGCAGGCCTCGGTTTATTCGCAGTAGGAATCTACCACTTTGGCGGCTTTGGAAACTTTTGGGATCTCCTACCCCGTTCCCACAAATTTATATTCTCCGACTTTGCTACCCCCGACGACTTTTCCTTTATCGGCATCTACGGCCAAGACGGTCTCGCCAATACAGGGGCCTTTGTCCTGATGAATCAGGGAATGATCATGCGCTTTCTTTCTCTTAGAAGCGTAAAAGAAGCGCGAAAAATGGCTATTTTCTGGATTCTCATTCTTTATCCTATCGCCGCGATTACTGTAAGCGGTGGAGGATGGATTGCCGCTGCACTTGTTGCCAACGGAGAAATTGAAACCACCGGGAAACACGCTTTCGTCGATGCGGCCTCATTCCTATTGATACCCGGAGTATTTGGCTTTATTCTCGCTGCACTCACTGCAGCACTCATGAGTACTGCCGATACCCTTGTTACCGCCGTTAGCTCTATCGTGCTCAACGATGTTTATCGTCCCTATGTCAAACCCAACGCGACGGATAAACACTATCTCAAAGTAGCCAGAATTACCAGTACCTGTACGGTATTCATTGGTGTACTGCTTGTAATCGTCTTTATGAAACAAGACAGCATTTATTCCGCACATGGAATGTTCACTGCTGCTGTCACCCCCCCCATTGTCAGCGCAATATTCCTTGGAATCCTCTGGAAACGCTACAGTACTAAAGCCGCTCTAGCAACGATGATTGGTGGTGGAATTCTTATTGGACTGTCTTTTAACGATCACTTGAACGATTTATTCCTCCAACCGTTTTCGTTCGGCATGGGCGAAGCCAGCTACAAATTCACCCGTTCTTTCTTTGGGCTCGCCGTTTGCGGCGGTATCGGCATTATCGTATCGCTCATGACCAAACCGCGTAGCGATGAACAACTCGTCGGTCTTGTAAACGGTACTCAGCTCCAAGCAATGCATTCTTTTAAAGGGGGAAAACCCAACCGTACTCCTGGGAAATGGGCAAAGGTACCTGTAGTCGTAGATCCTGAACTCGAAGGTATAGATACTGCCCTTGTACCTCAATCAGCGCTCGACACCATGTCCGCCGAAGTCTCCGATCTTATTTACGTCACCGATCCGCGCTGGTGGTTCGGTGGTCTCCGCTCCATCCATTGCAACGTCACTGCGGTGTCTAAAGGCGATGCCATTCGCATCAGTCAAGAAGCCTTCGACTATGCCCACTTCAAAGTAGATCAAACCGTGAGTGTGGAGAAAATTTTGTAGGAATAGACTTACGCGTACTCCGTTGGAATCCCATCATCATTGTACAAACGAGGTCGACGTTGGTCGAAAGCCTTTAACTGCACAGCATAATAGTCCATGATAGAATTTGTCGAATCGTTACGTACAATGCGAGTGCGCAAATCATGGCCCCCCGCAAGGGTATCAAAAAATTTAATCAATTCGAATTCATCTGGATGGTGTTTGCGAATTGTTTGAATGAGTGCGACAGTTGTACGAAATGCTCGTACTTCCCTCCGCTCTACTATTTCTAAGCGAATGCCTTGGCATTCTTCATCTTTAAACTTTGGATTCGTCGATTTACCTGGAATTGATCGCGGTGTGTATTCTATTGCACTAAGATTCAAGCCTACTTGATCAGCTTTGCTTAATTCTGCCAATACTTTTTTTGCTTTGAGCCAAGGGGCTCCTATTAGTGAAAATGGCGTATCTGAACCACGTCCTTCATTAAGATTTGTTCCTTCAATCAAACAAGTACCGACATACAATAGCGCGGTATCTGCGGAAGGCATATTGGGCGAGGGCGGTTTCCAGGGCAAACTACACTCATCGAAATAACGGTAAGGCTGCCAATTGTCCAAATAATTTATAGTCAACTTCACACGTAGAGATCGTAAATCTCTTTGGGCAAACCATGTAGCCAATTCCCCCATAGTCATCCCGTGGCGAATTGGAATCGCTGAACAACTCACCAAACTATCTGTGCGATCCGCGATAGGGCCTTCCAAAGCTACTCCCCCCAAGGGATTAGGGCGATCCAATACCAATACTCGTACTTTGGCTTCTCCACATGCTTTCATACAGGCCTTCATCGTAGCCATGTAAGTATAGTATCGAGCACCAATGTCCTGCAAATCGACGACGAAAAGATCGATACCCTTCAATTCTTCCCGCGTAGGAGCCTTCTTCTTTCCATAGAGGCTTGTAACTGGCACTGGGCTCTCTTGCCCCCCAACTTTCTCACCAGCCTCTGCTTGCCCACGTATACCGTGTTCAGGGCTGTACAATCGTTTAAGTTCTAATTCGGGTGCATATGCCAAGACATCCAAAATGTGACATCCCGACTGATCAATCGCCGCATGATTCGTCAGCACTACAATCCGTTGGCCATTTATCTTTCCATAATTTTCCCGCGTCAAGCGATCAAGTCCAGAATGGGCATTGGTCAACGGGTAATATTTTTTAGCTACGGCCGTATGCACAATGCGTCGAAGATCTGTATTGTTTCGCGTTTTTCGCGAAGGGTGACACGTATTGCTCAAAAGAATTGAAAAAATACCTTTGTCAGGGTCCAACCACATTGATACACCTGTCCACCCTGTATGGCCGAAGGCACGTCGACTTGGCAAAAAACCAATGCTCTTACTCGACCAAGGATCCACTTGCCATCCAATGCCTTGCCAAGGATACAAAGGTTTTGTACCCAAAGCGATCATCTTCTCTAAAGTCGATATTTTTAACAACTTAGCACTTAACAGGCCACGACAATAACGAGCGATATCTTCCGCTGTGGAAAATAATCCAGCATGACCACTCACTCCCCCCAGCGAAGAACAGTTTTCATCATGCACTTCACCCACGATTAATCGATTACGCCACCTCTTGTCGTCTTCGGTTGCTGCACAATTTTTTTTCCAACTGACAGGCGGATTAAAACCTGTACGCTTCATACCCAGAGGAACAAAAATATTCATCCGACAATATTCATCTAAGGCAGTTCGACTCACCACTTCCACAATTTTACCCAACAACATGAATCCAACATCTGAATAGACATGTTCTACATCCGGCAAGCGCTCTACACCCTCCAATGCATAATGATGAAGCATCTCTTCCAATGAAAACATCGTCGTATAATACACACCCGAGCCAGAAATTAAGCCCGAGGTATGTGTAATAATATCCAATAAAGTCATGTCGCCAAAACCCGGTGCAGGCACATAATCCCGAACACGATCGTCCAACGACAGCATTTCATTTTCCTCAAGCTGCATTATCGCGGTTGTAGTCACAATCACTTTTGTCAATGAAGCCAGATCGTACAAAGTATCTTTTCGAACCCGTTTCACTTCGGGAACTTTTTGGCGATAGCCCATTGCCTCATGCACTAAAGTATTGCTTAGATCTCCCACATACAAAACCGCCCCTGGCGCTTTTGATTCTTCAACCGCTTCTTCCAGTACCTTCTTAAATGACATCATTTCCCCAAATCTTATCTAACTGAAATCTACACAGAAAACTTAACTAATAATACCCTATCAAAGACAGGAAATACACAAAAAAGACCCTTGTTTAAGCAAATAAACAAGGGTCTTTTAGCTTTTACATGTCACCCGCCTCATCGAATGTAAGAGTAATTACTTGGACCATAAAAGTCCCACCAGACCCTTTATACTCCAAACTCATTTATTCAACAATGAGACATGAGCACTTCATGGATTTGGAAACATTCTGCAAAGCGGCTAATCTAATAAGCGGCTAGCGTTTTTTCTTTTTAGCTGCTTTTCTTTTAGCCGGCTTTTTCTTAGCAGCTTTCTTCTTCACTGCTTTTTTCTTAGCCGGCTTTTTCTTAGCAGCTTTCTTCTTCACTGCTTTTTTCTTAGCCGGCTTTTTCTTCACTACTTTTTTCTTAGCAGCTTTTTTCTTAGCTGGCTTTTTCTTTGCGGCTTTCTTTTTAGCTGGCTTTTTCTTAGCAGCTTTTTTCTTAGCTACTTTTTTCTTAGCTACTTTTTTCTTAGCTACTTTTTTCTTAGCAGCTTTTTTCTTAGCTGGCTTTTTCTTGGCTACTTTTTTCTTAGCCGGTTTTTTCTTAGCAGCTACTTTTTTCTTAGCAGCTACTTTTTTCTTTGCTACTTTTTTCTTAGCCGGTTTTTTCTTTACGGCTTTCTTTTTAGCTGGCTTTTTCTTAGCAGCTTTCTTTTTTGCAGCGGCCATGCTTTATCTCCTCTATTGCCACTCCACACAAGACAACAGGACGAAAATTCCGACGACAGGCCGGACTTCGTAATAACGCTCATTAAAAAGGTTTTTTTAATGAGCACCGGTTCCCCCATTATCCATGACGTACTATAACATCAACACAAATGCATTGTGTTACGTATAACTTCAGTCAAAAATAAATATAGTTTTTGTAAATCATTTACATTTATATTTGAGGATTTGCGGACACATTTTTTTGCTTTTCTTCTCTAACTTTTAACTATGTTTTTTACTTCAAGCGCACTGTTTTAGAAAAACTGTGTCGACACAAGAGCTTTAACGATTCAACTTTATCTAATCATTAACAGAAAAAAACCAAAAAGGCAAGTACTTTTTTTAATTTATTTTTTAAAACTTGACTTTTTTCTCTACGATTTCTCGATTTAGAAACTTCAAGCGTTCAAAAAAATCCATCCGATAAAAAAACAACTGACATTTTCTCCTCAAATCGCTTTATAAAAATTTATGCTGCTCCAATTATTCAACATTCTACATGGGAATATTTCGTCAACAAATTATGTTCCTTAAATTATAATTTTATACACAAGAACTCCATTATTTTAAAAAAGATTTCACTATCCGATTCGTGATAAAATATCCATCTTTCGGGGGATATATTCCCCGATAACAATATAAATTACCATATACACCAAGGAGATGTTTTTACCATGGCCATTACCAGTCAAGAATTACTCCCCTATAAAATCGCTGATATCACCCTAAATGAGTGGGGGCGCAAAGAGTTAGACATTGCCGAAAAAGAAATGCCGGGGCTCATTTCTGTTCGGGAACAATATGCAGCCCAACAGCCTTTAGAAGGCTATCGTGTAATGGGGTCACTCCACATGACCATCCAAACCGCCGTCCTTATTGAAACACTCGCCGCACTAGGCGCAGATGTTCGCTGGGCCAGTTGCAATATTTTTAGTACTCAAGATCATGCCGCTGCTGCCATCGCACAGGAAGGTTATCCCGTTTTTGCCTGGAAAGGTGAAACACTTGAAGAATACTGGTGGTGCACACTACAAGCCATGACTTGGCCCAATGGTTCTGGCCCACAACTCATCGTAGATGATGGGGGTGATGCAACACTGCTCATCCACCGTGGACGTGAATTTGAAGAGCACTTTAACGAACATGGCACTTTACCCGAAATTGATAGCAGTAATGCCGAGATTGAAGTTATCGACACATTGCTCCACCAAGTCCATGCTGAGACACCCAATAAATGGCACGAATATATGGATGCATGGATAGGTCTTTCCGAAGAAACCACCACTGGCGTACACCGCCTTTACCATATGATGAACGAAGGTAAACTCCTTACCCGTGCCATCAATGTCAATGATTCTGTTACCAAATCAAAATTTGACAACCTCTATGGCTGCCGCGAATCGCTCGCCGACGGCATTAAACGCGCCACTGATGTTATGGTCGCCGGTAAAGTAGTCGTTGTCGCCGGGTATGGCGACGTTGGTAAAGGATGCGCCGATGCCATGAAAGGTCTCGGAGCCCGCGTCATCATCACTGAAATCGACCCTATCTGTGCATTGCAAGCCGCAATGGAAGGCTACCAAATTATTACCATGGAAGAAGCGGCGCCTCAAGGCGACATTTTCGTTACGACAACAGGATGTGCAGATGTCATAACCTTCGAACATATGTCCGCCATGAAAGATGAGGCCATCGTATGCAATATTGGTCACTTCGATTCAGAAATCCAAATGAGTGCACTTGAAAATAACCCTGACATCGTCGAACTCAACATCAAACCGGAAGTAGATAAATATATCTTCCCTGATGGTCACGGAATTGTCATGCTCGCAAAGGGTCGTCTGGTTAACTTGGGTTGCGCTACCGGGCATCCATCATTCGTCATGTCTAACTCTTTTACAAACCAAACATTGGCGCAAATAGCCCTCGCGCAAGACACCGATAACTACGAAGTGGGTAAAGTATATACCCTATCTAAAAAGCTTGATGAAGAAGTAGCGCGCTTACACCTCGAAAAACTCGGTGTAAAACTCACCACTCTTTCCAAAGAACAAGCCGATTACCTCGGAGTTCCTGTAGAGGGCCCATATAAACCCGAACACTATCGCTATTAATCAATAGTAATTCATGCAACTATCAAAAGGCCGAAATGTACTGAGTGCATTTCGGCCTTTTTTATAGTATCAAGTCTATTCTTTATCTTCCAGAGAAATTTCAGTGACTTCGTCAATTAATTCTTCCTCTACCACTTTCTCACTTGGGGGTTTGATAAATGCTTTTGCATAACCCAAACCAACCCCAAGCAAGACTACACCTAAGCCACCGTAGGCCACTACTCGGTGCATCGCTTCCAATTGTGATGTATCCACAAAGATTACTCGGAATATTGCCAGACTCAACACACACAAGCCTGCATAGCGGTAAAACTTTTGATCCAAGCCAAGGGCCAAGCCAAATAACACCAATCCCAATAAAGACCAAGATAACGTCAGATAGAAATCAGAGAATACTGGAATCCGCTCAAGCATACAGGCACTTAATACACACATCGAAAAGATACAGAATGAACTCAACCCAGCATTCAATTTCTGGAAGGATTCAGACTGCACTTTCCACACCAAACGTTCCAATACCCCCCATAGCCCAATAGATGACAAGAAGCCGACGACTAATGGCGACAATGGCATGGTGCCCACATGATTAAATGCATCGTCTAGATGAACCAAGGTCGCTATCGACAAAGCCAAGACTGACAATACTCCTGCGATCCTACCGCCGCTTAGTCCAGCATAAACCAAATAGGCCAAGGCCATCACCGCCATACCAACACTAAACCATTCATTTGGAATTTCAATACCCAATAAATGCCAACCGGTGGTAAACGATACAATCAAAGATAATCCAGAAAAAATATACTGCTTTCGCCATTCGAAGAATCGCTCTCCGCTTATACTCAACAAAACCCCTACTATTCCTACCCAAAAAACGATTGATTCCTCTACAGTACCATTTGGCCCATCAAGGCTTAAATATAGATGCCAATTGATATGTGTAATCAGAAAACAGACTAGTGCCCCCAAAGCCAATGCATTTTTGTGCAACACCAAGCTCAAACCTGCCCACACCACGCACAACCCCAGCAATCCCCCCATATAAGAAGGTAATTCAAACCACACCGAAACATAAAGTACCACTGTCCACAGTAGCAGGTTGTACAAAATATAAGGTGCTATTTTATCTCGGTATAGTGATAGGGCATCTCGCATAGGCAGGAAACATGAATCCGTGGCTAAGGCACAGATACCCAAGGCAATAATGCCTAATACATTCACTGCCGGGAATGGCGAATCAAAGAGTATATGGACTGAATTCAAAAAAAGAAGTCCAGCAAATGCAAAACTGGCTGTCACATAGGGGCGCATATTTAAGGCCCATCCCCCTGCCAATAAGCTCAAGGCAAAGAATCCATACAAATTAAAGCGGTCCGTAGTTTCCACTAAGCGCAATGCATAACATGTGCTCAGTAGAACTGCAAAGGTCACATGGATATACGCCAATGAAGAACCTGGAAAAATCGATTCATTAAAGTCAACACGCTTACGCCAATTCACCTGCTGGCTGTACAAGGCCAGCCCTAATAAGGCTAAGACCAGAAAGCCAATGCGCAATACAATACCAGCATAGCCGTCATCCTGATAACCAATGGCTGACATCGCTAAGAATTCAGCAAATCCCACCACACCACTCACTATCGATAAGCTAAGCGCCGTTAACCAATATGCACGAGACTTAAATATCCAACCTACCCCTACAAACGCCAGTGCTAAAAAAATGTATATCACATAGCGATCCGAAATCGCTACCAAGTGCCTAGAGTACCCAATACATAAAACAATTGCCGCAATGGAATACAAATAAGGAAACAATAAGCCGCCGAAAAGTTTACTGTACTCTTTTTTGCCTTTCGGAGCATCGGCTACAAAATCCAGTCGCCATAGCAATAATCGAGCATCTTCAGGCACTTTGAATCCCAAACGCATACGTGATGACCAATCGATACGGCGGTATACTTCAGAAAAAGCCCAAAAGGCAATCACTGCAAATCCAGATTGCACTGCCGTAGAACTATGTCCCTCAGCCCCATAGGGCATAAATACCATTTTATCAAGAATTGTAAAGCCACCATGCATGAATACCACAACAGCTAATCCATGTGCTAACATTCGCGTAACCACCAATCCAGATCGCTGCGCAGACACCAATAGCACAATCATTTCGATCGCTAACCAAGTCGTTAAACTATTTCCGCTGAAATGTAAGGCTAAGCCAAAGGTCAATATTGTAACAGCCTTAGTGAAATAAATGTTATACAAGGGATCTTGTGCACGGCGTAGGTAATACAGAACCCCTAATCCCAATAACACTACGGAAAGAATATACAGGAACACATGGTGGTAGTCCTCTGTAAAGGTATCCCCTTCTACCATCAAAGAACCCAAGGCAAAAAAAGCTGCCGTATTGAAGGTCACAAAAAAACTTCGTACTGCACTCGGAATTTTCTTACGACGCAAAGTCTCCGGTGAATACATTTCCGATAAAGCAAAAATCAATAAGTAGACGGTCAGAACAGCCATACCAATACTGAAATCCCGCACAGTATTGCTACCCGGTGACTCACTCAATAATGCTGCATGGTTTGCATAACTGGCTAACATCCCCACTGCTGCCACGTAATACCAACTGTTCCACAGTAAAAAGAATGCACTCCCTGCACTCAAGATGACGATCCCGATCCCTGCATAGAACAGGTTATCTAAATTAAAAACGGCCAAAGCAATCGTAAAATGACCCAACAAGGTTACCAACATTGCAATGGTTGGCGATAGTCGCTTTTGTGCAATTCCAGCCCAAATACCTACAATGACCGCCATTCCCAATAAACTTGGCAAGGGGGTTTTAAATATTTGAGCAAACTCTACAAAGTGCGTTGCAAAAGTCACAAAATAGGTTAACGCTAATCCGGCACTAAACAGTACATGTGAATAATCTTTATACCGATTTTCAGTAAAGAACCCTCCACCGATGAGTGCGGCCGATACACCATACCCTAATACCACACGGAAACCTGGACCGTATTGTCTTGCTGCCCATGCCAGGAAAATAAAAACCGCTATCGTGATTCCAAGTGCCCCCAAGCGTGGAATCATATAGGTACCAATTATGGTTTCCCAGTTCATGCCCTCAAACTTAGCCATCCACTCTTTTTTCCAAATATCAAAAGCATTGGGCTCTTTTTCTTTTTTTACTTGAGCGACTGCTAGTTTGATCGATTTCGGTTTGTGAGGCTTATTCACCAATGGCTTTTCAGCCACTTTTTCTTTCGTCAGATGTGAAGGAAGAACAACCTTGGTCTCTGGTGATTTGTCAGAGACTTTTTCATCGACACTTTTCTCTTCTGACTCCGAAATGCCCATAGGCTTCTCGGGAGACTTCGTTTCGTGCACAACAGTTTCATGCACATCAGGATCAAGGAATACCTGTTTTCCATCTAGCTGCTCTTTTAATTCAGCCAAATCCATTTTTGTATCATACGACTGTCCATCTATCCGCTTAACCTGTGCATGGAGAAGCTTGATCTCATGATGTAGCTTTTTGATTTCCCCTGTGGATAAAAACCCTTTAATACATCCTAACAGACAGAAAATTATCCCCCCCATGAGCATTAATACGAATAGTTCCATGATATCCCTCCCTATGACTCATTGAATCTTGGTCTAAATACTATACCGCTCTCAACATTCTCATTGGTATAAGTATAACATCTTACTGTTAGTATATCAACTGTATTTTTCCATACATTTAAAGACACTTTTGTTTAGTCCCTAAAAACGGTCTTGATATCGGTTCAGCAGTCTGATTTAATACCATTTTATTTTTAATTACCCGTCCAAAAGGACCATTCGTGAATATACCCCTAAAATATCTCTTTATTGCGATGCTTACGCTGCCCATAGTGACCTGTAGCCCATCCCCCAAGGTACAATCCGATCCTGAACGGGTATACTGGGCCGATATCACTCCTAAAACCTCTCCAGAAGTCACAAATGAGCTTTTGAGTAATGGAAAAAACCTTTACAACAATAACTGCACCAAATGCCACGGGGTAACAGGGCGCGGTGATGAAATTACCCTCGAAACCATCATAGTACCTCCCCGAGATTTTGCGCTAGGCCAATTTAAACTCCGCTCCACAAATGCTTTCCCAACCGATTATGACCTCTTCCGTACCATTACTGTAGGGTTTCCCCAATACGACATGCCTGAATTTGGACACCTTAGTCAAGAGGAGCGCTGGTCCCTTGTACATTATGTTAAAAAATTAATTAAATCAGCCGCACCTCAATTATCCCAAGAACCGAGAAAATCCGTAAAAATCCCAAATCCCAAGCCATATACCCAGGCTTCCATCGATCTTGGTAAAATCCATTTCAATAAAATGGGCTGCGCCTACTGCCACGGCTCCAACGGAATTGCCAATACGGCCATTACACTTAAAGACGCCCAAGGCAATCTAATTAAGCCCAGAAACTTCCAAGATGGTCCTGAATACTTTAAAGGCGGCGGTCGTCCCGAAGATATTGTACGAATTCTCATGACAGGCATGGCAGGAACTCCTATGCAGCCTTACGGTATAATAGGAGCAGATAATCAAGAACTCTGGGACATTGCGCACTACGTACATTCGCTCGCGAACACACCCAAGAAAGAAACAAAATGAAAGTATTGCTTTTCGCTATATCGACTTCTATTATCCTTGTGACATCAGCACAAGCCGAAACACTACTTCGAGGACACATCACCTTTCAAGGCAAAGTCCCTGCCCCTAAAAAAGAACTCGTCAGTAAAGATGTTGAACACTGTGGGCATGGTTATCGCGAAACTCAAGAAGTCCGAATTGATAATCAGCAAGGTCTTCAAGACGTAGTAATCTATCTTGATTCCACAGAACTCGAATTCAACTGGACACACCCCCAGAAAGGGTACTCTCTCACTCAACAAGGCTGTCGCTTTGAACCCCTTATCCAAATTTATCCTAAAGATCCCAAAGTGCGCCTAAAGGTCATCAACAACGATCCCCTTCTCCACAATGTCCGTATCGACCAACTCATCGACCGCTTACGCCCCACGCTGCTCAATTTATCACAACCCGAAGGGCAAGCCCCGAAGAGTAAAGGACTTCGCATCAAACCCGGTTCCAATATCATCGAAATTAGTTGCGATGTTCACTCCTTTATGAAAGGCTGGATGTTTGCTGCGGACAATCCATATTGTACACTGGTGGATGAACATGGTGCTTACACGATCAAAAATCTACCAACAGGGGAACACACTTTCAAAGCTTGGCACCCTTATCTTGGTACCCAAGAAGCTGTGGCGACAATAGAAGATGGTAAACCAATTACTCTTAATTTCACTTTTGAAAAAAAAGACACTCCCAAAGCCCCAAAACCATCGGTACCCAACGAAAAACCGATGGTTAAAGTACCTGAAACGGAGACTGTACTTGCCCCCCTTTCTGCATTTAAATCGCCAGAAGATAATCCAATGACGCCCCAAAAAATAGAACTTGGCAAAATGCTTTTCTTCGACACTCGGGCCTCAGGTGATGGCAGCCTCAGTTGCTCCAGTTGCCATAATCCTGATACCGGATGGGGCGATGGCGGAGAACTCTCTCGTGGATATCCAGGCACCCGTAACTGGCGCAACGCCCCCACTATCATCAATGCCGCTTATCTAAGCCATTGGTTTTGGACTGGAGATGCGACGACCATGGAAGACCAAGCCCATGCAGCTCTCACTGGCCCTATCGAAGGCAATGGCGATCCCAAACTAGTAGAAGCCCGTCTTGCACAGATTCCCGAATATGTCCAGCGTTTTAAAGAAGTGTTTGGCACAAACTCGCCGAGATACAAAGATTTACTCCGTGCAGTAACTACTTTTGAGCGAACTCTCATCCAACGAGACACACCATATGATCAATACCTCAATGGGGAGTATCTTGCCCTAGAAGAAGAAGAGCGCCGCGGTCTTGAGTTATTCCGAGGCAAAGCCAATTGTATCCACTGTCACAAAGGCGAATTACTTACGGATCAGGATTTCCATAGCTTAGGCCTACCGGAAAATCCATTATTTTCTGAGGATCCACTTGTACAAATCACCCTGCGCCTTCAAAATCGCGCACGAGGTCACTTTAATCCTGACTTGCCAGAATTACAGCAGGACCAAGGTCTTTATTATCGCACCCAAAAGATAGAAGATATTGGAAAATTCAGGACTGCACCTTTGCGTTACACTCTCTACACTCCCCCCTACATGCACAATGGAGTATTCAATACCCTTAGCGAAGTGGTCGACTTCTACAACAAAGGCGGTGGCGATGGCCCCAACAAACATCCCGAAATTAAACCTCTAAATTTAAGTGCTGATGAGCAGGCTGACTTGGTGTCTTTCCTTGAGGCACTGAGCGGGGTTGAGATTAAGGTTGAGGCCCCTGAGTTACCAGAGTATGGAGTGTTACCTCGAGACTAACTTCCTACAAGTCTACACCTTTTAAATATTTTTGGTATTCTTGATTCCACACTACCGTCTTCTCCCCTAAATCGGGTCGGCCATATTGTTGATACACCCAGCAGACAATGCGTTCACAGTATTCCGCTACCAGTGTAAGCTTCTGCGCTAAGCGTGGCATGAGAACTACACGCCAAAGTGGGTCTTTTACTTGCGAGTGATGTATTTTTCCATAGAGTTCTAAATATTTAGCTAGGCTTTTACAGACGAATTCTGCGACTTCCACATTGCCCCATAGCTCACTTCCGAGGCAGTACATGCGTTGTACATTGCTTCAAAAAAAGAGCGACCCATAGCGTTGGTCAGATACGAAAAGTGTTCGCCGCTTCCTTGTAACATGAGGATGTCAATGCCGCTTCGCTTAATAAGTTTAGTCCAATAGGCTGTTTACGCTTCTGGCTCATTGTATTGAAAGTTTCCAAAAATATGATCGCGATCCAAAATAAAAAAGGCGATAAGGTCACAGGTTTATCGAACACTGACTTGCATCGTTTCACAATCGCTTGATAGAGTTGGTCTATATTGTTTCGGAAATCGCCCCAAGTCATATAAATTTCATGTGGTATATACCAGCCTAAAAATACTTTGTGGTTACCAAAGTGCTTCTCAACCGGGCTGATCGTTTCCCCGCAATGCTTCAATTCAACATCCAAATTCCGATGACCATACCAATTGGGATTAAAACCCGTATCAGTTATCACCCCGAAGCTTAAGTCCGCGCAGGCATCCATTAATCCTTGTACATGCGCAAGTCCGTCTTCATTCTTAAAGGCCGACTGCACATTACTCAGCCACAGTAAATCAAAACCCAGTGCTTGTTGCTCAACCAACATTTTCTTCCATTGATCGAGTGTAAGGCTATCCGGATTCTACCAGCATAGATTTCCTGAAATTTTCGGCACACACTTCAAAGTCAGAGCTGAGTCTCGTGCAAACGTATACGACCCCAACAGAACCGCTGAGACACTCACACCTAGAAATGTTCGCCGATTCATGTTCATGGCAATAAAAACAATCGCGCATCGCCTGCGCCTAAGGAAACCTGTAGTCCATCCATAATCGGGCTATCATCCAAAACAGAGACTTCCTTTCCTGTTTTGGGATCCACTTCCAACACATCTTGTAATGGTGCATCAAAGAGAACCGTTGGCCAGGCAGTGTATGCAAAGCGATAGTTTTGTAACAACACCCCACGCCGACCATCCTCATGTACAAAATTGCCAACCAAATAATTTTGGGCAGGATCTACTTTGTCTCGCTCAAGATTTAATATTGGCATACCGACCAACACATCAGCTGCCATATCACCCGCAGCTTCGTTCACATGTACAATTCGAGTGCTGGTGAGTTTCATCAAGGTCGGACCTAAATTTTTCAATTCTGCATTTATCCGTTGCGCTTCGTAATAATGACGTGTACGCCTTCCATCGCGCCGAATGATTGCTCCACCTTTCGGAAATTCCTTTCCAACTGGCGTGTTGTAACAAAAATACATCACACCTTTAGCGCCATATGCCAATGAAGCGTTGATTTGCCAGCGTAATTGCCCCTCAGTGGGGTCAGTATGTGTCCCATAAGGCATGGTATTGAAAAAATTCCAGAAAGGCACGCCTGCCTTTAAAGAATGTTTTCGCATCGATTCTAAATTCACACAATACTTATCCCGCCCATCATCTTCCGGTTTGAAAGTGGGATAATGATCCATACTCAGAACATCCGGCTGTATACTCTCCATAAAAAGACGCACATGGTCATCATACGTTTCAGTACCCAATTGTTCAGCGTTTGCGTAATCGGGAAATAAGTTGATGTAGGATAGTTTTTCTGGATGATGCTTTCGTACTTCTTCAGCACGCTTCGCCAACACTGGAAAATCGGTTGCGCTTGGTTCGTCTCGTAGAGCATAGCCCCACACTGTAGGACCATTTGGTAAAGAGGCCACATCGCCCGTCCGAGCAGAAACAATGAGTTTCAAATCATACTGTGTACACAAGTCTAATTGTTTGGCCCGTTGTACATCCCCACCGAAACCGCCGATAACCATTGTAAAATTCGCCTCAGACAATTCTTTGTATCGCGCCTCGGCTCGCTCATCTAGTGGCGGGTCCACCCACAGTCCAATAGCAAAGCGATCTTGCACAAAGTTATCCTTTGCACCAACGGTAATTCCACACGAAAGCCATACACACCCTGCAATTAAAAATAACTTCATCAACGCACCCCTTTTAAATGAATATACCCACAGTCTATGTTCTAACCCTCAGTGACCATCAATTGCAACATTTATACCCATGCTTGTACTCACAGTCATCAATATAATGCAATGGATAATCAGGTATAAGTATGGAATGGATACATGAATCAAACCAATAGTATAAAGCTAGCGCAATCATCAGTAATAACCCTTATCGAAAAGGCTAAAAGGCCATTTCCCGATGATTGGAATAAAGATGTCGATCTCCCCTTTTTTACCTCCATTGCCCGTCCTAAAACCCATGGCCTTCGCAGTGAATCCCTAAAATCATCAGACCATCCATCTAAAGCCCACCTATGGTCAGACGATCGCACACTAAAAGCCAACCGTATTGCTTGCTTGTGCACCAATAGCCAAGCCAAAAGTATTGTTCCCTCCTTCGGCATTCATCTAATAGGGCTTAACATCAAAGGTATTCTCAAATGCGAATACTCACAAACCAATTTCCAAGTGTGGATTGAACATTCCAACTTCATCGATACCATCGATTTACAATTCGCCCATCTTGAATCATTCTCGCTCGATGATGCCATCTGCAAAGACATTCATGCCGATGGCATCATCACAAACGGAAGCGTATACTTCGATCGCGGGTTCACCGCGTATGGGCGCGTAAACCTAATTCGTGCCACAGTAGAAAAACGCCTCGATTGCACTGGTGGGAAATTTCTGTATTCCGCACCCTAAGGATGCGCTCTCAATGCCAGCGCGACCAACATCAAGGCCAGTATTTTTCTGCGTGCTGGCTTCGAAGCCCATGGTGAAGTTAATTTTATCCGCAGCAATATAGGCGGACGCCTCATGTGTACCGGCGGGATATTCCTCAAAGGCGACAGCGACCGTGAAGCATTCAATCTTGATAAAAGTGCCATAGCCGAAAGCGTCTTTCTTAATCATTGCTTTGAAGCAGATGGTGTAGTTGATTTATGCAACGCAAGTATTGGCGGTAAACTTGACTGTGAAAATGCTCACTTTATCAACGAAGACAAAAATGGATTTGCCTTACAAGCCAATGTGATGAAAGTAGCTTGATTCACTCATTCGAAGATGTTGAGGCCATTGCGACTCAATGTCTCTTTCGCGATTGTGCGATTCAAGAAGTCATCGCTAACGGAGACCTCTCCCCTGAGCGCTGAAAGTCCTATCACAATTTACAACGTGAATTGGATTACACAAACCGCCCTCAAAGCGAATCCTTTGAACATGAAGAACGTAAACGGAATAAGTACTTGAATAAAATATATAAACGAGTACAGAAGGAAAGTCGACGAAAAAAGGGGTATTAATTGACTGTATACGTATTTTCAACGTAGTTGTCGATGAGTTCGCGAAACGCCACAGCCAATTCTTGGTGAGTGCCTTGTAAGGTGCTATGTTTTTCTCCATCTATATATACAGGGCATGATGGTGTTTCACCGGTGCCGGGGAGGCTAATACCAATATTGGCAGCTTTGGATTCGCCAGGACCATTCACGATACAGCCCATGACCGCGAGGGTCATTTCTTCGACACCGGGTCGGGTCTTTTTCCATTCGGGCATCATGTCGCGTACGTAGTCGTGTATTTCTTCAGCAAGTTCTTGAAAGGTTGTGGAGGTAGTGCGTCCGCAACCGGGACAGGTCGTGATGGAGGGTGCGAAGTTACGTAGTCCGAGGGCTTGGAGCATTTCGCAGGCGGCATACACTTCTTCGCGACGATCACTGTCAGGCTTGGGGGTTAAGGAGACTCGTATCGTATCGCCAATGCCTTCGGTGAGCAGAGTGCCCATGGAGGCGGATGACCAAATGAGTCCACGCATGCCCATTCCGGCTTCGGTGAGGCCAAGGTGTAGGGGCTGGCGTGTATGTTTGGCGAGTTCGCGATAAATTGAAATTAAATGTGTAGGGCGGGAAATTTTGCAGGAGATGATGATTTGATCTTCGCGCAGTCCAGCGTCGAGAGCAAGCTGTGTAGACTGTAAAGTAGATATGAGCATACATTCGTTAATAATTTCTTCAGAATCACGCCCCAGATCTTGATCGGTGTTTTCCTGCATCTTCCGCAAGACGAGTTCGGGGTTGAGGGAGCCTGCGTTGACGCCGATGCGGACCGGTTTATTGTTGGCGGCAGCAATTTCGCAGATGGTGTTGAATTGAGGATCGCGTTTTCTTCCAGAGCCGACGTTCCCGGGGTTGATGCGGTATTTATCAAGGGCTTGGGCGCATTCGGGGTACTTTTCCAGAAGAACGTGACCGTTGTAATGGAAGTCACCAATGATGGGAGCTGTGCATCCGGCCGCGCGGACATTGCGTACGATTTCAGGAACGGCTTCGGCGGCTTCGTGGTTGTTTACCGTAATTCGCACAAGCTCAGAGCCGGCTTCAGCGAGCTCGATAATTTGCTGGGTAGTGGATTGGATACCAGCCGTATCGGTGTTGGTCATGGATTGGACGCGTACAGGGGCATCACCGCCTACAATAATTTCTCCTACGCGTACGCCTATGGTGTCATGACGGGGTAAAATTGGATGGTTCAGGTCGAACTCGCTCATGCCTGGACAGACTCCGCTGCCTTGGCCGGAGTTTTCTTAGTGCGCTTTTTTTTGGGCTTGGATCGTGATGAGCCACAACCTTTACATCCACCACACGATTTAATTTTTTCAGTTACAACATCAACCGAAATCATGCCGCGGATAGAAATATCATCTTCTCCATAGTCAATACCGGACACGGCAAAGGCGTCGTTCACACCGCCCGATTCGGCTCCGGAATAAACCTCCAAAGCACCCTGGATAGCAAAGAGATGTTTGAGGCTAAGGAATTCTTCAGTGGGATCAGGAATGGTGAATTCACCGAGAAATTCATCGGCGGTCACAAAAAGAAGTTCGTTGAGTGAGCGACCACGGAGTTGATCAATAATCAAATTGGCTACGCCAATGCCTTGACCACATGTGCGTTTATTAAAGCTATAGTCTCGAAGGTTTTCATCACCGTCAAGAACGACTTCGAGGATTTCAGTAACATCACTGCATGGCATGATTTAAGTTTCCTGAGGGTAAGCGGCTTCGCATTTTGCAGCAAAGACAAAATCGGATTCAGTGAGACCGTCGATCTTATGTGTCCAGATGGTCACAGTGACTTGGCCCCAACAGAGAAGAATGTCCGGATGGTGATCTTGAGCGTCTGCAATGGAAGCGATTTGGTTGGTAAAATCGAGGGCGGGTGCGTAGCCTTTGAATTTGTAGGCGCGTGTCAAGTGATGAGCATCAACGACCTCCCACGCATCACTGAGTTGCGCGAGCAGAGTGTCTATGGCTTCGCTGTCGAGCGGGGGCACGCCACCTTTGCAGGGGATGCAGTCTTTAGATGCTAAGTCGCTCAATGTATTAATTCCCTTTTCTGACTTCCTACTCTTCCTAATTAGTACAGAAAAAAAGAAAGACTATTAGATACGATGTATCCTTAGTGGTATTCTACACTTTATACGTCGAAAATGGGTAATGGTGGCTCGTTCCAGAAATTGAGGTTGGATTCATCATCCAATATTATGGTCCCCATACGGATGGTATAGGCCTCCATAAGAGAACAGTCGTAGGTTGCGGTGATGGATTCAATATCCCAAGCTGGCTGGCCATTTTGAGGACCAATAAGCACCAGAGAATGCGGATAACTATTCGGACTTCCTGTAAGGACAATGGTTTCGCCTGGCTGAGTACTGCCTTCTGTAGAATCAAATTCGAGAGGGAATCCGTTGATAGCGAAACTGGGAATTTCAGGGCCAGCCTTAGCGCCTGTTTTAATTTCAAGGGTAAATGAATCAAGTTTTGGCATAATGTAGTCCCTTTGGTCAATCCATTCCGGCAGGCAGTTCACTGTAAAAAGGATTGCTGCCGGCAGAGTGGTCAGTTACGTCAAAAATGCCGCCGATTTGAGGGACAGCATTGCGAAAAGTATTGTGGATGCCTTGGCGCAGGGTAATTTCGGAAGCAGCACACCCTTGGCAACCGCCCCCCATGACGAGGTATACGGAATTCCCGGCGATGCGCTCTAATGTCACCACGCCGGAGTGTGCGGCAATACCGGGATTGATTTCCATGTCGACACACGCTTGGAGCTTTAAGTGGATTTCACCTTCAGGCGGAATATTATCGCGGAATGATTGAGTAATGGTGTCTTCACCGGTCTTGAGATAAGCACGAATGACTTGACCGGTTTCGACAGAGAGTTCTTGCCACGGGCGGTCACAGAGATCGGTCATACCAATTGTGACGGTCATCCCATGTAGCAACACATTACCAATGCCTTCAATCGCGAAAAGTTGCTTACCCAAAGGCGACGATTCTTCTGCGTAGGAAGGTTGTGGGAACCATGCGGAGAGGCCTTCGAGCACGGGACGATCGACCATAAATACACAAGTCATGCGATCGGCTTCGACACGCGCCTTAATCGCGATGTTTTCACTCCAACTGGATTGCTCTTCTTCATCCATGATGATGGGCGCATGAATGATTTTACGAAGCTTGGGTTTTACAGGTTCTTCGAATTCCGTAGTGTCGGGTTGTCCAAGCGCGGGATTGTCCACGGTGGGCGGTGCAACGGGCACGGGTTTTTCAACCTCACCATCAGCATCGGACGCATTGCTAGTGGGCACACCGGGTGAGGTCGCTTTGGCGACATCGTCATTAAATACTTTTTTAAACCAGGTCGGCATTGAGTCGACTCCTATTCATTGTGCTGGGGTATCGGGCATAGGTGTACAATTACAAAGACACTGAATCAGCGGTAAATATTCCCGTAAGGCTTAGTTGATGGGCACTTCTACATCATCAAAGTTGTCCATAATCCGTTCACTGCGCAAGGTTTCGAGTGCAGCATACGCATTATCCAGTGATACTGTCTTCTGTTCTTTCACGCAGTAACGGCGCCAGGTCACGTTGCGCTCTTCCATTTCTTTAGCACCCACAATCCATATATTGGGTGTTTTCGAGGTGATGGCATTACGAATTTTCTTATTGAACGATTCGTCGGAGGTATCAATTTCTGCACGGAAAAAATTCCCACGCAGAGTATCGGCGATTTCGTTGGCGTAGGGCAACATCTCGTCTTTAATCGGGATAATTTTGACTTGGGTTGGTGACATCCACGTTGGGAAGGCACCGCCATAGAGTTCGATCAAGAAGGAGATCATACGTTCGTGCGTACTAAGTGGCGCGCGGTGAATGATAAAAGGTGTTTTGCGTTCGCCGTCGGCATCTATGTACTCAAGACCGAAGCGTTCAGCTACTACGAAGTCGAGCTGGCAAGTGGACACGGTTTCTTCACGACCAAGAAGATTTTTCACTTGGATGTCAAGCTTAGGTCCGTAAAATGCGGCTTCCCCACGCTCTTCCTGGAAGTCCACATCGAGATTCGTGAGCACTTCACGAACGATGGTTTCGGTACGCTCCCACTCAGCGCGGTCGCCGACAAATTTATCGGAGTCGGAATCACTCAATGATAAGCGCGCTTGGAAATTCCCCATGCGGAGTTTACCATAGTAGAGTTTGTACATATCAATTATACGACGGAATTCATCTTCGACTTGTTCTGGGGTGCAATAGATGTGCGCATCGTTCATGCACATGGCACGAACACGAAGAAGTCCAGCGAGTGATCCGTGCTTTTCATAACGGAATGTATCGCCGTATTCAGCTAAACGTAAAGGCAAGTCGCGATAACTATGTAGGCGCGATGAGTAAATTTTGTGGTGATGTGGACAATTCATGGGGCGCAGATAATATTCGTCGTTTTGATCCACCTTCATGGGGGGGTACATATCTTCGGCGTAGTAGGGTAAATGTCCTGAACGCTCATAGAGCCCACCTTTGGTGATAGATGGTGTAGATACTTGACTATAGCCGGCTTTAAACTCTTCTTCTTTGGCCCATTTCTCAAGTTCATCGCGCAGGATAGCACCATTGGGCATCCACATGGGCAAGCCTACACCGACTTCTTGATCCATAAAGAAAAGATCGAGTTCTTCACCCAGTTTACGGTGGTCGCGTTCCATGGCAAGTTTGCGGCGCTCAATGTAGTCTTTCAGTTCCGCTTTGGATTCAAAGGCGAGTCCGTATATGCGGGTGAGCATGGTATTTTTTTCATCGCCGCGCCAGTAGGATCCCGAAATGCGGTCAAGTTTGAAACAAGCTTTGGGTACTTTTCCGGTGGTTTCCAGGTGCGGACCTTCGCACATGTCGATAAAGGTCCCATTGGTATAAAAACTTAAGCCTTCTTCACCTGCTCGGCCGGATTCCACGAGTTCTTTCGCATATTCAATTTTGTAAGACTGGTCAGTTTTTTCAAGTAAGGCCACAGCTTCATCAAGATTCTTATACTCCTTCTCAAAAGGCTGCTTTTGCTTAATGATTTTGCGCATACGGTTCTCGATTTCTTTGAGATCGCGTTCGCCAATGGATTCCTCGCCAAAGTCGAAGTCGTAGTAGAAGCCAAATTCCACTGGAGGACCGAAGGCCATGCGTGCGCTCGGGCGCAGTTCGAGTACGGCCTGGGCCATGATATGGGCCAGAGAGTGTCGGATACGGTAGATTTGGGCGTCCTTTTCAGGGGACAACTCTGTTAGTGCGTCGCTCATGAGAACTCCATTTGTATAAAGGGATTAAGCTCTGTAAATACAGCGTGGAGACTGGAATCGATCTCTAATATCCACAATAGCGCATATCATACGTGGTTGATGGGCTGATCTTCAATATTGCCCCTAAAAAAGAACTGCCATTAATTGGTTCTTTTTTTAATGGAATGCAAGTTTTTTCTCATACGCTTTTCCAAATTTCGCTCGATCTGTATTGTTCTTAGAACAATACAGCCAATAAAAAAGCACCTTGTAAAAACTCTGTAGAATTAAGCACCAAAGCTATAGCAAGCACACCTATTACGAACAAGGCTAAAAAGCACCTCTAAAAATATAGACAACGGTCTTATGGCTGTGAAGCTTCAGAAGTTTGTCCACTTCAAATATAGTGTTCCATGTCTCTTCATGAGCTTGCGTCTCGGATAGGGATTGACAATAGACTTTACCTTGGGTGTAATCGATACAGTTTTTGCAAAGGGCTTTCCCACAATGCTTACATACGCCTTGAGCACCTTGATCTTCGTGTTGAAAACAGTTCATGAGAGGTCTTTCTTTTCCAAAACATATTCGAGTTGCAATGAAGCCCAAATGTAGGTAAATATCTCTAAAGCTACCAAAATACACCCCGCACCACTTTGATTCCCCCCTAAAAAATAGCACCTACAATAATGCTAAGCTTGGACGCAAATGTAGTTCGAACGCAACGAATGACTAAGGAAAACCACTCTTCGCCCACACAAGTCCCTTCTATATTGAGGTGAATGGGGAGGATATTTTTGTGGAAGAAGCTGCTGAATCCTTACTGGAGGAAGTACGTGAAGATAGAAAGACCATTGATGAGAAAGGTGACTTTTCATCGGAGGAAGCGAAAAAGAAAGTGCTGAAAATCTATACCGAGGCTGAAGATACCTTTATTGAATGTTTGAACAAATAATTCAAATCTGTACTAACAGGAATTCATAAATGAGCCCATTTTATATACCCTTAACTCTCATATTGTTGCTAACTTCAGTTATTGGCCACTCGGATGAATTGATTCCATGGGAATACAATTCCGTAAATAGTGAAACACTGCCTAGTTGGCGGTTTTTGGCAGTGAGCGATGAGGCCTCTCCCCTTCCTTCGATTGAGAAGACAATAATTGGCGTGGTGGATTTACCTTGGTAGTTGGAACGCATGCGCCCGAAGGGCTTTTATATGACTACCGTTCAGGTTCCTGAGCGGTTTTCGAATCGTGAGGTGTTGCTGGAATTAGAGACCATAGGTCTAACGCGTGTATATTTTAATGGGGTACTGGCTCAGGAAAGTCTGCAAGGGGTTCGGAGTCAGATGCGTATTCAAGTACCCCAAAGGGGGCAGTAGAAATTACCATTTCGGTGACTCATACAAATGCTGATACCCTTGCGCTGTTTAATAAGGCACGATTTGTGGCGGTACCGCGGAGCTATGGGGCTTTTATTGAACGACAGAGTCGATTATTGTCAGCTTTCCCACAGTTTGCAGTGGATGCTTCGGGCGGTGAATGGAAAGTCATGGTACGGGGACCGAAGGAAGCTTTTGCCCCAGATTTTGATGACTCCACCTGGGAATCAACGGATAAAAGTTTTAGTTGGCGTGGCACTTATACGCCTTGTTGGTGGCGAGGGACGATTATGGTGCCGGACAAGATTAATGGCGTCCCAACCCTGGGCCGCGACCTGAATATTCGCGCGCGATTTGACGACAAGGGCAAATTGTATGCCGACGGTAAGGCACTCGAAGTGGCTCCTTCACCTGAGAGAACTGCGGCCTTTTCTCTACCTAAAAAATACACCCCCGGAGACACCATTTTCGTGTCGATTGATCTGCTCAATAATTGGGGTGGGGGCGGATTGGATGCCCTCGAATTTCGATTCGCTGAGATGGATGTGGCGGAGTTGAATATCGAAAAATACCGCTCAGAATTCATTGGTATCAATCGAATTTTACAGATGCATGACCTGCCTAAGCCCGAATGTCTCGATGCATTGAACGCTGCATTATATATATTCGAAACTTCATTGAGCAAAACAGAAACCATACCTGTTTCAACTAAAACGCTACTTAAATCATTGAAAACTAAACCTGCATTGATGGATCAGGCCCCCATCCTCTTACTGGAACCTTACCTTCAGGATCTACGTTCCGAACAGGTGACCGTGATGTGGGAAAGCAGCGCCCCGGTGAAGTCCAAGGTGCACTATCGGGTCCAAGGAAAACGCCGCTGGAAGACCATGGATGTACCTTTTGCGGACAACGCGATTCAGGAGGCAATTATCCCTAAATTGAAGCCAGACACCACCTACTATTATCAGGTTCGTTCAGGAAATTATGCTGGAGGTGAGTACAGATTCCATACGGATCCGGATACGGAGCGCCCCTTCTCCTTTATCGTGTGGGGAGACAATCGCTCGGACCCGGATATGTGCGAAAAAGTGTCTTTGGAGATGGATAAGGAGAAAGCTGAGTTTGTGCTGAATGTCGGCGATGTAGTGGGTAAAGGCTCACGCTGGCATGAGTGGACGGAGCACTACCTGATTCCGGTACGGCATTGGTCACATAAGTGGCCTAGCTACGTGGCGATCGGAAACCATGAATATGGTGGGCTGCATGGCGGGACCGAGGTGCCAGGCTTTGAGGAGTATCTGGCGAATCCGACTATTGAACCCAATAGCACAGAGTATTGGTACAGTTTTGACTATAGCAACACTCATTTCCTGTTTATTGATGAAAATCGCTTCACGGAGGACCAGAGCAGTATGGATGAGAATGAGTGGAGTATATTGCCCGATGATCCCCAGTTGGCATGGATTAAAGTCGATCTGGAGAAGGCTCAGAAGACGGCGAAGTGGATATTGGTGTTTATTCATGCCCCGCCCTATTCAGAGGTATGGGCTGGCGAGTTTTATAATGGTGAACCGCCCATACGGAACTCGCTTGTAGCAATTCTGGAACGTAATGAGGTGGATATCGTTTTTGCAGGGCGCCATTTGACGAAAAAACGGGTTCAGGCAATAATGCCGCCTATATTATCACCGGTGGCGGTGGAGCCAGTCTGGACAATCACAAATATTATGAATGGGACAAAA